>OGLK01000019.1_pt1 | contig 190736 bp, 127 predicted proteins | sample 1572811 | NCBI WGS metagenome assembly OGLK01 (sample SAMEA2581898, study PRJEB24529) | metagenome | biome: Human gut stool | place: China | collected 2011
CGCACGTACGGTTCTTAGAGGGGAAAGCTCCCGTAAGGGGGCTGACCTACTCGACATATACAACAGAGACGTGGAGACCGGTTACTTATTATCTGCAAGCACAAAAATTTACCAGATTTATATAGTATAGATTGAAGGAGAAAACAAAAACTAATCAAGTGAAAATAAACAATCTGTATAATAAGTAATTACGATGTGTCTACATCTTCTCTTGTTTTACTTGATTATTGTTGTTTGGTTCTTTTTCGGTACATTTTTGTTTCTTATTTGTTCCTTAATTCGGATTATTCTTTCTACCTTTGTGGCAGGAATAACGAGTAAAGCAAGGAGGAACTATGCCACGAGTAAAGAAGCCCGCAAAAGTCAAAGAACCTATCCGTCTTCGGATGAAAGAGTTGGCCAATGGAAACAAAAGTCTGTATTTGGATATCTATCGGGACGGCAAACGGACGTATGAGTATCTGAAGATGTATCTTATCCCCGAAACGGATAACAATGCCCGTGTGCGGAATCAAACGACTATGGCCGCAGCCAATGCCATCAAATCGAAACGAATCATTCAACTTACCAATGGCGAAGCGGGTATCGAAACCCGTGAAAAGGTTTTTCTTCTGGACTGGATGGAAACCTACAAAGAGAATCAGGCGAAGCGAGGAAAGAAAGATGGAAACCAAATCCAAGTTACTATCCGCATCTTGAAAAATTATGCCGGAGAACGGGTAACGATGGATCAAATCGACAAGGCGTTTTGTCAAGAGTATATCGACTATCTATTGACTGAATATCGACCGAAGGGCAAACAAGTATCTAATTTTACGCTACACACCTATTACCGCATTCTGAACGGAGCTTTGAATGCAGCCGTGCGAGCGGAAATTATAAAAGTCAATCCTTTTACGAAGATCAACAATTCGGATAAAATCCGTCTGCCGGAGAGCAAGCGGTCGTATATGACCATTGAAGAGGTGCGGGCATTGATTGCTGCTCCGATGAAAAACGAAGCCGTAAAACAGGCTTATTTGTTCTCCTGCTTCTGCGGACTGCGGATAAGCGATATCATCAGTTTAAAGTGGAAAGATGTCTTTGTTGATAGGGGACAATATCGTTTGGCTGTATCTATGCAAAAGACCAAAGAGCCGATTTATCTGCCGCTTTCCCCCGAAGCCTTGAAGTGGATGCCGGAACGTGGAGAGAAGACATCGGAAGATCATGTATTCGATTTGCCGAGCCCAACGATGATAAACACGCTTCTCAAACCTTGGGCGAAAGCGGCTGGAATAGATAAGCGGTTTTCATTTCACACGAGCCGCCACACGTTCGCGACGATGATGCTGACGCTCGGAGCAGACCTCTACACCACTTCGAAATTACTCGGCCATGCTGATGTGAAAATGACGCAAGTCTACGCCAAAATCATCAATCAGAAAAAGGACGATGCGGTCAATTTAGTAAACGGATTATTCGACTAAAGCAACTGCCGAATTTTCTGGTTTCCCGATGTTTTTTTGCAGGTGTAGTTTATTCCCGCGCGGGTATATATAATTCTGTTTAGTTTAGTATTTCTCTATATATAGGGCAAGAAAACTAAAGTAAACCGTTTCATGCAAACAACTGAAAAGAAATGCGGTTGAACTTTGATGACCGAAATCGTACTCTAAAACAGGATTCTTACACTCGAATGCCGGTAGCATTATCGACAAGGAAAAGGTCGTAATTCGACCGCTGAGAAATGAACGGATTATGTCGGAGAAGCAAATCCGTTCTTAACCCGCGAGAAACAATTATTGGTAACAATTTTTTCATCTCCCTTTTGTCGGTTAAAACCTATTCGCGAATTGAGGTCTAAAATCTTCCGACCGGGAAAGGCTGTTTATCCATTTGACTGCCATTCTATAATCCGTCATATATCGGATAATCCCACCGCCTCTGCTTGCAGATTGTATGGCAGCCTACCCGACGCCGTAAGGCGGTTGGGGTATTAGGCTCCCCCGAAAGATATTTCGTGGCACACGGGCAAGCCCAAACGAAAACGGCTGTGGCAAATGCTTAATACCTAATTATGAGGTCAGAGATAGAGAATATTCCAAAGAAAATGCCGTAAATAATATCACCGCAATAGTATAAAATAATTATACGCCAAATTTCCAATCGAAACAAAGCCAAATTTCCAAATGATTTTGCGTCAAATTTCCAAATATATTTTTGAAATTGATTTGGAATACAAAGAAATAAGCTATCTTTGCAGAAAAATACGGTGTATGGAATATAAGAATCGAATAGCGGATCAACTTCTGCGTGATAAATTAGAGGCGATGGGTGCTGTATTGATAGAGGGACCTAAAGCTTGTGGTAAAACGACCACGGCTGAACAACAGGCCAAAAGTGTTATCTATATGGATGACCCTACTAAGCAACAGCAATATAGGCAAATGGCTCAAACCAATATTAGTTTTTTGCTCGAAGGGGAAACTCCTCGTTTGATTGACGAATGGCAGGAAGTTCCTCAATTTTGGGATGCTATTCGGTTTGAAGTAGATCACCGAGATGAAGACGGGCAGTTTATGCTTACAGGTTCTGCTGTACCTGTCGAAGCTAAGGAAATTCACCACACAGGTACTGGAAGATATGGATGGCTCACCATGCGTCCTATGAGTTTGTGGGAATCAGGGGATTCTACAGGTGAGATAAGTCTGTCAGAACTGTTCCTTGCCCCGGATAAAATAGGAGCCTTGAATAAACTTACATTGCCAGTGCTTGCGTTTGTTGTTTGCCGTGGGGGGTGGCCTAAAGCTTTGCAAAAGAAAACAGAAAAGGCGGCACTATTACAGGTAACAGAATATTATAAAGCGATAACAAATAGCGATATATCACGAGTAGACAATGTAAAACGAGATGCAGAACGGGCAAAAAGAATTATGCGTTCATATGCCAGGCATCAAGGCTCTCAAGCAAGTATCGCCACAATCCTTGCCGACATATCAACAAATGAACCAGAGGATGTCAGCGATGAAACGATAGATGCGTACCTTACCGCTTTGCGGAAAATATTTGTAATTGAGGATATGCCGGCATGGAATCCTAACTTGAGAAGTAAAACAGCGGTTCGTACATCTGATACAAGGTATTATGTTGACCCTTCGGTTGGCGTGGCAGCCCTTGGTTTAGGTCCCAATGATTTAATTAACGACCTAAATACTTTTGGGTTATTTTTTGAAACAATGTGTATTCGAGATCTTAGGGTTTATGCTGATGCCTTAGATGGTTCTGTCTATCATTATAGAGATAAGAATGGTTTGGAATGTGATGCTGTAGTACATTTGCGTAATGGTTCGTATGGTCTCATTGAAATAAAATTGGGTGGAGAGAAATTGATTGAGGATGGTGCAAAAACATTAATGGCACTCTCAAATATCATAGATACATCTCGAATGAAAGCTCCTGCTTTTTGTATGGTGCTGACAGGCGTTGGTGATTTTGCCTATAAGCGAACAGATGGAGTCTATGTTGTACCTATTGGATGTCTGAAAAATTAATTATGACACCAAATTTAAAAACGATCCAATTATGCCAACATATAAGTTTATAGATTTATTTGCAGGATTAGGAGGATTCCATTTGGCCTTAGAGCAATTGGGCTGCAAATGTGTATTTGCTAGTGAACTCCAGCAAGATTTACGCACTTTGTATGAGAGTAATTTTGGTATGAAGTGTGCTGGGGATATTAATCTTATTAATATCGAAAAGGACATTCCATCACATGATATTTTATGTGGTGGTTTTCCATGTCAACCATTTTCACAAGCAGGAAAACAACAAGGGTTTCAGGATGAGAAAGAAAGGGGCAACTTGTTTAATAAAATAATGGAAGTTCTCGAATTTCACAAGCCTGAATTTGTATTTCTTGAGAATGTTCCTAACTTGAAATCTCATGATAAAGGAAATACGTATCGTGTAATTCATGAAAAGCTATCAATGCTTTATGAGGTAAAAGAAGATATTATATCTCCCCATTATTTTGGTATTCCCCAGCATCGAACAAGAATGTATATTGTTGGTCGTTTAAAAAGTAGAGGTGGGTTGCAAACTTTTGCATTTCCAAAACATGAGGAAAGGCCTGACTGTGATATTTCTCAAATACTAATTCCTGAAGATACAGACTATATGTCTTTACGTCCAGTCACGAGAAAGCACATGGCAGCATGGCAAAAATTCTTGGATTTACTTTCTCAAAATAAGAGTACACTACCAACATTCCCTATTTGGGCAATGGAATTTGGTGCCACTTATGATTACGAGGGGGTAGCACCTTACTTTCAGAAACGGCAACAATTGTCTGGGAAAAAAGGTAAATTTGGAGAAGATATAGTTGGAAACTCAAAAGATGATTTTTTGCAACTTCTTCCCATATATTCTCAAGGAAAACCTAAAACAGGACGACAATTCCCGGATTGGAAAAAACAATTCATCAGACAGAACCGACAATTCTATCAAGATAATAAATCATGGATTGATGCATGGATTGATGAAATTAAGCAAGAAGGATTCGAAAATAGCCATCAAAAATTTGAATGGAATTGTGGTTATGAAGAACACCCTACAATATATAATAAAATTATTCAGTTCCGTCCATCTGGAATGCGTGTGAAATTGCCGACCTATTCGCCTGCATTGGTGTTAACAACAACTCAAATTCCTATAATTCCGTGGTTGATAACTCCCAATGGAGAAAAAGGTCGGTACATGACAAGAAAAGAAGGAGCCAAACTTCAATGTATGGAAGAATTGGCGGAATATCCTGATACGATTGCCAGCGCATTTAAAGCTTTTGGAAATGCGGTTAATGTAGAAGTTGTAAAACGTATTGCAATAAATTTGTTATTTGATGGAAATGAAACAAATAAATAAGGTGTCAATTGCATTAAAACCCAATGTATATAGTACATTTCGAAATTTAAACAATACCGTCTCAAATACATTGGGAGAGTATGTAGATAATGCAGTGCAAAGTTTCTTGAATCATAAAACAGAATTATTTGATTTAGAATCTAATTACAAACTTCGCATTGAGATTTCTGTTGATTGGGAGAATAGAACAATTTTAATATCTGACAATGCCGCAGGTATTGATGCTGTAAACTATCAAAGGGCTTTTGAGCCTGCGCATATTCCATTGGATGACACCGGCTTAAATGAATTTGGAATGGGTATGAAAACAGCATCTGTTTGGCTCGCAAATAAATGGTGTGTATATACAAAAGCTTTAGGAGAAGATGTTGAACGTTTTACTGAATTTGATTTACAAAAAGTAACAACAGAGGAAAAGGAAGAACTTGTTGTGATTGAGAAAAATGCTCCAGCTAATGAGCATTATACAAGAATAATATTATCTCAATTATCCACAAATGCGCCAAAACCAGGGCAAATGGAAAAGATACGCAGACACTTATCAAGTATTTACAGACAGTTCCTTAGAACTGGGAATGTTGAGATCATTGTAAATGGTCAAAGTCTTGAAGCACCAGATTATGGAATACTTTATGCCCCTTTCTATAAAACTCCTGATGGTGAAAATATTCTTTGGAGAAAAGAAATAGATTTTGAAATGGGGGAATATAAAGCAAAAGGATTCATAGCAATACTTGATAAAATCCAAAATGGAGCAAATGGTTTAGTGTTAATGCGTCGAGGTCGAGTAATTGTTGGAGGAGGAGATGAGAGGTATTTCCCAACTGTTATATTTGGACAGTCTGGTAGTTTTAGATACAGACGTTTATTCGGAGAAATTGAATTAGAGGGTTTTGAAGTATCATTTAATAAAAATGGTTTCAGAGAAGAAGAAGATTTATATCTTTTTATGGACGCCTTAAAGGATGAATTAAAAGCGGACAATCTGAATATTCTTGGGCAAACGGATAATTATAGACAACGCGGTAAAGATCAATACACAAAAATCTCCAAAGCTATAAAAAAGGACTTGGAAAAGAAGGCAAAACCCAAACAACTATCTCGTCAAGTTAGTGAAGTGGAAGCCAAAATTAGCAACCAACAATATTTGCAGAAAAACGAAGATGTAATTATAAATGCAAAACCACTTGATAGCTATAGTGAATCTTTTCAATACAATGGGAAAAATTATATCCTCACAATGGATTTGGTAACTGAAACAGAAACTGATTCTTTGTACTCTGTAATTACTACTGACACAGAAGAAAATCTATTTCTTGATACCAAATCAATATCATGCAAAATTAATTTAGCACATCCGTTCTTTACGAGATTTGAGCATTTTAAAAAAGGACAGGACTATGCACCGATAGTTGCTATTTTTAAGGCATTGACGTTAGCTGAAATTATGGCACCAGATAAAGGCACTAAATTCGCATCAAATTTGCGTATATTATTTAATCAAAATATTTTGCAGTAGTTATGGAAATAGAAATACTCAATACTCATAAAAATGATTTTTCTCCAGTCATAGGGGAACGAACAATGGAATTATTGTCTCGTTTTGGGCAAAAATTAGATGAAGATGGCATCGATACATTGAGTTCTGAAACAATTGAAATCTTATCGCATTGTACAAACCCCTACAAAAATGAAGTGCAGTCTGTAACCAATCTAGTGGTAGGTTATGTACAAAGTGGTAAAACCATGTCTTTCACAACGCTTTCTGCACTTGCTCACGACAATGGGTTTCGTATAATTATATACTTTGCCGGAACTAAAAACAATCTTCTTTCTCAGACCACTAAACGATTAAGAAAGGATTTAATTAATGGAAGTGCAAATAGCGCATACTATAAACTTTTTGAAAATCCGACTTTAGAATATGCGCAAAGGATACGCAATGCTTTGAATATTAGTTCTAAACCAACTATTTTGATAACAGTGCTTAAACATCATAAGTATATCTCAGACTTGGCTGCAATGTTTAATTCCATGCAACTTAAACAGACATTAGGAAAAGCAGGAGTTTTAATTATTGATGATGAAGCTGATCAAGCAAGTCTGAATGGCTATGCTTACAAAAATAGTAAATCAGAAGAATGGGAAGATGATGAATATACAACTACATATAGTAGTATCATGAAATTAAAGGGGGCTTTGGCAAACCATTCCTACATACAATATACGGCAACTCCGCAAGGACCATTGTTAATAAGTATAATGGACTTACTATCACCTAAGCATCATACTGTTTTGACTCCTGGCAAAACTTATACTGGTGGCAAAACTTTTTTTTGTGATGAGCCAGGTTTAATCATAACAATTCCTGAAGGAGAAGTTTTTCATTCAAAGCACAATAACCTTGCTGATTGTCCGGATTCACTTGTAAACGCCTTACAGTTACATTTAATGGGTGTTGCTATCATAGTAAAACTTTTACAGAAAGAATCTTTTTTATCTATGATGATACATGCGGATAGAGATCAAGATGCGAGCGAGAAATTTTATAGATGGATAAAAAATATCATTGATGCATGGTCGAATATTTTAGCTAATGGAGAACAAGACCTGGGCTACCAAGAATTGAAAGATAGCTTTGCAAAATGTTATCCAGAATCTATACGGATGTATGAAGCTCACAATGAGTCAGCCCCATCCTTTGAGGATATCTGGTGCTGCATAGATGATATCATTCTTGACACCAATGTTGAATTAGTTATAAGCAGGAATAAGAGACAAGGTGAAAATAAAGAGATTGATTGGGCTAGCAGTTGTTCTCACATATTGGTTGGAGCAGATATGCTTAATCGGGGTTTTACTGTAGAGCATCTTGCAGTAACATATATGCCGAGATGTAGTGTCGGAAAATCTACCGCAGATACAATTCAACAGCGATGTCGTTTTTTTGGATATAAGCAAAATTATCTTTGGTCATGCCGTGTGTTTTTACCTTTTGAGGTAATAATTGAATACAAAGAATATGTAGAGCATGAAGAAGAAATGAGAAAATGGCTTCTCGATAATAAAAACCTTGAAGATGTTGAGCGACTACTATTAATCTCTAATAGATTAAATGCCACGCGAAAAAATATCTTATCTAAACATACTGTAACAACAAAATTGAATGGATGGCGTAAAATGAATGCGTTCCAAGCAATTGATGAAAATACCGCATTTGTAAACCGCTTCCTTGCAGATGTAGAATTGAAATTGTTTGAGAATTATGGTACGGACGATCGAAATCATGGATATGTCAAGCTTCCAATTCAGAGAATCATTGAATTTTTAACAGAGTTTAAATTTCAGAATATGCCTGATGCTGCAAGAAAAGAGGCAACTTTAAGATATATAAAATACTTAAGTACCAAAAAACAAGGAGCATTAGAGTACGCATATATCATACAAATGGCATATAGAGGAATACCCCGCGAACGTGCTTTTGATATTGATACATTTAGAATAAATAATTTGCATTCTGGACGTTCGATGTCCGGTAGTACCGTATATCCTGGTGATGCGAATATAAAATTTGAAGACTCAATTTGTATTCAGATTCATCATGTAAAACTAAAATGCAATTCTACTCAATGGGCGGGACGAACGGCTTATACTTTGGCGATATATTATCCGGAAGAATTCGCAATCAATTATGTAGAAACAGAAGAATAATATGAAAGTATCACTTCATTCCATATTTAGTAAACTACAAACAAAAATTTTGACGGAGCATAATTGTTATGCTGCTGATAATATTCCTTTTTCTGATACGCATAAAATAGGCATATCTTATGAGGGGTTTCCAATCTTTTTTATTGCTAGTTCGAATATTAGTTCGCTTTCGAACATAAAATTGGATTTAATCTCTATTCAATTCAATCAATTATGTAGATTGAAATTGTCAAATACGGATAAACCGATAGAGAATTACTATACAATAGTTGCATTGCAAACAGAGAATGTCGATTATATCAATTATTTCATAGATGTAGTAGAAATTGTATTAAGTAAATTAGGCAATTATCCTACTCAAAAACAACTGCATGATGAAATACAAAAATTGGTTGATTTATTTCGATGCTTTAATTTACCTCCACAAAAAACAATTCAAGGCTTATGGGCGGAGTTGTTTGTTATATCTATAGCCAGTAATCCGGAATATTTATTAAAAGCATGGCATTCTTCATTAAATGATGTATATGATTTTAATGATGGAATAGATAAAATAGAGGTAAAAAGCACATCTAAATCTCATAGAATACATAAATTTTCGTATAATCAATTATCTCCCACTGAAAACACCAATTTGATTATATCTTCAATCTTTGTTATTCAATCTGGAATAGGAAAAAATATCTTTGATTTAAAAGAGGACATAGAGACTCAAATTTGTTCATTGGAATTGCGGTATAAGTTAAATGAAATTATATTTCGAACATTAGGTTCTGAATTTGAAAAGGTATATGATGTTTATTTTGATTATCAACAGGCAGTAGATTCCTATAAACTGATTCCTGCTATATATATACCGTCATTGAATAGTGAAAGTATTCCGAATGAAATTACTAATATCCATTTCGATTGTGATTTATCACAAATTGATGTTCCGGATAATATTGCTGCAATATACCCACATAGTAAACTATTTTCAAGTTTATAGCGTATGATGAATGAGAAAGTTCTACCAGAAACATTGCTTCAGCTAATGTTGAATGTACTTGCAAAAGCAGACAGTTTTCAATATATAAGCGGAATACAACCCTTTTTAATGTCGTTAAAAGGGAGGAAATATTATGTGTATGTAAAAAATCTTTCTTCTGCATATTTTAAAGATAGACCTGATACGACACGAGCTCAACTACCAATAAAAGATGAATTCTCAGAAATAAAGGAATCTGCCTATCCTTTCATTTTCTTGGGCTATGATAGAATAAATGACGTTTTAGTATGTTGGAATTTTCATATTGCTAAAAAACGATTAAATGAAAGAAAGAGCGTGTCGTTTTATTCACGAACATTTTTTCAAGAAGAAGTTTCTCCAGGCGAATTATTGCGTAAGCGATTGAAAAATGATGATGAACCAGTCTTTTTTAAGCGTAAGGACTTATTGATGTTTTTTGAGAATATAGATTCATTTTTCGAAAATTCATCTCCTAAGGCACAAGTGATAACTCATACTCCATCTATCGAGAATGGTAAGATTACAACTATTTCAGATGTCAAGTTACTAGAGAAGCTAAGACCCCTTTTAGCTATAGATACGCCCCATACCTTGGAAGCAATAAAAGTTGTGCAAGCGCATTATGGAGATAGTCCTGAAATGAAGTTTCGAGACTGGGCTAATTTGGTTAAAGCAGTAAAATTTGACCAAGAAAAAACAATAGATACGGTTAATTGCGAATTAATTAGATTACCTTCCACAAAGCAGTAGAAGTAACTTTATAAGGAATAAAATGGGGCAAACAAACCTGTATTCATTTCTATCCGATAAATTATGATATTATTGCATCGAAAAGAGAAAAACACATGGTGAAAATTTCTTCTCTTTTGGCTGTGCATATGTGTAGGATAGAATGTGGAAATCCATTGAAAATTCAGTTTAGTTTAGTCTATTAGCCTATATATATGCTAAATCAAAGTAAACTAAATATAGGTAGGCATATTTGCCTTTTCATATATGCCTATGATTTGATAGAAGTACTTACTTTTGCGTGGTGCAAAAAACAATGAGCGTATACCCTTAAGATGTACATTTGCCTATTTTCTCTTTTGGCTGCAAAATTCTCTATAGCTAGCCAAACGATATTCTTGAGGAAGGGGTAAGTCGTGGGGAGAGTAACTTTGAGAAACACTTTGTGTGCAACCAAATGCAAGGAATAAAATCAAGTGAAAAGTAAAAACCGAAGAATATCCTAAAATACCGATTTTGTTTCTATTCTGTTTCTTTTGCAAGGTGCTATGACTGCTATTTTATTGGTGTACAACAAAATAAATACAAGTAAAATAACATTTACCAGATTTTCACAGCAGATAATAAAAACGCTATCTCCAAAATAAAAAAGCGTAGCTCCTTTGCGGAGATACGCCACAAATATAGTTATAATTTCTGATATTGATACTTTGGTGTGTACTATTTCGCCATCTGATTCAGACGAAATACCGCCATATCGCTGTTTGTTCCGTTTCAATAATCAGATCGATAAACATATAACAAGTTAAGAAGAGAAAAGAGTTACAGAGTCTGAATAGTCTAATTTATTCTTTTAGTAATTCATCAACAGATTTGATGAACAATTCAGCTTGTGGAAACAACTCGTCAACCATCTCCTTATCACAAAACATAAAATCATCATAATCTCCACTATGTCTTTTCTCAAAAAGCGTAGTAAATGTTTTACCTATTCTTAGAGGAAGCTTTCCGGTAGATACAAAGTGCAGTCCTAACATCGTTTTAACCCCATTGTGAGTTTGCGTTTGAATATTATTCTTTAGCAATAATGCTACCGTCGCATAATAGCATGCGTAATACATTCGGTTAATAGCAGCATTATAGAAAGTTTCCCGAATCATCACCTCCGCTTCCTTCATTGTATCATAAGCACGTTGCATTCTGTAGGCGATCAATGCTTTCCGGCTCTCTTCGTCTAAAATATCTTTCATAATACGATTCCTTCATTAGTGACATTAATATAAAAAGGTGTTTTGAACGGACGGTTTTCCCAAAGTTTTTTCAGCATAACCATCGGACTGATAGATATACCGGTTTTCAGTTCAAGTTCGTAAAGGGGTAAAGTAATCGCCTCTTCCTCTTTCAAAGTTATTTTCTCTCCATCAAGCAAGATGAGCAAATCAATATCACTGTCACTGCGTGCCTCATTCCTCGCTTGAGAACCATATAATATGGTCTTAGCAGTAGGAGCAACATGACGGATAATGTCCTTGATTTGTTCGATCACTTCTGTTCGTCTCATAACTTCTTAATCTATTGATTATATGCAAATATACTCGATTCTTTTCAATTCTCAACACACCCAAGAACGCTTTTTATTATATTCTCACTATTTCGCCATCTGATTCAGACGAAATACCGCCATATCGCTGTTTGTTCCTATTCTGAAAGGAGGCCCCCAAAGAGATAATCCGCTGGAAACATAGATATGTGATTGGGTCCACTTGCGATAGCCGTGACTCTGTTCATATATCCTGTCTGTTACCCAACTTATAGGCCATATCTGTCCATGATGCGTATGTCCGCTGAATTGCAAGTCTATTCCCAAAGAATCTGTTTTAGCCAGGTTGTAGGGTTGATGATCTAAAAGAATGATGGGTTTACTACGATCCGCTTGCTTTAATAAAGTAGGCAGGGAATGACGGGAACGGTTGGAACGGTCGTCACGTCCGATGATCTGCACACCGTTAGGCAATGTTACTACGGAATCACGCAATAGTTGTATGGGAGTATCTTTCAAGAAGCGGACGCTTTCATCAATACCGCTGATGTATTCATGATTTCCCGGAACCATATAAATGCCCAAGGGAGCTTTCAGCCGTGCCAGCTCTTCCACCATATTCTCCTTATATAATGGGGTAAGACTATTATCTATCAAATCTCCACCGATAAGTATAAGGTCGGGATGCTGCGCATTTATCATATCTACATATTTTTTCAGCATGGCTTTTCCCGTACCATACCCTAAATGGACGTCGCTCACGGCTACGATATTGATTCCGTTACCTTCTATCGGCTTATCAAGGGAGACATCAATCTTGTTGACCTGCGGATGACGGTAATTATAATAACCGTACAGAAGCAGACAGCAAGTCGCTCCCAACGCATAATAGAAACCGTGATTCAGTGACGGCACAAATATTTTCGTCACATCCGCTATCAACAAAGCAAAAATCATGTACAGTGTAAATACCAGCCATACCGAACCGATGTGAAACATGGATTTCGACAGGATGACAGGCATATCTATATGACGGGTCAGCATAGCTATCACCAACGAGAAAGCTACCAGCCAATAGATGGCAGACAACAGAATCTTCATAGCCAGCGAGAAGCCGGAAAGCATCTGTAATGTACGGATAAAGATATAAACATTGCCACCGACATAGGCAAGCAGGAATATTAGGAAGAATATTCGCATAATCGTTATAAATTGAGCAGAGTTAATAACTAGGATACAGTTACACCTCCGTCAATAAGACTTCTATTGTATCAATAAGTTCTCTTGCCGGAGCCTTTATGGTAGCTATTTCATCCCCCCCAAACGCGTACTCACCTTACCCGTCTTCACATAATTCAGACCAAAGCATGCTATTAATCCATCATGCGTTTTACACGATAACCCACTATTTATCAATAAAGCCTGAACAGCATGGAAGCAGGCATAATAATATCTATTGGAAGCAATATCCCAATATTTCATTTCATACATCTCATCAGCTTGTTTCAGAAATGTTTTAGCTTTTTCCATTTGCAACACTACAAGCGAGTTACGTTCTTCATCTGTCAGTTTCATGTTAATTCTATTCCTTCCTGTTCTACATTTTTATAAAAAGGAGTGATACAACTCGCAGCCCATTCTTTCATTGTATACATAATCGGATTTATCCTTTCTCCAAGGTCCCATCCAAGCATCGTTAAAGGAAAGCTCACTTCATCATAATCAGACGGTTCTAATTTTTCCTTATTCAACAGGATTAATATGTCCCAATCTGAATCAACTTGTGCGTCACCCCGCGCCTGGGAACCAAACAATAATGCCCTCCCTTCTTTTGGCAAATGTTCGGCTAATGACCGCTTAATGGAGTCTAATACTCTATTTGCATGACTTTTCATATTCTTTTCCTTTAGTCCTCTTTTTACAAAGATAGAATTTTACGTATAAGAAGCCAACTTTTCCCGGAAAAAGTTCATTTCAAATCAGTTACAGCTTGTTCCAATTGCCTCAAAGCCTTCTCCAGCGTAGCACGCGGACAGGCTACATTCAACCGCATAAACCCTTCACCTTCTTTGCCGAACGTCGTTCCTTCATTCAAAGCCAAGTGGGCATCTTCTACAAACAGGCGATTCAGTTCCTCCTGACTTAATCCCAGCTCACGACAATCCAAAAAGATAAGGTAGGATGCTTGCGGACGAATCATTCTGATGGCAGGAATCCGCTCTTTCAGATAACTTTCCGTGAAGTCAATATTTCCTTTGATATAGGCAATGACCTGATCCAGCCATTCAGTACCATGACTGTAGGCTGCCGCTACACTGAGATAAGCGAATAAGTGTCCTTCACTGAACTCGCTTGCCTCCATATATACCTGAAACTGATGACGAAGTTCGTCATTCTCAATGATTGCATACGAACTTGCCAGTCCGGGCATATTGAACGCTTTGCTCGGAGACATAAAGACAAGGGAGTTCATCCGTGCTTTCTCCGAAATCAAAGCAAAGGTGGGATGTTTGTAAGGAGGCAGGGTCAAGTCGGCATGAATCTCGTCAGAGATTACTAATGTACCGTTCTCATAGCAGATGTCGGCAATCTGCGACAGTTCTTCTTTGGTCCATACACGTCCGCCCGGATTATGGGGATTACTCAGGATAAGCAGTTTACATCCCTGCACATCTTTGCGAAAACGGTCGAAATCAATATGATATTGCCCGTCTTTCAATACCAACGGACTGTAAACCACTTCACGTTCGTTCTTCTGTGTCACAAGAAAGAAAGGATGGTAGACAGGAGGCATGACCATCACCTTGTCTCCTTTCTCCGTGAAACAATGGATGGCAAATGCCAGTCCACGGACAATGCCGGGAGTAAACGTCAGCATTTCTTCACGAATCTCCCATCCATGCCGTTCTTTGAGCCAGTTAATAATGGATTCGGCCCATTCTTTGCAGGCAAATGTATAGCCCAGCACTTCATGTTCCAGACGTTTCTTCAAGGCATCGATTACAAAAGGGGCTGTGCGGAAATCCATATCAGCCACCCACATCGGAATCAAGTCATTACGCCCCCAACGACGCTCTACGGCATCCCATTTTACGGAGTCCGTACCGTTACGGTTTATTATTTCATCAAAATTATAGTTCATACTGCATGAGGTTTTTATGTATCTTGAAGCAAAAGTACACAAAAACTCCGAGTTTGTATCTTAAAACTCTGTAACAGACGTTTTCAAGCCAATTCTTTTAATATATACCGGCACTCTATTCCTTTTTTTTCTGCCTGCTCCTATAGGCCGTCGGAGTTTCTCCGGTATATTGTTTAAATGCTGTACTGAAATAACTGATAGTAGTAAATCCTACTTTCTCTGAAATGTCTGTCAGAGTAAAATCTGTAGTAGTAATCAGCTGTATCGCCTTTTCCATCTTAAGCTTATTAATATACTCATTAAGGCCAATGCCTGTCAGTGCCTTCAATTTCGTATAAAGCGAAGCACGACTCATTCCCACCCCCTTACAAATGAAAGGCACATCCAGCTTCGTATCACTCAGATTCTCCTGAATGATTCTATTCAATTTCACCAAAAACGTTTCATCTGCCAAACTGAAAGTAGTTTCCTCCGGAGCTGGTATTAATCCAGCATCCAGATATCTCTTCTTTGTATATTCACGATTTTTCAAACGATTCCGGATTAACTCCATCAACATTTCTATTTCGAAAGGTTTAGTAAGGTAGCCATCCGCTCCATTTTTATAACCGCTAATCTGACTTTCCTTATCATCTCTAGCCGTCAACAAAATAATAGGGATATGACTGACAGCAAGGTCTTCTTTAATACCTTTACAAAGTTCATATCCATTCATTCGTGGCATCATCACATCACTGACAATAATGTCTGGTGTATAACTCTTTACCAACTGAAGCGCCTCCACTCCATCAGAAGCTATCAACACCTTTTTAAAATATTCACTCAATGCCTTACTAAAAAAGTCCGTCAGATCCGAATTATCATCCACAACCAAAATCGTATACGAAGTTGTATCAAACTCCTCTCCTTTACTGATATGTTCACTATCATCGTTGCTCATCAACTCATTCAGATAAGCTTTCGGTTGACAAACAATCTCTTCAGCATCCTGCCTCAACGGCAGTTCGAAGAAAAATGTGGCACCTGTTTCCTGATTATCCCGGGCACCAATGGAGCCGCCATGCAATTCAACCAATATTTTAGAATATGACAACCCGATTCCTGTCCCGTTTTGTTCTTTGGTGCCCTGATAAAATCGGGTAAAAAGCTTTCGGGTATCCACATTTTCCAATCCGCTTCCCTGATCAATGACGGATACGCGCACTCTTTTTCTTTCAGAAATCAATTCCGAAACAATAGTTATTTCTGTATGCTGTGAACTGTGTTTCAAGGCATTAATTAGCAAATTACTTAAAATAATCTCACACTTGTTTTTATCAAAACTGACTGCTTCTATTCGTGAATCAAACCGATAACTGATATGTATACTTTTTGCCTCTCCCTCGCTAATAAAGTCTTGTGATACATGCTTGATCCATTCGTTTAACGGCTGTGGTTCTATTTGTAACCGACTTTCACCTACCTCCATTTTACGCACATCAAGCACCATATTTATCAGATTTTTCATTCGCTGTGACTGTCGATAAATAGCCTTTATCGGCAAATATTGGGCATCTTGAGGAGAAAGCGATTTCAATATCTGCTTGAGAGGTGCATAGATCAATGTCAAAGGTGTACGCAATTCATGACTTATATTAATCAGAAAACGAACTTTTTCTTCATACGTTTTCTGCTCATGTTCCTTCATTTCCCACCGTAACTTTTCCTCCTTACGTTTCAACACTCTTCGTACACTTTCAATGATAATGACAGCTACCAAAAGAATACAACCTAGTATAAACCACCATGTTTTATACCATGGAGGAGAAATTGTCAGTTGTAACAATTGCTGAGCAGGTACCCAACTGCCATCTTTGGCGGTACACGAAGCCATTATCTGATAATTGCCCGGAGGAAGCGCACGCATAGTCAGCTCCGGACTATAGGATTCAACAAACTGTTCATCCAGCCCTTTTATCTGATACCGATACGCCTTCTGCCTGAAAATATCTTCCTCTTTCGCCATGACACGAATGACAATATTACTGTTCCATGGCACAGAGAGCTTTCTTATACCATCATGCAGTTTATTATTCGCAGGTTCTCCATTGATTATTATATCTGATAATTGCAATTGCGGATTCGTATTTTCCAATGATAGTTTACCGTCAATATGAAGCAATCCTTTAACCCCTCCCATATAAATGTCACCTTGACGACTTAACAGACGAGCTTCCGGAAAATATTCGTTCGGAACAGCTCCATCCGTTTCGCCGAATAATGCCATCTTCTCCTCCGCTATGGACCATGCAAACAGTCGGTTTTCAGCACCAACCCAAATCTTTCCTTTTTGATCACAAATCAATGAGGAGACCTCTGTAAATAATGAAGTAGAAATCATTTTTTGTTTCTGTGTCGCTGGACGATAACTCACCAAACCTAAATTACTCCCGATCCAAAAACAGCCACTCTCATCCATGGATACTGAATTAATATTCATATCATCCTGAGCAGTAAACAACACTCTCAGCCTATTACTATGATTATCCAACTCATAAACATGTTTTATATCGTTCAAATAAGTTGAATGTCCATCACAGGCAATTGCTTTCAAGGACCCCTCAATAATATTTATGCCTTTTTCTTCGGAAACAATAGAAAACTGCTTCTCCTTCAAATGATAACAATACACGTGATTGCCCAATAGCAATATCGTGTTGGGAGTATTCCGATAAACATTGACCGTATTTCCGTGAAGACATAAACGCTCATTGACTTCTTTATCAATAATAGTAAATGGTTGTTTATTTCCTGTGACCGGATCAAAAATAAATATCCCTTGTGCAAATATAGACAACAATAATTTCCCGGAAGCAAAGCCACAAATCGAAGCGACTTTATCTCCCGAAGTAGAAGGATAATGTGTAAACTCTCCGGCAAGGGAGTTAAAACAATTAACTCCACCTCCATTTGTTCCCACCCAGATATGACCTGATTCCTGCTGACATAAGCTCAATACTATATTGTCACTCAAACCTTGTTTATTATTTGGCAACGCATCTGTGTATGCCTGCATATATACCTCACGAACACTAATCAAACCACTATAAATACTCCCAATCCATATATTATTATTTTGATCATTATAAAGACAGATGATTGAGTTATTAGGAAGTGATGAATTGTCTTTTCCGGGGATATGCTTTAAGGAGGAAAACTGATGGGTCTCGGGATTGAGTATATTAATACCTCCCCCGTCTGTCCCAAGCCATATTTGTCCTTTACGTTCAACAATACTCAATATAATATCATTGCTAAGAGAGGAATTACGAGTTGTATAAAGTGCAATCTGCTTTCCATCACGGGTAAAACAACGCAGACCGACATTATAAGAAGCAACCCACACTCTTTGTTCGGAATCAACAAGCATACCCGTAATTTCTATTTCCGACCCAAAAGGCGCCCGTCTGCATTCGCCTGACTGAAGATCAACCAAATACATCCCTTGCCAACGACTGCAACATAGTATCGTATGAGAATCTATCAAACCCAAAGCGGTAATATTAAAGTTCTGCTCCGATTTAAATTCGTAGATTTTCCGTATACAAGATTCTTTATAACTATAGTGATAGATTTTCCCTTGTCCACCGAATAAAATCCCTTCAGGGGTCCGGCAAACAGAATAAGCAATCAAATTTTCACCTTTCTCATCCGTCTGCAAAAGAAAGTCATCACTCTGATATCGATAAAGTGAAATTCCCTTATCTGTTAATATCCAAAGATTACCCTGCTCTCCTCTCGCAATCTGATAAATTTGATTACCGGGAAGAGAATTAGACAGGGATGAATCATGAATATATTTTTTAAGTTCCTGTCCATCAAATCTTCCCAAGCCTGATCTTGTTCCCATCCAGACGAAGCCACGATTATCTGCTGCAATGCAATGTACAGTTGAAGGTAAACCAGCCTTTAATGAGATTTGTTTGTAGTAATAATGTTCTGCCCGAAGGGGATATAAAAAGAACATCTGTATAATAAAGGTTATAAGTAGTCGTTTTGTTATGTTCATCTGCAGCTAGATTTTAGATTTAGTTTTCAAAGATACTACTTTTAAGATAGAATGTCACCGGATAAAAAGAAAAAGTATCTCCTTCTTTTATCTCAAAAGCGCTACAATGTCAAAAAGAGAGAAAGTTAAGTTTACGAGAACATTTCCTGTCCTACACAAGTAATATTTCTTTTTTTACGGTTAATTTCCCGATGAAATAGGGAGAATTAGTGATTTTTGAAAATAAATTAGTGATTTTTGAAACATACCGTGTCCTCCATTCACCTACTTTTGCACAAAACAATTAATCGATTTATTAAGTATTTATGAAAAAACACAGCCGACATACAAACCACATTTATAGTTCTCATACTTCTTTGAGATCAATCACCATAACACTATTATTATATATAGGTTTACCAAACTTAACACCCCCCTAAGTTCCACGACCGGCACCGTCTGACAGTGTCGGCTAGTGGTAACTTATTTATTATTAAAATTAACACCATAAGCATTATGAACAAACTACTAACCTCTTTTTTATTCTTCTCTCTTATTGCCTTGAATGGACAGGCACAAAAGAAGGAAAACTATTATGTAAAACACGTAGAGTTTCCCTTGAATGCCACTCTTGAACAAAAAGTCGATATGGCTGCACGTTTGGTTCCAACGCCTCAACAAGTAGTCTGGCAACAAATGGAACTGACGGCTTTCCTTCATTTCAGTATAAACGCCTTTACCGGACGTGAATGGGGAGATGGAAAGGAAGACCCCAATCTCTTTAATCCTACAGAATTGGATGCAGAACAATGGGTAAGCAACTTGAAAGAAGCAGGTTTCAAAATGGTGATTCTGACAGCCAAGCACCATGACGGTTTCTGCTTATGGCCTACAGCTACGACCAAGCATTCCGTAGCATCTTCCAGTTGGAAAAACGGACAAGGCGACGTAGTGAAAGAACTTCGAAAAGCATGCAAGAAATATAGTATGAGGTTTGGAGTATATCTCTCTCCATGGGATCGAAATGCAGAATGTTACGGAGATTCTCCTCGCTACAATGAGTTTTTTATCCGCCAACTAACCGAATTGCTAACTAACTATGGAGAAGTACACGAAGTGTGGTTTGACGGAGCAAACGGAGAAGGCCCCAACGGAAAAAAACAAGTATATGACTGGGATACCGTCTATGAAACCATCCACCGGTTACAACCCAAAGCAGTAATGGCAATTATGGGAGATGATATTCGTTGGGTAGGCAACGAAAGCGGATTAGGCCGTGAAACAGAATGGAGTACAACTGTATTAACTCCGGGGATATATGCCCGTTCAGACAAGAATAATGAAAAATTAGGAATCAATGGACAGTCAAATGATATAGGAAGCCGCAAGATGTTAGAGAAAGCTACGGAGTTATTTTGGTATCCCTCAGAGGTAGATGTTTCCATACGTCCGGGGTGGTTCTACCATAAAGAAGAAGATAATAAAGTGAAGTCATTGAAACATCTCGCAGATATTTACTTCCAGTCAGTAGGATACAATTCTGTACTTCTGCTGAATATACCACCGGACCGTAGAGGTTTAATTCATGAAGCAGACGTACAACGTCTGCATGAGTTTGCCGCTTACCGAAAGCAAGTATTTGCTGACAACTACGTGAAAAAAGGGAAAAAATATTGGAATACAGCTTCCGGCAATGAAAAGATATACCAATTAAAATCCGGTTCAGAAATTAATGTAGTTATGCTGCAAGAAGATATAACCAAAGGACAACGGATAGAAGCATTCACCGTAGAAGCACTGACAGATAACAGCTGGAAAGAAGTGGCTAAAGGGACAACTGTAGGTTACAAACGATTACTACGTTTTCCAACTATTAAAGCCGATCAGTTACGAATAAAGATTTTAGAATCTCGTCTGAATGCTAACATCAGCCAGGTGGCTGCTTATTATGCAGCACCTATACAGGAAGGGAAACAAGAGGAAAACTGGAATCAGTTGCCTCGTTCAGGATGGAAAGTTATGTCTACAAAGCCATTAACGATAGATTTGCAAAAGAAGGTGACAATCAACGCTTTTACCTATGCTCCCCTAAAAGCGGAAGCAAAGCCTACAATGGCTTTCCGATATAAATTTTATATCAGTCTCGACGGCAAGAGTTGGAAGGAAGTACCTACCAATGGAGAATTCAGTAACATTATGCACAACCCATTGCCTCAAACGGTCTATTTCAATCAAAAAGTTCAGGCACGCTTTATCAAACTGGAAGCCACCACTCCCACTGATACAGCCGCAGAAGTTGAACCAAATGAAATCGGAGTAACAATAGCCCCTTGATTCTATATTCGTAACGAATAGTAACCACAAGCAAAAGTCAAAATAGAAAAGATGCCGTCTATTTTGATTTTTGCAAATATAATTTATCAAATACTAATTTAAACCCAATGAAGGCAAAGAAAGAGAAATTAGTCTTAATAAGGATAGTGAATTCTTACAAATAAGAACTGTCTATCCAAACTTATTGAAAAAATTTAATTAACCACAAGATTCATGCTTATCAAAAACACAAGAATGAATTGTTAACACTTTTAATTTCTATGATTAATGAAAAACAAAATGGTGGTGGAAGAATACTACAATTATTAATCCTGTTTTGTTTGTATGGAATGTGTTCTACTCCACTGTATGCCAAACAGGATATAGCATCGCCACAACAGACAGGTAAAACCTACACGATTAAAGGTATTGTTCTGGATTTCAACAATGAGCCTATCATTGGCGCAAGTGTTTATATTCCGGGAACCAATACGGGAGTGGCCACAGATTTAGACGGTAACTTTACATTGAAAGTACCGGCTAATACAAAAACGGTCGAATTCTCCTATATTGGATTTGAAAAGAAGATCATCGAGTTCAATCCTAAAAATCTAAATGCCTTTCGTGTTGTTACCATGAAAGAAGATAGTGGGATTGCTCTAGAGGACGTAACAGTAGTGGCATTCGCCAAGCAAAAAAAAGAATCTGTATTAGGTTCAGTCTCCACTATTAAGCCTGCAGAGTTAAAAACGACTAGCAGTAACTTAACCACAGGTTTTGCCGGAAAACTAGCTGGTGTGGTTGCTTACCAAAGAAGCGGTGAACCAGGAGAAGATAATGCAGAATTCTTTATCCGCGGTGTAACGACTTTTGGTACAGGTAAAGCCGACCCACTAATCTTAATTGATAATGTTGAACTAACTTCTTCGGATCTATCAAGACTGAATCCTGACGATATAGCTAGTTTTTCTGTTCTAAAAGATGCAACCGCAACCGCCCTTTACGGTGCACGTGGTGCCAATGGCGTTATCTTGGTAACGACCAAAGAAGGAACAGAAGGCAAAATGAAGTTATCATTCAGAGCAGAAAGTTCATTCTCTTCCCCGTCAAAAGAGGTAGAATTAGCAGACCCGCTAACTTTCATGAAACTTCATAACGAAGCTGCAAGAACTAGAAATCCAGGCAATGCATTACCTTATCTTGAAAGTGCAATAGCTGCCCGAGAAAAAGGATTGAATCCATATGTTTATCCTATGGTAGACTGGAAAGACATGCTTTTTAAAGATTACACAGTAAACTATCGTGGTAACATGAGCATCAGTGGTGGTGGTCGGGTAGCCCGCTACTATGTAGCCTTATCTTACTCAAGAGACAATGGTATCCTCAAACAAGTACCTAATAACATCTTTGATAATAACATCAAGCTGAACAAATATACGGTACGTTCAAATGTAAACATCAACCTAACCAAAACAACCGAATTAGCTGTACGTATAAGTGGCACATTCGACAGTTATCAAGGACCGTTATCCGGTGGTTCTGCCATATACAGCCAAGCCATAAAAGCCAGTCCTGTTGAATTTCCTGCTATGTATGCTCCTGATGAAACGAATATTAACACCAAACATGTATTATTCGGTAACTCAGGAAGCAGTGCAAACTATCTGAACCCTTATGCAGAAATGGCCAGAGGATATAAAGAATATGAAAAAACTGTTGTTCTTGCTCAACTCGAGCTTAAACAGGATTTCGGTTTCATCACCGACGGATTGAACGGACGTTTATTGGCAAATGTCACACGAAACTCTTATTATGATCTCACCCGTTCTTATACTCCGTTCTATTATTCTTTAGACAGTTATGATAAATATACGGACACATATACACTTAGCGCCTTAAATTCAGACAAAGGTACAGACTATCTATCATATAATCCAGGAAGCAAATCGGTTGACAGTTCTCTATATCTAGAAGCATCGCTATCTTATGACCGGACATTTTATGAAAAACATAACATAAGTGGAATGATGGTATATACCGTACGTGAATCAAAATCAGGAAATGCACAAACTCTACAATTATCATTGCCATCACGTAATATGGGGATTGCTGGCCGTTTCACTTATGGATATTCCGATCGTTATTATGCAGAATTCAATTTCGGCTACAACGGTTCAGAACGTTTTGACAAAAACCACCGTTGGGGATTCTTCCCATCAGGAGGACTAGGCTGGATGGTTTCCAATGAAAAATTTTGGAAAGACAAACCTATCACAAAAGTAATTAGTTCACTAAAACTGAAAGGCTCTTATGGATTAGTAGGTAATGATAATATTTCTGACGAACGTTTCTTCTATCTATCCGAAGTAAGCATGGATGGTGACAACGGTATGGGATTCGGAACAAATTTCAATGCAAAAAACTCTAACGGTAAGATTTCCATCAAACGTTATGCTAATCCCAAGATAGGTTGGGAAATCTCTCATAAATTAAACGTAGGATTTGAGATGAAACTATTTAAAGATCTGGAAATACAAGCCGAATATTTCAAAGAAAGAAGAACTAATATTTTACAGACGCGTGCTGATATTCCTACTCTAATGGGTTTTCAAGTCCCTCCGCAGGCAAACATTGGTGAAGCCAAAGGACATGGTGTCGATATTTCACTGGACTATTCTCATTTCTTCAATAAGAATTTATGGGCTACCATCAGAGGTAATTTTACCTATGCCAGTAGTAAGTTCTCCAAGTACGAAGAGCCTGATTATTCAGCTACTCCATGGAGAAGTAAAATAGGAACGAAACTCAGCCAAGAATTCGGTCTGATTGCTGAACGTTTATTTGTAGATGAAGAAGATGTAGCAAATTCTCCTAAACAACAATTTGGAGAATATATGGCAGGAGATATTAAATACAAGGACATTAATCATGACGGAATTATTGACGAACAGGACAGAGTTCCTATCGGTTATCCTACTACCCCCGAGATTATTTACGGTTTCGGCTTCTCAATAGGATATAAAGATTTTGATTTTAACTGTTTCTTCCAAGGATCATCACGTTCTTCTTTCTTTATATCACCAGCGGATATAAGCCCTTTCATACAACCTAATGACCCGAATAATGAATTAGGAGGCAAACAGGCAACTAATGCTCTGTTGCAAATTGTCGCAGACGATCATTGGAGCGAAGCCAATCAGAACATGTATGCATTTTGGCCACGTTTGTCAGATACTGCTATTAGTAATAATAACCAAAAAAGTACATGGTGGCTACGTGACGGAACTTTCTTACGTATGAAATCTGCAGAAATAGGCTATACACTACCAAAGCGAATATCCAGTAAAGCCAAACTTGAAAATTTACGTATCTACGTGAGCGGAACAAATTTGTTCAATATCTCTAAGTTTAAAACATGGGATACGGAAATGGGAGGAAACGGTCTTGGATATCCCGTTCAACGTGTATTTAACATTGGTGTTCAACTTTCACTCTAAAATTTGCTATATGAAAAAAATTATAGTATCCATATCATTTATTCTTACAGTTATACTATGCAATACATCTTGCAGTGATTACTTGGATATAGTGCCCGAAGGTACCCCAGACATGGAAACAGCCTTCAGCAACAAGACAAATGCCCGTAAGTTTCTTTTTACTTGTTATAGTTACCTGCCCAAATGGGATCAATCCGGTTCCATTGGCTTTCTAGCAGGTGATGAACATTGGTTAATACCCAAAGGTACCGGATTTATAGATCAACGCCTCAGTCTCAACGCTTGGGAAATCGGTCGTGGAGAACAGAACAGTAATGATCCTTATCAGAATTATTGGGATGGTCTTAATGGAGGAACAAATCTTTGGACTGCTATACGCGACTGTAATATTTTTCTTGAAAATATTGACAAGCCTTTAGATTTACAGCAATATGAACGTAACAGATGGATTGCGGAAGTAAAATTCCTCAAAGCATACTACCACTATTATCTATTTATGCTTTATGGTCCTATCCCTGTCATGGATAACAACATTTCGATAGATGCATCTGCGGAAGAGGTACGACGCTACCGGGACCCAGTGGACGATGTAGTCAACTATATTTCCAATCTACTGGATGATGCAGCTAAAGATCTGCCTCTTCAAGTCACTGATGCAGGTGAAGAATTGGGAAGAATCACCCAACCAATAGCTAAAGCGGTAAAAGCACAACTGTGGTTATTGGCTGCTAGTCCTCTATTCAATGGAAATACCGATTATATCAACGTAAAAGATAATCAAGGAAGAAGTCTTTTTCCCGCTGAAACAGATAATAACAAATGGGAACAGGCTGCAGACGCAGCTTTAGACGCCATAAAGTGCGCAAAAGAAGCCGGACATGACCTTTACTACTTCACTCTGCCCGTTAACGGACTTTCGGATGCTACACGCAAGTTGCTTGATATCGGTGAAGCAGTTACAGAGAAATGGAATACGGAAATTATATGGGGAAGTACATGGAACGTCAACGGATTACAAAAGGTAGCAGTAGCCAAAACAACTAAGGGCAGTCACTACGATGCAATATCTGTAATGGCTCCGACTTTAACTGTTGCCGAACAGTTTTATTCCTCTAACGGTGTTCCCATCTCCGAAGATAAGGGAGACTTTTGGTCGAAAAACTACCTAAATCGGTATGAATTCACTATCATTCCTGATGAAGGAAATAATAAGCATTATCTCAAAATCGGTGAAGAAACTGCGTATCTTCACCTCAACCGTGAGCCACGCTTTTATGCTAACCTATCATTCGATCGGGGAACATGGTACGGCTACGGCTATGCTAGTGATGAACCGAAAGATCTGGCTTTCTATAAATTTCGCGCTAAAGAAGTCTCTGGTCGTATCACTTCCGAGGACTATTCATATACTGGATATTTAAACAAAAAAGTATGTAGCTATAAAACTAGTGTGACTGACAACGGTCTGTCAACGGAACGTTATGCATTTCCGATTATTCGTCTTGCAGATCTGTATCTGATGTATGCAGAAGCACTGAATGAAACGCTCAGCTCCCCTAACAGCGATGTTTATACCTATATTGACTTAGTGCGTAAACGTGCCGGTCTTGACGGAGTAAAGGAATCCTGGCAAAAATATTCAAAGTATCCTGAAAAACCAAACACGAAAACAGGTATGCGTGAAATCATTCGTATGGAACGCTTAAATGAACTTGCTTGTGAAGGAAAACGCTTTTGGGATTTACGTCGTTGGAAGAAAGAACTTCCTCGTGAAGTGAAGGGCTGGTATGTACAAGGAGAAACAGCACAAGAATTTTACCGTGTCACTACGCTTTATCTGCGTTCGAGATACAGTTTTAAAGATTACTTGTGGCCCTTAAAAGTAGAAACTGTATTGAAAGATCCGAACCTGGGACAAAGCCCGGGTTGGTAATCACCATATTCATGTTATAAAATAACTGGAAAGATGAAAAAAATAAATTATAGATTAAAGCTGACAAAATATATGTCTGCGACTTTAATTGGTATACTGTTTCTTATAGGATGCGGACAAGACGACAGAATTGGACTTGACGCAACTGACAGTATAGCACCGGGATTGCCTAGCAACATAAAAGTGGAAAATATTAACGGTGGAGCTATCATCAGCTACACTCCTCCTAAAGATGACGATCTCCTATGTGTAGTAGCTTCTTATATGATCAATGGAAAAGAAAGAACTACTAAGGCCTCCCCCTATGTAAACAAACTTACAATAGAGGGGTTTGGCAAAGTGGGTGACTATCAAGTGATTCTAAAGAGTATAGATAAAAGCAGGAACGAATCTGAACCGCTTTCGGTAACGATAAGTCCACTGACTCCACCCGTCGAATTTATTTATAATTCTCTGAAAGTCGAAGACAGTTTTGGCGGGGTTAGTCTGACTTGGGAAAATCCAACAAGAGAAAACATTATTCTAGAAGTATTCAAAAAAGATGATGGGGAATGGATATCTTTGGAAAATTTCTATTCTAGTGTACTAAACGGAGTAGCCAAAATCCGTAATTTGGCTGCAGAACCAATAACACTAGGATATAGGATTCAAGATCGCTGGGAGAACTATTCCCAGATGCTGGAAAAGGAAAGTACGCCTTTATATGAAGAAGAACTGTCTAAATCTTTATTCAAGGAGGTTAATCCATTACCTGGTGACTGTGAAGCAATGTCCGGTTTGCCAATACGAAATATATGGCAAGGTGATTACAATATGAATTGTTTCCATAATGTTACAGCTACAACAAACCCTGCAATTGGAAGGACGATAACTTTTGACATGGGACAGCTAGCCAAGGTCAGTCGTTTTAAAATGTATCAGCGTAGAGGAAATGATCCAGTTAATATATGGGCTTATGATCATAACAATTTAAAAAAATATGTTATCTATGGTTGTGAAGCACTTACGGATAATATGTATCTAGGAGGTGAAATAAAAGAAGATGGCATCAAATATCCTACGTTCGAAGGATGGACAAAAATCATGGAAGTAGAGTGTTATAAACCTTCAGGAAGCGATAACCCGACGAAAACGAATGAAGATTTAGAATATATTGAAAACGGTGACGAGCATGAGATTCCGCTAGATGCACCCAACTTCCGTTACATTCGGATTTACATGCTTGAGAATTGGAGTGGAGGTACTTATGCACAAATCGGTGAAATGACCTTTTGGGGACAACCTGCCGGGAAATAATTTAACAATTAGATTATGAAAAATATTATAAACTATATAATTTGCAGCATGCTAATTCTCGGAATAGCTGCTTGTGGAGATATGTATGATGTACACGAAAAGTATCTCAAAATGGGAGAAGAGACTTATCTCGGGATCGCTAGTGATTTGGAAGCAAACAGCGGTTTCAACCGTATTGAATTAAAGTGGAAACTAAATGCTGATCCTCGAATCAATGCCAGCATCATTTCGTGGGAAGGATGCGAAACTCCAATCGAGGTACCCATCTCTGCAGACCGTGATGTCAATGATTATATCTCAAAGATTATCGATCTTTCAGAAGGGAAATATATCTTTTCGATAATAAACAAGAGTGAAACAGGAAAAGAATCTTTGATACAAACTATTTCCGGTGAAGTATATGGGGGTTCCTATCAAGCTGGTTTATCCGCACAAGGAATCAACTCTATGGCAGCGACATTGTCGAAAGGAGTTACCATTAAATGGGCTCCTATGGAAGGATGTACAAAAACGATGTTTACTTATACCAGCAACGAAGGCAGCGAAAAAACAATCACTTTGATGGAAGGAGAAACGACTTCCATCATACCAGATGCCGTACTCAATACAGAGTTTAAAGTAACTTCTTATTTTAAACCTTCAGAGGAAGCTATTGACGAAATTCCATCATTAGAAAAAGTTGTGAGTTTTCCAACCTACTATACTGTATCAAAAGAAGAGTGGGACGAGATTCATAACCAATATATCGATGTGGATAGAACAGGATGGGGAGTCGAGGCTAACACAGAAGAATTGACCGGTGAAGGAGCCGTAAACGGGCATAAAGAAGCATTAATTGATGGTGATTTAAATACTTTCTGGCATTCACAATGGGATGGTGAAGGGAAGAATCCACCATTGCCACATATAATCATATTTGATATGCAACAAACACAAAACATTCTATCAATAGAATTGGCAAGGCGTAAAAATAACCTTGATTTAAAAGCAGTCATGTTCAGCATCAGTAATGACAAAGAAAACTGGACAGAATTAGGAAAATTAGATTTTCCGAATGATAAGGTTCCTAATGCACAAATTATTTTATTACCAAAAGCTGTAAGTGGAAGATATTTCCGTACTACAGTGACCGACAGCAACAATGGTGTGAATGCAAGTATTGCAGAGATTATGTTTACAATGGGAAAAAAATAATAACAGTCGGTGATTAAATCAAGGAGGTTGTGTCAAAACGCTGGCACAACCTTTTTTTATGCACAAAGCCCAGACTTTCACAAGCCCGGGCTTTGTTATTACCCAAAGTTTTTGTATCTTTAGGCATAAAGTTTTTCGTTATGGCAAAGTTACATTTTCGTCCTTACATTCCCAACCAAACAGTTCTTTTTCCCGGAAGAATTGATGAAAACATAGCCGCGAACGATCCGGTTCGCATAGTTAATACTGTTGTTGATAATCTCAATCTTGACAATTTCAAGAAGCTTTATAAAGCAACCGGTCGTTGTCCTTATCATCCTAAAATGATGCTTAAGGTGATTATCTACGCCTACATGAACAATATCTATTCGTGCCGCAAAATAGAGAAGCTTCTCCTACGTGATATTCATTATATCTGGCTTTCCGGTAATGAACATCCGGATTTTATTACCATCAACCGTTTTCGAAACCGTGTAAAAGAGGAAATAAATACCGTATTCACGCAGTTGGTTCTTGTCCTTGCCGACAAAGGTTTCATCAGCCTTGACGTAGAGTATATCGACGGTACCAAGATTGAGTCCAAAGCCAACAAATATACTTTTGTCTGGCGCAAGACAGTCGAAAAGAACCGTACAAAGCTGATGGATAAGATCCGCATTCTCCTGGAGCAGGTGGATGAAGTCATAGCCCAAGAGAACTCCATGAAAGACACACCCGTAGAGTTCACTCCCGCCATGCTCTCAGATATAGTGAATGAACTTAAAGAGGTGCTGGAACACCAGCCTGTAACAAAGGACAAGGAACAAAAGAAGGTCATCCGGGAAAAGAAGAAACAGGTCCGGGAACTTGAGGAGTACCGTGACAAGTTGATAGTATACGACAACCATCTTGATACTCTTGGAGAACGCAACTCCTACTCCAAGACCGATCCTGATGCCACCTTCATGCGCATGAAAGAAGACGCCATGAGAAACGGACAGACCAAACCCGGATATAATCTGCAAATAGGTACCGAGAACCAATTCCTCATAGACTTCCGACTGTTTCCCAACCCAACCGATACACTGACCCTCATACCTTTCTTCCACTCCTTTGAGCAACGCTATAACCGCTTACCAACTGTCGGTGTGGCAGACTCCGGTTACGGCTCGGAAGAAAATTATCGGTTCATGCAAGATAATGGGATAGAAGCCTTTGTCAAGTACAACTACTTCCATAAAGAACAGCGTCCCCGTTATACCCCCAATCCATTCCATGCGGAGAGTCTCCATTACAATGCGGGGGAGGATTATTACGTTTGTCCTATGGGGCAGCACATGAACCGTATAGGAACTAGACGTGACAAAACAGCAAGCGGATACATCACCGAAAGTGCCCGGTATAAAGCACAAAGATGTGAAGGGTGTCCTTTGTGTGGCAGTTGCTTTAAAGCTCGGGGGAACCGTATGATAGAAGTCAACCACCGGTTAAACCAATACAAACGGCAGGCACGGGAAAGGTTACTCTCGGAAGAAGGCATCAGGCATAGGGGAAGGCGATGTATAGAACCGGAAGCAGTTTTTGGACAAATGAAACACAACATGGCATACAAAAGGTTCCGGCATGTGGGAGAAGACAAGGTTACAATGGACTTTGCCTTCTTTGCCATAGCTTTTAATATCAAAAAGATGTGTACAAAACTACTAAAAGCAGGAAAGAGAAGGAGTGCACACACTATATTTATCTTTATCAGACCACGTGTGACTCAAAATACGACGAATATTAAGCCTTATTACCTAATTACTGAAAAAATAGTCGCATAGACAAAAAAAGAGGAATGACTATTTTATATTAAAAAAAGAAGGGGATGTGCCTTAGTTTTGACACAGCCCCCTTCTATTTTCAGACAAGAAAAGAGGAAATCAAAAGTAGCTATCAGTATGACATACTAAAAAAACACCTTTCTTAAAAAGAGAATATTTACACTATTTATGAAGACGATAATTACACATAATTTTCAAGAAAAACCAAAGAACTGCGTGCATTTACAAATACAATATTCCTCTGTATTGCCTTCCGAGACATTCACACATCTAATTGCAGGATTTTCCTCATTTTATCTTTCATTTTTAACCCTATAAAAAAAGTATAGCTACATTATATTATTTTTTTCTCTCCATATTTACAGATCAACTAGAAAAAAATCAGTTCAAAACACCTCTTTTATGACCTCCCTATCGGCTAAAGATAAGTTCCTCGGTGAGGAAAGACGCGTTGGTTTTAAACCAACGGCACTTTGGTTTAAAACCAACAGGTGCTTTTTCTACAAAAAAGCTACATATATCATGCAGTTTTATACAGAATCAGCCTACTTTTCTGCATATTATTGCGTTTTTTTTGCAGTTTAATCTCCAGTTTATTAGTTTTTGAGCTGTTTTCTCCTATAGTAATCTTAAAAACAGAACATTTCGATGATAAGAATGATATGGAACCACAACACAGACATATAAAATTGATAAGGCAGAAAGAAGCGGGACGATTATATAATCATGAAATTGTATCTGTTCATTAGGTTTATATAACCGAAAAGAATTATCTTTGCTACATATCAACAGTTGGACTAAAAGGAATTTATGACGAAAGCTTTATTTTTTGATATAGACGGAACGCTGGTTAGTTTCGAAACACACTGTATCCCGTCTTCTACCATTGAGGCATTGGAAGCCGCCCACGCAAAAGGGCTTAAAATATTTATCGCTACCGGACGCCCGAAAGCCATTATCAACAATCTTTCCGAATTGCAGGACCGGAACCTGATCGATGGATATATAACCATGAACGGAGCCTATTGTTTTGTCGGAGAAGAAGTAATTTACAAAAGTGCCATCCCGCAGGAAGAAGTAAAAGCAATGGCTGCTTTCTGCGAAAAGAAAGGAGTCCCCTGCATCTTCGTGGAGGAGCATAATATCTCTGTTTGCCAACCGAATGAGATGGTGAAGAAGATCTTTTATGACTTCCTGCATGTAAATGTCATCCCGACAGTTTCCTTTGAAGAAGCAAGCAATAAGGAAGTGATCCAGATGACTCCCTTCATCACGGAGGAAGAAGAAAAAGAAGTGCTTCCATCCATCCCGACTTGCGAAATAGGCCGCTGGTATCCGGCTTTTGCGGATGTCACAGCCAAAGGCGATACCAAACAGAAAGGCATCGATGAAATCATCCGGCACTTTGGTATCAAGCTGGAAGAAACGATGTCCTTCGGCGACGGAGGAAACGATATCAGCATGCTCCGCCACGCAGCTATCGGAGTCGCTATGGGGCAGGCCAAAGAGGATGTAAAAGCCGCAGCCGACTATGTGACAGCCCCCATTGATGAGGACGGCATCAGCAAGGCTATGAAACATTTCGGGATTATCTAATTCATTTATCCGGTCAGCACATCTGCTTATCCGTCACTAACTTTATGAGCGTAGACACTAATAACGCAGCTTTTCAGGACGCCCTGAATCTTATTCAGTATACCCGCCAGTCGGTTTTTCTGACCGGAAAAGCGGGTACAGGTAAATCTACATTCCTACGTTATGTCTGCGAACATACCAAGAAGAAACATGTCGTTCTCGCACCTACCGGCATCGCAGCCATCAACGCCGGAGGAAGTACGATGCACAGTTTCTTCAAACTCCCCTTCTATCCGTTACTGCCGGACGATCCGAATTTAAGTCTCCAGAGAGGACGCATTCACGAGTTCTTCAAGTACACCAAACCGCACCGGAAATTACTGGAACAGATTGAACTGGTCATCATAGACGAAATCTCTATGGTACGGGCGGACCTCATTGATGCCATCGACCGCATCTTACGTGTATATTCGCATAACTTACGGGAACCTTTCGGCGGCAAACAGTTGTTATTGGTAGGCGATGTTTTCCAGCTGGAACCTGTCGTGAAGAATGACGAGCGGGAGATTCTGAACCGTGCCTATCCTACTCCATACTTCTTTTCGGCAAGAGTATTCAGCCAGATCGATCTGGTATCCATCGAACTCCAGAAAGTATACCGGCAGACTGATTCCGTCTTTGTCAGCGTTCTCGACCATATCCGTACCAACACCGCCGGAGCAGCCGACCTGCAACTGCTGAACACCCGATACGGAAGCCATATTGAAGAATCGGAAGCCGATATGTACATCACGCTTGCCACCCGAAGAGATACGGTTGACTCGATCAATGAGAAGAAACTGGCCGAGCTGGCAGGAGAACCGATCACCTTTGAAGGAAGCATTGAAGGGGATTTCCCCGAAAGCAGTCTGCCGACCTCACAGGAACTCGTTCTGAAACCGGGTGCTCAAATCATCTTTATCAAGAATGATTTCGACCGCCGGTGGGTAAACGGTACCATCGGAGTGATTGCCGGTATCGACGAAGAAGAAGAAACGATATACGTCATCACCGATGACGGCAAGGAATGCGATGTAAAACGGGAATCATGGCGTAACATCCGCTATCGCTACAACGAAAAGACGAAAGAGATTGAAGAGGAAGTACTGGGCAGCTTCACCCAATATCCCATCCGGCTGGCCTGGGCCATTACCGTCCACAAGAGTCAGGGGCTGACTTTCAGCAGAGTAGTGATTGACTTCACGGGAGGTGTATTTGCCGGCGGACAGGCGTATGTAGCACTCAGCCGTTGTACCTCACTGGATGGCATCCAGCTCAAAAAACCGATCAACCGGGCGGATATCTTTGTGCGTCCCGAAATCGTAAACTTTGCCGGACGGTTCAACGACCGGCAAGCCATCGACAAGGCTCTGAAACAGGCGCAGGCCGATGTTCAGTATGCCGCTGCCGCACGTGCTTTCGACAAAGGGGATATGGAGGAATGTCTGGAACAATTTTTCCGTGCCATTCACTCCCGTTATGATATAGAGAAGCCTGTTCCCCGCCGATTAATCCGTCGGAAACTGGGGATTATCAATACCTTGCAGGAGCAGAACAAAAAGCTCAAAGAGCAAATGCGGGAACAGCAGGAACGTCTGCGGCAATATGCCCATGAATATCTGTTAATGGGAAATGAATGTATCACCCAAGCCCACGACGCCCGTGCCGCCATTGCCAATTATGACAAAGCGCTCAGCCTCGACCCTAATTATATAGACGCCTGGATACGAAAAGGAATCACCTTGTTCAACAGCAAAGAGTATTTTGATGCGGAAAACTGTTTCAATACCGCTGTCAGCCTTCATCCTGCAAACTTTAAAGCTGTGTACAACCGTGGAAAACTGCGTCTGAAAATCGATAATACAGAAGGGGCAATTGCGGACCTGGACAAGGCTACAAGTCTGAAACCCGAGCATGCCGGCGCACACGAGCTCTTCGGAGATGCCCTGTTAAGAGTGGGGAAAGAAGTGGAAGCCGCCATACAATGGAGAATTGCCGAAGAACTCAGAAAGAAAAAATCATAAATAAGTTGGTAGTGTATCAGAAGTCTTCTGATTGTGAAAGTTATTGAATATCATCTTACATCAAAAACTTTTTATTAACTTTGCCTTCGTATGTACGTCAAACTCTTAAAAGAAAAGCAAATGAAAAAAGGTTTGAAAATCGCAGCTATCGTTGTAGGGGTAATAATCATTCTGATGCTCCTCCTTCCTTTCGCCTTCCAAGGTAAGATAGCAGGTATTGTAAAAACAGAAGGCAACAAGATGCTCAATGCACAATTTGATTTCAAGAAACTCAACATTAGCCTGTTCCGCAACTTTCCGCAGGCTTCTGTTACTCTCGAAGATTTCTGGCTGAAAGGCGCGGGAGAATTCGCAAACGATACCCTTGTACAAGCCGGAGAGGTGACTGCCACCATCAATCTGTTCTCCCTTTTCGGAGACAGCGGTTATGACATTTCCAAAGTATTCATAGAAGATACCCGCCTGCACGCCATCGTCCTGCCGGACGGTCATGTCAACTGGGATATCATGAAGCCCGACACGACAGACACGCAGGAAACGCCTGCCACGGAAGAAGAGTCATCTCCTTTCAAAGTCAAGCTGCAACGTTTCGTCATCAAGAACATGAATTTGATTTATGACGACCAGCAAGGTAAAATGTATGCCGACATCCGTGATTTCAACGCCCTTTGTGCCGGTGACCTGGGCAGTGACCGCACTACGCTGAAACTGGAAGCGGAAACCAAATCACTGACTTACAAGATGAATGGTATTCCTTTCCTTACAAACGCCAACATCTCCGCCAATATGGACGTAGACGCCGATCTTGCCAACAACAAGTATACACTGAAAGACAATACCATTCGCCTCAACGCCATTCAGGCAGGTATCGACGGTTGGGTGGAACTGAAAGATCCCGCTATCGACATGGATCTCAAACTCAACACCAATGATGTAGGCTTCAAGGAAATACTTTCTTTGATTCCTGCCATTTACGCAACGGAATTCTCCAGTCTGAAAACAGACGGAACCGCTACTCTTGCCGCATCAGCCAAAGGTACGCTGCAAGGAGATACTGTCCCCGCATTCAACATCGATATGCAAGTCAAGAACGCTATGTTCCGCTATCCGGCATTGCCCGCAGGAGTCGATCAGATCAACATTAGTGCCAACGTCCGGAATCCGGGAGGAAATATAGACCTGACCACCATCCAAATCAACCCGTTCAGCTTCCGTCTGGCAGGAAATCCTTTCAGTCTGACTGCGGACGTGAAAACACCGGTCAGCGACCCCGATTTCAAAGCTGAGGCAAAAGGTACGCTCGATCTGGGCATGATCAAACAGGTATATCCTTTGGGAGATATGGAACTGAACGGAACCATCAACGCCGATATGCAAATGTCAGGACGCCTTTCTTATATAGAGAAAGAACAGTACGACAACATGAAAGCCTCCGGAACCATCGGTCTGACCAATATGAAACTGAAAATGCAGGATATGCCGGATGTAGACATCAAGAAATCACTCTTCACCTTCACCCCGAAATATCTGCAACTGAGCGAAACGACGGTCAATATCGGTAAGAACGATATTACTGCCGACAGCCGTTTCGAGAACTATATCGGCTATGCTCTGAAAGGTACTACACTGAAAGGAACGCTGAACATTCATTCCAATTATTTCAATCTGAATGATTTCATGACAGCATCCGCAGACAGCGTGGCAACTACCGAAGCAGCTGCCACAGACTCCACGGCAATTGCCGGCGTGATAGAAGTTCCGCGCAATATCGACTTCCAGATGGACGCCAATCTGAAACAGGTGCTGTTTGACAAGATGACATTCAACAACATGAACGGTAAACTTGTTGTCAAAGACGGAAAGGTAGATATGAAGAATCTTTCTATGGGTACTATGGGCGGCAACGTGTTGATGAATGGATATTACTCTACCGCCAATGCGAAGAAACCGGAAATGAAAGCCGGATTCAAACTGTCGGATATCAGCTTCTCACAGGCATACAAAGAACTGGATATGGTTCAGCAACTGGCTCCTATCTTTGAGAACCTGAAAGGAAACTTCTCCGGCAGCATCAATGTGCTGACCGACCTGGACGCAGCCATGAGCCCGGTACTGGAAACGATGCAAGGAGACGGCAGCTTGTCTACCCGCGACCTCAGTCTGAGTGGTGTGAAAGCAATCGACCAGATAGCCGACGCCATCAGCCAGCCGAGTCTGAAAGAAATGAAAGTGAAAGATATGACACTGGATTTCACCATCAAAGACGGACGGGTGGAAACCAAACCGTTTGATATCAAAATGGGTGACTATAATCTGAATCTCTCCGGTAGCACAGGACTTGACCAGACCATCGACTACTCCGGCAAGATCAAGCTTCCGGCATCCACCGGCATTTCCAAGCTAATGACGCTCGATCTGAAGATCGGAGGTTCATTCACTTCCCCGAAAGTCAGTGTCGATACAAAGAGTATGGCCAATCAGGCACTTGAATCCGTAGCCGACGAAGCAATCAGCAAACTGGGAGAAAAGCTCGGACTGGATTCAGCCACGACTGCCAACAAAGATTCCATCAAACAGAAAGTGACGGAAAAAGCTACAGAGAAAGCACTTGATTTCTTAAAGAAGAAACTTAAATAAGAAAAGGAGAAGAGAGTATGCTTCTGAAACTGTACGATAAAAACAATAACCCGCAGGACTTGCAACGGGTAACCGACATCCTGAACGACGGCGGACTGATCATCTATCCTACGGATACGATGTACGCCATCGGATGCCACGGGCTGAAAGAACGTGCTATTGAACGGATTTGCCGGATCAAAGATATTGATCCGCGCAAAAACAACCTGTCTATCATCTGCTACGATCTAAGCAGTATCAGCGAGTATGCCAAAGTGGGTAATAATGAGTTCAAGCTCATGAAGCATAATCTCCCCGGCCCGTTCACGTTTATCCTGAATGGCACCAACCGGCTGCCCAAAATCTTCCGTAACCGAAAAGAGGTGGGTATCCGTATGCCGGACAACAATATCATCCGTGAAATCGCCCGCTTACTGGATGCTCCTATTATGACCACCACACTGCCATATGATGAGCATGAAGATTTGGAATATATGACCGATCCCGAACTAATTGACGAAAAGTTCGGTGATATCGTGGATCTGGTAATCGACGGAGGAATAGGAGGCATAGAACCTTCTACAGTAGTGAAGTGCACAGAAGATGAACCGGAAATTGTCCGTCAGGGAAAAGGCTGGCTGGAAGGGATTTAATCTCGAAGACTATTAACTTAGAGAATATATAAATCAGGCACGGACTACACGGATTTCACGGTTTTAAAAGATTACATATCTAAAAAACGTGTTAATCCGTGAAATCCGTGCCTGAATATTTCTTACTTAATCAATGATTCCGGATCCAGATGACCTGCTTCGATATCCTTGAAGTAACGGTAAGTACCGACTTTCAACTCTTCCGTAGCAGCATCGTCACAAACGATAATACCCTTTTCGTGCATCTGCAAAGCACTGATAGTCCACATCTGAGTGATAGAACCTTCTACTGCATGATATAATGCGCGGGCCTTATTGTGACCATTTACGATAATCATCACTTCTTTAGCAGAAAGCACAGTGCCTACACCAACAGTCAGAGCTGTCTTCGGAACTTTGTTAATATCGTTGTCAAAGAAACGGGAGTTCGCAATGATTGTATCCGTAGTCAGCGTTTTCTGACGGGTACGGGAAGTCAGTGAAGAACCCGGTTCGTTGAATGCGATGTGTCCGTCTGGACCAATGCCACCCATGAAAAGGTCGATGCCACCATAAGACTTAATCTTTTCCTCGTAGCGTGCACATTCTGCATCCAGGTCGGGAGCATTACCGTTCAGGATATTCGTATTTTCCTTTTTGATATCGATATGGCTGAAGAAGTTATTCCACATAAAAGAGTAATAGCTTTCCGGATGTTCTTTCGGCAAGCCTACATATTCATCCATATTAAATGTTACGACGTTCTGGAAAGAAACGATTCCTTTCTTATTTAAATCGATCAAAGCTTTATACATACCCAGAGGTGAAGATCCCGTAGGACAGCCCAATACAAAAGGTTTTTCCGGAGTTGGGTTGGCAGCTTTTATTTTTGCGGCAACGTAATGTGCAGCCCACTGAGATACGGACTGATAGTCCGGCTGAATAATAAGTCTCATAAGTCGATTGTTTTATAGGTTAGTAAATAATTGTTCATTCTTTATTTAGCGGTCTTTTTTCAAGCGGTCCGCCATCGCACGTGCCAGATTCTCACACTGGGTATAGGTAATATCCTGCATCGCCTGTTTCATCTCTACCGGATCGCCTACCAGCTCGAACTTACTCTTTTCCGCAAATTCAGCCATACGCTTCACAGCAGCTCCTGCCCAGGTGAAGGAACCGAAGTATCCCAAATAACGTCCTTTGAGTTCGCGAACCAGAATCTTAGACAATAACGATTCCACTTCCGGGAATATCTGATTACTGTATGTCGGAGAACCGACAATCAATCCTTTATAACGGAAAATATCTGCAAGGATATAAGAAGGATGACTCTTCGTCACATTGTGCATCACAATATTCCTGATTCCCTGTGCTGAGAGTTCCGCAGCAATAGCTTCCGCCATCTGTTCCGTATTTCCATACATACTGCCATATACGATAACCACACCTTCGTCCGCATCATAACGGCTCAGACGGTCGTAGATACCGATCACCCTGGAAATATTCTCTGTCCATACCGGTCCGTGTGTAGAGCAAATGGTAGTGATAGGCAGTCCTCCCAATTTTTGCAGGGCTTTCTGTACCGGACTACCGTATTTGCCAACGATATTAGAGTAGTAACGCACCATTTCACCCCAGTACTTATCTACATTGATACGGGTATCCAGAAATCCTCCGTCTACAGTGCCAAAGCATCCGAATCCGTCACCTGAGAAAAGGATTCCGTCCGTTTCATCAAATGTCATCATCGTTTCGGGCCAGTGCACCATCGGGGTCATATAGAAACGAAGCATATGCTTGCCTAATGCAAGGAAGTCTCCGTCTTTCACCAGATATTGCTCGCCGGTAACACCGTAAAATCCTTCAATCATGCCGAAGGTTTGTTTATTGCCGACAATAATAATATCCGGATAGTGCTGCTTAATCAATCGAATGGAGCCCGAATGATCCGGTTCCATGTGATTTATAATCAAATAGTTAATAGGGCGTTCGCCGATTACTTGCTTGATCTTGCGCAAGTAGACTTCAAAATAACAGATATCTACAGTATCCACCAACGCCACCATTTCATCATCAATCAAATAAGAGTTATACGAAACTCCATAGGGCAACGGCCACAACGCCTCAAAACGGTGTTTATTACGGTCATTTACTCCCACATAGTGGACATTTCCTTTAATTCTTGTTTTCTGTTCCATTCTTCAACTTTAATTAATTTCTGCTCACCAGCTATGATCCTCTGAGGACAGAGATTTATTCTGTGGTGAAGTTATCTTCCGCAAAAATAACTCTTTTTTCTGAATCCCTGTACTTCTTACCTTGATAAGCTCCCCTTTCTTTCATTCTTTTTTGCAAACGAGTTACAAATTCATAATTCTTCAGTCCCCAGTCCGGAGCAATCAGCAATTCTTTGGGAGACTGCGAAACAAAACGTTCCAATACCAGATCCGGGCGGAGATGCTCTACATAGTCAATCACCATGTCAATATATTCGTCCACTTCCGTAAACAGATGAAAACCTTCCGGATTCTCTTCGTATTCATGCGCCATGCGAGTACCACGAATCAACTGTAACTGATGAATTTTGAGTGTGGACAAAGGAAGCGCGGAAAGGATTCCTGCCTGCTCTACCATTGTATCATGTGTCTCTCCCGGAAGACCGAGGATGACGTGCCCGCCCGTCAGTATGCCACAGGCGGCGGTACGCTGAACAGCCTCTACCGTATCCGCATACGTATGTCCGCGATTGATACGCCGCAATGTCTCATCACTGGCACTCTCAATGCCATATTCCACCATCAGGAATGTATGGCGGTTCAGTTCTTCCAGATACTGAAGCAGTTCTTCCGGCATACAATCCGGACGCGTACCGATCACCAATCCTACTACCCCGTCTACCTGCAACGCCTCTTCATATTTACGTTTCAGTCCTTCCAGTTCTGCATAAGTATTGGTATATGCCTGGAAATACGCCAGATATTTCATCTCCGGATATTTATGGGCAAAGAAACATTTCCCCTCCTCCAGTTGGGTAGCAATCGACTTTTCCGTCCGGCAATAGTCCGGGTTGAAAGTCTGGTTATTGCAATACGTACACCCGCCCCATCCCTTCGTCCCATCCCGATTAGGACAAGTAAAACCGGCATTTAATGATATTTTCTGCACTTTGTAAGGAAAATGTTTTCGCAGAAAGGTTGGGAAATCATTATATTGTATTTGATAAGACATATCTATTTAATTCATTTGTTATTTGTGTGGCAAACATAAGAAAAAACAGCGAGTTACGGAAAGATGCCCCAAAATATCTTCAATATATTAAAAAAAACATAAAGTGCATAAGATAAATTAATATTTATTGCGAAAGCAGAAACTATTTAGTTAGTTTTGTGTGATTTTAAGCATTGACGGGAGGATACTTGTGAAAGTCTTGTGCAATTATTCCCCAATTATGATTTCATCTCACCATACCCCATGCGACTCTCGTCAATAAACTATCCTCTTTATGTTCTAAAAACAGAATATAAAGAGGATTTTTAGCATACTGTTAAAACGCTAAAAAAAGGACGTTTTCTCGTCATTTATAGGATCTCCATACACCATCGCTCCCAGGCGACCATTTCCCAAAGGTAATGCTTCTTCCCAATACTTGGCAGGACTATCATACCATAGTACAGCCTTTTGCTGGGACCGGGCTGTCATACCTACACACATTGCCAATACAAAACAAAGGAAACCTCTTCTGAATAAATTATAAGCCATATATATATACAATTTGAGTTAACAAACGATTGATATGGCAAAGTTAGGACAGGAAGATTTTCTTATAGAGTAAAATTTGGTAAGATTGGAGTAAAAACGTCTATCGGCCAGCTTGTATTTATCACATTAAATACAAGCTGACCGATAGACACTCAAACAAAGGAGTAAAAATTAGTCATTCAATCATAAAACAGTCATTTTTTATATCCCTAACCGTTCTTTCAACAATCTGTAACCCGAAAGGCTTACCCGAAGTTTAACCCCATTTTTCAATAATAGCTGGTACGTTTCCTTCCCAAACAATTCTACACGGGAGATTTGAGTGACATTGACAATCGTTGAGCGATGGACACGAACAAAGGTATCGGAAGGCAAATGAGTCTCAAAATACTTCATCGTCTGTTCCTTCAGCTATTCCCCCGAAGGAGTAATCAGCATAACGTAGTCTCCGCATGCTTGTATGTAGATTAATTCATCCGTTTTAATCAAATGAATTTTCGAACCGTCTTTCACTGTGATACGGTCGATCTGCTCTATCTGCGGTTCTTCCGGCAGGCTAACCGGTTGATGCATTATCAATTCTTTTTCCAGTTCCTGATTCAGTGCATCTTCTTTAGCGACAATCAAACGATACCAAAGAAGAATGGCAACCCAGGTCGGAATGCCAAACAACAGACGAAAAGGGATGGTAGATGCAAAAGTGATATAGGGTATACCGGCTATCCTTGTTACAATATCGTAAACCATAAAGCTGCCGGCTATCCAGATCAGTATTCCTGCCACCAGAGTAATGACTTCCGTCTGAAAGATAGAGACTACTCCGACAACAAACCAGACCAAATAACCTAATGCCATCAACCAACCGATTGTCGCTATTCCGTCTATGACAGCAGGCACATAGTCCGCACCTGTGTATACACTCATTATCATTACCTGAGCTACCACCAGAACCAACGCTACCACCAGTACCGGCACCCAACGATAAGGATAATCTATAATCGGATGTGTTTTCATACGTTAGTCTTTAACTTCCAGTCCGCCAAAAGAAAGCCTTCCCCGAATGACTAATACACTTTCCTTGTTAATATTCCCGTTTTGCCAGCGTTTGTCATCACAACCGCCAAAGAAAGCATTGCACTTAAATACTACTTTCCAGTCAGAAGGGACATATATTTCGATGCCTCCCCAACTGCAATCCAAATCGATGTATGTTTCTCCCGGTGCGATATGAGTATGGCGCAGGTCAATCGTTGTTCCTCCACAAGAGGTACGGACGACTGCTCCTTTAAAAAGTTCATCAAGCACAACATGACGTGCAGCTCCAAAAGTGTTATCAGAACGCAGAAAGCCATCTTCCGATTCACTTTGCTGCTGATTGTTGGCAAAGTTCATGCCCGCATGACCATAATGTCCATGTTTCATCCATTCTCTATGGTCACGAAACATACGCTGTTTATCATTCCATGGTCCTCTGTGTCCGGATTTAAAAAGAAATAAAACTCCGGCTATGATCAAAGCTAAGGGCCAGACCATTGCCTGAGAATTCTCAGGCAGCCATGAAAGACCTCCTAGCAAAAAATAAACACCTACCAATACAAGGATAATTCCACCAACAAAATGACGGCGTATCATCGAATAAATTCCCATTATAATAAAAAGAGAATACCATGATACTATTATACTAAATAATTCAGCAGTAATCCAACCCATATTGCGGGCGAACAACAAAATCCCTGAAAGGATAAATAATGAAGCTACCAAAAGTTTTCCTGAAAAACCTGTAGGAGATGAGAATTTAGATTTCTGTTCCATCGTTTCTATGATTAATGATTGATGGTTCAAAGATACATCATTTCTTTGTGCTCTTACAGGCTTTTCAGATGATTTCCGGTCAGTAAACCGATGAATACCGGATAAAAATCGGTGAATGGAACAGAGTAAAGCGCAATAAATTATGCTCTAATTGAATCTAATAACAAAAAATACAATGTGAAAAACAAATATTGCACACCGACGTCTTTTCTTCCCTATACATTTGCAATCATATAATTAACACAATACGTGAGTACAACTAATATTTTAAAGAACTAATGCCATGAATAAAACTTTTTTAGGAGCTTTTCTTGCATCTGTCTTCATATCATTCACAGCCTGTTCGGAAGAAAATCTCGAACAGGACACAAATCCTCCAACAGAACAGCCGGGAGATTCTACTGATCCGGATGATTCGGGAGAGGATCAGCTGCCGGAGTATCCGACTCCCGACCGTTCGACAGTCGCAGCTTTTCCCGGTGCCGAAGGAGCCGGAAAACGAACTAGTGGTGGAGCCGGAGGAATAGTATATACAGTAACTTCTCTCAAAGATGACGGTTCAGAAGGTACTCTCCGTTGGGCGATAGAGAAGTCGGGCAAAAGAACGATTGTATTCGCTGTAGGTGGAGTCATCCCTTTAACCAAACAGCTGCAAATAAAGAATGATGATATAACCATCGCAGGTCAAACAGCTCCCCACCCCGGTATTTGCCTGAAAAATTACACTTTACGTGTCAACGCAAACAATGTCATTATCCGATTTATCCGTTCACGTATGGGGGATGAATGTAAGACGGAAGATGATTCGATGAATGGGTATCAAGATTCTTATCCCGGCAAAAGGAATATTATTATCGACCATTGCTCAATGAGCTGGAGTACGGACGAATGTGCTTCATTTTATGGAAATACCGACTTTACCATGCAATGGTGTATCATCAGCGAGAGTCTGACAAATTCTCTTCATAACAAAGGAGGACATGGATATGGCGGAATATGGGGAGGAAGCCCTGCAACCTTCCACCATAATCTGCTGGCACACCATAGCAACCGCACGCCCCGCCTCTGCGGAAGTCGCTACTCTAACAGAGAAGATATGGAGAAAGCCGATTTATGCAATAATGTAATCTATAATTGGACTGGTGAAGGAGCCTATGCAGGAGAGGGAGGTTCTTATAATATCATGAATAACTACTATAAGCCGGGCCCTGTTAATGCCATAGCGAAAGTACATTGCCGTATTTTCACCGCTTATCTGGATGATGGCAAGAATCAACAGGCAAAAGGAGTATATGGAAAATTTTATGTAAACGGGAATTATTTCGAAACACATGAGAAGTTATCTAATTCACAAAAGACAGAATTGGCCAATGCAAATGCAGATAATACCTCCTCAACCGCTTTTTGCGTAAAAAACAACGAAGTTTCAACAAAAGATTTGCTTGTATCTTTACGTTTTCCTATCTTAGATGATTATTCGTTCGTTCAGTCTGCACAAGATGCCTATCAGTCTGTATTACTATACGCTGGTGCTTCCAATCTGCGTGACAAGATTGATAAACGTATTGTAAAAGAAACCCAGGAAGGCACTTTCACATACACAGGCTCAAACGGAGGAACGAACGGACTGATCGATACACAAGCTGATGTGGAAGGATGGAGTGAATACGCATCCACTACCACTACACAGCAGGATAGTGACAAAGACGGGATACCGGACGAATGGGAAACAGCCAACGGGCTGAATCCCAACAACGGCAGTGACGGAAACAAATATAACTTAAGCAAGGAATATACCAATCTCGAAGTCTATCTGAATAGTTTGGTAAATTCCTTATACCCAACCAATAACTAAGTAGCTATGAACAAAAAAATCCTGGTAGGGCTATGTGCCTTATTTATGCTCCCTTCTATTCAAGGGAATACAAATACTAACAATTCGTACAAAGAGAATATTACTCCCGACCGTTCAAAAGTTCCAGCCTTCCCGGGTGCCGACGGTGCAGGGAAATATACAACAGGAGGTGCCGGTGGAACAGTATACACTGTAACTTCACTGGCAGATGACGGTTCGGAAGGAACTTTCCGCTGGGCTATCAACAAAAAAGGCCCCCGTACAATCGTTTTCGCAGTCAGCGGCATCATTGAATTGCAGAAACCTTTAAAACTCAGCAATGGAGATGTGACAATCGCAGGTCAAACAGCTCCCGGAGATGGCATCTGTCTGAAGAACCACACCTTTTCCATTCAAGCAGACAATGTGATTGTCCGCTTTATCCGTTCACGTATGGGAGCGGACATCAAGCAAAAAGGTGACGATGCAATGAACAGTACCAAAGGAAACAGTAACATAATCATAGACCATTGCTCTCTGAGCTGGTGTACGGATGAATGTGCCACTTTCTATGATAACAGTCAATTCACCCTTCAATGGTGTATCATCAGCGAAAGCCTCGCCAACTCTATTCATGAGAAAGGAGCACATGGCTATGGTGGCATCTGGGGTGGACAAAAAGCATCCTTCCATCATAATCTGCTGGCACATCACACCAATCGTACTCCACGACTCTGCGGCAGCCGTTATACCGGCAAACCGGAAGAAGAAAAGGTGGAATTATTCAATAATGTAATCTACAATTATGGTAGTGACGGGGCTTATGCCGGTGAAGGAGGTTCGTACAACTTTCTCAATAATTACTATAAGCCGGGTCCCTATAGTGCTACCAAAGGTTCATACCGACGCCTGTTCACCGCTTATGCAGACGACGGCAAAAATCAAAATGAGGCAGGGGTACATGGAATCTTCCACTTTAAAGGAAACTTTATGGACGCCACCTGTCCCAGCCTGACTGACAAGCAGAAAGAAGCTCTTTATAAAGTCAATATGGATAATACATTTGGTCTGATCGTCAAGAACGACTTCGCACCGGAAAAGAATTTATTATCCAAAAAAGCATTTGATATAGCAGAGCATACTTCATTGCAACCGGCAAAGAAAGCCTATAAAGATGTACTGCAATTTGCCGGAGCTTCTCACCGCCGCGATGCCGTAGACCAACGAATCGTAGAAGAAACCCGCAAAGGGAATTACACTTATGAAGGGTCTCATGGAAGCACCAACGGAATGGTTGACCAACCGATAGATGTAGGAGGCTGGCCCGAATATAAATCCGAACCGACCCCAACCGACTCCGACGGAGATGGCATACCGGACGAATGGGAGAAAAAGTACAATCTGAATCCGAATGATCCAAGCGACGGCGCACAATATGGTTTGAGTAAAGAATACACCAATCTGGAGGTATATCTGAACGAGCTAGTGAATCATCTGTATCCTGCGGATTCTAAAAAATAAAACTAAAAGCCCGAATAAACAGTTATAAAAGATTAAGACGAGAGTACATTTCCCCATAAATCCTCGTCTTTATCCATTTTATGCCGGAAAAACAAAAAATACTATCGTAAAAACAAATATTACACATCCCACAAGCCCCAAAAACATAATTTTGCACCAGTGAGAACTCTAAGAGTGGACACACTCGAATATTAATAATCTAATATAAAAGAACAAAAGATGCCTAAAGGAATGAAAAACATGCGCACTTTGCTGCTAATGATTTTCGCAGCATTATCGCTCAGCGTATCAGCGCAGACTATTACCTTAAATGGTAATGTGAAAGACACAACCGGAGAACCGATTATCGGTGCTTCCATTGTAGAAAAAGGGAATACTACCAATGGTACAATTACTGACCTGGATGGAAATTTCTCTCTAAAAGTTCCTGCCAACGCCACTGTAGTTATTTCATATATTGGTATGAAAACGCAGGAAATCGCAATCAAAGGAAAAAGCAAGATTGATGTTACACTATCAGATGATGCAAAAGCGTTGGATGAAGTTGTAGTTATCGGTTATGGTACTGCCAAGCGTAAAGACATAACAGGATCAGTAGCATCCGTTAATTCAGAAACTTTAGCAGCCATTCCTGTAGCGTCTGCGACTGAAGCATTGCAAGGAAAAATGGCAGGTGTACAAATTACAACTACAGAGGGCTCTCCTGACGCACAAATGAGTATTCGCGTACGTGGAGGTGGTTCAATCACACAAAGTAACGAACCTCTCTTTATTGTAGACGGATTTCCAGTGGAAAGTATCTCAGATATTCCACCTACAGATATTGAATCAATCGATGTATTGAAAGACGCTTCTTCAACTGCTATCTACGGTGCACGTGGTGCTAATGGTGTAATTATTGTTACTACCAAGAGTGGTAAAGAAGGCAAAGTCAGTGTTAGCTACAATGCTTATTATGCGTGGAAAAAAGTGGCAAAAACATTAGATGTACTTTCCGCAAGCGATTATACCAAATGGCAGTATGAACTGGCTCAACTTACAAATAAGAATGATGATTATATCAAGTATTTTGGTAATTATCAAGACCTTGACATGTATGACAACGTAGCTACCAATGACTGGCAGGATTTAACTTTCGGACGTACCGGACATTCATTTAATCACAATCTAAGCATCAATGGTGGTAGCGATAAGTTCAAATATTCGTTCAGCTACTCTCATATTGATGATAAAGCTATCATGCAAATGTCTGACTATGCACGTGATAACCTCAATTTAAAATTGAATCACAAGCCTCTGAAGAACGTTTCTTTAGATTTTTCAGCACGCTTTTCCAAAACCAAAATCAATGGTGGAGGTTCCAACGATGCCAACAGTTCATTGAACACGGACAAACGCCTGAAATATTCTTTGTTGTATACTCCATATCCTGTACCTGGTATCTCTGATGCACTCAATGCAGACGAAGAAGATGCCAATTCTCTATTGATTAATCCGTTAATCTCCCTAAGAGATAATGACACCCGCAAAGAACGTATCAACTATAACCTTGCCGGCTCTATCACTTGGGAAATAATCAAAGATTTAAAACTAAAAGCAGAAGTTGGTTATGACGATTATCGAAATAATGCAGACCGCTATTATGGTGTGACTACTTACTATGTAAGAAATAACGTAGACGATGAAGATAAGAGTAAACCTGCTATTTCTTTTACTCGTGGTACAAGAACTGCCTTCCGCAGTACAAACACCTTAAGTTATGACTTCAAGAAGTTCTTTAAGAATAACAAAAACCATTTAAACCTGTTGGCTGGTCAAGAATATATTGTTACCAGAGAGAGAGAATTAAGAAACGTTGTACATGGCTTCCCGACTGAATATACGGCAGACGACTGCATCAACTATTCCACAAAAGGAAACCCATATGAAGTGACCAATTATGGTTATCCGGATGATGTGTTGTTCTCATTCTTCGGACGTGCAAACTATGACTTTGACAGCAAATACTTGTTTAGCGCCACTTTCCGTGCCGATGGTTCTTCGAAGTTTGCCAAAGGTAACCAATGGGGATTCTTCCCTTCTGCCGCTGTCGCATGGCGTATATCTTCTGAATCATTCATGGAGAATACCAAAAATTGGTTGGATGACCTGAAGCTCCGCTTTAGCTATGGTACAGCCGGAAACAATAATATTCCTTCGGGACAGATCTCTCAATTATATGAGTTAAATAAAACTCCATGGATCAATGGTGTCAATTCCTACATTGCTCCAAGCAAATATATGGCAAACAGCGATCTCACCTGGGAAACAACCATTACAAGAAATGTCGGTTTGGATTTCACTACTTTAGGAGGCAGATTAAGCGGAACAATTGAAGGCTACTGGAATAATACAAAAGACCTGTTAATTATGTTCCCGACATCCGGAACTGGTTATAACTACCAATACCGTAACATGGGCGAGACTGAAAACAAAGGTCTTGAAGCCAGCGTCAACTGGGTAGCCGTTGATAAAAAGAATTTTGGTCTGAGCATTGGAGCCAATATCAGTTTTAATAAAAATAAGATCAAATCTCTCGGTTCTTTACAGAAGCTTACTAACGAACAAGCACAATCTTATTGGGCTTCTACAGAAATAGGTCAGGATTTCTTGCCGGAAGTAGGTGGTTCTGTTGGAAAAATGTATGGTTATGTAAGTGCCGGACGTTATGAGGTTTCCGATTTTGAGAGTTATGATGCAACAACCGATACCTGGACTCTGAAGAAAGACGTCAACAAATCTTCTGCTGTAGGAACTGCGCGCCCAGGTATGATGAAACTAAAAGATTTGGATAATAGTGGAGATGCGAATGGTGAAAAGGATAAAACGATCATTGGCGATGCCAATCCCCTGCATACAGGTGGATTCAACATCAATGCCCGCCTATATGGTTTCGACCTGGCAGCCAACTTTACATGGAGCTATGGTAACGACATCTATAACGCTAATAAGATCGAAACAACTTCTACTTCCAAGTACTTATACAGAAACATGACTTCTGAAATGTCCGCTGCAAAACGTTGGACTAATATTGACGGAAACGGCAATTTGGTAACAGACATGAACCAATTGGCGCAAATGAACGAGAACACCACGATGTGGTCACCTTATATGAGCAAATTCGTATTCTCGGATTGGGCTGTTGAAGACGGTTCATACCTTCGTCTGAGCACTTTGACATTGGGATATACTCTGCCTGCTCATCTAACCAAGAAAGTTGGAATCAATAACCTTCGTTTCTATGTAACGGGATACAATCTGTTCTGTATCACGGGATATAGCGGTTACGATCCGGAAGTTTCTACTTGCCGCAGAAATGGCAGCCAACTGACTCCGGGTGTAGACTATTCAGCATATCCTAAGAGCCGTCAGTTTGTAATCGGTTTGAACCTTAATTTTTAATCAGTAAAACTAGTAAGTAATGAAAAAAATATTATATACAGCATTAGCAGCATCACTATTTGCTTTTTCTTCTTGTGATGACATATTAGATACTTCCAAAAAGTCATCTATGGAAAAGACAGAAGTTTTTTCTAACGAGGCTTTGGTCAATGATGTAGTGATGGGACTGCACCAGTCATTCGGTGAAACAAACTCTTATCGTGGACGTTATATTGCCTACTTCGGAGTCAACAGCGACTGTGAAATCTGGAATAATACGGGGAAGAAAGGAGCTTTCACTGATAAAGAAGGAGCCTTGGTAACATACAATGCCACTACCGATAATCAATACATGAATACGGACAACAACGTTTGGGCCAAACTTTATGAAGCCATAGAACGTGCAAACAGCGCTATAACCGGTATGGACGAGTACAGCGATATGAGTAACGCCAATATGCGCCAGTTTTACGGTGAACTATTGACCTTAAGAGCTTTTATCTATTTCGATCTGATTAAAGCGTTCGGTGATGTCCCTGCCCGTTTTGAGCCCAACACCACAGAAACAATCGACTTGCCTAAGACCGACCGTATGGTTATCATGAGAAGACTGTTGAACGACTTACTTATAGCACAAGACTACGTAGGCTGGCCTAACGAAAACAGCTTTACTAAATCAACAGAACGAGTAAGCCAAACCTTCACCAAAGGATTGCGTGCGAGAATTGCATTATTTGCGGCAGGTTACTCACAACATCCGGATGGGATCCGTTACAATACAGAAGATGCAACAGAAAGACAGGAACTATATACAATTGCAAAAAATGAATGTCTGGACATCATCAGCAAAGGCTATAACACATTAGGCACATTTGAAGCTAACTTTAAAGCACTATGTGCTGAAGGAACAATTGCAGGAGCAGAATCTATTTTCGAGATTCCATTTTCGGCATCCCGTGGACGTGTCATCTACACTTGGGGAGTGAAACACGAAAAGAAAGACCAATGGACAAAACTAGCCAAAGGAGGCATAAATGGCCCTATTCCGACTTTGTTTTATGATTATGATGTAGAAGATGTTCGTCGTGATATCACTTGTGTACCTTTTAAATGGACAAGTGACAACGATGGAGACATTGCCTGGAAAGCACCCAATAAATGCTGGGGTGGATGGAGTTTTGGTAAAGTTCGTTTCGAGTGGATGAACCGTGTAGTTGACTCTTCAAATGATGATGGCATGAACTGGCAAGTAATGCGTATGGCTGATATTTATTTAATGGCAGCAGAAGCTATCAATGAACTGGAAGGTCCTAAAGGATCGTCTGATGCAGGAAAATATTTGAAAGCAATCCTCGACCGTTCATACCCGGCCGAAAAAGCAAGTGCTATATTAACGAAGGCAAAAGCCAGTCAGGATGCATTCTTTAACGTAATTGTAGACGAGCGTAAATTTGAATTTGCAGGAGAAGCAATACGCAAAGTCGACCTGATCCGTTGGAATCTTCTAGGAAGTAAAATGAATGAAGCCAAAGAGAAAATGACACGATTATATAACCGTGAAGGTGAATACGCTGATCTTCCTTTGAAAATCTATTATAATGAGGGCTTGGATGGAACAGATGCAACTTCCTACAAAATGTATGGATTAAACCATGGAGATACAGATGAAATAGGACAAACATTAGGCTACTCTAAAAGTAAGGAATGGATTGTACCGAAAGAATCTGCAGACCAGGCTGCTGCTTTGCTGCTTATTGACCAATTGTATGATAACAATCCCGATACCAAGCAATTCTGGCCTATCTGGAAAGTATTTATAGACGGAAGTAACGGTGTGCTAACAAACGATTATGACTATTAATGATGAATGAATTATGAAAAAGAATTATATATATACAGTATTATTTAGCCTGGTTCTGTCTGCCTTTACAGTAAGCTGTTCAGAACCGGATGACGAAGTCACAACGGGAATATTTGACCGATTATTCTCACCGACAAATGTAGAAGCTGTTATCCAGAAAAAGACAAATGTAAAGTTTAAATGGACAGCAGTGACAAATGCCACATCATATACGATCGAGCTTTATGAAAATCAAGATATGACTTTCGAAGGTACTCCGAAAACATATGAAGGGATTACGGACAACACATATACTGTAGAAGGACTATTGGGTGAAACTCAATATACAGCAAGAATCAGAGCCTTGAGTGAAGAGATCAATGAATCAAAATGGTCGGCTGTTTCCTTCATGACAGAAGCAGAGAATATCTTCAATTCTGTGAAAGACGAAAATATAGAAGCACATGCAGTAACGCTTACATGGGATGCTATTGATGCAACGGCAACCAAAATCGTGCTGAGTGCAGATGGAAAAGCAGACATAACATATACTCTGAAAAGTACAGATATAGCCAACAAAAAGGCTTATATAGACGGACTGGAAGAAAGCACATCGTATACAGCCAAGTTATACAATGTAGATAAGCTCCGTGGTACCGTTACATTTAAAACAGCCATTGACTTTCAGGGAAAGACTCCTGTATATGAAGGTGATGATCTTGCTACCGTACTCGAAGGAGCAGCAGATGGTGCAAACATCGTTCTTGTATCCGGTTCGTTTGTTTTGGGAGATTATACACTAAACAAATCTGTTATCATCAGCGGTTATGACAAGGCAAACATGCCTACCATCTATGGCCGCTTACAACCTGAAGCCGGCGCTTCTTCCATAGAAATCAACAATGTAATTTTCCGTGGTGACACTCCGGGAGCAGAAGAGTTGGTTTCAAACTTCATAGAGTTGCAAGGTGGAGCTAATATTTCAACTTTAACAGTCAGCGGTTGCGAAATCAGAAACTATAAGAATCAGATTCTTTACTGTAATGTAACGGCAACTTTAGGAACAGCCTTGTTTGAGAACTGCTGGGCAGATAATATTACAGGTTCCGGTGGTGACGGCTTCGACCTTCGAGCCAATACGATATTAGGAACATTAACTATCCAAAACTCAACCTTTAGTAATGGTATACGTACCTTCCTACGTTGTAATATGACATCAGCTACTGTAAATGTAACCAATTGCACTTTCTACAAAGTATGCTCTTATGATGGCGGCAGCAATAATAATGGATTGTTCTTAATGGATAAGGTTTCTACTTCTACAGGCAAATTAACTGTTGAGAGATGTGTATTCTCCCAAATCGGTGTCGGAACATTAGGATACTGGGCAAAGAAGGGAAAGATGAAAGCTCAGGCTAGCTATTCTAAGAATTACTACCATAACAGTGCAAACCTATGGGATGCAACCAATGGACTTTATACAGACCCGTCAGCATGTAATGCTACAGAAATAGACCCTAAATTCACAAATCCTGAAAGTGGAGATTTCACTGTTGGAGCTGAAGATATCAAAGATTCCAAAGCTGGCGACCCTAGATGGATTAAAGAATAAATCTGATAATTAATAAACCCTAAGTGTCTGTTTCAGACACTGTATATAAAAAGATAGCGATGTCCGGATTCGAATATCGCTATCTTTTTATATTCTTCCAAAGAAGTGCATGATTCACTCCCGTCTTGTACATCATTCATCCAATTCTTATACATCTTTTCCTTAAATCTTCTACATCCTTGGAGTGACTCTAGTACATCATCATAACAACTCTTGTACTTCTTTCTATTTACTCTAATACAAATTTATAAAAAAACCTGCCTGGCAGGCTAACAATGAAAGAATCAGCCACCTACTAAATAAAGTTGAAATCCAGGTATTCAGTTCTTTCAGTTATCCCTGCAAAATCCCTGTCAGAAGGAGATACAGCTGAAAGCAGTAGTCTCTGAAAAGAGGTTTCAGCATTCAGCTCTTTCAGTTTCAAAAACAGAGCCTGCGTTTGTTCCAATCAGAAGTTCTATTTACTAAAAGTAAAAGGTCTATTTTACTTAAACAGAGGCTCTATTCATTCATCATATTGCCAACACTGTCTCTATCATTCCCACCTTATTTGTCAGCAAACTTTAGCTCGGAGGTCAGCAAGCCTAAGCCTACACGTCAGCAAGCCTGAGTCGACGGGTCAGCAAGCCTTTGCCCGTACGTCAGTCAGCCTTTGCCTACATATCAACCAGCCTTTGTTCAGAATTTAAGATATACATAGCTTATCGACTATAAAAGCAGAAACTCAAACTATAAACCTGAAAGAACTGAAACCACTCCTCCCCGCTCAGAGCACGTCTACGCAAGGGTACGAAATGGTGCCTTCAGCCGCTATCACCTTCTATCAAGGCTTTTCCGAAGAAAGCTGAAATGGCTGAACGCTATTTATTCAATGAAACTTCTAAGGAGATAAAACAGCAAGAAGCTCCAATTACCGACCGACTTTCTCCCGATACTCTGTCGGAGTCATACCGACCTGCGCCTTAAAACATTTACTGAAATAACGCGGGTCATTGATACCGACCATATAAGAAATCTGAGTCATATTAAACTCTCCCGTTTCAATCAATTGTGCGGCACGCTTGATACGCATTTCCTTTATGAACTCGATAGGAGCCAATCCCGTAAGCGTTTTCAGCTTCTTGAAGAACACCGACCGGCTGACAGCCAGTTCACGAACCAAATCATCCACTACCAATTCCCCGTTATCCATATTCTGCTCCATCAAATCAACCAGTTTATCCATAAATTTACGATCGTTAGGAGACATTTCCGGCATCGCAGGCTCTTCCGCTGCACTACTCTCGGGGCCAGTAGATGCATGATCTGTTAAAGTCTCCCCTTGAGCAACCGGAGTTTCAGACACCGTCACATGCGTCAGACTATCACGATAGAAATTTTGCAGTTTCTTACGCTGCATCAACAGGTTCTCCACACGAGCCTGAAGATAAGTCGCACTAAAAGGCTTGGTGATATAATCATCCGCCCCATATTCCAGTCCTTCCAATTTACTTTCTATCGTCGTCTTGGCAGTAAGCAGTATGATAGGAATATGGCTGGTCGTCATATCCGCACGAAGTTCACGCGTCATTTCGATACCGTCTTTCTCCGGCATCATGACGTCGCTGATAATAATATCCGGCAGATACTTCAAAGCCTTGCTCCATCCCTCCATACCGTCGGAAGCCTCTACCACCCGATAAGTTGAAGCGAAAATACTGCGCAGGAAGGAACGCAATTCCTGATTATCCTCTACCAGCAACATAAGCTCTTTCGAACTGCTTTCCTCAGCCTCTTCTTTGACAGCAGATACTTCCAGGTCCGGTGCATCTGCGATGGCAGCTTCTGTCTGAAGCGAAGAATTAGCGATATCCACAATACGTTCCATGCTCAGCGGAGCAACCGAATCTTCGAGAATAAATTCCACTGAACTATTATAATGCTCTTTGCCCTTCAGAAAGTCCACTTTAAAACAACTTCCCTCACCGAGCCGGCTGTCAACGGAAATCGTAGCCTTGTGCATCTCTACCAGTTCCTTCACCAAAGAAAGACCGATGCCGGAGCTTGCCTGATTGAAAATATTCTTGTCCACCAGGTTCTCAAAGCGTACAAAGAGAGACTTCCGTTTATTTTCGGCAATACCAATCCCCTGATCCTGTACGCCGACAGACACCGTGCCCTCATCTTCACGGATAAAGACGGTGATCATTTTCCCATTAGGAGTATATTTAAACGCATTGGACAGAAGGTTAAACACAATCTTTTCAAACTTATCGGCATCCACCCAAAGATTCAAAGCCTCTTTCTCTGTCTGGAAAAGGAAATCGATGTTGTGTTCTTCCGCCACCGACTCAAAATTATCCATAATCTTGCGGACAAAGGCAACGACATTCAACTGTTGTACCTGCATCTTCATCTTCTTGTTCTGAATCTTACGAAAGTCCAGAATCTGATTGACAAGACGAAGCATACGGTTTGTGTTCCGTTCGACCACTACCAGCTGTTCCCGTGCATCAGCCGGCAGTTTATCGTTCTTCAGAACTTGTTCCACCGGACCTGCAATCAATGTCAGAGGAGTACGGAGTTCATGGGATATATTCGTAAAGAAGCGCAGCTTGATATCAGAAATCTGTTGTTCTACAGACACCTCATGCTTCAACCGATAAATGGTAAACAGGATATAAACCGCAACAAAAATGATCAGCAGCACAAAACAGACATACAGCACATACGCCAAAGGTGTTTCCCAAAAAGAAGGAAGGATTGTAATATTCAAGATGCGCTCATTGTCCACCCACACCCCGTCGCTATTGGTAGAACGGACACGGAATATATAATCTCCCTTCGGCAGGTTAGTATAGGTCACGCTTCTTTGCCGGTCGGCAAAAGTCCACTGCTTCTCGAAACCATCGAGAATGTATGCGTACTGTATATTCTGCGGGTTCGTATAATCGAGTGCAGCGTACTGAACGGAAAAGATATTCTCATCATGAGAAAGCACTAGTTCCTGTGTATCATCCAAATCGACTTTCAATATGGACTTCTCTCCCGGAATTACATCTTCATTCGCTACCATCAACTTGGAAAAGACTACAGGAGGTACATAGCTACTCTTCCGGATAGAATCCGGACTGAACATGAATAATCCGTTACTGGTTCCAAACAACATATCTCCGCCGGATGTCAGCGTAGAAGCCGCCTCACTGAAACGGACACGGAAACTGATACTGCGTTCATCGTAATTCTCAAAACGTTCGCCGGAAGGAACAAACTTACAGATTCCATTTTCCGTACTAATCCAGAGATTCTGTTTATGGTCTTCACGGATGGAAAGCAGGACGTCCGAAGAAAGTCCGTCGAGCACTGAGTAGGATTTAAATTCACCGTGACCGTCTTCGCTGATGGAAATCAGTTTATTCAGTCCCCCTCCGAAAGTAGCCAGATAGAGTTCCTTCTGCTGGGTAGCGATAATCCAATGCACGTCATTATTACTTAGACTCTTCGTATCGTTCGGGACACGCGAGAAGTGATGGAACTGTATATCTTCCGGCTTTTTAAAGTTCTCGTCAAAAGCAACGGCGCCTGTGGTAGTACCTACCCAAAGACGTCCGTTATTATCCGAAGTGATAAAACGCGCTTTATAACAAACATCAATCGGATATCCTTTCAGATTATTCCGGTGATTGATAAAGACGGTCTCTCCATGTTCTCCCTGGGAAATATAGTTGATACCGCCTGCAAAAGTAGCCGCCCAGATACGACCATGATGATCTTCATAAACACAATATACATTGTTGTCACTCAGACTGTACATATCGTTGGAGTCGTGCTGATAACGGGTCAGTTTATAAGACATACTTGTGGGAGAAATCTGTTCGGCACGCACCAGACCGTTTCCTTTGGTAGCAATCCAGATAATCCCTTTTGAATCCTGCATAATGAAATAGGCTGTACCCTCCATAGGTGTACCTGTCATCGAAATGGTTCCATTACCTGTCAGATGCCCTATGAATTTCCGGTTCGAGTCGTACAGGCGGATCATTCCGTCCTTCAGTCCGACCCACAAATTCCCCTGTTTATCTTCGCATACCGACCGCACTTCGTTGCTCAAAGATTCATATTCATGCGGAACGGGAGTCAGCATTGAAAACGGTACGTTGCGGAATGTTACTTTCTCCAGTCCTTTGGAGTGGGTACAAAGCCACAAATTCCCCTGTTTATCAGAAAAAGCGGCATGTATCTTGTTAGAAAAGCGCCAGTTGTTACTGCCCAAATCATCATAAAAAGGAACGAGACAGTTCCGGTCACGATCAAAATAGGAGAATCCTCCGCCATAAGGATGTACCCATATATGCCCGTGTACATCTTCATGGATATGAAAAGCGGGACGCGAACGATCGGCGTTACTATATTCCACCCGCATCTGCTCACGCCTTACCACGCCGGTGGCAGGATTAAAATGAACGACAACTCCCGGCTCTTCCTGTTCGAACCATACCTCTGACGTGCGGTCTACATAAGCCGAAAGAATCGGTTGTGCAGACAATTCCTTACAGGTCACGGGAGAATAATGCGTATGTTTGTTTGTCTTCAGGTTGCAAAGAAAGAACCCGTCCGAATCTGTTGTCACTACAGTATTGCCATTGCTCACGGTGTGTATAGAAGTAATGCGGGCTTTCGTCGGAAGTTCGAGCAGGCGAAACTCTCCGCCCTGTTTCTGATAACACCAGATTCTCCCTCTGTCTGAAGCAAAGCAGATATCGTCTTCACATTCCCGGACCGCATAAAATGCCTGATTCATGCCGTCTTGTTTCCCTTTCGTCTCCACAAAGAAGTTCACGGGTTGCTGCTCACCGGGGCGTATCATTCCCAAACCGTTATCAGTCAGCAGCCAGTGATTGCCGGCTTTGTCCTGATAGACCTGATAAAAGTGATCGGCAGGAAACAGACCGGACTTCGTTGAATAAATATCTGATTTCGTTGTATAATTCTTCTGAGGAAGCGTGACTACACGGATAGCTCCATCATGCTCCGTCAGCAGCCAGACCGTACCATCGGGCAATACCTGAATAGCGTGAATGTTGTATGTACTACCCTCTTCACCTGCTGCCGGAACCTGTTCGAACGTCTCCGTTTTCGGGTCAAAACGGTGGACACGGTTGTCATAAGTCAATAACCACAGAAAGCCGTACCGGTCTTCATACATCCGGTCGGCACGGTTATTGGTCAGACTGATGTAATTGCCCTGACGTGCTTTATAAGTTTTAAAGTTATAGCCATCAAAACGATTGATTCCATCCCATGTGGCAAACCAAAGGTTGTCTTTGTGATCCTGCAACATGCTCATCACCGTGTTTTGAGACAACCCATCCTCGGTAGAATAATGGGTGAAAAAACTGTGTTGTTGTGCCTGCACTACAGGTGCGGTCAGGCACAAAAGAATTAGATATAAGATTCTTTTTATCATTATTACACACATATTGAATGGTGTAAAGATAATGATTTAGCTGAACTTACATCTATATTCGGTGTTTATTTAACAGAATCGTTCTTTAGCGGATTCCAGCCGTCTTCACCTGCCAAAACCGTTTCCATCTCGTAGCCTTTCAGATTCTTCAGTTGACGAGAGAAAGCTGCGCGGGCTTTCGGATTGGCTCCCTTGCCATGACTATCGTATTCGGCATAAAATACGGTTTTCTCCGCTTCTTTCTTTCCCCAGTTGTGCCAGCCTTCCGGAAGGATATGTTTCCCCAGTTCACAACGGATAAATACAGCCTGTGCATACGGACGCCACGGACGAGACAGATATACTTTGGCAACATCCGGATCAGCAGTCAACCGGCAATCATAAAAGACATATCCATACTTTTTGCCTTGATCTGTAGAGGGTGCCGTCACATAACCATCACGTTTGCTATGAATATGACAACGATTGAATACAGCTACAGACCATCCGAAGATAAAGTCAACCGTTCCTTCGATATAGCAATCCTCGTAATATTGACGGCTGTGCTTGCCATACGTATAAAGGGTATCCTGATAACCGAGAAAACGACAATTCTTAAAGAACGCACGGTCGGCAGATACAAAACAGGCAACAGCCTGTCCTACCGGTCCTGCCGAGTTTTCAAAAGTGATGTTCTCCGCATAGAAATCGGGAGCATAAATGTAGCAACTAGACGATCCCGAAGTTCCCATATTCTCACCAAACACATTTTTCTTATTGGCAAAGTCATCATTTGTCAGTACCACACCATCCTCTCCTATCAGAGAGATATTTATTTTGGATTCCGGAATAATAATCTTCTCTTTATAAGTGCCTTTACGGACCAAGATAGTAGTACGCACATTCTTGCGAAAATCGGGTACTGCATTTATCGCTTCCTGCACTGTGAAGAAATCACCTGTTCCGTCTTGTGCCACTACGTAATCATAATGACGGACATATTTTGCCAGTTCTGGTATTTCCTTTGCGATAGCATCTACAGTCAGCCCGGCGATAGTCCGTGCTCCGTACACATTCAAATGGGTATTATCCTCCCGGCCTTTCGGAAAAGCCGGAACTTTCTCAGGTTCGACAAACATAAACAACTTCTTCGATTCTGCGGGGCCCAGTCCCTGCACCAGATCATGGGTAATTTTGTTCATATCGATAAACGCCACTCCCATCTCTTTTGCCACATTACGCGGAGAATCAAGGTAGGCACCGTGCGTATCGTACAAGACGTTTCCTTCTTTCGGCAGTTCCTGTTCACCCGGAGCACGACGGGCATCTGTGGCAATCGAGGCATCTTCCGGCTGTACAAAATTACGACGAACAATGGAGTTGAACAACACAGGAATCCCTCCTTTAGCACGAGTTTCATTGACGAAACGACGGAGATTGTCATCAAAGGTCGTTCCCGGATCAGTATGGCGTGCAGAATCAGCCTTTTCATCATTGTGTCCGAACTGGATAAAGACATAATCTCCCTTCTTTACCTGGGAAATCACTTTTGCCCATCGGCCTTCAGATATGAAACTTTTGGAACTGCGGCCATTGGCGGCATGATTATCAACACGTATATCTTCTGAAAAAAATCCGGGGAGCACCATACACCAGCCGCGTTCGGGATTTCCACCGTACAGATTTTTGTTAGCCATCGTAGAGTCACCTATCGTAAAGATGGTCAATACGGGCTTATCCGCACGAAAGGCGGAGAAAAGGATAAATACTATAAACAGCAATAGCAGTCTGTTTTTCATAATCTTATTTTGTTGGTTCAAAATTAAAGTTCCCTTATGACTTCTATTTAACGTGAATTCGATATAAATTTGAGTAACTCAATTCTCCTCCTTCCAAAAGGAGGGGAAACCATGCGGATTACTCTTATATCGAACTGATGTTATTTATAAGGATACCAATTACTGCATTCCTTAAATATATTCTGCGGAGTATATTGCACCGCTTCTTTATCAGTCAGCTGTTTAGCCCATTTCACACGTCCGGAAGCATCCGCACCTTCACCCGTGTTTTTAAATTCAGCGTAACGGGCAGTCTTTTCGTTTTCCGGATTCTTCCAGTTGTGCCAGCCTTCCGAACGGATATGTCCGCCAAACTCGCAATTAATAAAAGCCGTAGCAGCATAAGGTCTCCAAGGACGTCCCAGATAGACTTTCTTGATACCGGGAGCGGCTGTCAGCTTACAGTTCTTGAAAACATAACCAAACTCCACCTCCTTCGGAGTAGAAGCCGCGGTAATATATGAATCGCGCTTGCTATGCAATTCGCAATATTCAAACAAAGCTGTAGAAGGGCCGAAGATGAAGTCTGTAGTTCCTTCAATATAGCAGTTAGTAAATAACAGGCGGCTACCCTCCGATCCTGTATAAATAGTATCCTGATTTCCCAGAAAACGACAGCCGACAAACATCAGCCTGTCTCCTTCGGTATGGAGCGCAACTGCCTGCCCCAAAGGAGCGGCATTGTTCTCAATGGTCAGATTCTTAAAAGTAATGTCACTTCCTTCTACCTTTACAGTATAAGTGCGGAAAGTGCCCATTTTATTGATATTGGCATGATCATCATACGTGATGATCGTCTTTTCGGCATCTTCGCCTACCAGCTGCACGCTCTTCACCCATGAAGGAATCACCAGTTTTTCTTTGTATATACCATTCTTTATAAATATAGTCACCGTATAATCCATAAAAGCACGTACCGCTTCCACGGCTTCCTGAATATCCCGATATTTTCCCGTTCCGTCTCGTGACACGACTATTGTGTCTTGCTTTTGCTGTTGTGCACAGGCCAAAGTTCCTCCTGAACAAAGCAGAAGAAACAACGCCATTCCTTTCAAAATACTCCTTTTCATCGATAGAATTTACTTTTGCAAACGTTCGTATTCCAGACTTGCCATAATAAATGGTCCTACTGCTTTCGGGTCGTTATTACGGATTGTTTCATTTATATAATAGTCATAATCGCCGGAACGATAAACCTTCCCTCCCAGCCCTGCTACCGCACAGGCTTTCGTTATAGTCACCACTCCATCTTTATCCACTTCAATAAAATTTTTCAGAAAACCTTCATAACCAGCCTTTGCTACATCCAGATAAGACGGATCGATATATCCCATACGTACTGCCTTAAACAGGCTGTATATGAACATTGCCGAACAGGATGATTCCAGATAATTACCCTTGTCACCGCTTCTGTCCATCACCTGATACCATCCACCGGTCTCCGGATCTTGCAGTTTCTTTACCTGAACCGCTACATTATCCAAGATTGCAAGCAACGAATCTCTTCCGGCCTCATGCTTCGGAATAAAATCAAGCACATCTACCAACGCCATCGCATACCAGCCTAATGCACGTCCCCAACAATGTTTTGACTGTCCTGTCACCGGATCGGCCCAGCGCTCCGTGCGACTTACATCACACGCATGACGATAAAGACCATTCTTCGGATCATACGTATGACGGGCACAGGTAATAAACTGATTTATGACGTCTGCATAATCCTGCGGGCGATTATTACGGAAAGCATATTCTGCATAAAAAGGAGCTCCCATATAAAGTCCGTCCAGCCACATCTGATGCGGATATATCTTTTTATGCCAGAATCCTCCGTCTTCATTACGAGGTTGTCCGGCAAACTGGCTATAGAGCAAGTCTAATGCCTTCTTATACTTTTCATCCTTGGTCTGCTCATAGATACGAAACAGGATTTTTCCGGAATTGATACGGTCCAGACTGTAATCGGTCAATTTGTATGCAGTAATACTTCCATCCTCATGCACCATCGTATCTGCATAAGCAATTGCATAATCTCGTATTTTCTTGTCGCCATAAGTATCGTATACATCAAGCATCGCCCCCAATTCCAGTCCGTGGCAATAGTCCCATTTCAGTCTGGGCTGAAAATCAAGCTGCCAGGATTCCGGGCAACGGATCATCTCCGATTCAGTCATCCGCACCGACCAAGGCAGTTTTTCATCCACCTGCTGCGCCGACAGTGAAATGGTGCTTGACATTATTATTACTAATATCAAAAATTTATAAAAAGAGCTTCGTCTCATGGTTTATTGTTTTAAGGATTATACATGCTATTTTTTCATGCTACGAAAGTAGTGTATTTCCTCCAAACAGAGTGGGATTTTTTAGTTAAGAAGGTGTATTTTTTGTTTTTCGTGCACGGAAACGACTAATTTTGTGCACGTAAACGTCAAAAATGTCCATTTTTGATGCATTAACTGATAAATTAAGAGTTTCGTTTTGGAATAAAGCGGAAAAGGTCGTACTTTTGGCACGGTTTACAACTAATACCCTCTGGGGAAACACAGTAATTTATCATTAAAAACAGAGAAAAAATAGAACAGAATGGAAGAAGTATTCAAGTACATTATCGGTCTGGGAGCGGCAGTAATGATGCCGATCATTTTCACAATTTTAGGAGTATGTATCGGTATTAAACTCCCCAAAGCGCTCAAAAGCGGTTTGTTGGTGGGAGTCGGTTTCGTCGGCTTATCTGTAGTCACAGCCTTGTTGACCAGTAGTCTTGGTCCGGCATTAAGTAAAATGGTAGAAATCTACGGATTGGAACTCGGTATTTTCGACATGGGATGGCCTTCGGCAGCAGCAGTTGCCTATAATACCTCGGTCGGCGCTTTCATTATCCCTGTTTGTCTGGGAGTAAACCTGTTAATGCTACTGACCAAAACAACCCGTACTGTTAATATTGACCTTTGGAACTACTGGCACTTCGCATTTATCGGGGCTATCGTATACTTCGCCTCCGATAGTATTTTCTGGGGATTTTTCGCCGCTATCATTTGCTACATTATAACATTGGTAATGGCAGACATGACTGCTCCTGCTTTTCAGAAGTTCTATGATAAGATGGACGGTATCTCCATCCCTCAGCCTTTCTGCCAGAGCTTCGTTCCGTTCGCGATTGTAATCAACAAGCTTTTAGATAAAATTCCGGGATTCGACAAACTGAATATCGACTCTGAAGGAATGAAGAAGAAATTCGGTCTGATGGGTGAACCGCTGTTTCTGGGTATCGTGATTGGTTGCGGTATCGGAGCTTTGGGCTGTGCCAGCTGGAAAGAAGTACTGGACGGCATTCCGGGTATCCTTGGATTGGGTATCAAAATGGGAGCGGTTATGGAGTTGATTCCACGTATCACCAGCCTTTTCATTGAAGGTTTGAAACCTATCTCTGATGCAACCCGCGAATTGATCGCTAAAAAATATAAGAGTAATACAGGCCTGAGCATCGGTATGAGCCCTGCACTTGTCATCGGCCACCCGACAACGCTGGTTGTATCCCTGCTTTTGATCCCGGTTACTATCTTCCTTGCAGTGATCCTTCCGGGTAACCGTTTCTTACCGCTGGCTTCTCTGGCCGGTATGTTCTACCTATTCCCGATGATTCTGCCTATCACCAAAGGTAATGTGGTGAAATCATTCATCATCGGACTGGTAGCATTGATCGTAGGTCTGTACTTCGTAACAGAACTGGCAGGATTCTTCACGATGGCTGCCAAAGACGTATATGCCGCTACGGGTGACCCGACAGTAAATATCCCCGCCGGCTTCGAAGGCGGAGCGCTCGACTTTGCATCCAGCCTCTTCTGCTGGGGTATCTTCCACCTGACTTACAGTCTGAAGATTATCGGTCCTGCCATCCTCGTAGCCCTTGCACTGGGAATGGCAGTCTACAACCGTATCCGCATGAAAAGAAATGATGCGAAAAACGCAGCTAACGATTAAATATAAGTATAACCCAAATAAAGATTCGAAAGATGAAAAAATTAGCAATTGCAATGATGATGGGTATCGCAGCTATGTCTGCTTCTGCCCAGGTAAATTACAAGATGCAGGTGGCTTGCAATCCGCAAGACGTGAAAACGTATAATACAAACCGCCTGCGTAGTAGCTTCCTGATGGAAAAAGTAATGGTTCCTGATCAAATCAACGTAACTTATTCCATGTACGACCGCCTCATCTTCGGTGGTGCCGTACCTGCAACAAAAGAGCTGGTACTTGAAACTATCGATCCGTTGAAAGCTAAGTATTTCCTCGAACGTCGCGAACTGGGTGTTATCAACATTGGCGGCGAAGGTATCGTAACTGTTGACGGCAAGGAATATACGCTGAACTTCAAAGATGCATTGTATGTAGGCAGAGGCAAGCAGAAAGTTACTTTCAAGAGCAAAGATGCCAGCAAACCTGCAAAATTCTATATCAACTCCGCTACTGCCCACAAGGAGTACAAAACTCAGTTGATCACCATCGACGGACGCAAAGGTTCTCTGAAAGCCAACTCATTCGCGGCAGGAAAGATGGAAGAAAGCAACGACCGCGTTATCAACCAGCTGATTGTTAACAACGTACTTGAAGAAGGTCCTTGCCAACTGCAAATGGGATTGACAGAACTGAAACCGGGTAGTGTATGGAACACCATGCCAGCACATACTCACAGTCGCCGTGTGGAAGCATATTTCTACTTCAACGTACCGGAAGGCAACTCCATCTGCCACTTCATGGGCGAACCTCAGGAAGAACGCATCGTATGGATGCAGAACGAACAAGCTATCATGTCACCGGAATGGTCGATCCACGCAGCTGCCGGAACCAGCAACTATATGTTCATCTGGGGTATGGCCGGTGAAAATCTTGACTATGGCGACATGGATAAAATCAAATATACAGAAATGCGCTAATCTTTGCGCAGCTCTTTAGCACATATCAAGTGATCCGAAAAACTTCATTCTTTCCTCGAAACGGGGAGAGAATGAAGTTTTCCGGATTTGTCATATTCTTCCCCCAAAGAGACCAAATTGTTACGATAATACATTACTATGTACAAATAATATGTATAATGCAACGAATTATACATGATTTTGACCAATTATTACAAAAAAAATCCAGCTGAAATACCGACCTTTGTCAGCAAATCAAAATCTATTTAAATCCATTATCATGAATGCATTTCAAAAAACAGGCGAAAAAATGACAAACTACAGATGGACGATCTGTGCGATGCTATTTTTTGCTACTACAGTTAACTATCTCGACCGCCAGGTACTATCGCTCACCTGGGATGAATTTATCAAACCGGAATTTCACTGGGATGAATCACACTACGGTACTATCACTTCCGTATTTTCTATTGTTTACGCAATATGTATGCTCTTTGCCGGTCGCTTTGTGGACTGGATGGGAACGAAGAAAGGATTCCTCTGGGCTATCGGCGTATGGTCTGCCGGTGCCTGTCTGCACGCAGTCTGTGGTATTGTAACAGAAGCGCAGGTAGGACTGCACAGTGCTGCCGAACTTGCCGGAGCCACCGGAGACGTGGTGGTAACCATCGCTACTGTCAGTATGTACTGCTTCCTGGCTGCACGCTGTATACTTGCTCTCGGAGAAGCCGGTAACTTCCCCGCCGCTATTAAAGTAACTGCCGAGTACTTCCCGAAGAAAGACCGTGCTTATGCTACTTCCATCTTCAACGCCGGTGCTTCTATCGGTGCCTTGATCGCTCCGCTCACCATTCCTATCCTTGCCAAAGCTTTCGGTTGGGAAATGGCGTTTATCGTTATTGGTGGACTTGGTTTTATCTGGATGGGCTTCTGGGTATTTATGTATGATGCTCCTTCAAAGAGCAAGCACGTAAACAAAGCCGAACTTGAATATATCGAACAAGACCAGAATGAGGCCGGTGCAGGTCCGAAAACAGAGGAGAAAGACGAGAAAAAGATGAGATTCTGGCAATGTTTCAGCTACAAACAAACTTGGGCATTTGTCTTCGGTAAATTTACCACTGACGGTGTATGGTGGTTCTTCCTGTTCTGGACCCCGTCTTACCTGAACTCCCAATTCGGTATCAAAACTTCCGATCCTCTGGGAATGGGACTTATCTTCACGCTTTACGCAATCACGATGTTATCCATCTACGGTGGCAAGCTTCCTACTATCTTCATCAACAAGACCGGCATGAACCCTTATGCGGCACGTATGAAAGCAATGTTGATTTTCGCATTCTTCCCGTTAGTGGTATTGCTGGCACAGCCATTGGGAACATTCTCTCCGTGGTTCCCCGTGATCCTGATCGGTATCGGCGGAGCTGCCCACCAGTCGTGGTCGGCCAATATCTTCTCTACAGTAGGTGATATGTTCCCTCGAACAGCAATTGCAAGTATCACCGGTATCGGTGGTATGGCCGGTGGTATCGGTTCAATGATTCTTCAGAAAGTGGCAGGTAACTTATTTGTATATGCTTCCGGAACAACAATGGTTGACGGCAAAGAAGTGGAAATGACAAAAGAACTACTGGAACAAGGAGCACAGTTTGTACATCCTGCGATGACATTCATGGGCTTCGAAGGCAAGCCTGCCGGTTACTTTGTAATCTTCTGCGTATGCGCAGTAGCTTACCTGATCGGTTGGGTTATTATGAAAGCACTGGTTCCTAAATATAAGCCTATCGTATTGGATTAATCCGATATAATTATATAGAATAAAAAACAGGAGGGCACTCAGCATGAGTTTGTCCTCCTGTTTTTTTAACCAATTATTTATTCAAAAAGTTCCAAAAACAAAAAAGCCTCTTCTCACGAAGAAGGCTTTTTAGGTTTACTTATTCTTCATAGCCATCCTGTACTATTTTACAAAATATCTTGCACATTCAAACAATGAAGGATAGTAAACGTTAAGATGAAAAAAAGGGAAGTCTCACGACTTCCACAATTCTTCTAACCTTAAATCTAAATCTCTATGAAAAAAACGTATTGCAAAGATAGGGGTTTGTTCAACAAATAGGTGTTAATGAATTGCATAAAGAGAGAATAAAAACTAACGTCTGCAAAAATTATGCAATATTCCGGAGGCTCTCTATTAATTTTAATAAACTTTTATAGAGTGGATTACGCTCCAACAGCGTCGGCACACCTGTCAGCAGCATCTGTTTTCTTGCACGTGTCAAGGCAACGTTCAGTTTCCGGTCAATCAGAATTCCGTCTTCTTCTGTCAGATTGGAAAGGAATTTCAACTGATACGGATAGTTCACACAGAATGAATAAATAATCACATCGCGTTCACTTCCCTGAAAACGTTCTACAGTGTCAATTAATATCTGATTCAGTTCGGGAATGCCGAGAACTTCTATTTCCTTCTTGATCAAAGCTATCTGACTACGATATGGAGTAATGATCCCCAATGTGCGGGAGGCATCAAATGCTTCCGAGTGTTCTTTATAGACAGTTGCGGCCAGACGGGCAGCAATCTTTGCTTCCGAATGGTTTGTTTTAGCAGAAGAACCCATCGGTTCGGGCTGCGAAGGATAGAAAGACAGCCGGTTGATATTTCCGGAATCTTCCAGTTGATGCGGCAGTCCGACAGGCAGCAGCCGACCTTCATAGAAAGCTTGATTGGCGAACAGAGCCACTTCGGGGTGCATACGTCCCTGACGGCAGAGCATATCGTAAGTACGGTGGGCATCGGTATGCTGACGGGCTGTGCGATACAGTCTTTCAAACAGAGAATCTTTCAAGTTCTTCAGTCCGACAGCAGACAGGGCTTCATCGTATACTTCCGATTGTTCCGTATTCTGCAAGACGACAGCCGGAAGTTGCTTATGATCGCCTATCAGGATAAATTTGCCAACGCCCTCTTTTCCGTTTTCTCCTTTGGCACAAAGTATACCCAACAACTGAGGTTCCAGTATCTGAGTAGCCTCATCTACAATAGCCACATCGAAATGCTTCAATCGGAAAAGTTCCGGTTTGCCGGAGATAGACGCTACTGTACCGACTAATATACGACAGCGGTTAATACGTTCGCAAACCTCTGTACGACGCATACAGGAAGCAAGTTCATTCTCTATCAAATGATCCCGATAGTTCTCGTCACATGAAAGCTCGCTTCCCACACGAATGAAATCTACTTCCGGACGAATGGAAGAAAGTGCTTTACAGATTTCATCTACGGCACGGTTAGTGTACGAGAGCAATAAAATTTGGGCTCCTTCCTCTTTATAAAAGGTTTCGACCATCTTCTTCAGTGCACAAGACGTTTTACCGGTTCCCGGAGGCCCTACCAGCAGAAAATAGTCCTTTGCTGCTTTCGCTTTCAAAGCAATACGAGTAAAGTCATCGGCAGCTTCGGCTATCTGCTTATCCAATGCCACATCAAATCGCGGCTCCCGTTGAGAGAGCAGCAAATCACGACGCTCTTTTGTAGCAGACATAAAAGCATAAAGTCCCTGGTACATGCTACGGAAAGTAGTATCCATCGCATCGTGCTCAATAGCATAGAGGCTATCAGACGGAAGTACGGAGGAATTCTGCTGGGTAGCACGCAGACGGATGCAGATTTCATTCTCGTTCAGATAGTCGATATTGCCTTTGAATACCATCTTGTTGGTGACGTTATCCGTATCCGCATTCCGTTCGTAAAGCACGATGGCATCGCCCTGACGGAAGTTAGGGAGGGTGTGCTGCGCATCATCCGCCACCGTTCTCTGAAGTTCTCCGGACGGTACCAGCAACAGGTGGGATTTATGTTCGTCGGCTGCGTGATTCTCTTTAATTCTTAAATCATAGATGATCTCCCCCGATTCGCATTTCTCCTCCAAAGTGGAAAGCCATAAAGAAGCGGCTCCTGTACGTCCCTCATAATCCACATCACCGGACTTGAACGTATAAAGTTCCTTCGTTATAAAATTATAGAGTGCATAGAAGTAGCTTTTCTCTAAAGTGGAGAGAGATTTCAACTTCTCCTGGAAATTATCGATAGAAGGGCGCAGATACGTCTCCCAAAAACGTCCCGACAATCCCCGCTCGTTTAGTACCGAGGCTTTTATTTCTTCCAGTTTTTGTGCCGTATATTCCAGGCTGTTCCGCAACTGGATGCCATATTCATCCGCTACAATCCGGTTGCGCAGATCGATCACACGGCGGACCATTGCCCATGAAGGACGGGAAGGATAAAGCAACGGATAGCGTGTATAGAGCAGATAAGCCTTTACCTTCCGGTGATCCATCCCCATCGAATATTGCAGAACTGCCTGATAAAGCAGCATCTGCACCTTATTATTCTCTTTCGGTTCCACTTTTCCGCGAATCGCATATTCGTCAGCCTTTCCCGATTTCATTTCGATGAAAGAAGACATATCGCGCTGCATATAGTCGAGCCGCCCTTGCAGGCCGAGCGCTTCACATATATAAGAAGGTTCGAGCACGGCATCCGTCTTGTCCAGTTCGTAGCCGGCGGCATGAAAAGTATCATTCACCGTCTCACGGATATGATCAAAATGGAGTTTGCAGTCATCAAAGAACTGACGTTCCTTCTCCCGATCACGCAGGTCGGCACAAGCAGCCAGTTCAATCGGATAACGCCGGAAAGCTTTCTGCATACATTTCAGATAATCCACCTCCCCTTCCGCATGTATCCACTCATCGAGGAAAAGGTTGGCTATATTTCCTAAAAGCAACGGGCGTGCATTCTCTATCGGCTGAAGACGGGAAAGGAAATAGTTTGCCGGATGATGTCCATAATCACGGTAACATTCTGCCAATGAACTGATATCAAGCAGATAATCCGGTTCAAGGACAATGAACGAAGGGGTCAGAATTCCTGCTTCGTCAACAGCGACATCCAGCAAGTTGAGTTGTGCATGGCGCCAGAGCAACTGACAGGTTTCCGCAAATTCTTCATTGATCTGAGGAATATTGTAACGGACACGCAACGATTCGTCAGCTATTTCATCCAAAGGAGTCACATACAGATACTGCTCGTCGGAATACTGGAAACAGACGCGCATCCGCTGCACCTGCTTGTGTGCTGGAGGAGCTACGATATAAGTTGCATCCGTCCGGGGAAGCAAACGATACAGTTCCTGTGGAATATCTTCCTCAAAAAGTTTACGGATGAAGAAAGCCAGCGTTTTCGCATCCCGCAGAAGGTGTTCGCGGGTAGGTTCCTGTTGTCGGTTCAGAATGGCATTGGAGGTCAGTCGGAAGGTATGCAGTCTGTTTTGCTCCGCTACAGAAAGCCCCACTTTGGCCGCTACAAAACTAATTCGTGCGGAAAGATCGGTCATCTGCAGACTACCGTTGTGCATATGTAGGCGGCAAAGCCTTTCCAGCAAGTCGCGCATCTGTTTGTAGCCAATAGTCAGCTGCAAATGATCCGCCTTACAAACGGCTAAAAGAATTTCATAAGATTCTCTTCCTTCATTTTCCATACGACAAAAGGGATATTATAAAAATTACATGTGTGTGTCAAAAGTCAGCCTCAATTGAGTTACTATCGACTTTTGACACACACTTGGGGAAACGAACGATAAATAATTGGCTTATCAGACTTTTGCCACGCCTTCTTCTTCCTCTTCTTCTTCCAACTCAGGAACTTCCTTCTTATCCTTTATCATCAGAATACTCATTTCATAGAGCAGATAAAGCGGAATAGCCACAACACTCAGTGTGAACGGGTCGCCCGTCGGAGTGATGATAGCGGCAGCTATTACGATAATGACAACTGCATGACGGCGATATTTGCGCAGGAAAGACTTATTGACGACTCCCAGCAAAGACAACAACCAAGTCACCAGCGGAAGTTCAAAAGCCAGTCCCATACAGAGAATCAGCATCATAAAGTTATCGATATACGAATTGAGCGACAGAATATTTTCGACTTCCGAACTCAGCTGATAGGTAGAGAGGAAACGGAGTGTCAGCGGATATACCATAAAGTATCCCATAAGCACCCCGATAAAGAACATACCGGTTCCTATGGTCAACGCTTTCCTGACTCCTTTCCGCTCATTCGGATAAAGGGCCGGATTGATAAAACGCCAGACCTCAAAGAAAATATAGGGCATAGCCGTCACTACCGACATCCAGAAAGCTGTCGACATATGTATAAAGAAAGGAGCTGCCAAATTGATATTGACAAGCTTCACCTTAAACTCCTGCGTAAAAAATTCATCAGTCAAATCGAATTTCTGACCGATAAAGCGTAGTAAGTCGTAAAATACAAAATCATTATGGCAAGGCGCCAGTATTACATGGTCGAACAAATAAGGCATCGCTACGAAATAGCCGATTGCCAATACAAACCAGACTCCGATAACACGAAAAAGTACCCGACGCAACTCATCCAAATGATCCCAGAAGGTCATTTCTGCCATTGCTTATTATTTCTTAGCTGAATCTGCCGGTGCGTCGATTTCGTCTTTTGCCTTATTGATTTCTTCTTTTGCCTCGTTCACACCATCTTTAAAGCTCTTTACTCCTTTACCTAAGCCACGCATCAGTTCGGGTATCTTCTTACCACCGAAAAGGAGAAGAATAACAAGAGCAATAATGATCCATTCAGAGCCACTAGGCAAAAAGCCTAATAATAATAAGTTTGTCATATGTTTATTAATTATAGAGGTTTATTAGTTGGTGCAAATATAAAGAAAAACGGCAGACTATAAAAGAAAAACAGGAAACTATAAACAGGAAACGGGAAATAATTTAAGTATACCCGTTATCATTTACCGCCCATTTACCCATCGTTAACCTTTATAGTCTTCCATTCACTATTCTACTACATATAATTCTGTTTTTACCGCCTGCGCTTTAGTCCTGATAGTAGACTCGCTTCACACGGTTCGAGATGCTGGTCAGCACTTCGTAAGGGATCGTCCCCAACTTATCCGAAAGTGTGGTTATCGGCAGGTCGTCACCGAAGATGACAGCTTTGTCCCCTTCCCTGCAATCGATATCCGTCACGTCAATCATACAGACATCCATACAGATATTTCCTACATAGGGAGCTTTCTTGCCATTCACCAGACAGTAAGCATTGCCACGTCCCAGATGGCGGTTCAAACCATCGGCATACCCGATAGGAATTGCCGCAATGCGGGAAGGACGCGTCAGATGTCCCATCCGGCTATAGCCTACCGTATCTTCTCCGGGCACGTCCCGAATCTGAAGAATCGTAGTCTTAAGCGTACTTACATTATTGATAATCGAATTGTCGATTGGGCTTACCCCATAGAGTCCTATCCCCAGACGCACCATATCAAACTGCGCACCGGGAAAACGTTCGATACCGGCTGTATTGCAGATATGACGCAGAATCTTGTGTGAGAAAGCTTCCTGCAATTCCTGCGAACCTTTCTCGAACAGTTCAATCTGCTGACGGGTGAAGAAGTCGAATTGCGCCGAATCACTTCCCACAAAATGAGAGAATACCGACCGGGGAATAACCGCATTCTGACTTTTCAGACGACGGATCAACAACGGAATTTCATCGACGGAAAAACCAAGACGGTGCATACCCGTATCCAGTTTGACATGAATCGGGAAGTTGGTGATTCCTTCTTTCTCGGCCGCCTTAATCAGTGCGTCGAGCAAATGGAAGTTGTACACTTCCGGTTCGAGTTTATAATCGAACATCGTTTTGAACGATGTCAGTTCGGGGTCCATGATGATAATGGAGGAGGTGATGCCTGCTTTACGCAGTTCGGAGCCTTCGTCGGCAACGGCTACAGCAAGGTAATCTACATGATGCTCCTGCAATGTTTTGGCAATCTCGTATGATCCGGCTCCGTAGGCAGCAGCCTTCACCATACAGATCATTTTCGTCTCCGGATGGCGGAGCATGGAGCGATAGTGATTCAGATTGGCAACCATCGCACCCAAGTTCACTTCCAGAATCGTTTCATGCACTTTCAGTTCCAGCTCTTCCGATACCAGATCAAAGTTGAATACGCGGGAACCTTTTATCAGAATGACTTCCGAATGAAGGGTTTTAAAAATGCCCGATCTTAGCAAGGCGTCTGTATCGGGGAAGAAGTATCGTTCCGGCGTACCTTCGAAGCGAGCGGCACACGAAGAAATCTCCGCTCCTACACCGATCAGCTTGTTGATGCCCCGGCTCTTTATCAGTTGTGCTACCCGACGGTAAAGCGTAGCCGCACTCTGCCCTGTCTCCAAAATATCCGATAAGATAAGTGTCCGTTTCAGTCCTTTCTTTTCCGAACGGCGTACCAGGAAATCCAGTGCTATATCCAGAGAAGCCAAGTCCGAATTGTAGCTATCGTTGATGAGTATACAATTATTCTTGCCTTCTTTTACTTCCAGGCGCATGGCGATCGGTTCGAGCCGTGCCATCCGTTCGGTAATCTGATCGGCAGGAGTCATCAGATAAAGACAGGCTGCCAGGCAGTTCAACGCATTTTCGATGGAAGCATCGTCTATAAAAGGAATACAGAAGATATTATCCATATCCAGATAGCGGTAAGCAATCACAGTATGATCTTCTTTCTTTGTCACCTTGCTGATATAAAGAGGGCGCTCGATATCCTTGCAGCTCCATGCAATCTCACGGGCTGTCAGCATCGACTTTGCCACACAATTACTGATCAGCTCGTTATCTCCATTATAGATCACCACATCGCAATCTTTAAAGAGTGTCAGCTTCTCCATACATTTCTCCTGCAATGAGAAGAAATTCTCCTGATGGGCACCGCCTATATTAGTCAGAATACCGATAGTCGGTTTAATCATGCGCTTCAAGGCCCCCATCTCCCCCATTTCGGAGATACCGGCTTCGAAAATACCCAATTCGGCTTCTTCATTCAGTTGCCAGACGGACAAGGGAACGCCGATCTGAGAATTATAACTGCGGGGCGAACGGACAATGCAGCGGTCCGGACTCAATAATTGATGCAACCACTCTTTCACAATGGTCTTTCCATTACTGCCCGTGATACCGATTACCGGAATCTTGAAATTCTCCCGATGAGCCTCGGCCAGCTTCTGCAAAGCCTTCAAAGGATTCGCCACGATCAAGAAATTGGAGAAATCAAGAATGGAGAGTTGAGAGTTGGGAGTAGACTGCGCACCATCCTGCTGCATAGCATTCTCCATTTTCCATTCTCCATTCTCCATTTTCTTAAAGTCTTCTTCCGTAACCACGAAGTTGCGCACTCCCCGATCATATAGTTCGGAGATATAGCGTGCACCATTATTACGTTTGGTGGGCAAAGCAAAGAAAAGGGTTTCTTCCGGAAAGCTCAAAGAGCGGCTATCTGTAAGTAGCCAATCAATCGTCGCTTCATGCTCTCCGACACGGCGTGCACCGATATATTCGGCTATGGATTCAATCGTATATGACATAGTTCTGTTTCTTTTTGAAAGTCTAAGTACGGGTATTTTCCGTTAAGTCGTTCGATTTTTAACACTATTTGTCCTAAAAAGCGTTGATACGCTTCCGACTCCGGATGAAAAGGCTTGTGTGACAAGTCTTTAGTAATATCTTCTATGGCAGTGATCACCTGCTTCGTTTCGGCAGAAAAGAAGGCCTCTGAAAAGCGTTCCCACAAATAACGGACAGCCAACGGAGACGGATGGAGCATGTCATCGGCATAATAACGATAATCACGCAGTTCATCCAAAACGATCTCATAAGAAGGAAAGTAAAACACATGATCCGGAAAGAGCTGTTGCAGGCGGTCGATGGCAAGCAATAAGGTCGATTTACTCAACTGGTTGGCATGCATCCCGTCACGTATATGCCGGATAGGGCTGACCGTGAACAAGACCTTCAAGTGAGAATTGCGCGCCACCATACTGGTTATCAACGAAGTATATTCGTTCACAATCTCATCTACCGAAAGAATCCGGCGGTTGAAGCAGCTCTCCGGCAGTTTATGACAATTGGAGACTACCTGCCTTGTTTCTTTCTGTTCATATACATAGGCAGTGCCGAAAGTCAGCATCAGCCAGTCAAGTTCGTGGACCGAACGGTGGGCCTGCGACAAGCGAGTGTTTATCTTTTCAAGTACTTCCTCCGACGATGACGCAGAGAACAAGCCATGATGCATCGGACTATGCCAGCACTCCTTATATAGGAATAAGTCTTTCTCCTGATACACCTTCCCCTTCAATATCTCCACCAAAGCCGTAGAGACCGACAGCGGATTATAGAGAATCCCGAAAGGATTCATGTCAACGCGAAATTTATTTTCTGCCAGCAACCTGCCCATGTTCTCTGCAAAACAAGACCCCATCAAAAGAATCCGTTCCGCATGACTGACAGGCGGCAAGCCCGCCGGTAGTTCTACCTTTGTTTGAAAATCCATATATTCTCCTTCTTTCGATTGTTTCTCTCTTGCAAAAGTACGACAAAGATACGATATTCCGCTTTATTTTAATCGCAAATCTATTCAAGGCTTGACAAATGGCTTTTTATGTTGTATATTTGTAGACCGAAAACAGAAAATCAATGAATAACGGATATAAAAGAATAGAAAACATGGATAAAATACAGTATCATATTACAACAAATACAGCTTATTCCTTCTCATTTTACTAAGGAATAAGACGATTGATATAGCCCAAAGGCTGCAAGCTCTATGAAGTTTGCAGCCTTTTTTGTTGCATTAATTCAATCTTTTTCCTACAAAATCTCATTTTAGAGTTTCTAATAAACGGAAGACACGTCTATAATAAACGATCATCAAATTTATTAATAACGATACGAACGTTTCTGCAAGTTCATGTTCTCTTTTTTCATGCAACTTTTATTTCCCTAATAGAGATTTCATTTGATTAGTAATATTAATCCACATTTCACATAATAAAAAGAAAGTTACAGTTCTTCCGGGAACCCGACGGCACATACTTCAATATACCAACGACCGAATGCCATTCCCCCCTCGTACTTCGCTTTAACAATAAGAATTTAGGTAAAAAGAAAGGGCTTCCGCTTTCTTTTTCGTATTTTTGCACCAAATTTTCTCGAATCATGAAGAATGAACCGATATATAACTTGCTAAACTCAATCAACAGCCCCGATGATCTGCGCCGTCTGGAAGTAGACCAACTGCCGGAAGTATGCGATGAATTAAGGCAAGACATTATTAAAGAACTCTCCTGCAATCCGGGGCACTTCGCTGCCAGCCTCGGAACAGTGGAACTGACCGTAGCCCTGCACTACGTCTACAATACACCTTATGACCGTATTGTATGGGACGTGGGACATCAGGCGTACGGCCACAAAATCCTCACAGGACGGCGTGAAGCATTCTCCACCAACCGGAAACTGGGAGGTATTCGCCCCTTCCCTTCTCCCGAAGAGAGCGAATACGATACATTTACCTGCGGACACGCTTCCAATTCGATCTCCGCAGCCCTCGGCATGGCTGTCGCCGCCGCCAAGAAGGGAGACGACCAACGTCATGTGATAGCCATCATCGGAGACGGTTCGATGAGCGGAGGACTGGCTTTTGAAGGATTGAACAATTCTTCTACCACCCCGAACAACCTGCTTATTATCCTGAATGATAACGACATGGCTATCGACCGCAGTGTCGGCGGTATGAAACAATACCTGTTCAACCTGACAACCTCGAACCGCTACAACCAACTGCGTTTCAAGGCTTCCCGCCTGTTGTTCAAGCTCGGCATCCTGAACGATGAACGTCGCAAGGCACTGATCCGCTTCGGCAACAGTCTGAAGTCAATGGCCGCCCAGCAACAGAATATATTCGAAGGAATGAACATCCGCTACTTCGGTCCTATCGATGGCCATGACATAAAGAACCTTTCAAGGGTATTGCGTGACATTAAAGACCTCAAAGGTCCCAAAATACTGCATCTCCACACGATCAAAGGAAAAGGCTTCGCCCCTGCCGAGAAACACGCCACCGAATGGCACGCTCCCGGCAAGTTCGATCCCGTCACCGGAGAGCGTTTCGTAGCCAATACGGAAGGAATGCCTCCCCTGTTCCAAGACGTTTTCGGAAATACACTGGTGGAACTGGCGGAAGCCAATCCAAGGATCGTAGGTGTAACTCCCGCCATGCCTTCCGGCTGTTCGATGAACATCCTCATGTCCAAAATGCCCAAGCGGGCTTTCGATGTGGGTATTGCCGAAGGCCACGCCGTCACCTTCTCCGGAGGAATGGCAAAGGATGGCTTGCAGCCTTTCTGCAACATCTATTCATCGTTCATGCAACGGGCTTATGACAATATTATCCATGATGTGGCTATTCAGAATCTTCCCGTAGTTCTCTGTCTCGACCGTGCCGGACTGGTAGGCGAAGACGGTCCGACACATCACGGTGCGTTCGACATGGCTTATCTGCGTCCGATACCTAATCTGACCATCGCCTCCCCTATGAATGAGCATGAGCTGCGACGACTGATGTACACGGCACAACTGCCGGATAAAGGTCCGTTCGTACTCCGCTATCCGCGTGGCCGTGGCGTATTGGTGGACTGGAAATGCCCGCTTGAAGAAATTCCTGTAGGCAAAGGACGGAAATTGAAGGACGGAAAAGATATAGCTGTCATCAGCATAGGACCTATCGGAAATAAAGCAAGGAGTGCCATCGCCCGTGCCGAGTCCGAATCGGGAAGAAGCATCGCCCACTATGATCTGAGATTCCTCAAACCGCTGGACGAAGAACTGCTGCACGAAGTGGGCCGCACATTCCGCCACATCGTCACCATAGAAGACGGAACGATTCAGGGAGGAATGGGAAGTGCCGTACTTGAATTCATGGCCGACCATGAATATACCCCGACAGTCAAACGCATCGGAATTCCGGATAAATTCGTGCAACACGGCACGGTAGCCGAGTTATATCAGCTCTGCGGAATGGATGAAGACAGCCTGACAAAAGAATTGCTGAAGCAATGTGAACTTCTGCCCGACATGAGCAAAATAAAAGAATTAACTAACTGAAGATGAAGATAATTATCGCAGGTGCCGGAAACGTAGGCACCCACCTGGCTAAATTATTGTCCCGGGAAAAACAGGACATTATCCTGATGGACGATGACGAAGAAAAACTAAGTGCCCTCAGCGCCAACTTCGATTTGTTGACTGTCACGGCTTCTCCTTCTTCCATCTCGGGACTGAAAGAGGTAGGCGTGAAAGAAGCGGACTTGTTCATCGCAGTCACCCCCGACGAAAGCCGGAATATGACTGCCTGTATGCTAGCCACCAATCTGGGTGCCAAAAAGACTGTCGCCCGCATCGACAACTACGAATATCTTCTGCCCAAAAACAAGGAATTCTTCCGGAAACTGGGTGTAGACTCATTGATCTATCCGGAAATGCTTGCTGCCAAAGAAATCGTATCTTCCATGCGTATGAGCTGGGTACGTCAATGGTGGGAATTCTGCGGAGGCGCCTTGATACTGATCGGTACCAAGATGCGCGAAAAAGCGGAAATACTGAATATTCCCCTCCATCAACTGGGTGCACCGGACATCCCTTACCACGTGGTAGCCATCAAACGCGGAACGGAAACCATCATTCCGCGCGGAGACGATGTTATCAAACTGCACGATATTGTTTATTTCACCACTACACGCAAATATATTCCTTATATCCGGAAAATAGCCGGCAAGGAGGATTATGCCGATGTACGCAACGTCATGATCATGGGCGGAAGCCGTATCGCCGTCCGTACCGCTCAGTACGTGCCGGATTATATGCAGGTAAAAATTGTAGATAACGACATCAACCGTTGCAACCGGCTGACTGAATTATTGGACGACAAAACCATGATCATCAACGGCGATGGTCGTGATATGGACCTGCTCATCGAAGAAGGTTTAAAGAATACCGAAGCATTTGTCGCCTTGACGGACAATTCGGAAACGAACATCCTCGCCTGTCTCGCCGCCAAACGTATGGGAGTGGAAAAGACGGTGGCGGAAGTAGAGAATATCGACTATATCGGCATGGCGGAAAGTCTTGATATCGGCACGGTCATCAATAAGAAAATGATTGCCGCCAGCCACATTTATCAGATGATGCTGGATGCCGATGTATCCAATGTCAAATGCCTGACGTTTGCCAACGCCGATGTGGCTGAATTTACCGTACCCGCCGGAGCAAAGATTACTAAAAATTTAATCAAGGATCTGGGATTGCCCAAAGGAACAACCATCGGAGGTATGATTCGCAATGGCGAAGGAGTGCTCGTAACCGGAGATACGCTGATTCGTCCCGGAGACCATGTCGTTGTATTCTGCCTGAGTATGATGATCAAGAAGATTGAGAAGTTCTTTAATTAAGTAATAGGTATTAGGTAATAAGTAATAAGTATTAGGTAATAGGTAATAACCGTAGCTGCTTGTACTTGACATTATATCTGATACTTGGCGCATAATACTTAATACTTAATACCTATTACTTATTACTTAATACCTATTACTTAATACCTATTACTTAAAAAATGATTAATTCGAGGATGATATATCGCATCATGGGGTTTCTGTTACTGATAGAAACGGCTATGTTAATGTGTTGCGGTGGTGTTTCACTATTTTACAAGGAAGATGATTTAAACAGTTTTCTGCTTTCATCAGCTATCACGGCCTTTGTAGGTGTGATTATGCTTGCTATTGGAAGAGGGGCCGAAAAGTCACTCAACCGCCGCGATGGATATGTGATTGTCAGTGTAGCCTGGATTGCTTTCTCCTTTTTTGGAATGTTGCCCTATTATATAGGCGGGTATATTCCAAGTGTCACCGATGCCTTCTTCGAGACAATGTCCGGCTTCAGCAGTACCGGTGCCACCATCATGAATAATATAGAATCGATGCCTCACGGAATCCTTTTCTGGCGGGCAATGACTCAGTGGATCGGTGGTCTGGGAATTGTATTCTTTACGATTGCCGTTCTTCCGATTTTCGGTATGGGAGGTATTCAGGTATTTGCCGCCGAAGCCAGCGGGCCGACTCATGACAAAGTACATCCCCGTATTGGTGTTACCGCCAAATGGATCTGGGGCATCTATGCCGGTATGACGGGGACATTGATTATATTACTGGTATTCGGGGGCATGGGACTTTTCGACAGTATCTGCCACGCTTTCACCACGACCAGTACAGGTGGGTTCTCCACCAAGCAGACAAGTATCGAATATTACCACTCGCCTTACATAGACTATGTAATATCTGTTTTCATGTTCCTCTCGGGAGTCAACTTCACGCTATTATTGCTGATGTTCAATGGGAAAATAAAGAAGTTTATCCATGATGCCGAGCTGAAGTTTTATTTTATGTCTGTTGCCTTTTTCACGGTTTTCATAGCAGTCTGGCTTTATCAGACCAGTTCGATGGGAGCAGAAGAAGCATTCCGGAAATCTCTGTTCCAAGTAATCTCCCTACAGACTTCAACCGGTTTTGCCACTGCCGACTATATGCTCTGGCCTTCCATTCTCTGGGGCTGTCTTCTTATCGTAATGATAATGGGTGCTTGCGCAGGCAGTACGACAGGTGGTATCAAATGTATCCGCATGGTTATCCTCTTCAAAGTTGCCAAAAATGAATTTAAACATATTCTGCATCCCAATGCAGTATTGCCCGTACGGGTGAATAAACAGGTGATCTCCCCCTCTATCCAGTCTACCGTACTGGCATTTACATTTTTGTATGCAATCATCGCCATTATCAGCATTCTTGTCATGATGGGCTTCGGAGTGGGATTTCTCGAATCTATCGGAACGGTCATATCAAGTATAGGAAACATGGGACCGGGACTCGGCACGTGTGGCCCTGCCTTCTCGTGGAGTGAATTGCCTGATGCAGCCAAATGGTTGCTCTCCTTTTTGATGCTTCTCGGACGTCTGGAGTTGTTTACGGTATTGCTGCTGTTCAGTTCCGATTTCTGGAAAAGAAATTAAATCAAATATCATACATAAAAAAGGTGCCGACTATTAGCCGGCACCACCATACACCAATTCAAACCTTTCTTATCTAAAGAAATATTATATTTTTCTCAGAACAATCTTTCTTACTACTGGCTTGTTGATTTCGTAGATCTTGGAAATCAGAACATCCATCTCTTGTTCACGTGCGTCGCGAATTTCTTTAAACATCATCTTTGAATAAAGATCCCGACGTCCTTTCAACCACATGTTCTTCTCTACATTTTCATCCATCACTTCAATAGCCTTTCTGTCATTAGCAAACAATAAGCCTTTTTGTTGAAAGAAACCAAACTGGCACCACGCATATTCTCTAAATGTTCTTTCAAGTTCCCAACGATACTCATTGAGGTGCATGATAGTTAATGCCTGCTGGTATTGTGGAGTTTTAGATTCTGCAGCTAAATTTATACCCTTTGCCAAATCTGCAGCATCCCAGGTTCCTATTTCCTGATCGTCAATCAACAGTTTATATTGCCCCTTCAAACCGGTAACTTTCAGCAATTCAGTATTCATCTCTTCCATAAAAGGAACTTCTTTTATAACTTCTGCCTGACTCTTCTTAGAACCCCAGCCTCGTGCAATAGTATCCAAAGGATATGGTAACGCCTCTGCCAGATAATCAAAACTAATATCTTTACCTATTTTCTTAATATTTGAGATGGTACAACCTTCTGCCTTCACTGCTTGCTTCTTATTTGCATTGATTTCCATGTTGGCCACATCTTTACCAGCAAAACCTTGTGCTTTCAAGAAAAGATAAGCCATCACCATATGACCGTCATTGTCCGGATGGATACGATCGTTACCACAAAGAGTAAAACTAGGATCTTTTTGTTGAAGTTCCTGATTTATAGCTACCATAGGCGCATTCCAATCTGTAAATTCCCAACCATTTCTTGCAGCAGATTCTCTTTGATATTCTATAATTCTCTTAATAGTCTCATTTTTTTTCTTAAAGACCGTATTATCCTTTATTTGCGCAGTTTCATCATAAGGAGAAGTTCCCGTCATTACGATACGAGTATGTGGCAATTCCTTGAAACGTTTTTCCATCTGCTGGAAGTTCTTGATGCTTTCCTGATACTTCTGTTCACCAAATTCTTTCGCATTATCACCATTATATTCATAATAACCGGAATCATTCATACCGAAAGTCACCATCAATACAGTAGGATTTTTGCTAAAAATGTCACCATCCAAACGTTTATTCATATCATACGCTGTATCACCACCAATACCTCCATTGAATACACGAATAGGCATATTCGGGAAGCGGGTCATGTAATACAACCAGATAAATGAATGGTAACGACCACCATCCGTAATACTATTTCCTAAAAACACAGCTCTATCACCTTCCTTAAAAGGTTTCACGGTCTGAGCAAACGCAGTAGTATATGCCATGCAAACTGCTGCAACTAATACTAAAAACTTTTTCATGTTATCAATCTATATTTTACAAATACTGTTAATCTACTATGAGGGATAATTTAATAGTATAAACTAAAAATTTTATCACCATCTACTTTCTTTTTATTTTAAATTCTTCATTTTAAAATAAGAAAACTCTGCCGGTACATCCTTATCTCCATAATGTAGTAATCCCGGACGCTGCACTCTATCCCAACGAATCAAGGATTTACCCTTGAAAGGGGTATTCTGCACAGATTGCCATGTTTTTCCATCCAGACTTTTATAAAAGTGGAATATACACCCCTGTTCAACTTCCAATTTCAAATATATCTCTTTACTTGCAAAAGCTGAATCATAAAGTACTGACTCAATATCGTCTTTCACCACTTTCAAAATAAGTTTATCTCCTTCAATTCCCCAAGCAATCAGGTTTTTATCATCGCCATACAAGGTCAATCCTTTCAGTCCTTTGCCTGTGTTTATTACTTTCGTCTCACAGCTATACTGTGGAGATTGAGGACGTAAACATAATGCTGTACCATATTTATTGTTATTCTTTGGAGTACCGGATAAAAATAACTTTCCTTTCTTTAGCACAGCGTGTATATCTGAATAAGGATAATTCCACGTCCAATCAACTTTCAATTGATTCCCCTTAAAATTATCTTCAAAATCCGAAAGAGGCTCTTGCTTTGTACCGACAAAAGGTATAGGCTGTTCAGCTATAGCCAAATTCCCAGTCTTGAAACGCACCCAATGATCATCCGTCATTTCCATTTCTTGCAAAATCGGTTGACGCCCGATAAAGAAACCATCTCCCTTCAAATAAGCGTGACACATATAAAACATACGACCATCAGATGTTCTCACCACAGTACCATGACCACATGATTTATAATCTCCTTCTCCGCCATGAAGAATGGGGTTTCCAGAATATTTTTCATAAGGTCCACCATAATTCCTTGCACGTGCTATATACACATCATAGTCACTAGAAGGACCACAACATCCATGGGCAGCGTATACTATATAATAGTAGTCGCCTTCTTTAAAATGGTACTGTCCTTCCATACCGATTCCCTTTTCATCTACTAAAAGAGTAAAAGGTTCACCATCCAAATGCAAACCATCAGCGGACAGTTTACATCCTAACAATTCTATCGGACGCGTATCCAAACCATAAGCTTTCCAACTGATATACAACTGCCCGTTATCATCATAAATAAATGCATCGATAGCTTCCTTTCCATACTCTACAATCGGACCATGATCGGTAAATTCATGTAAAGGAGAATCAGACGTAGCTACTCCGATATATGATATCCCGGTACTTTTTTGGCGGGCAGTATAATAACAGTAAACTTTATTATTATGATAAAACAATTCTGGTGCCCAAAATGAATTAGAAGTCCAGGACGGTTGCTTGGTAAAAACATGCCCTACCTGTTTCCAGTTTACCAGATCCTTCGAGGTAAACATTGGATAAAAAGGCGCCCATTCCGAAGAGGTACCCGTAGCATAATATGTATCTTCAATCCGAATGACGGAAGGATCGGGTACATCTCCCCGAATAACAGGATTTGTGAAGTAGTTTTGTTCTTGTGCCACCATTTGCAATGCAAAACAAATACCAAACAAAAAGAGTCCTATCTTTTTCATTGCATTTTATTTCTTAAAAGGATCATACACAGCAACTGCTACACGTGAATCTGCACAACCATAATATAAGTACCATTTCTGATTATGGAATACTAAACCTTCTATAAATACTGTTCCCGCGGGATATTGTCCGCTCTTCTCAAAATCTGATTCCGGAATATAGAATGGTTTATCCAATCGGTCAATCAATTTAGTCGGATCTTTAGCATCGAATAATGCTTGCCCGGCACAATAAGAATTAGCAGTATACAATGTATCACCCTCTGCACCTGACTTATTCTTACCATTATAAAGTAATAAAATACCTTTATCAGTCATGATTGCAGGTGGACCACACTCTGTCAAGTCACTATCAAATTTACCTTTACGAGGAGTAATTACTTTCAGAAAGTCTCCTTTTTCATCAAGCATCGGTTCCCAATTAATCAAATCCGTGGAAGTAGCTACGTTCACAAACTTTTCTCCCCAATACATCCAATATTTTCCATCAATTTTAGCAATCACTTGTTTGCCATCTACCAATTTTGTGACAATAGAAGCAGATTTGGAAAATTCATCAAAAAAACGTCCGCCATATGCTTTTGCAAAAGCCGGACCATATTTTTCCCATATCTGAAGATCACGAGAAGTAGCTACGGCAAGACGGGCCTGCTTACGATTCCATTGTGTATAAAGCATTACATAAAGGCCATCATTTGTCACAGCAACTCGCGGATCTTCACATCCCCCTGGCCATTCCAATTCTTTCTGGTTATCATCTGCCGGATAAAATACAGGAACAGTCATCCGGTTAAAATGCAAACCATCATCAGAATAAGCATACCCTAAGCGAGAAGTGCGTGAACCAATTCCTACCGCCGAATTATCTTCTGCCCGGTAAAGCACAACCACTTTACCATCATAAATTGTAGCAGCCGGATTAAAAGTATCACTAGATTCCCATGCTACCGAATCCTGCCTCATTGGGCAATAAAAAACAGTAGTGGTATCAGGAGAGACAATTGGGTTAATACCTTCCGGACGTTGAAAATCCGCCCATGCCCAATCAGGGAATTCGGATATTTGCTTCTTCTCTCCACAGGAAGTAAGCACTGCTGCAACCATCAGTAAATAAGCTATATGTTGAAATTTTCTTTTCATGATTGTTCTTTATAATAATTCATTAATTAAGGAAAAGATGGTGGAACGACCTTTGCTCCCCACTTCATGTCCGGTTTACCCGAAGTACGGTATTCGATAGTAGCTCCGCTGTTGAGCTGGTCCCAGTCTATCCATGTACTTTCATATGATTTTCCGTTTAGTTTCATGGATTTGATATAGATGTCCTTTTCTGAACCTCCCTTTATCACAATATCACCTTTTTTCAAATGTACCTTGACAGATGAAAAGATTGGAGTATTTACCGTAAATCCCCCCACACCCGGGATTTCCGGATAAAGCCCGATACAAGCAAACACATACCAAGCCCCCATTGTGCCCAAATCGTCATTTCCCGGGAGACCGTCTATCTTACTTGAATATTGCTCATTCAACACACGATTAATGATTTCCTGTGTTTTGTATGGACGACCAATCCAATTATATATCCAAGGTATGTGAAAACTCGGCTCATTACCGGAAGCAAACCATGCATCGTTATATCCGGCATCCAAGCGCGTAAAGAATTCATCCAACCGTTTCTCGGCTTTTTCCTTACCACCTATTATTTCTACCAGACCGGCAATATCATAAGGCACCATCCAAAAATAATTCTTATAAGTAGATTCACGAAAGTCTTCACCAAGAGATTTCCACGATCCGTCCGGATTACGTGATTGTAGCCAACCTGTGTCCGAATTATACAAATTCTTCCATGAACGGGCAAAATGAAAATAACGCCAACTGGCAAATTCATCTCCCACTGCATGCAATGCAAACTGTCCGATAGCAAAATCTGCTGAGGTATACTCCAATTGAATAGATGCATTATAATAACCCTTATCCAAATATTGCTTCAATCCCGGGCGAGTCTCCACATCTTGCGACTTAGAACCCGGTTCCTCCGCTCCTTTTCTCATAATCTTAAAGATAGGTTTCGGATCATAATTACGAGCTCCGAAAGCATAGGCATTAGCAATCAGAATAGGAGTCGGATCTCCCTGCATTACCCCTGTTTCAATATTAGCCATCACCCAACGAGGAAAAGAGCCACCGGACTGTTCTGCAAACAATTGATGGGAAACAACAATATCGGAAGCTACCTCCGGATCAAGCATGGATAATAATTGAATTTGTGTACGATACGTATCCCAATTACTAAAAGAAGTATAGTGTTTAGAACGTGACTTATGCACTCTGAAATCCGCTCCCATATATTCCCCATTCACATCGCTACAAACATTCGGGTGAATGAAAGAACGATATAAATGTGTATAGAATTGGGTCGTACGATCGGGATTGGTGCCCTCCACTTCAATCATACCCAAATAATGATTCCATTTTGCCTCCGCCTGATTCTGTATCTTTTGGAAATCCCATTCTGCATTTTCGGCTTTCAAATTTTCACGTGCATTTTCTACTGAAACATAAGAAACTCCAATCTTATATTGAATATTCTTCTTTTTGTTTACATCAAAAGTAAAGTATACACCAGAATACTCACCTTCTGCAAAAGTTGTATTTGGCATCAATTCTTCTCTCTTCCATGTACCGGTTTCAAAAGCATCAGTATCAAACTCTGCTACAAAATAGACTTTATACGGAGTACGGAGCCCACAGAAATTTCCTCCTTCTGCATAACCTTCACACTTATTCGGGGCAGTAATAACAATTGCTGCTTGTTCAATAGGAGTTGCAGAAATACCTCCACCAATGATTATTGTACCATACTGTTGATCTGCCGGATATTCATAACTAGCCATCCCCGTTCGCTCGGTCACTGTCAGTTTTGCCTTGATATCCTCTTGCACCATAGCCTCATAATAGCCGGCATGTCCTTTTTCTTCAGATACATTTATACGATAGTTGAGGATGTTATCAGGTGACATTTTCAGTTTTCCCTTCACAGGGAAAGTGGGAAAATTTCCCATATGTTCACAACCACCACCACTCAACTGATTGATAACGAATCCCGACCTTTTGGAAAAATAAGATGGAGTAAATTGTACCATCCCATAAGGATAAGTTGCTCCCGGATAAAGATATCCGGAAGTCAGTCCGGTACCTTTTGTTCCAATCAACGTATTGACTTGATGGACATAGTCACCAGCCACAGCTTGTGTTGTAACCATTCCTTCTAAAACAAGAGAGAATAATAAAATAAATAAGAATTTATGTTTCATTCCGGATGTTCTTTTAGTAGAGTCTATTTCGAATAAGAAACAGGAATACCACTAATAGTACCCTGTTTCGCTATTCGGATAAAATCGATCGTATTATTGAACTTTATTCTTTGATTCTTTATTCTTTAGACAAAGAGAAAGGCGCAGCATACTTCGAAGTACATCTTTCTTTATTAGGCTGGCTTCCCATTTCAAATTTCAAGACTCCTCCTTCTGCTATATCATCATAATGGATATAGTTTTTATCTAAAAGTCTGCCATTCAAAGTAGCTGATTGTATGTATAAATTTTCTTTACTATTTTCTGGTGCTTCAATCACAAACTTATTGCCATTTTCCATAGTTATGGTAGCCTTCTTAAATAATGGGCTGCCAATCACATATTCATCTGTACCCGGGCAAACAGCATATATACCCAATGAGCTCAGAATATACCATGAAGACATACCGCCTTGGTCTTCATCACCCGGATAACCTTTTTCTGTTGAATTATATAATCTCTCAACAATCTGACGTACCCAATATTGAGTTTTCCACGGCTGACCTGCATAGCAATACAAATAAGGCATGTGTTGAATCGGTTGATTTCCGTGTGCATATTGTCCCATATTAGCCAACTCCATTTCTTTCATTTCATGAATAACTCCACCATAAGTGCCCGGTTTAATTATGTTAGGAATAGTAAATACAGAATCTATTTTAGTAGTAAACTTTTCATCACTTCCAAACAAGTCAATCAAGCCTTGTACATCATGGAACACTGACCATGTATAATGCCATGCATTTCCTTCACAGAAAGGCCCCCCCCATTCCAGTGGATCGAATGGTTCCTGCCATTTACCATCAACACCCTTTCCACGCATAAATCCGATAGACTTATCAAAGACATTTTTATAGTTGTACATCTGACGGGCAAATACTTCTTGGTAATGTTTATTTCCAACCATTTTAGCAAGTTGATATCCGCAGAAATCATCATATGCATATTCCATAGTTTGTGCACTAGAACCCATTGATTCAGGATAAGGAACATATCCTAACTGGAAATATTCTTTCCAGAATCCACGTCCGTTAGCACCACCCCAAGGACCTTTATTCATTGCTTCATGCGCATAAGCCTTCAGTGCTTTTTCAGGATCAAAATCACGAATTCCTTTTGCCCATGCATCTGCCAGCAATGAAATAGAATGATTTCCTAACATTCCTCCTGTTTCACCCGGGGAAGACCATGAAGGCAACCAGCCGCATTGTTCCTGGGCTGCCAAAAGAGCATTCATATAACGTCCCTGCATTGTTGGATGCAAAATATTTGTCAAAGGGAATTGAGAACGGAATGTATCCCAAAATCCATTATCAGTATACATGTAACCATCATAAATTTTACCATTATATGGGCTATAATAATATGGTTCACCATTTTCTTTGCGTTCATAAAATTTGCGAGAGAATAAATTAGCACGGAAAAGACAAGAGTAGAAAGTCTTCATCTGTTCGTCCGTACATCCTTCAACTACAATTCTATTCAATACTTCATTCCAAGTCTTCTGACCGCGTGCTTTCGTTACTTCCAGATTCTTATCTTTACCGAGTTCTTTATTTAAAGTTATCAGAGCCTGCTCTGCACTTATGTATGAGGAAGCTGCTTTAGCCTGAACCTTCGAGCCTTTTTTAAATTTAATAAATGCACCATATCCTTTACCTGCTCCATCTAATTTCTGTGGAAACACTTCATCCTTTTGGTTTTCCCATACGCCGTAATCTTCGAAAGGTTTATCAAATTGAACAACAAAATAATTACGGAATGATTTTGAATCGTTCACAAAACGTTGATTATTTACCCAACCGGAGATTTGTCTCTTAGCCGGATCAATTTTGATTTCACTCATATCCGTATATCCGTCAAGTACCAAATAAGCATCTCCCGTAGTAGGATAGGAAAAACGTAAATGTACACCACGGGTAGTCGGAGCCATTTCAGTAGTAATGCCATTATCGAATGTTACTTTATAATAATGAGGTTTAGCTATCTCATTATCGTGACTAAACTTGGTAGCACGAGCATCTTGATTTACAACCAGCTCCCCTACCATCGGCATGAAAGAATATACAGCATAATCACTCACCCAAGGACTACATTGATGTGATTGGCTAAAAGCACGAATCTTATCAACAGCATACATATACTTAAATCCATCCCCATTTTTACCTGTTTGCGCAGACCACATATGCATACCATAAGGCATACCTGTAGTAGGATAAGTATTACCGTAGCTCAAACCAAAATTAGAATCGGTACCTTGTAGCGTATTCACATACTGTACCAGATCTTTTAGCTGAGCATTCATCACAGTCGAATACAAAAAGAAGATAATTAAATAAACTAGTTTCTTCATGGTTTATTATTGAATATATTAATTAAATAAAGACTTACTATTTATTGACATAAGTAATACCTTTCCAATCATCAGTACGGAAAGGAGACATTGGCAGATCCGCACCGTTATACATATTGCATATCGGATAATCAGCCCATGCATAACGTACTGCAACCGGGAGGGTAACTTCAGATGAGGAAACAACAACTGTATTTCCTTCGATCACAGCATCTGCCCAATGAAATTTATGGTCTACACCAGCAATGGTAAATCCTTTCGGCATTTCGCCATTCGCCGTCTTCAGACCACCATCAATATGATCAAAGAAGATACGAATTTTATTTCCTTCAATCTTATAAGATTTATATATCGGACCGGAATAAGGAATCTTCTCGCCATAAGTCTGCGCCCGGGCCGCTAATGCCAAGCGTCTACCCACTTCTTGCTTGTTCTTCGGATGAATATCAAACTCCTCACCTATATCAATTGCCACAGCCATACCTGTATTTTGCAAATGTAAAGTCCGAGTTTGAGCTTCTCTCAATTCCGCCCAAGTAGATTCAACAGGAGCTGTTTGTTTCGCTGTAAAACTAGCTAACTGCACCATATAGAAAGGAAAATCATATCCCCAGCGATTTCTCCAATCAGTAATCATCAACGGCATTAAATCACGATACTGAAAAGCCTCTCCCGCATTTGATTCTCCCTGATACCAAATGGCTCCTTTGATAGCATAGGGAATCAGTGGATTAAGCATAGCATTAAATAAGAAAGTAGGAGAATTCGGATTCCATGACATATCAACAGGCATTGGTGCAACCTCTCTCATATCTAAAGAAACCTGATATTTCCAATTACCAGCCAACTGGATAGCTTCTGTATCGGAAAGATGAAGTGAAATACTTTCAGGACTTCCATTGATACCACCAGTACCACCAGTATCCATTACACGTACAGCAATCACCGCTTTTCCCTTCTTCACAAGTTCTTTCGGAATCTTATAGCTTCTAGGTGCCATCCATCCTTCTGTATGTCCGATCTGTGCACCATTGAAATAAGTAAAATCATTATCATCAATAACCCCTAAATTCAAAATCAAGTCTTTTCCTGCCCAACCAGCCGGAATATCAATTGTTTTCCTAAACCAAACAAGCCCACTAAATCCTGGCAAATCTTGTTCTTGCATCAGACCAGGAACTTTCATAAATTTCCATGCTGCATCGTTAAAATCAGGAGCTGCCCATATAGCCTTCCCATTAACACATCCCTTGTCTATTCTTTCAACTTCAGCTTTCCAAGTCTCAACATCTTCCTCAAACTTTTTCTTGCGTCCTTCCTGAGATGCTGGCAAACCGACCAATGCTTCGAGTCTTTTCTTCATACTCGGTATAGTGGATAGTGCCTCGTTACTGGTCCATGTTTCTATAATTGTTCCTCCCCAAGATGTATCAATCAATCCGATTGGCACATTACGGTATCTATTCAAATCACGTCCAAAGAAATAACCAGCCGCAGAAAAGTCTGCTACACTTTTTGATGTGCACACTTGCCAACCATTTTCTTTTGCTGTAATATTCTCAACAGGTGTAGGACTCATCGCATTTTCTACCAGTAAGAAACGAATATTAGGATAATTATTTGCCTCTTCTTTCTCCTGTTCATAGTTCTTTACCTTACCCCAACCTTCTACCTGCATTTCCATGTTGGATTGTCCGGAACATATCCAGACTTCACCAATCATTACATTAGAAAGCTTCACCTTTTTACCATCAGAAATTGTAATATTATAAGGACCACCCGCTACTGGGGTAGCAACTTTCGTACTCCACTTCCCTTGTGCATCAGCCTGAATAGTATATTTTTTCTGATCCCATGAGGTCGTAATTTCTACTTTCTTATTAGGCTTAGACTCGCCCCATATAGGGGCTTGCGTTTGTTGCTGTAACACCATATTATCCGAAAATATCGGAAGCAATTTCACTTGTGCAGAGAGTGTAGCACTCCCTAATAGAAAGAATAGAGAGATTACAAAATTCTTATTCATATTAACTACTTTTTTATAGTATACAATTTTTCAATTTACTTTATGACGAACAAATATACAATAACCACTAAACTAACTTCTTAAAAAAGTAAAAGAGAATAATGTTTTTATAGCAAACATTATTCTCTTGTTATCTAAACCCTACTTATTTACTAGAAGCCCAACTGAACTCCAAAGTTTATAACACGCTGATTCATATAAGCATCACCAGCTGTATTGGTCTTAATTTCAGGGTCTTGCTGATATTTATCATAACCGGTAAAAGTCAGTAAGTTATAAGCATTTACATAAAAACGGACATTGTCTAAGAACTTAGGTAATGCTGTCTTGGGAAGTTGATAGCCCAAGTCAACAGTCTTCAAACGAATATACCATGCATTAATCAGCCAAAAATCCGAATTATAAGCAGAAGCACTATTTATTGTACCATCTTGCATTGTCAAACGTGGGAACTCAATACTTTCTCCATTTTCATAACGTTCCTGTGTCCAACACTTTTGGTGAAGTGGCTGGAACTGACTCTTACCAGACTCAATCCCTGTTCCATTGATAGCAAAACTATAATCAAACGATCCTTGGAATAAAACACTGATACTAAACCCTTTCCAACTTCCTCCAATCGTCCATCCTAATGTTGTAGTAGGCAAGTTCGGTTTGCCAATAGCACGTTTATCAAAATCATTGATAGTACCATCACCATTCAAATCTGCATACTTTAAGTCACCTGCCTGCACAGCAATATCAGGTTTAGCCGGAGCGTCCGCAGCACCAGAATTAATCTTTTCAATATCTTCCGGTGTATAATAGCCAATCCAATGATAGCCAAAAGGCTGCCCAATCTGTCTACCCGTTTCTCTCAACCATTCATATTTCTGTTGAGCCTCAGCTTTATAATCGACTCGATTTTTAGCATAACCAAATACAAAATTGGTATTAAAATTGAAGTTACCAAAACGGTCTTGATAACCAATCTGTCCATCAAAACCTTTATTGGTAGTTTCTGCTACATTTTCAGGAGACAAGCCGATACCTAATATGTCCGGAATATCATTTCTGGTAACTAGCTGATCATAACGTTTATCTATAAACCAGTCGAAAGTCAAGGAGAATTTATCAAACAAATTCATATCTACACCAACATTAAACTTTCTCGCTTTCTCCCACGTTACATTTAAATTTCCTAAATCACCTTCTTTGATGCCACTAACACCAAAGTTGTTACCTTCACCAAAAGTATAAGAATCACCTGTTTTATATACTTGCCGATACAGATAACGATCGCCGCTTGCTACATCTGACCCTACAAGACCATAGGAAGTTCTAAACTTCAATAACTGCACATTCCTTCCCAACCAATCTACATTCTTGAAAAAGTCTTCTTGAGAGATAGCATAACCTATAGCCAATGCTGGAAAGAATCCGAAATTGTTATCTTTACCAAAACGATCGGTCCCATTATATGCCATGTTCAAATCTACCAAATATTTATTTTTATATTTATAGCCTAGCTGCATCGTATAACCTTCGAAATTATTGGGAACAGCTGCATCCTTTTCATTTGTTGTACTCTGACGATTGTACAAAAACATAACATTTACATCATGTGCATTATTGAAAACATGAGCATATTTCAAAGATGCTTTGATATTCAAATCTTTGATAGCTTTATCTGTACTGTTATATACAAAATACTGCTCATAATCATAGACTCCATTCGGATTGATATTATACAAACCTGTTGCAGAATCGTAATGATAAGTCGGATATCGTGTACGCATCACTGCACGATAATTTTCATCACTACTGGAATATGCCAATTGAAAATCAGCTGCAAGCCCTGGCGTTAAGAAGTCCATCTTCCATGTTGCACCATACAAAATATTATTATCATTACGTCTAGTACGTTTATATCCTTCATTTGCCAACCGTGCGTTCAATGTCGGTTTTCTATCTTGCGTATCATATAAATAAGCAAATGAACCATCCGGATTCAAAAGTGGAGCCGAATAAGGGTGCATTTTAGAGAAATCATAAAGCTCACCTGTTACATTCATATTGTACGGTTCATTGATATCCATGAAGCGTGAAGAAACGTCCAAACGCATATTGAAGTTATCAGTCACATCAAAATCAAGATTAGTGCGATAATTGAAACGACGATAGGAATAATTAGGATTCACACCATCACCAGAATTACCCCCAAAGTCTTTTACCAAGCCATTCTGAGTAAAATATCCCGCAGAAACAAAATATCTCAATTTCTTAGAACCACCTGAGACATCAACATTTATGTTCTCCTGAAATGCCATTTTCTTAAAAATCTCATCATACCAATTGACATCAGGATGCCCATAAGGATCAGTATGATCTCTGAAAGCGATCATATCGTCTTCAGTATACGGGAAATCAGACAAAGTACCATCATTCGTATGTGCTTCCTTTACTAATTGTAAAGATTCGTAAGCGTTCAGAAATTTAGGCGTACGAACTGGGGTTTGCATACCAGTTTCCAAACGTACATTAATTTTCGGTTTACCTTGCTCCCCACGACGAGTCTTTACTACTAATACACCATTAGCACCTTTGATACCATAGATGGCCGTAGTAGAAGCATCCTTCAATATTGATATACTTTCAATTTCGTTGACATTAATTTGAGACAACTGTTCATAAGTATACTGCATGTCATCCACCATAATCAACGGTTTATTACCATCATTATTCAATGAACTGACACCGCGGATAAAGAAGTCTGAAGCATCTTTACCTGGTTGACCAGACTGTTGCTGACTAAAAAAACCCGGCAGCTTTCCTGTCAAAGCATTCTGTACACTACTAGTTGGAACATTACGAATCTCACGTGCCTGTATTCCACTAACTGCACCTGTCAACGTTATACGCTTAGCCTTACCATAACCAACGACAACGACTTCATCCAAATTTGTTTGATCAGGAGCCAATTCTACATTCAGCATTTGCTGACTATTTACTTTAATGCTTTGTTTCTTAAAACCGATATAAGAAAACTCCAATACAGCACCTTTGTTTACATTTAATTGGAAATTACCGTCAATATCGGTAATTGTACCCACTGTTGTACCTTGTATTTTTACATTTACCCCCGGCAACAACTCACCGTCGGCTGAAGAGACAATTCCCTTCAAAACGAACGATTGACCGAACGCCGAGATAAAAAGGCTTATACATACTAATATTAATAATAGTCTTTTCATAATATTACCACTTCGGATTTTGAATCATGTTATCATTCTTAACTACCTCATTATATGGGATCGGATATAAATAGCGTTTCACATCAAACGTCGTACTTAGGACATCCACTTCATTGAAACTCGTAGTATTTCCTTTTACCCTAATCTCCAAACCTTCCAAAGGATTCTTAAATATCTCTTCAGCAATTCTCCATCTGCGAATATCCCAATATCGTTGTTCTTCAAATGCCATTTCAATACGCCGTTCGTTTTGAATCACTTCACGCATCTCTGCCTGTGTCATATTTTTCTTAAGCCCATAAGGAGATTCATCATTACCTGATTCAATACCAGCACGTGCCCGTAATGCAATGATAGCATCGTACACATCCTGAGAAGGAGAAGAAAGGTACTCATTCATTGCCTCTGCATAATTCAACAACATCTCTGCATAACGAAACATAACCCAAAGATGTATTTTATTCCCATATTGAGACTCTTCACCAAATTTACCCATAAACTTACACATATAATAGCCCGTCTTAGAATATTCAGCAGAGTTAGATGGATTATTAACTCCTCCGATTGAAATATCAAGCGTATTATTCAACCAAGATGACCCATGATGCAGTATTGTATAATCCAAACGTGGATCACGGTTTTCATATGGATTACTCTGATTAAGAGTATATTTACTACCTTGTCCAGCAAACATGCCGTCCTTCATAGGGAAAGCGTCTACCAAATTTTGAGTTGGAAGCGTACGTCCTTTACCTAAATTGTCACCAGAAAATCCTAAAGGCCCATTATTGCTTTCTATAGACTTATCTTCCCCCCCCGGACGATAAAAAATGACTTCAGGATTATTAGTTTTATTATAAAAACCTAAAAAGACGTCACGAAAATCCCGATTATCGCCATCAGATGTAGACTGTGTTAAACCATATGCCCCATTACCATTCGGACCGTACTCATCAATAAATGTCTTGGCAGCTTTAGCCGCATCATTCCAACGCTCTCTATCATAAGAAGCATAGCCTATCAATTCATTACCAATCTCAATAGGACGTTCATTAAATAAAGGACTCGCTGCATATAATAGTACTCGAGACTTTAAAGCTAGACAAGCCTCACGAGTAGGAGTATGTGCATATTGTTCAAAATCAGGCATTGGATTGGTACGCAAATCATCTTTAATATCATCTAATTCATCACAAATATACTGTACACATTGCTCAAAAGTATTTCTTGGGATCTCCATATCATCACCCAATATATGTACATCATCACCCATCAAAGGAACACCACCATAGCGTTTCACTAATTCGAAATAGAAATAAGCCCTCAAGAAACGCGCTTCTGCTTTCATTGTAACATTCAATGGTTTGGTTTCTCCCTTTGCGTTCTTATAAGTCAGCATAAAAGGGACAACATCAATATGATTAATCAGAATGTTTGCCTTACGGATTCCTGAATAATACTCTTTCCATCGCATATCCGATTCAACACGTGTACTCGCAGTATACCGTCCCATTGCCAACTTATAAACATCCGGGTCAGAAACATTTATAGATATAGCATCATCAGACGCAGCATCTAAATAATCACTTCCTACACGATTGTGCCCGTTTTGCAACGTGGCATAAATATTATTCATAAACTTTACCGCATTCGTACCAAGAGAATCGGTTTTTGAAAATACAAAATCAATTGATACCAGTTCAACTGGCTCTGGTTCATACCCATCGGTACAGGATACAGCTGTAAACAACAATCCAACTCCGATTAGCGTCAAATATTTATTTCGTATCATAGATATCATAGTATATTAGAATTTAACATTAATACCTGTGCTGATGCAACGTTGTAGCGGATAGTTACCGAAGCTAACTTCGGGATCAACGAGTTCATTAGCAGCTTTTGTGAATAAGTTTTGTCCACTTACGAAAACTTTCACACGTGCTCCACCTAAATAATTACGACAGAATGAATCAGGTAAGTTATATCCTAAACTAACATTTTTCAACCGAATATAATTACCGGAACGTAACCAAAAAGAAGAGCCCCAGCCATTGCCTTGATTATACTTATTACCACCAGCACTCAACCTCGGGAAAGTTGCAGTAGCAGCAGTTTCTGGAGTCCATCGATCCAGCATATTCTCATATGCCTGTCCATAAACTTGTCCTTGAGTTTGAAAACCTTCCAATAAATTCCAATCACTCATTAAAACATCTTTATTGTACACTCCTTGCCAAAACATTGAGAATTCTAATCCACGCCATTCGAAACCTAAATCAATACCAAAATAAGAGAGTGGTTTATCGCCACCAATCATTACCTTATCAAAGTCATTGATAACTCCATCGTTATTCTGATCTTTGTACTTGATATCACCAGGCTGAATATTGTTAAATCCTTCAATTACAGGACTCTTTGTAATTTCGTCTTGAGAAGTGAAAAAACCTTCTGCTACCAAACCGAAGATTGCCCCTTTGGGTTTACCTGTAGTACGCAGATATTCATAAGGCACTTTTTGTTCATCTTTATATAACACTTTACTTTGCTCACAACTCCAGTTAGCAGATGCATAATAATTAAAATCGCCAACGTGATCTTGATAGGTAATTGAGAATTCGCCTCCATACCAACGTTCTTTAGCAATATTTTCATCTGGATAATTCTGGCCAATTAGTTCGATACTTTTTCCACGAGCCTGCAACAAGTCATAATATTTATCATTAAAATAATCAGCAGTTACCTGTAATTTGTTGTTAAACAAAGCTATATCTACACCAATATTCAGTTTATTGCCTTTTTCCCACGTTTGATATAAATTTGCCAGTTTATCTTTTTCTGTAAAACTTCCTGAACTTTGTCCTAAATTAGTCCCCAACCGATAATCATCACCTCCTGAGGAATAAGTCTGATAATACGTATAATACCCAGCATTATTCATACCATTACCTGTCTTACCATACACACCGCGTATCTTTAGTTGATTCAGCCACTCACAGTTTTCCATAAAATTCTCTTTGCTGATATCCCATCCTAAACCGAAAGCGTAAAAGGTTCCCCACCTTCTGCCTGGAGCATAACGATTGTAATAACTTTCACTTAATGCTACCTGTGCAAAATATCGCTCCGCATAATCATAAGAGACATCACCTATAATATTTGATGGATATTCAGGAAGATCCCAGTTAGTAAGAGTATTTCGCGTATCTCCTAGAACACTGGCCTTAAATTTGTGCTTACCAAATTGACGTTCATAATCAACAGCAAGCTGACCATACATCTGCCGATAGGTAGACACAGAACTAAATGAATTTGATTGCGTTTTCTTTTCTCCATACCGAGTATAAACGTCATTGCCATCCTTATCAATAGTATAATCAAAAACTTCGGAAGTTTTTGTTCGTTTCGTAGTCGAACGATTCTGAGAAGTTACACTACCTACCATACGAACAGACAAGCCTTTAACTAACTTACCAAAATCATAGCGCAAATTAATAGCTCCCAATACATCCCGAGCCCCATCTGTTATATAACCAGAGTTAATAGTCTGCGATAACAAATTATTATTGAACGACTGACTACCTCCCCATGATCCATCTGGATTTGTCACAGGATATGCATTACTTGGAGTAGAATAAATTGAACTGAGAATATCATCATACCCATTTCCAGTCCCTCCTGGTTGGGTACCTTCTTCTATACGTCCCATCAAAGTAACTTTTGCAGTCAAATCATCAGTAATATTGATGTTCACTTTAGAAGAAATCATATAACGATCAAATGTCATATTTGTATCGTGAGCATCTCCACCTGGATTTTTAAATAATCCATTTTCACCTACATAGCCTACACTAATAAAATATTGTGCATACTTGTTACCGCCTGTAGCATTCAAATTATAAGACTGAGTAGTCGAATTTTTGTTCATCAGTTCATCACACCAGTTCACACTTGGATGTGTATACGGACTGGAATGATCACGAAACTTAATAAAGTCATCATAAGAATAAAAGGGATTTTTACCATCATTCAGCAACGCCTCATTCAATAAATAAGCATATTGAGAAGTAGACAGCGGATTTAGTTTTTTCACTGAACTCTGCACACCAAACCGTCCAGTAAATGATAACTGAAATCCCTGTTTGATAGGATCTTTAGTAGTAATTACTAATGCACCACGGGAACTGCGCATCCCCAAAAACATAGATGACAAAGCATCCTTCTGAATTGATACCGATTCAATAGCATCAGGATCGATAGAATATAATTCTCTTTGCACACCATCCACTACCACCACCGGTGCATTGTGGCGTGATAGAACATTAAATTCCGTATTATCACTATATGCCTCTTTACCCAATGTAGGGCTATTAAAGTTAAAGATGGTTCCAGAAGAACTGGATTCAATTTGACTCTTACGTGCACCACGAGTACGTACAATATCTAGTCCTGGTAAACGCCCTTGTAATGAAGGAAGAATAGTAGTTCCCATCAATGAACTAACCTGATCTGTATAAACCGTAGCAGCTGAACCTAAATAGCTTGCTTTATCTTTCGTATCATAAGGTCCATTTATTACATCTGGAAATTTCACGAACTCTTCTGTCAACGTTACTTTAAAAATACGTTCCAGATTTCTTAGCTTGTTCACCTTAATTTCCTTATGTAAAAAACCTGGATGAGAAAAACGAAGCATATCGCCCTTCTTATACTGAAATTCAAAAGTACCATCATCACCTGTCACAGTCTTAAAATCAGTATTCTTCATCGTGATTACAACACCCGAGACAGGATTGCCATATTGATCGATTACCTTACCTGTAATATTAGCCGTTCCTCCTGCTTCTTGAGCCACCGCATTCAAATGTCCCAAGCCAAGTAGTAGCCACATTACAAAACATGTGAAACAGTACCGACTATTTCTTTTATTCAAAATATTACGCATATAATCTTTTTTTAAGGTTAAACTCTATTCACATTGAAATTCGAATACGAAAGGCTCTTTTATTCCTTCTTCTACCTCTTCTCCTTCATTATCTCTACTGTCATCTGACTGGGAAATAGATACTGTTCCATCTTCATTTGTGAAAATATACTCTATACGAGAAATTGTTTCACCGTCCGGAATGTTAAAAAATCCACCAGGCCAAAGAGTTACATTATATCTTGGCAATTTCGTTTCTCTTTTCATTAGTGTTTTCGCACTCTTTTCATTGACTGTATATATCTTTCCTTCTATCGTATAAGCAGTAGCTTCTATATACACATTCTCAGCTTTTATCAATTCATTGGTATTAATATCCCCTTGAAAAGTGAATGTTACATAATCATCTTGTAAAGCAGACAAAGGTTCAATTTGATAATAGTGCGTAGAACAAAAATCAATCACAGTACCTGATCCTTCTACCACTTCAAAGCAATCATCAGCATCCTTAACAGAATAATGAGCCTCGTCTCCTCCAATCCCATCACTAGAGTGATTGATAAAAAAACTTGGTCGGAATTTTAAGTTGCTTTTTCCTGAATTACACTTAATTGTTACTGTATAATGTATTGTTCCATTTACACTAGGATAGTTATCCGATTTAAATGCAATCCATTCCATATCGTTCAAGACATTGCCTCGTACACCATATTTTTTTTTCAATGCCGCTGACCAACTCATACCTTTATAATTTGCAGGCTGTTCAGTATCTGGAATTACTGTCATTTTGTGATCCACTTCCGTTTCATACCTATCTTCTCTGTATGTCACAATTGCATTCTGACGTACATTCCAACTTCTTGGAGCCAAGAATCCAACAATAAACGTTTCATTGCTTGCATCACCATCGATGTTTATTTCTCCACTAAACGTAAAAGTTGCAATTTCACCAGCCTTAATATAGGCAACCATCTCTCCGGCCTCGTTCTCTTGTTTAACATTTACCTCCTTAATCAAAAAGGAACATCCAAAGACTATTAAGGAAAGTACCAACAAAAAAAAGATTTTTATTCTATGTTTTTTAAAATAATATTTCATAAGCTTTTCTTTTTAAATCATTCTTCTATTTTTTCAAAAGAATAAACATAAGAGTTGCTCGAGCATCCCGGACTAATTGTAAGGGTTATATGGCGTTTCCCTTGTACAATCGGGTAAGTGATTTCAGTTATAGCTTCTCTTTCAGCACCTTCCTCCTGAAAAGTTAAGAAAAAAGGATATGTCAAATTATCAATTCTCCATGTACCATTTTTCTTTACTAAAAAAGGGAGATAGTTTTCAATATTATATGTATTATCTTTATTCATAATCAGACGAAACTGACTAAAATCCATCACTTCAGATATATCCGTTCCATTGCGTACAACAGTTTTTAATTGCCACTTCCCATCTAACTGCTTTGGTACTTCCATATAAGAATCAGGAGCTATTTCATCTTTAAATGTATTGCAAGCACTCACAGTACCTAATAAGACGAAAAGTAAAACCGTAGTTTGTATTTTAAATCTCATATTTCTTATTTTTAATATAACAATCATTCCTATTCATAATAAGGATTCTGCAACAAATCCGGTGATTTCACAGTCTCTTTATAAGGTATTGGATAAAAATACATCGCTTTACGGAAGGTATGCTGACGAGTATCAATGATTCTTCCTGTCTTCCGCTCACCATTTCTTGTGATTTCAAAACCATGCATCATCCTATTATCTGTATCTTCAGCAATCATCCAACGACGTACATCAAAGAAACGATGTCCTTCAAACGCTAAATCCAACCGACGTTCCAACCGAATAGCTTCTGTCATATCAGCCTGGCTCATATTATTTTTAATTCCATATGTTCCATCCTCGCCAGGCTCTATGCCAGCACACTCACGTATCTTTCTCAATACAATATATGGGCTAATTTCTTGATCTCCTAGTACATCTTTATGATCAGGTCCATAATATTCATTAGCAGCTTCTGCATAATTCAGCAAAATTTCAGTATAACGCATCAATGGTCGTGCTTGCGAACCTCCATAAAGCATTTGATTTGCCATTGAACCGAATTTCAAGAATTTATGTGTATAATACCCTGTCGGAGTCCCTCGATAGATAGCGTCCTGTTGTGTTCCCACAGATATATTAATTTCAGTATCCTGCATATTACTCTTCATTATGCATCCATCATAAGTAACAGTGAACATGAAACGAGGGTCACGTTTGTTAGCAGGATTCGTAGGGTCATAATCTGGACTATCCTTAGTCGGTGTGCCATCTGCCATTGGGAAAAGTTCAGCCAAATCATGATAAACATACCCTCCAATACCATTTCCTCCTGTACTAGGAGGAGCAAACCATCGGTTTGTATCTATACTAGCTCCTGCTTTCTTTTCAAAGATTGTACCGCAATAAACCTCCGTTCCCACTTTTCCATAATAATCAGCAGGTAACAACTGTGCATAATATCCCCATCCCGGATAAGCCTCATTATTCTCATCTTCATTACGAATGCACAAATCATACTGTTTCATCTTTATCACATCAAGGGCAGCATCTACAGCAATTTTCCAACGCTCCTTATCATAAGTAGGATACCCTAACAATTCTTTTGGAAAATCAGCAGGCGCAAAATCACTACCGTTGAATAATTTGCTAGCAGCATACAAACATACACGTGAAATTAAGGCTTTACAAGCTCCTCGGGTTACACGTCCAAATTTGTTTCCACTTCTTTCAACTGGCAATGTTTCTGCAGCTTTATTAGCTTCATCCACGATATACTCAACGCAATCCGCATAAGAGTTACGCTCCTTGATTGCTTCTTCTACAGTTTCATAAACATCATCACCAATTAAAGCCACACCACCATAATGTCTTAATAGCATTGCATAATACCAAGCACGCAAAAAGCGTGCTTCTGCTTTATACTCTTCCTTTGCCGCTTCAGCCATTCGGGATCCATCTGCATATTTAAAGAACACATTTACTCGACGAATATTTCGATATGCAATTCTCCAAACATCGTCTTCAGAAATAGTAACAGGATTGACTGTTCCAGTAGCGAACATTACATCTGTCGTAAGCCCGGTACTAGCTTTATACGCAGCTTCATCACAACTAGTCTGCAATCCTCCATGATCATTATACTGATCTTTATACCGATTATGTTGGATATCAAAACCAATATCCACATAAATCTGGTTTAAGAAATCTGCCGTATAAGTACTATCAGCGAATACGGTTGCCTGATCTAAGTCCGTGGTTTCTGTCTCACCCAGAAAATCATCTGAGCAAGACGAAAAAAGCCACGCACCTACAATAGATAGGAATAAATAAAATAAGCTTTTCATATACATAGAAATAGCGGTTAATAAATTTAGTTGATAAACTCTAAAAACGGTAATATTCATTATTATTAGTTCTTTTTAATATGTGTACTACTTTATTGTTATTTATCTAATGACGATTTAAAAATGATATACCACTAAAACAATTACATGTTTTTTATTAATAAATTTACTTGTATGCAGGAAAGCTCAGAACATATTAAAAAAGAAAGTCATTTCTCCCTTTTATGAAGAAATGACTTTCTAAATCAATTTACCAAGATGAATCCGTCAGTAGCTATCACTCATCTTCATCATATATACTTTCCCAATTGAAAACACGATAAAAATAAGGACGGCAAAAGTCAGCACTACCCGGAAAATCAAAATTATCTCCAGCAGTATCAGCATCAGTATTAGTAGAAAATACTAATTCACCTTCTCGTGCAAGTTCTAGATGCAAATTTACTCTAAGCAAATTTTTATAATACTGATTACCTATCTTATCCACAGCATAAGGGACATTAAACAAAATTTTTTGATCTGTAAAAGGTCCATAAGGCGTCTCACCACGATATAAATAAACAGAATGACCATAAGATACGGCTTGTCCTATCATATAGTAGTAATCTCCTTTTTTAAAGATCTGTGGCATACTACATACATAATTATTTTCCATTATAGTAGAGCGAGTTCTCTCCTCTTTCGTCGGATACATCTTTTGCCACATAAAGTTACCACTTAAATCACGTATGTAATACTCCCACTCAGAAGTTAAATCATGAGTAGTGGTGCGAGCAACTAATGGTCTGTTATTCTCTGTTACATAAAGATAAATATGTCCATCTTCATCTTTCCATATAGTAGAACCATAGCCAACATCATCTGTATTGAATTCTTCGTTTTTACTAATTCTTTTAAGATAAGTACTATTACCCGGCTGTCCTTCCAAACTGTAAACAGCTAAACAGGTACCAGTTCGAGTCATTTTACCTTCATGATTATCCATTTCCCCCCACAACATTTGAAGTTCTTTAACTCCATTATTATCAAATATCGTAGCACCACCTATCTGATAGAAATGCTCTTCATCTGTTTCTTCCATAATAGTCTCATCTGGAGCTATGTGTGTATACGCCTGATAATAACCTTCTCCATCAGGATCATTAGTTTGTATATAATCAACTAACCATCTTAGATCATCATCCGTTTCTCCAAGACTACCACCAACAGTCGTTTGGACCATAATACTATTATGTGGGAAATTACAATTACCTCTTGCTCTTGTTTCAGCATCTACAACTCCAAAATAGCTATCATTAAAAGCCCATAGAACATTTCCATCAGACAATGATGTAGATTGCACACCAATTCCACCATTCCATCCCAATGTGCGAGTAAATAGCTTATCATACTTTTTGTCTTTATAAACAAAAACCTCACCACTATGCTGACCTACATTAGGAATTAGCTGTAATTCCCATGCCGAATCTATATTTGGAGGAGTAGTCGTTACATCACTATCCACTATTTCTTCATATGCAGTTTGCGCTGCGTCATAATCGTTGCATGCAACTAACATCACTGCAACGAAAGTTACATATAGAAGACTATATATATTTCTTGTTTTCATAAGATTTATCATTTATTATCAGCCACTCAATTATTTTCGTTAGCAATAGCCACTGGAGACATCACCTCTTTCATTTCATACCAATCATTTGAGTTATAATTATAACGATAATTCAACGTAAACTCTTTCTTCTCTGGATTATAATATGATGGGGTATCCTCAATATTTAACACTGTAATTCCACCATTTACATTATACCATTTATCTAATGTCACTTTTTGACATTGGATATATTCTCCAGTTGGCAATCCATTACTCCCGATAACAGGAACATCAATCATCTCCTCAGGATGGACCGTAACAACAATCCCTTGTTTACGGAGTTCTTTTCTATCCGATGTAAGTGTAGATCCCGTTAAAATACGAATACCATATTCCGTAACTGGAGCAACTAACTTTGTGGCATTTATTGGTTTATAATCTGGAGCATTATTCTTTTTGTCCAAAGGTTCCCAAGTATCTTTAGCTACTCTCAATCTTGTTCCATTCATAGTATAGTAGCTCTTCTCCTTAGTCGTTGCATAATCATTTTTCATAAGTATCTGCATCAATACATTCCTCCTTGCAGAAGAAATCATATAGTCAGAAACAGAAGCTATTCTTAAAGGAAGAAAGTAATTATCTTCAGGTTCCAACCCATCAATATTTACTTTAATTGGAAATAAAGAATAAGATGAATTTGCATTTGGATATAATTTTATACTCCAATCATCTACTTTATAATGAGTATCTGGTAACTCCAGGACATAGTTTTTGTAATTATCCCCATATCTCTTTTGATTATAGTCCGATAATACAGTTTCATTCCTTTCCAGTTCTACCATCACTTCTTTTTCAATTGGAGTTGTACCACTTGCATAAACAGAAAGGTATCCTATTTCCTCCCCGCCGAAAGAAAATTCTCGTTGGAAAATATTATCTTCTCCACTAACAATATAAATTTCCTTACGATACTGTTCATCCTGATAAAACTCTTGCTCGCAGGATGTGAGAACAGCAGTAGCTGTCACACCTACCATAAGCATCAATTTATTTGTAAAATTTCTATATTTCATAGTTTATACATTTAAAATTTTATTTATCCCAACCAGGATTCTGATCAAGAACAGAAACCTTTCTAATCTCATCCAAATGTAAAGGTAACCATACCATCTTAGGTTTGAAATCACGTTCAATTATTGATTTATACTGAATGACAGTGGGCTGATAGAATCCTTCCCATTCAGCCTGTTCTACATTTAACCCCATTAAAGGTTCCCTTTCTAAATCTTCAACAATTCCCCAGCGTCTAATATCATAATAACGTTGTCCTTCCCAAAATAACTCAATCAAACGTTCACGTTGAACAACTTTATTAAAAGCTTCCACTGTAATCAAATCATCCGCTGTTAATCCCGGAATACCAGCACGATAACGTATCTGATTAAAATAATATTTGATAGCTTCTGTATCACGAGTATAAGTCTGACCATCAATTTCATATGCTTGAGTTAAATTATTCAAGGCTTCTGCATAAGCAAGCAATATTTCTGCATATCGAATAATCGGAAATGACTTATCTTTTTGACGCGCCCCACTACCACTCATAGCATCTTGTGGATTGATATATTTTCGAGAAGTATATCCAGTTATATTATAAACATTATTATTAGAATGATTTTTACCAGAATTAGCTCCATTCCAATAATCAATATTAACATTTTTCTTAGCACTTTCAGTAGTAGATCCCATCGCCCACCAAGCATGTGAGTAACCAATATTCACATAGAAACGTGGTTCACGATTAGTATATGCCAAATATGTTCCTTGGCTGATTTTATAACCTTCAGATAAAACTTTGTCTTCTGTCGTCACACAAGTCTTATCATAAGGACGGGATATATACGGATATGCACTACTAGAATTTTTAATATCACGCCCATCTGCCATATAAAATTGGTCTACTATATGCTGAGGTACACATAAACAAGAAGATCCTCCAAAATTCAATGGGAATACGTAACCCATATGGCTACCAACCTGCGCTGTAGAACTACACCATATGAACTCCGGATTTTGATTAATAGCAAGCTCTCCATTAAACATTTCGGCATAAGAGCGATACGGATCTACGACTTTTTTATCTCCCATCCCTACACCATTTGGAAATTCTGCAGTAGGAACCTCTTGCGGTAGAGTGACTACATATGTACCATAATTCCCTGATTCAGGATGTTCAGCATCAGTAGAAGCAGCAACAGTATATAATTGATATCGTCCTAAATCAATAACCTTCTTCGCAGCCGCAGCAGCAAGTGCCCACTTACGTTCATCATATGATTGAGAAACATAATGATCTCCATCTGTACAACGGGTAAAATCACCAAAAAATCTACGGGCTGCCTCTCCACCGTTATATAATGGGCTAGCAGCTTGTAATCTCACACGAGCAGCTAAAGCTAAGGCAGCTCCTTCTGTAGGAATATATTGATCCATCGAAGTGGTAGCATCAGGTAAGTTTTTAGCAGCTTCATCAAATTCTGAACAAATATAATCCACACATTCGTCATACGTATTACGTGTTCTTGCATAATACTCCGCTTCCTCATTATTACTAACAATTTCATCACCTAACAAAATCATTGGACCATTCTGTTGCAAAATTAAATAATATGCATAAGCTCTTAAGAAACGGCATTTTGCACGAAATTCCATTCTTTCAAAACTATTCATATCACGAACACCATCAATATGTGGCAATATAGTATTCACCTTACGAATCACCTTATAACATTTAGGCCAAATATTGAAATCCCATGTCCAACCGCCCATTGAACTAGAAGTAATCTCATTATTCATTAACTTCGTTCCAGAGAATTGTATAACAACCATACCATTCCAATCACCACAGCTCACAGCCTCGTCTGAACCTGTAACTCCAGGAGTGTTCCCATATTCCCAAATTTTATCGACAACAGGAAGCAGAGCGGCAGCCCCATTAAAATAACGTTCAATATTACGCTTATTTGCATAAATAGAATCTTCTTGAAAGGTATCCTCAAAATAATCATCTATATTCAAATAATTACAAGAAGCAAAAAAGCCGGATACCAATAACAGAACCGATAATATAAAATATTTTTTCATGAACTAATTTCTATTAAGTTTATACATCGTATTAGAAATTCAAATATAGCTGTAATGAATAACGTGCAGGTAAAGGATAAGCCTGTCCACAAGATGTCGCTTGTTCTGGATCAAATATATTTACAGAATCCCATACTGCCAAATTTTCACACATCAACTGAATATTCATGGAATTAATACCCAAAATACGTTGTAATGCAGGAACTTTTAGATTATATGCCAAGCTCAATTCCTGTAAACGCAAGTAACGGGCATCACCCATCCAAAATGTAGAAGGTTTCGTATTATTCTCATTTTTTCCATAATACAAACGTGGAAAACGAGCATTTGGATTCTCTGTAGCCTGATTTCCTGAATATTCAGCAGAAATCCAACGATTCTCCGGATTATAAGCAATTGTCATTATATTTCCTTTATCCTTCTGATTAAATGGCATGTATCCATCGAAGTTTCTACCATCCGAACCGCCATATAAGAACTTATTACGTCCTGTCCCTTTGAACAAGACATTTAGTGTCCAACTTTTATAACGAAACTCAGCACCAATACCATACATCAACTGTGGTACCCCTGAATAAGCAAATAAAGGAACTTTATCATCATCAGTAATTTTACCATCACCATTTATATCTCGATATTTAATATCACCAGGACGTACCGTACCAAATTGTGTAGGACTCATTTCTACATCTTGTTGATCTTTAAACAATCCCATAGCAACAAATCCACGTTGTACATTATTGGCATAACCATTATTTTCCAAATATGTATAAGGCTTCTTTGTATCTTCCCAATTTAATATCTTATTCTTACTCAAAGTAAAATTACTACGTAATATCACATGTGCATCCTTCCCTATCTGTTGATAGAATTCCATATTTCCATCAGCACCCCAGCTTTTCATACGACCTATATTACCATAAGGCATTTGAATCAAACCTACATAATCAGGAATTTGTTTACGTTCCTGAAAAATACCATCTCGTGTATCCTTAAAATAATCTAAAGTCAAAGTAAATTTATCTTTAAACAAATGCAGATCCATACCAACATCAAATTTCTTTGCTTTTTCCCACATCAAATTATTGGCACCAACTTGTTCTTCTGTTAAGCTACCAGTCCCTCCCCAAGGATTTGAAGCATTTTCTTCTTTTATTAGGGTCAGATAAGGAAAACGTCTAGAACTGATGCGGTCATTACCAACAACACCATAAGAAACGCGAAGCTTGAGAAAATTCAACCAACTTACATTTTCACGTATAAATTCATATGAAGATGGTACCCATGCGAAAGCTCCTGCCGGAAAGAATCCATATTGTTTACCTGGTTCAAAGTTTTCAGATCCATTCAAACCAAAGTTCAAATCCCAAAAATATGTATCTTTAAAACCATATGTAAAACGGCCCGAAAGACTTTGATAACGCTTTGGTATAGCATTCATACTTTTATCTGCACCAGTTTCAGATGTATCTTCTATATAATAAAACAGTAAACCACCTAAACGATGATCGCCAAAGGTACGGTCATAATTAACATTTGCCTCTAAATATAGCTTCCTCCAAACCCAAGCAGCACTGCTATATGTAACGGTTTTCTCATCAGCTATTTTCTCAAAACTCAAGGTTCCATTAGGGTTACGCTCCTTCAAAGCTTCATTTAGTTCTGGCATTTTATAGCGTGCTTCTCCAAATAAACTTTGTGTATCCCATGATCCCTGTACTTTAGCTGATAGCCCTTTAGTAATCATCGACAAATCCTGTGTAATACCTAAAGTAACTAAATTCCTGGTATTCTGTTCTCTAGCATTACCTGTATAATTCAATAGAACATACGGAGATATTTCATCCTTAGTTCCTGCAGCAGGATAATATCCGTTTGAATAGCGTAATGGATAGCTTATTGGAGTAGTCTTTGCCTGTGAACTCCATAGCCAATCTGTCAAACTGACTCCTCTAGAATATTCCCCCATGCTCGGGCGAGTATTCACCGACATATAGCCAGTTGTTCCAATATAGACTTTAGTTGTTTTAGTCAAATCTATATCCAAATTCAAACGATAATTATAAGTATCATAGCCTACACCTTTATTGTATTTACTATCTTTGGATGGATTATAAGCCGCAGATTCTTTCGACATTCCTAAACTTGCAAAATAACGGGCAACACTGCTACCACCTTGAGCACTTACATAATAAGTTTGCTGGAAAGAATTGGGATTTAAAATAACATCTTGCCAGTCAATGTTTGGGTACAGATCCGGATCTAAGCCATATTTTATAATATCCATTTCTGTCTTGTTATAAATAGGAGATAATCCGGTTGCAACAGAAGCTTCATTTGCCATTTCAGCATATTGAGTGGCATTAACATATTCAGGTAAACGTTTTAAATGTGAGATTGTCATATTAGCACGACCACTGATCTTCAATTTGGACTCCAAACCACGCTTCGTCGTTACCAATACTACACCATTTGCACCTCGACTACCATACACCGCTGTAGCCGCAGCATCTTTCAAAACAGAAAAACTTTCAACATCGGCAGCATCTATCTGACTCAAACTACCTTCCAAACCATCAATCAACACTAATGCACCACTATTAGCACCAAACGTACCAATTCCGCGCACCCAAAACTCGGAAATATTTTTGCCCGGTTCACCACTAGATTGAACTCCAATCGCACCTGCAACACGACCTGCTAGTGTATTAACTATATTTGTAGCAGGAACCTCTAGTTGCGCTGGATCCATCGTTGTAATTGCACCAGCAACACTGACCTTTCGCTGCGTACCCATACCTACTACAACTACTTCATCAATATTCTCCGTAGCCGGTTTTAAGGTAACTTTAACCTTGTCAATTTTATTCGTCAAACGTTGCTCATAGTTTTCATATCCCAAAAAAGACACAACCACTATATCATATATATTTACCTTTAACCGAAATTTACCATCAATATTAGTTGTTATTCCCACACCTGGTTTATCTTTAACATATACATTTGCTCCCGGAACTGGTTCATTAAATTCATCGAAGACTGTACCAGTCAACATAAAGCTTTGCTCTTTCTGTGCATGTACTTGTGCTACAAACGCAAGAAGCAAAGCAAAAATTAGAAATATTCGATTCATATTATATTAAATATAAAGTTTCACTAATTATTTATTCGACAGCTAATCGACGAATAGCACGATTCTCTGAGTCACCGATATACATTACATCGTCGTTATCAATACAAATTCCCAATGGCTTTTTGAATTGAGCATCTTCTGCACTACCATTTACATAACCTGAATTTTGGGGTTTTCCTGCTAATGTAGATACATAACCTGTACTCATTGTTATCTTACGAATACAGTGATTTTCGGTATCAGTCAAAATTATATTACCTTCTGAATCGACACACATCTGTCCAGGTTTATTAAACATAGCTTGTCCTATTGGTCCATCCAAATATCCACTTTTACCTTCTTGACCAGCCCAACATGCACATTCTTTAGTACGTAAATCATATTTATAAATACAATGCTTATCATTATTTGAGAAATAAAAAACATTCTCATCTTGAGGACCGAAAACAAGTCCATAAGCACTACCATCCTTGGTTCCAACCAAATCCCCATTCGTTAGATTCTCTCCTCTAGCATTCTCTACATCAATCCGTACCAGATTTCCACCTAACATTCTTGAATACATTTTTCCATCTGGTCCCATTGTAAAATTACACTTGGCTGCCCATACTCCAAATCCTTCAATATTTGGAAAATTTGGATCATCCCATGAAATAGAACTTATAGCTGTAGTTGGTGCATAATCCGTCTTAGGGTCAAAATAATAAACTTCATGACTATCTCTATTAGCCCAGAATTGATAGACAATATCATCCTTACTGTTATACCCCAAAACAGGAGAGTTAAACAACGCATTAATATCTGACTTTAGAGATATTAATTTATCAGCCTCCTCATTTAACATAAATGCAGCAAACTTTCCATCATTATCTACTAAAAAGAAAACATTTTTATCCTGATCTACACAAATACACCTATCAATATTTGCTCTAAATTGTGCTTCAGATAGTGGTATAGTTCCTGTTGGATTCACCTGTGCCGATGTACTTCCTCCCACTAACGTAGTCACAGTAGTCTGGATATAATAATCAAATGTCTGCTTGTACTCCTCTATTTGTTCATGTACTTGTACTTTAACCACACATTCTGGGTCCTCTATTGTAGATGCACGTTTAGGAGCCAATACCAACATTCTATCATCCTTCACAGAAATGACAGAAGCCTCTTTATCATTGAAAAAGACCTTCACATTTTCCTTACTATCCCCAAAATTCGATCCATTAAGAATAACTTGAGTTGCAAGTTTTCCTTCGGGCGGATAAAAATCAGTCAACACAATCGGCTTATTCGGATCATAGCCCGAAGTTGACTCTTCATCATCTTTACAAGACGAAAAGCAGCAGCCTACAGCCAAGCAGACAAGCCACTGCCATTTAAAACATTTTTGTAATAAGTTTCTCATAGAAAATACCGTTTTTAAGAATTTATATAATAATAATGATCATAATTTTACTTTCGTTATTTTATGTTTCTTTCTCATACTTTTTGCTACTATTAATAGTAAGACGACTAGAATAATACTAACCACTAAGTAATATTCATTTATTTTTTTATATTCTATAACATATAAGAAGAAAAAACGAAAACTATTTCCTGTATTTATCAATGGTCTCTTGTATACCTACAGGAAAACCAAAAAAGTTAGAAGAAATCTTATACATTGAAGGGCAATTATCGTTTTCTAGAGATAAGTCGTTCCATTCTTTCCACAAATCATCAAATGCAGTAATATATTTATCCATCTCTATCCGGTTAAAAGACTTTTTTGTTGTATCTGCCACATAACCGCATAGCATAATCTGCCACGAAACAGCAAAAAGCTCATATTTAATGCGTCCATACGAACAGGAAATACGAATAAAATGATTCAATTCTTCTGAGGGAAAATGTAGTTTTTGAGATATCAGTTCTATTTCCTTCCAAATACGAACAGCTTCTTCCTTTTCTTTCAGATAAGCATTTACTTGATTTCTTTCAATCATACGATCAAAATAACTCTTTTGATATACATCTCCCGTTATGGTGTCATCACGTGTCCAATTAACATAAGTATCTCCCATAGTACTATATTGCCCTTTTATCACTCCATCTTCTGATAATAGGCAAAGTCGACGGAACATCTCCCATTCTGACTCGGGAAGCCCTTTTGCTTTTACAAAATCATATAGTATTTCTTTTTCTGTTTTCAAAGGATTACTAGCCCAATGTGAGATGACATAAGCATTTAATTCGATCCAAAACTCATTCTTGATATAAGGACCTCCCCAGCCACCGCCACGTGACCAAGTCCAAACACCCTTAAATAAGGGATTATCTTTCACTTGGTTTAAACAATACGGCTTCTTTATACCAGGTTTCTTAAATTCTTCAAAACCATCAATTACTCCTTTAGCGATATAATTGGGATGTGCTCCCTTTCCTTCATACTCACGTTGACATTGCACTTCAACTACTTGTTGATGTTTACCAATACCTATACAAGGATTAAAAGGAACACCATATTGTCCTGATTCTTCCAACCAATATTTATCCATTATATTATAATTCATATCAGGATCAGTAATTGTTGATCTCCAAAAATCCGTCATGGTATGCTTGATAGAGAAATAAAGATTTGGATGTGGTTCTATACTGTCTGTAACGGACAAATAATATTTAGGGATCGAATGCAATTGCCCCATATCCCATGTACGATAAAACAACTTCTTATTACGTCTTTCACAAACCTCTTCCCGTAACAAATTAATTAACGTAATATGATCATACATACCATTTTGTACTGGATGATTGCCTACATAATAAGGAGCATCGTGCAGGTAAGTTTCTCCAGTACGAATCACTAATCCATCCAATTGTGGAAACGTTTCAAACATTTCCTTCATCAATTCACGAATACAAAGCTGAGTGTAAGGTTTCGATATATCAAGTTTTCCTTGTTCGTTAGTAAGTTCTGTTCTATGTTTTTCTACCAGCAAAGAAGGAAGTACTAACATATCAAGCATACAGTATACTTGAAGGTCTTCCTTTTTTGCTGCATCATATTTTTTATGTATTATTTCTGCTTTTTCTGCCACCCAACGTCCGGCTTCAGTCGTAGCCGGGAATAAAGAAGGATCAAAACTCTTCCAATCAATTCCAAACTGTGCAGCCTCAAACAAGAAAAAAACTTTTGCTCCATATTCATTTTTTTTCAAAAAAGAAGGATCGAGAAACTTCGATTCCGTCATAGCCTCACCCGGATTATGGTGTACCATATCCATTACAACATATTTCTGTCGTACACAACTAGTTAACAATAGATTAACAGCACAACATAATAAAAAAACAAAATAAATATATCGCCTCATGTGTCGTTTTATAGTATGATTTTTCTTCTAGTTAGCAAATGCATTTTCCAATTTAGGAGCTTTTTTACCTGTAATAGCTTTATATATATGCTCCGCCAATATAAGCGAACCGCTCTTATTCAAATGTACATTATCCCATACATAGCAAGTTGAATCAACTTTATGTTCTAATGGGCTATACAGATCTACCAATTTCAGATGAAACTTCCTAGCTACTTTCTTTTGTATCGGATAAATTTCATCTTTTATTATTTCATTACGGATCCCATATAAATTATTACTTGCCGGAATACAACGACATATAATAATTTTTGGTTTAGATCCACACTTCTGAAAAGTGCTGATCATATACTCTAAATCAGTTTCAAATTCATCCTTATATTTCCAGTTCTCCGGCTTGGAATCATTTGTACCAAGTTTAATAATTACAACGTTCGGTTGAAATTTCTGTGCATTGATAAATGCATCGGTACTCATATAAGGATGATCACCTTTTCGCAATAAAGTATGGCCCCACTTTCCAAAATTGCCAACTTCATATTGATTTCCAAGCATACGAGCCAAAGGAGTCGGATAATTGTCAGCCCCTTCAGTTATACTATTGCCAATGCATGCTATTTTAATTTTATCCTGCGCTACACCACAAACAGGTATAAGCATCAGAAATGCGAAAACTAATATTCGAACTATTTTCGTCATATGATTTTGTATTCTAGTCATTATTTTTCTGTTTTTAACTGAAAACAAAACCTTTTTACCTTTAAAAAACAGTCTACCTATCTTGACCTACGGTATTTTACAAGCTCCCTCCGGCTGTAGTAAGAGCAATGAGGAGCAAATTTTAACCGGAGGATAAACTTGAAAACCAATCAAACACCAATCCTAACCTTTTACCTAAAATAAACCCATAAAAAACAATGTTTATATTAAGAACGAGTAAGCAAGCAAATACCACTAAAAAGAAATAAAAAAATATCTATAAATTTTAATTCATACGATAAAAGGACTTGATCTTCAAAGCCTATTTTGTTAAGAATCACTTTACTTACGCTCAATATTGAGTAAATATTCTAGAAACAAATCGCATAACCTCAGGTAATTCCATCCGCCAATAAGTCCACGAATGACTGCCGTCTTTCATACGAAATTCATGACCAACCTGATGCTGTAACAACGTGTTATGTAAAAGACAGTTCGTTACCGATAAGAAATCATCATCACCACAACTGATATACCAACGAATCCATTTGATACGGTCTAGCTTTTCTTTCGGAGATTTCTCCAAGATAGTTTGTATATCCATTTGCCCGAGAACTTCCGCTTTTTTTTCTTCTGACACCTTCGATAAATCTGATTGATTCTTCATCTGATCGAATGTCCATGCCCCTCCAACAGCACTTAACGGAGCAACAGCAACAAACATCTCCGGATAATGAAGGGCATAAAACAACGCTCCGCCACCTCCCATAGACAAACCGGAGATAGCACGATAACGACTTTCAGCACGCACTCTATACGTTTTCTCGATATGCGGAATCAATTCTTGAAAAAAGAAGTCCTCATAATTATATGTTCCATCCAACAAGTTAAAATAACCTTTATGAACCGTGTCAGCATCTGGCATAACAATAATCATCGGAGCTGATTTCCCCTCAGCAATCGCTTTATCTGCAATATACTGAACCTGCCCAAATTGCACCCATCCCGTATGATTATCTCCTAATCCATGAAGCAAATACAATACCGGATAACTACCATCTCCTTCGTCATAGCCTGCTGGCAAATAAATGGAATAACTACGTTCCATTCCCAGAATCTTACTTTTTACGGTACGTGTCTCATACACTTTCCCTTGCTGGGCAAAAGCCGTAGTAACCAGACACATCGCTAAAAGCGCTGATAATAAATGTTTTTTCATACGTATCTATTATTTCATGTAAATATAATATTTAAAATTACCTGCTTTTAATTGAATCATTTTCTTTTCTATGCGAATATTCTTCCCATCCATCATACAGGACACCGCCTCATCGGGAATACAGAGTGTAGCAGTAACCCCAACTGGAATATCCACTTGAAGATCCATAATATTATCTGTCAATTCCCAGTCAACAGCAATCACACCATATGGAGTATCTTTTGCCATCTTAGCCCAAGTCAAACCTTTCGGTATTTGAGGATCAATAAATACATGTTGATAACCTGGTATCGATTCATCTATTCTAAGTCCCCCTATTGCTTGATAAAACCAGGTTCCGATTCCATTATAGCAGTTATGCACCCTACTCCGTTCACCACTCCAATACTCCCAAGTCGCTGTAGCACCATTATCTATCATATACAGATAACCTGGATAATCACGTTTCTTCAACATTTGATATAAAAAGTCAACTTCCCTGTTACGAATAGCCCACTCTGTCAAAATTGGGACACCTACCAACCCTACAGCAATATGACCTTTGTGCTGCTTTTCAGTATCAGTCATCATCTTTCTTTTCACATCATCATACAAAGAATCCGGTACAGCTCCTACAAGCATTGGATAACACATATCCAACTGTGAACCTGTAGAATAGATACCTTTACCCGGATGATAAAACTTTTGATGAATCAACTCATTTAGATTCTTCCTGCGCATAGCAAACTTCTCTGCCTCCTCTTTTTCCCCAAGCATCAGAGCTATTTTTTCCATTGTCCCCAAACATTCACTGATAAAACAATTATTTACCAGATCAACAGAAGATTGTGCTCCTGCATCTACTCCTATCGGTGCAAGCCAGTCACCAAGAAACCAATCCCGATATTGAGTATCAGGCCAGCGTTTCAGCAATCCATCCACCGTATATTTATCCACATATGAGAACCATTCTTTCATTTTCGGATAATAGTTCTTTATTAATCTCGGATCATTGTAATTCACATACGTTCGCCATGGCGCCTGTACAATAAATCCACACCAATACGGACCACCGCCACCTGCACCGGGATTAGGACCTACATGGGCCAGACTTCCCCCTTCGCGCATTGAATCTCCCCATGTTTGTATCCAGTTTGTGAAAGTCGGTGCTACGTCATACATTGTTTGCAAACTCATTGTAGACGAATTTCCATCGCCACCATAGCCTGCCCGCTCCAAATGCGGACAGTCGACCATATATCCGCTAAATGTCAGACACCTCATAGTATATTGAATCATATTATGAATGGCGTTCAAGTCAGCATCCGAACATTCGAAAGTCGCAGTCTGCCGATAATCGCCATAAATCTGGAGAGATTTTATCCATTCAGTTTTCGGTCTTGCCGGAAGGTTGGAGATACGGACATAACGATAAGCATGATGATTGAATTTATTCCTAAAATATTCTCCCCTCCGTCCACCTGCAATATAGACATCACTTTCACCTTGTTTGTCAAATTCTCCTTCTTTAGTCAGGTTATCGCTATATTCCATCGTGACCTCATGTCCCGCAGATAACATCGGCATCTTCATTTCAAACCATCCGGTCTGTATTCTTCCCATATCTACCAACCAGGTATCTTCACTAAGTTTCCTGATAGAAACAGGTTGCAACGTTTGATGTATCTTGTTAGCTTCACACATTTGAGGTGAAACAATGTGTCTTGGTACATTTACTTCCACCACAGGATACCATTTCATTTTATCTAGAGAATAAGTTGAAAAATCTGTCGGCACTATTCTCCCATCCACCCTTTCACCACCAAATTGTAAAGCACACCAATTACCTGTATCCGAATAGCCACTTTCTCGTCCCCTCCAAGAAGTGTCAGTTGCAGTCAATACTTCCCATTTTCCATTTCTCAGCATATTCAGTTCCGCTTTTACCAACGGACCGTCATAAGCAGCACCAAAAGTAGTTTTCTTATACCACCCTTGTCCAAGCCATATCAGCAGGTCATTCTCTCCTTCTTTCAAATAAGAAGATACGTCATAAGTGACCATTAACGAACGTTTATTCAGTTGAGAGACTGCAGGGGTAAGAACATTCTCCGTAACCTTCTTTCCATTGACATATACTTCATGATATCCCAGCGAATTCACATACAGAAAAGTCGTTGCCAGTTCACCTATTTGCACTTTTTTACGAAGTAAAGGAGCACAAACCTTACCTCCTTCCGGTGATGAACCGATATAGACACCGTGTATCTGTTCCTTATTCAAAAGACCAACAGAAAAACGCGCCACCGGACTCCATTGGGAAACATGCCTTTTCCGATCCCAGGCACGTACCCTCCAGTAGCATAAAGAACGCGAAGCCAAAGGTAAGCCTTGATAAGGCACCATCACAGAAACATCAGACTTCAACTTCCCCGATTTCCATAAGTCAGCCTTCCCCCCAATTAATAGAAGACTATCTGACGCTACCTGAATTTCGTAAAATGCTTGTCCATCCACCACCCCATCTCCTTTCAACTTCCAACTCAAATGGGGAGTAACGTTGTCAATCCCTAAAGGATCAACCATATTCTCACATTTTAACTCCACTAAAGAAAAAGAGACCTTGTTTTCTTTCCCATGTACAATCTTTGGCAAACACCAAAGACAACACATTATTCCTATACCTAGTAACAGTTTTTTATTCCTCATAAATAAGTTTCTGCGAATATTACAGCTATGGATCATCCCCCCAACACTCTTACAATGGATAATGCATTACTCAACCTATCTTTGTCAACTTGACTTTATGAGTTGTCGGCTTATTCATTTTATAAATTGTATCGACGATGATCTTCATATATCTACTCCATACTTCGCGTATCTCAGGATACATCGCTTTGGTATACCACTCATAACTCATCCTCAGAAAACCATCTTTAGGTAAATACTCCCTAAGTTTATTTATAGCCTTCTCATTATCAGCAAACAGCAGACCTTCCTTTTTCAAGAACGAATATTCTGTCCACAAATATTCTCTGAAACGTTTTTCTACTTCAAAACGTTCTTCATTCAGATACATGATTTTCATGGCTTGCTGGTATTGGGGTGTATTGGGATAATCGGCCAAATTGATACCATCTTCCAACTGTCCAGATGAAACATTATCGATAAACAATCCATCTATTGTCAGCCGATAATGTCCTTTTTCTAAATTAGTCACCTGCAAACGTTCTTGATTAAATTCCTTCATAAACGGTATCAAATCCATAGCATCACGTTGTGACCTTTTATTTCCCCAACCATGTCTTGGAATAGAATCCAAAGGATAAGGAAGTGAATTTGCCAAATAATCAAAACTTAAACCACCAGCTTCTTTCTTTAGTTTGGAGACCTTACAATTCCTATGACTTAATAGATTCCTGTTATTTGCATCAATTGAAATATCCGAAACTTCGACTCCAGCCAGTCCCTGCGCCTTTAAAAATAAATAAGCCATCACCATCTGTCCATCATTATCAGGATGGATTCTATCTACTCTACAAAAAGTGAATGTCGAATCTTTCTTTTGCTCTTCCAGACTTATTTGTACCATCGGCTGATTAAAATCCACAAATCCCCATCCATTTTTCTTAGCCGCCTTACGCTGGGCATCAATTATCTTTAAAATAGCATCATTTTTATGAAGAAAAAGTAAACTGTTCAATTTCGTAGTTTCATCATAAGATGATCCACCTATCAGCACTTTGGTCATTTTATTCTCTGCCAGCAAGCGCTTCTCTATTTCCCGAAAGCTTTCCAAAGATTTTTCAATCCGTTGCTCCGACAACTCCTTAGCATTCTCTTTCCAGAAAATATCATACCCTGTGTCATTCATACCAAAAGTCAGAGTTACATAAGTCGGTTTCCTGTCAAAAACATCGTAGTCCAACCGATCTTTAATATCCCATGCACTCTCACCGCCAATTCCGGCATTCATTATTGTAATCGGTTTATTTGGAAAACGAGTCATATAATACAACCACACAAACGAATGATAATGTCCACCATGGGTTATACTATTTCCAACAAAGACTACCCGTTCTCCTTTTTTAAAGGGTGGAATTGATTGTGCGTACAAGCTATTAGAATAAACACAGATTAGAAATAGCAGGAAAAAGACCTTTACGTTTATTTTACTATTCATTTGATTATACACTTTATTACAAATTTAATTATTTATCTTTCAAAACATTCTCTTTTCCAACTTTGAATAAAAAAGAATCTTATTAAAAAAGACGATTCAAGTTTACTTAACCACTAAAATAAATGTTTTATTTTTCAAGTAACTCCCACTAAGAAAAAAACAGTTTTTTATTGTCACTTGTCACTTTTTAAAGATAAACGACTATCAATCAAGCAAGTAATGGTGATAATAGCAGGTGATAATAAGGGTGATAATAGAATTTTATAAGTTTCTATTGTCACCCCTATCCCACTACAAATCAAGTATGCTCACTTATTTATTCAACCCTAAAGCCTTATTTTCTTCATTCTGTTCATACACAGGACTATTTATCATGGTACAAATAAAACAAATGTCGGTAACATTAATATATGAAGAAGGCAAGACTAATAAACTTTGTCAGTAACATTTCCTTGTTTCACGTACGTGGAGCGTTCGGTCTACGTACGTGAGCTAATGGGATCACGTATGTGAAGCGATAGGACCACGTATGTGAAACGAACTGTTGTTAGTTCCAAAAGATATTAAGCAAGTACACATAATAGATTAATAAACTGATCATTGTCTATTAAATCAAGCAGGTTATTCAAAAAAGAAAGTTCACTTTCTACTCTTCCTGAATATATCAGGCACAATATAGAGGGAAATTAAAAACACCAGAAGACAGGACAGGTAATGTCTTCTGGTGTTCAAATTAAAAAGGTGCCCCTTAGTTTTCTACGTATATCATATATCCAACTTCTTTTGTTCAGCCTTACCATATTGTTTTAGCAAAACACTGACTCCTCCTTTCAACATTTCCGGTTCCGCCTCAACAGAAATAGTCCGCTCTTCACCCGGCATCAAAGTTATATAATTATCAGACATGATAACAGGAAGGATTCTTTCTTGTGTAGCCGTATTCACCAATCTTATCCGGTTAGCACAAGCAACAGTTTTCGAATGATTCTTTACCGACAATTTCATCTTCCCTTCGGATAACATTGACTTATCAACTAATTTGCACGACAGTTCTGCTTCCGGCAATGTATTCAAAGCTGTATAGTCAAGATCTGTCACGCCGTTTCTCCAATAGAAATTATCTGAAATCAAATTACCATTTGCGTCAGTCAGTTCTAACCGGATGAAATGGAGCGGAGTCAGTTCCTCAACATTCTTTTGTTTCTTACCATATATTTCAAATTCATACAGTGAATATCCAAAGTCTGTGGCACGGCTAACTCCTGCCATTTTCACATAGCGTGCAGTAACCGGAGAAAGTTTTATCTCATCTGTACTGCCTTGTCCATCTTTGTTTGTATAGACTGTTTTCCATTTCCTCGCATCATTCGACACTTGGATCTCGTACTCTTTGGCACGTGCCGTTTCCCATTTCAACACAACATGCTCTATTTTTTCTTTCTTACCCAAGTCAACATAAATCCATTGAGAGTCACTCGCATCACTTTCCCAACGACTGCCTGCCCCTCCGTCAGCTACTAAAGAAGCCGATCTGGATGGTGATGATGAAGAAGCTATCACATTCTTGCCAAAAGCCAAATTGTACGGATTGAAGTTTAACGTGAACGCTTCTGCAATGTTACTTGCCGGTACATCCATCTGTTTTGTACGTCCATATGCCGCAACCTCTTTTCCGTTCAGGTTGTAGATGGTCGCTTTGGCATAAGCGCCTTTCAAGTCTTTGGTAGTAGTATTTACAGCTTTTATACTGTTATTAGATGAGTTCCACTGAAGATGAAGATGTTCGCAAGCCTTCTTTGCTCCCCAATAAGCTCCGGTAGGATCATAATAATAATCGTACGTCTGCCACACGAATGATGGATATGCCGGGTGACTCATCCAGATCAAAAGCCCTGCCGCATCATTCCACATCTTATCATTCCATGCTTCATACATCCCTTTCATTACTTCAATATTCAGCAACTGAGCTTTCTCACAGAACTCTTCCAGACTCGAAGATTCTCCGAATTGCGTATTCACTGATTTCTTATAATTGATAGGATTGGCATTGGACGCTTCTTTGCCGAAGAAGTGCTTATTCCAAACGTTATCATCATCATCTTTCAATTGTTCATCAGTAGGCAGAGGCCACCATGACTCCTGAGGAATAAACAATTTCACACTTTCAAATGTCGGGAAAGTAGCCGTTCCTATTTCAGTACGCATACCATAACCATGATCTATACCATACGGATAAGCAGGTTTATTGAATGCCAGATTACTGCCCGAAGTCTCAAAATGGTGCTTAGGGGGCTGATTTCCCCACCATCCGCTTCCGGATAAACCATCTTGATTGGAACAAGACTTATACATTCGATCGTTTTTATCTTCCTGAGCTATCATTTCACGCAAATAATTATCCAAATCGGGTGCCGGATGTGTTTCATTAGCACCACACCAGATAGCTATAGAAGGATGATTCCTTAAACGTCTCACTTTATCAAGAGCATTTGCTTTGAATGCTTCCGGCTCAGCTACATCATTATAAGCGACATACAGCCAAAAATCATTCCACACCATGATTCCATACTTATCGCAATAATCATAGAATTCATCATCAGTCACACAACCTGTCCACAAACGGATCATGTTGTAGTTCATATCTTTATGCAACTTGATTTTCGTTTCGTACTCTTTGCCATGACAACGAAGCAAATACTCGCTCATACCCCAGTTTCCACCTTTCAGATAAATCTTCTGCCCATTGATAAAGAATGTAAGGACCGGGTAATTCACTACGTTGTTGATCATCTTATACTCATACTTCTTGATACCAAAAGTAATATCCTTTTCATCCGATATTTTTCCATCTACCGAACAAGTCAGTTTACAGGTATAAAGATTCGGTTCTCCATAGCCGTTAGGCCACCAAAGTTTCGGGTTACGAATGACTAATGCAGCAAAATCGCTCTTATCCACCGACAACTGTACTGTTTCTTTTCCTTCCACCCGAATGTTCTTGGAGAAAGTAATATTTCCCGGCTGAATAACACCGGAAACTTCCACTTCTTTCGGAGCAGAAGAAACGTTCTTGATTCCTGTAGAGAAAGATAGTTCTGCTTGTTGCAAAGTCGGCAATTCCGAGCGAATCCACGGATCTTCCATCACAGCATCACCTGTAATAGCCAGATAAGCATTTCCTGTAATTCCGGCAAGACGTCCCGGCACATACGGCATCCAATCCCAACCGGCACCTGCCAGATAGCTGGGACTACAAGCAACACCATACGGATCTTTTCCTTTACGAGTCTTTTTCTGATCAGGATCAGTAATCAGAACCGCAACCGCATTCTTTCCTGATCTCTTAATCAGATGTGTCACATCAAATTTAGAACGCAACATATGTCCGCTCACATCTTTAGTGGATGTCTTCGTTCCCGATATTTTTTCTCCATTAAAATAGAAATCTGCGAAACGGTTGGTATTATCAAAATGAAGCCAGACACGCTTACCTGCTGAATAAGATGCCGGAAGTTCAAACTCCGTACGATACCAGAAAGGACGGTTATAAAGCGTCTCATCTACTTTATATATATTATCAGCGTAATTAGGATCGGGAACGATTCCGGCTTCAACATATGCTGTAAAAACAGCTCCGGGAACTACGCCTTTTACATAGTCCGGCATTTTAAAACCCGGGGTAGAGATTTGTTCTCCCCCTATATTATTCAAATCTGCCTGCGGTTTGACTTCCCATACTATCTTAGGATTGGAACTGTTCAGTGACATGGTAGAAGTCTGAGCATGCCCTATTCCATTCAGTACAAACAAACTTGATGCTAGTAAAAGAAGTCTAAACTTATTCATCATAATATTCAGTTATTTAAATGTTAGATAAAACACCCCATTCTGTATTGGGCTTATCGCCCATAAATAATTCCAATGTTCCTCCTGCTGCGATTTCAGCAAAGTCAAGGTAACATTTATTGTACTCCTTGCCATTCAGCAAAGCTTTTTGTATATATAGATTATTTGTGTTGTTATTGTGAGCAATAATTGTAAATACTTTCCCTTGATGATATTGTGAGTCCAGATTAAATTCTACTTTGTCAAAAACAGGACTGGTTATTTCCATGCGGGTGTTACCGGGACAGGAAGGATGAATGCCGGAAGCAGCCAATATATACCAGGCCGACATCTGTCCTACATCTTCATTGCCCACAATCCCTTCTACTTTGTTCGCATAAGCATTTTTACAAATATATCGTGTCCACTTCTGTGTATACCAAGGTACATCCAACTGATTAAAAAGGAAAGGAACAAAATGTACCGGTTCATTAGCATGATTATAATAATCATTCCATAACATATCAGAAGGAGTGTGGTCAAATAAATTAGTCAGATTAGCTATAACCTCTTCCTTGCCTCCCATCAGTTCAACCATTCCCGGAACATCGTGCGGCACAAACCAGCCTTGCTGATACGCATTCGACTCAATGCAACCATACCATTCTTCGGTCAGTGCATTCTCCGGCCATGCTTTCCATGATCCATCTGCATTTCGGGGACGGAACCAGCCTTTTTCCGCATCAAACATGTTACGATAGGCTTTCCCTTTTTCATAAAAGCGCTTTGCATCTTCTTCTTTCCCCAACGCCTTTGCCAATTGAGCCACGCACCAGTCTGCATAGGCATATTCCAGCGTATATGAAATACTCAACGGTTCAGGAGTATATCCCAACGAATCATTCCCAAACTTAGCTGACGTGTTGACTGCATATTGATATGCTTTTTCTACATCATACGTGCGAATTCCTTTCATATAAGCATCTGCCAGCACCGACAGTGCAGGATTACCTATCATACAGCCGGAATAAGAATTCAGAAGTTCCCAACGTTCATAATATTCCCGTCTGCTCTGATCTGCCATCGTTATCAGCGAATTCAACGCATCACTCACCAAACGCGGATTAATCATCGCCTGTAAAGGGAACTGGCTACGGAAAACATCCCAACCACTAAATATAGTACGCTTGGTAAATGTACCGTCCTGTTCATGTACCTTTTTATCTCCACCAATATATCGCCCATCAACATCTGTATAGATTCGAGGGTCAATCATCGTATGATATAATGATGTATAAAAAACAGTTTTTTCGTCATCAGTTCCACCGGATATCCGTATACGGCTAAGTTCTTTATTCCACAAATCACTCGCTTCCTGTTTTACTTGAGCAAAGTTTTTAGAAGCAATCTCCTGTTTAAAGTTATTAGCTGCTCCTTCCATATCGACAAAGGAAATGCCTACTTTCATCTCAACCTGTTCTCCCTCTTTTGTGGGAAACTCTGTGAAGAAGCCAAGGTGCTTTCCTTCCAGTTCTTTCTTATCTTTAATGACCGGAGCTTGTGATACACGTGTCAGATAGGGAATACTTACCACTTCATCACGCTTCCGAACCCATTCATCAGGAATATCCGCACTCCAAAAGCCATAATTACTCAGTGGTTTACTAAATTGTGCATAATAATAAACTGTGTAATCGGAATTTCCCTCACCATTTCCCCATCCACCCCCATCAGGTGTACACTTCATCCAACCTTGAATGGTATAATCATCCAATACTTTCACATATTGCGAAGTAGAAGTCCCTCCCACTCTACGTGCCAGGTCTATCTGAATACGAGATTGTTCATTCGAAGGAAAAGTAAATTGCAATATTCCACAATGAGGTGTCGCACTGCTCTCTACTTTAATCTTATAATCAGTCAGTTCTACCGAATAATATCCCGCTTCAGCTGTTTCGGTAGTTTTATCATAAGAAGAACGATACCCTTTTATACTACCATCTTCTTTACCCGCTATTTTTTGCAGTTCGCCCGTTGTAGGCATCACCAAGAAATTTCCTAAATCCCCAAACCAGCCCACTCCGCTCATCTGAGTAAAGGCAAAGCCTTCAATGGTTTTGTGTTCATCACTATAACCGGAACTATTATCACCTCCGGTTATAGTATTGGGACTTACTTGTACCATACCATACGGAGTAGTAGCGCCAGGAAATGTCTTACCTAATCCATGATAAACACCGGCAGCTCCTACACTGGTACTAGCTCCTATAAAAGGATTTACATAATCAGTCGGAATTAATTCTTCTGTTACTACTCCTGCTGAAGAACAAGCAGTCAGCCACAAAAAAGAGCAAGCTATTAAAATATTAGCGCTAGCTTTATACATAAAAATATTACAGTTTACTATTATTAGAATATGTTCAATTCAAATTCAAAGCAAATGTCTTTAGACCGAAACGAGGCATAGAAATACTAATTTCAGATTTTCCGGTATGTGTTTTTATTGTCTTTCTATCTATAATTCTACCATTCAGATCTACTTCTTCTATACTAGACAGCGGCATATCCAAAGTAATATTATGCTGCTTCCTGTCACCTTCCGCATTAAACAATCGCAAGATTATTTTCCCATCTTTTATATTGGCTGCACTCACCTGATAACCGGTATTTTTTAAGTCTACCAGTGACCTTGACTCCAATTTTGCAAATGAATGATAGGAACATAACAATGGTTCATTCCAACAATCGCTCTTCGTGGCTATAGCAGCCTTGTCCCATTTGCCACGATGAGGAACAATAGCATATTTCATTTTCAACGGTCCCGTGATCTTATAGTCAGGTCCCCAAAGCCCATTACCAGAATATTGGGCAGTCAGTCCTAACGGATAATCTTTTCCGTGTGAATAGGAAGTAGTATGGTCTGCGAATAAAGCCAATGCATAATCTCCTTCCTGTTCTGCCAAATCAACCCAATGAAGAATAATGTTATGCTTAATCTGATCCCAACTATTGAAAAAAGTATCATCTAACTTACTTTCACAAACATCAAACGGCGCATTTTTATAAATACGAGGAGAATGAAGATTTACAGGGAAAAGTACACTTAACTTAAATCTGTCATCACAATAAGCTCTGCGATTATCCCGCCAACTATTTTCTTTATATTCTCCAATACCTACATTTTTCTTCCAATTAATAGTAAGGTCAAAATCGATACGCTTCTCCCCTTGAGCAATGCTTATAATCTGTACAAAAGGATGTGAAGCTATTTTCCCTTCCAGTTTTACCTTTGTCTCTTGTATATTACTTCGCAAAACCGTCAGCTTAGCCGGAGCTTCTGTAGAAGAGCGAAACTTGCCTTCGTCATAAAAATAGCCTCTCAATTCACCTATAGAATATTCACCCGATTGTTTGGCAAATTCTTTATTTTCTTCTTTTTTTGCTACAAGGCTTTTAATAATTCCTCCCTTCGACAAGTCAAAAACAATTTTATACATATCATTTTCAACCACATATTCTCCTTCATTTATAATCTTTTCGCTTCCTGAAACCGTTCTTTTACCTGTCTTTACTTGTTTAATACGATATGTGGAGTAACCAAAGGGAGGAACATCTGCTTCAAACAACAATCTTATTTTTCCACCTTCTTTTCCTATTGAATAATCAACTTTTTTATTTCTATAATCATTGACTTCCAAATCAAAGTCTGCATATTCCTGAGGGAGTTCAACAGTTACCAGTTCTTTTCTTTTTGTTCCCAATGTATTATAAACACGTACAAATCCCTGGGCTTTTTCAGTATTAATAGTATCGTTATCAAAACTGAATATAGAAGCAGCTGTAATTTTATCAGCCACAGTATTTGTCTCATCTGTCCATCGCTTTATTTGATCCGCCCAGGTTCCAAATTTATTTAGGCCATTGTAAGGTACGATCCAAGAATCATGATGTTGCGCAAGCATCAAAGTACGCCATGCTTCATCCAAATCTTCCTGAACACAAGTGTACCCATTGGCAAGATGAGCAATAACAGACATCTTCTCTGCTATTATTATTTTATTCTCAGAAGTACGTACTTCTTGAGCAATTCTCTGCAACACTTGGCTTCCCCACATTAAGTTTACACGCATATCTTCCTGCGAGAAATGCCAGTCATCATTCGTTTTACCAATGGAAATATTTTCAAAATAATCTTTCCACGTCACATAAACTGAATTACTTTTTGTATTCTTTCCACTTCCTAACCATGGACCATTTTTCCATCCGGCATCTTGGAAACACATTCCCACAGGATGTTCAATCCCTGCATCACGACAAGCATTCAGATAAGATTCTTCATTACACCAAGCAGTTGTCTGCCAAGTAGAATTCTCTTCCAATTTCTCGCAAGCATAGCGAGGAACAGTAAGAATGGGAGTTCCATCCGGGCCTACCCAATTGATCAATTCGCCGCCATAAGCGTTAGTGTATCCTCCCCAACAAGTATTCGGGCATTTGAGTACGGCATACTTAAAACCAAATAACTTCAATATCTGAGGCAAACAACTTGTGAAACAGGGTTCTTCCACAGAATAAGTGGTAAAAGTCACTCCCGGAAAATGTTTATTTATCTTAGCAATACCATATTGAAACTGACGTATAATGCTTTCGCCCGATATATTATAACAATAAGGCTGAGCATAAGTAGGATTTGTAAACTCTACCTGCTTAGTTACTACTACGTTTTTTAATTGTCGATAGGCTCCGGGAGTCTGTATTTGCACCGTATCCCATGTTTCAGGCTCTATTTCCAGACAAATTCGCCAATCCGGATGCTTGGATAACTGGTCGACAATAAACTGAGTTTTCCACTTCACCGGATAATGCCCGTATATCCCTCCATGATATCCATCAACAAAATAAGCTTGTTGCGAATGAGCATGCATACATATAAAGACGACTAGTAATATGATGTTATTAAGTCTATTCATGGTATTTTTAAGCCTTTTTATTTTCGCTATTCTCTATCCGACTCATAAATTCAGATAGTTTTTGCTTAGCAAGTTCTTTATCATCTTTAGGGAACGACCAATCCACAAGAGCAACAACACTCTGATACTCAATAAATTCTTCGCGCATTTCCCCATTATTCTTCACATTCAGAAGGAAGACTTCCTTTTCTTCTGAAGTCAATTCACCTGCAAAATATTTATTTAAATTAGTTCCCATTATTCGTTCCTTTTTACAAAAGAACGATTATCCCAGTAAATACCCCTAAAAAAATATCAATAAAATTATTAAAACTCATGCTGCAAGGCAAATATTTAGTTTTACCCTTAACTTTTTGAGTGCTATCCCCATCTGACATTCTACAGTATTTACTGAAATACCCAAACGTTCTGAGATTTCTCTATATTTTAACCCTTCGACACGACTTAATAAAAATATGTCACGACATTTTCGAGGCAGACTATTGATTGCGTTACGAACGAGCATTTCCGTTTCATTTCCTTCCGAGATATCAGACACATCAAACCTATTTAAAGATTGTAATTTCAAGGACATTTCTATTTCGAAAGAGGTTTGAACTGATTCAATATATTTCTGTTCAAACATTTTATGTTTCAAATGATCCAAGCATCTATTCTTTATTAATCTGAAAAGATACGCGTTCATATTTTCAATGCGATCCATAGAATCACGTTTCGCCCATAAGTCGGTAAACACATCTTGTGTTATGTTTTCTGCATCCTCTTCCAGTATTACAAATTCTTTTGCAAACCGAACCAGTTTTGAATAATAAGTAAGATACAATTCTGAAAAATCCATAGCTGTGTTTCTTTAGATTAGTATTCAGTTATCAAAAATCTTGTGATGCAAATATAGAGATGAAAAAAGCCTACTCCTTATTGGAAGTAGGCTATAAAGTAGACGTTTTTGAACATCTTTTCTAGATAACACATTAGTATTCAACGCATTAACAAACAACCATTTTAAGGTTTTGGTAAACCAAATAGAATCATTTTTGGGACAAAGAACCAAGCTTTTTCACCTCTTCTTCGAAGATATTTCCATCCAATAAAGACATTCTCTTCACTTTACTCTTATAATTATAGATCGTTTGTACTGAGTAATGCAAAAAAACAGCAATTTGCGAAACATCTGTAATCCCCATTCGCATCAAAGCAAAAATACGCAATTCTGTATTCAACTGGTCTTTATCCAGTTTATAATAATCTTCCGGTTTCAACAATGAATTAAACTCTTCGACAAAATTAGGATACAATTTTAAGAACGCCTTATCAAAATTGGTATATAATCCTTCCAATTCTTTTTCGAAAGGACGAGAAGAAGATTTGTATAAATCATCAACTTGTCCGGTTTTTATTTTTCGATTTACATTTTTCCTATATTCATCCAGTTTATTAATGTAAACGGCACACTGGTTCATGAAATAGCCTACATATCTTTCTTTTATTAAATTAGCCTCATCCAAATTCTTGTTCAATGCAACTAACTCTTCATTCATAACATTGAGATTCTTCTTTGCACGGGAAACAATCTTAGTCTGTTTATAAGTAAAATACAAAGTGATAGCAAGAGCCACAACAAACAAACTAGTGAGCAAAATATAAAAACGAAGATTCTGCTTTTGCTTTTCCAGCCTATATAAATAAGTATTTTCTATAATAGGATGAATACGAGCTATTACCGTATTCTTAAAACGGGAATTATAGAAGATAGCATCACTCAGTGCTACTTTAATATAATTATAAGATCTATCGATATCTCCTTTATGATATAAATTCACGGCTAGAGTCAACAAAGCCTCATTTTCTTTCACTGCCAGTTTTATATCGGTCATAGCAGCTAATATAAGATACTTTTCTTCCAATTCATGCTCTCCGACCAGCCGATATGCTCTTGATAGTCCCATAGACATCATCGCAAACCCGTGAGTTCCAGGTTTTTCCTTTTGATAAATTTTAGTCAGTATCTTAAGTGCTTCTTTTGTATTGCCCTGATCCTGAAGCTTTATAGCTCTTTCTTTCGAATATTCTTCCGATGCATCATACAAGATACTCATAACTGTATCTCGATATGCCTCTTTTTCAATCAAATATTCACTGGCAAATCGAGCATCATCTGTATATTTAATCAAGTTTTCATAATACCGAATGCGATTCCAACAATACAAAGCCTGTAAATGACTAGGTAAATCCGAACAATTGATTGATTTGAAAATATCATTAGCTTGAATAAACAACCCCGATAAGGAATAAACAAAAGCCAGTTGCAGCCTTCCTTCCAGCAAATAGGTTTTATTATCCAGTTTCTTAGCGATCTCAATATTCTCATTAATGTACTGTTCCGCAGAATCGCAGACAAACGTTTCGTATTGATGGAGAATCTCGGAATTCAGACGATACATATCGTCCAAGGTCTTTTGTTCCTTCTTTTTTGCTTTCAGCTCTTTGATAGTAGCTTCCTTCTTTTCTGTATACACAAGACGCTCAGAAATCACTTTATCTAAAACTTTCAATAGAGAATCATTCTCGTTATTTGCATAAAGATTCAACAAAGAACCCAGTAGGATTGTTATAAAGCAAAGTGTGTGTTTCATATCAATGTGTTATATACAATTTGCAAAAAAATGAATTTTCTTTGGGTAATTCGTCAAAAAGAACGTAAATCGTTCTTTTTATTACATCTTTTAACCAAATAAGAACGGATGCATACCATATAGGAAGAAGATTCTCCAGAGTAGCACTGAAATAAAAACGGACTTGAAATAAAGCAAGTTAAAAAATACTTTTTTGTAACCCCGACTTTGCAAAAAACATGAATATTAATCCTATATTTGCAGCCGTTAAAAGAGAAAGATGAAACAAAGCTTAAAATACGGACTATTTCTGGTACTTGCTTTGCTGATCCATGTTGTTTCCAATGAAGCAATGGAAGATAACTGCAGAGTATCCCCCCCGACATATCGCCAGGAGAAGTGCTACGTATCTCAGGATCATCCTGTTCATAATGCTCTTGAACGTCTTCATTATTTCTATTCTACCCAGTCTTGTGATATGAGTCATGCGGATGTTGCACACATCCCTACAGATAAAAGCGTGCAATTGCTGATTACTTATTTCCGTGAATACAAAAGCCAGCAAAACACGTCTCAGACTCATTCACTCCATATTCCCAAGTACTTTTACGATCCTATTACATATTATATATATGGTTTAAGGAAGATCGTCATTTAGACGGTACAATCCATTATCTTATTCGTCAATTCATTACAGTTGGTTTCATCCGGGTGTGGAGAAACTAATTGTTTATTTCTATATAATATTCAATCTAAACAGCTATTGAAATTATGAATTTTACATTTTTAGTTGTTGTTTTACTGACAGCGCTCGCTTTTGTCGGTGTAGTAATAGCCCTTTCACGAGCTATTTCACCACGTTCGTACAATGTACAAAAGTTTGAAGCTTATGAATGTGGTATACCAACGCGTGGTAAATCATGGATGCAGTTCCGTGTAGGTTACTACCTGTTTGCCATCCTGTTCTTGATGTTCGACGTGGAAACAGCTTTTCTGTTCCCTTGGGCAGTAGTTATGCATGACATGGGACCTCAGGGGCTCGTTAGTATTCTCTTCTTCTTTATTATTTTGGTTCTGGGCCTTGCTTATGCCTGGAGGAAAGGAGCTTTGGAATGGAAATAACCAAAAAACCGAAAATAAAATCAATTCCATATGATGAGTTCATCGACAATGAGTCATTGGAAAAGTTGGTCAAGGAACTTAATGCCGGAGGAGCGAACGTTTTTCTTGGGGTTCTGGACGACCTTGTCAACTGGGGACGCAGCAATTCACTGTGGCCGCTTACTTTCGCAACCAGCTGTTGCGGCATCGAATTCATGGCACTGGGTGCCGCGCGTTATGATATGGCCCGCTTCGGGTTCGAAGTAGCACGTGCCAGTCCGCGCCAAGCTGATATGATCATGGTCTGCGGAACAATCACCAACAAGATGGCACCGGTACTGAAACGTTTGTACGATCAGATGCCCGATCCGAAATATGTAGTTGCCGTAGGCGGATGTGCTGTCAGCGGAGGGCCTTTCAAGAAGTCTTATCATGTGCTGAATGGAGTAGATAAGATTCTTCCGGTCGATGTATATATCCCCGGATGTCCGCCCCGCCCGGAAGCTTTCTATTACGGCATGATGCAACTACAACGCAAAGTGAAAATAGAGAAATTCTTTGGTGGAACGAACAGAAAAGAGAAGAAACCGGAATTTATGAAATGAAGAATGAGGAACGAAGAATTATGCAAGAAATACAATTTATAGTCCCTGCAGCGTTACACGACGAAATGCTGCGCTTGCGAAATGAAAAACAGATGGACTTCCTTGAAAGCCTCACTGGTATGGACTGGGGAGTAGCAGACGAAAAAGACGCACCGGAGAAACTCCGTGGTTTAGGCGTTGTCTACCATCTGGAATCGACTGTTACGGGAGAACGGATAGCACTGAAAACAGCCGTTACCGACCGTGAACGACCGGAAATTCCGTCAGTCAGCGATATATGGAAAATAGCCGACTTCTACGAACGTGAAGTGTTCGACTACTATGGCATTGTTTTCGTAGGGCATCCCGATATGCGCCGCCTTTACTTACGTAATGACTGGGTAGGATACCCCATGCGTAAAGATAATGATCCGGAGAAAGATAATCCGCTTTGTATGGCTAACGAAGAGACGTTCGATACAACACAGGAAATAGAACTTAATCCGGACGGAACGATTAAAAACAGAGAAATGAAACTCTTTGGAGAAGAAGAGTATGTAGTCAACATTGGCCCGCAACACCCTGCAACTCACGGTGTAATGCGCTTCCGCGTTTCTCTTGAAGGTGAAATTATTCGTAAGATCGATGCTAACTGCGGTTATATCCATCGGGGTATCGAGAAAATGAACGAGAGTCTTACATATCCGCAGACATTGGCATTGACTGACCGCCTCGACTATCTGGGCGCACATCAGAACCGTCACGCTTTGTGTATGTGCATCGAGAAAGCGATGGGCATCGAAGTGAGCGACCGTGTCAAATACATTCGTACAATTATGGATGAGCTGCAACGTATCGACTCTCACTTACTGTTCTACTCCGCCCTCGCCATGGACCTTGGAGCACTGACTGCTTTCTTCTACGGATTCCGTGACCGTGAAAAGATTCTCGATATTTTTGAAGAGACTTGCGGCGGACGTCTGATCATGAACTACAATACCATCGGCGGTGTACAGGCCGACCTTCATCCTAACTTCGTCAAGCGGGTAAAAGAATTTATCCCTTATATGAGAGGTATCATTCACGAATACCACGACATATTTACCGGCAATATTATCGCTCAGAGCCGTATGAAGGGCGTCGGAGTGTTAAGCCGTGAAGATGCAATCTCATTCGGTTGCACCGGGGGTACAGGCCGTGCTTCGGGCTGGGCTTGCGATGTACGTAAGCGGATACCGTACGGTGTATATGACAAGGTAGACTTCCAGGAAATTGTTTATACGGAAGGAGACTGTTTCGCCCGTTATCTGGTACGTATGGACGAAATCATGGAGAGTCTGAAGATTATAGAGCAGTTGATAGACAACATTCCCGAAGGCCCGTATCAGGAAAAGATGAAACCGATCATCCGCGTTCCCGAAGGCAGTTATTATGCCGCCGTAGAAGGAAGCCGCGGAGAATTCGGAGTCTTTCTCGAAAGTCAGGGTGACAAGATGCCTTATCGCCTGCACTATCGTGCTACGGGATTGCCACTTGTTGCTGCAATCGACACGATTTGCCGCGGAGCGAAAATTGCCGACCTGATTGCCATCGGAGGAACGCTGGACTATGTAGTTCCGGACATCGACCGATAAACAAGAGATAAACAAGTATTAAGTATAAGGTATTAAGTATTAACCGACTATACAATACGCTATATGCCGCATGGAATTAATACTTAATACTTAAAACCTAATAATTAAAAAATATATGTTCGACTTTAGTATAGTAACAAACTGGATACATGAGCTGCTGCTCTCCGTTATGCCGGAGGGATGGGCCATCTTTATAGAGTGCATAGCTGTCGGCGTGTGCATCGTTGCACTATATGCTATTCTGGCTATCGTACTGATTTACATGGAACGCAAAGTCTGTGGTTTCTTCCAGTGCCGCCTCGGTCCGAACCGTGTCGGTAAATGGGGTTCTATTCAAGTGATATGCGACGTACTCAAGATGCTGACCAAGGAGATTTTCACTCCGAAGGATGCCGACCGCTTCCTCTACAATCTGGCTCCATTCATGGTGATTATCGCCTCGTTCCTCACTTTCGCTTGTATTCCTTTTAATAAAGGAGCGGAAATTCTGAATTTTAATGTGGGCGTATTCTTCCTGCTGGCTGCTTCCAGCATCGGTGTGGTAGGTATTCTGCTTGCCGGTTGGGGTAGTAACAACAAGTTTTCGCTGATCGGTGCCATGCGAAGCGGCGCACAGATCATCAGTTATGAGTTGTCAGTGGGTATGAGCATCATGACGATGGTCGTACTGATGGGCACCATGCAGTTCTCCGAAATCGTAGAAGGACAGGCTGACGGATGGTTTATCTTCAAAGGACATATTCCTGCCGTTATCGCTTTCATCATCTATCTCATTGCCGGAAATGCAGAATGTAACCGTGGCCCGTTCGACCTTCCCGAAGCGGAAAGTGAATTGACGGCCGGATATCATACGGAATATTCCGGTATGGACTTCGGTTTCTTTTATCTGGCGGAATATCTGAATCTGTTTATCGTAGCCAGCGTGGCCGCTACCATCTTTTTGGGAGGCTGGATGCCATTGCATATCATCGGTTTGGACGGATTCAACGCTGTTATGGACTATATTCCCGGCTTCATCTGGTTCTTTGCCAAAGCATTCTTCGTTGTGTTCCTCTTAATGTGGATCAAATGGACTTTCCCACGCCTGCGTATCGACCAGATTCTGAATCTGGAATGGAAATATCTGGTTCCAATTTCTATGGTAAACCTATTATTAATGGCATGTTGTGTTGCCTTTGGCTTCCACTTCTAAAATAAGAATTATGGAATATAAAGATCAAAAATATACGTATTTGGGAGGACTGATACATGGTATCAGCACTCTGGCAACGGGTATGAAAACCAGTATCAAGGTATACTTCCGCAAAAAAGTAACCGAACAGTATCCTGAAAACCGGAAAGAGCTGAAAATGTTCGACCGGTTCCGTGGTACACTGGCAATGCCCCACAATGAGAATAACGAACACCGCTGTGTAGCCTGCGGATTGTGTCAGATAGCTTGTCCGAACGATACAATCACCGTAACCAGCGAAACGATCGAGACTGAAGACGGCAAAAAGAAGAAAATCCTGGCAAAATATGAATATGACCTCGGAGCTTGTATGTTCTGCCAACTGTGTGTCAACGCTTGTCCGCATGATGCCATCACGTTCGACCAGAACTTCGAACATGCCGTCTTTGACCGGACGAAGCTTGTCCTGCAACTGAATCATACCGGTAGTAAAGTAATTGAAAAGAAAAAAGAAGTTTAGATATGGGATCAACACTTGAAACAGTAGTATTCTACTTTTTGGCAGCATTTATTATTGCAATGTCCATCATGACGGTGACTACCCAACGTATTGTCCGCTCAGCCACCTATCTGCTCTTCGTGCTCTTCGGCACGGCTGGCATCTATTTCCTGCTGGGTTACACCTTTCTGGGGTCTGTCCAGATTATGGTTTATGCCGGTGGTATCGTCGTCCTTTATGTATTCTCCATCCTGCTGACCAGTGGAGAAGGTGACCGCGCCGAGAAACTGAAACGAAGCAGGTTTCTGGCAGGACTCTTTACGATGATTGCCGGTTTAGCGATTATCTTGTTTATCACCCTGAAGCATAACTTCCTGCAAACGACCAACCTGGTTCCGCTGGAAATAAACATCCACACCATTGGTAATGCTTTATTAAGCAGTGACAAATATGGTTATATATTGCCTTTCGAAGCAATCAGTATTTTATTGCTGGCTTGTATCATCGGTGGTATCATGATCGCCCGAAAGAGATAAATAAGTAAGTATTAACTATTAAGTATCAGGTATTAGGCTGCGCAATGAACCGCAAGGAATTAATACTTATTACTTAAAACCTAATAATTTCAGATATGATACACATGGAATATTATCTGGTAGTTTCTACCATCATGATGTTTGCAGGAATCTATGGGTTCTTTACCCGCCGTAATACGCTGGCTATCCTGATTTCTGTAGAGTTAATGCTGAACGCCACGGACATCAACTTCGCCGTGTTCAACCGTTTTCTCTTTCCGGGAGGCATGGAAGGCTATTTCTTTGCACTCTTTTCCATCGCCATTTCGGCTGCGGAAACGGCTATAGCTATCGCCATCATGATTAACATTTACCGCAACCTCCGAAGCATTCAAGTCCGCAATCTGGACGATCTGAAGTGGTAGTGCCAAAGCGGCACGACCTAATTTCCATTCGGATGGATATCATGATAAATATGAACAATAATAAAACAAGTAATTAAAATAAACTGTATGGAACTAACAATTCTAATACTCCTTCTTCCCTTCCTCTCCTTCCTCATTCTGGGAATCGGAGGAAAATGGATGTCTCATCGGACAGCGGGTGCTATCGGTACGCTGATACTGGGAGCAGTAGCAGTACTATCGTACGTTACGGCTTTCCAATATTTCTCCGCCCCTCGTTTGGAAGACGGAACATTTGCCACATTGATACCTTATAATTTTACGTGGCTTCCTTTCACCGAGACTTTACGATTTGATCTGGGCATTCTGCTAGATCCTATATCCGTGATGATGCTGATTGTCATTTCTACCGTGTCACTGATGGTGCATATCTACTCCTTCGGCTACATGAAAGGTGAGACGGGCTTTCAACGTTATTACGCTTTCCTGTCCCTGTTTACGATGTCTATGCTGGGACTGGTTGTTGCCACAAACATTTTCCAGATGTATCTTTTCTGGGAACTGGTGGGTGTCAGTTCTTATCTGCTGATCGGTTTTTACTATACAAAGCCTGCTGCCATTGCCGCTTCCAAGAAAGCGTTCATTGTCACCCGCTTTGCAGACTTAGGCTTCCTTATCGGTATTCTGATTTACGGATACTACGGTGGCACATTCGGCTTCACACCGGATACGGTATCATTGATCAGTGGCGGCGCTTCCATGCTTCCATTGGCTTTGGGACTGATGTTTATCGGTGGCGCCGGAAAGAGTGCCATGTTCCCGTTGCATATCTGGCTGCCCGATGCCATGGAAGGTCCTACTCCTGTCAGTGCCTTGATCCATGCGGCTACGATGGTAGTTGCCGGCGTTTATCTGGTAGCGCGTATGTTCCCGCTTTTCATTGCTTATGCACCGGACACCTTACATATGATTGCCTGGGTAGGTGCTTTCACCGCCTTTTATGCAGCAAGCGTGGCTTGCGTACAATCGGATATCAAACGTGTGCTGGCCTTCTCGACCATTTCACAGATTGGTTTTATGATGGTAGCACTGGGCGTTTGTACTTCTATGGACCCGCACCACGGAGGACTGGGATATATGGCTTCCATGTTCCACCTCTTCACACACGCCATGTTTAAGGCATTACTCTTCTTGGGTGCCGGCAGCATTATCCATGCAGTACATTCCAACGAAATGTCAGCCATGGGAGGACTACGCAAATACATGCCTATTACTCACTGGACATTCCTGATTGCCTGTCTCGCCATTGCCGGTATTCCTCCGTTCTCCGGTTTCTTCTCAAAAGATGAGATTTTGGCTGCCTGCTTCCAATATAGCCCTGCAATGGGTTGGGTGATGACAGTAATCGCCGCAATGACCGCCTTCTATATGTTCCGCCTCTACTACGGCATCTTCTGGGGCAAAGAAAATAAAGAGCTTCATGCTCATCACACCCCGCATGAGAGTCCGTTGGCTATGACTTTTCCGTTGATGTTTCTGGCGGTTGTTACCTGCCTTGCAGGGTTCATTCCTTTCGGACACTTTATCAGTTCGAATGGGGAGTCTTACTCTATTCACCTCGATCTGTCGGTAGCTGTCACAAGCGTTGTAATTGCGATTATTTCTATCGGGATTGCCACATGGATGTATAAGAATGCCAAACAGCCTGTTGCCAATGCACTTGCCAAACGGTTCAATGGATTGTGGACAGCTGCTTATCATCGTTTTTATATTGATGATATATACCAGTTTATTACGCATAAGATCATCTTCCGTTGCATTTCGACTCCTATCGCATGGTTCGACCGTCATGTAGTGGATGGATTCTTTAATTTCCTGGCATGGGCTACGAATACGACAAGCGACGAGATACGTGGTCTTCAAAGCGGCCAGGTACAGCAATACGCATACGTGTTCCTTTGCGGAGCGCTGGCGCTTATCCTGCTGTTAGTTCTATAGCAAGTATTAACTATCAGGTATTAGATATTAAGCTGCGCAACAAGTCGCTGCGAATTAATACTTAAAACTTAATAATTCAATTATGAATTTTTTATCAATCTTCGTACTCATCCCCTTACTGATGCTTGCCGGACTTTGGGCAGCACGGGGAATCAAAGCGATTCGGGGGGTTATGGTTACCGGCGCATCGGCACTTCTGATTACCTCCGTCGTACTTACCTTTATGTATTTGGGAGAACGCAGTGCCGGCAACACGGCAGAAATGCTATTCCGTGCGGATACACTCTGGTATGCACCGCTTCACATCTCCTACTCGGTAGGCGTTGACGGTATTTCGGTAGCCATGTTGTTATTGTCTGCCGTTATTGTATTCACAGGTACTTTCGCCTCCTGGCGTCTGCAGCCTCTGACAAAAGAATATTTCCTTTGGTTCACACTGTTGTCTATGGGAGTCTTCGGATTCTTTATATCCATTGACTTATTCACCATGTTCATGTTCTACGAAATCGCGCTGATTCCTATGTACCTGCTGATCGGTGTATGGGGTTCGGGACGTAAAGAATATGCAGCCATGAAGCTGACCCTTATGCTGATGGGCGGTTCCGCTTTCCTGCTGATCGGTATTCTCGGAATCTATTTCGGTTCGGGAGCTACCACCATGAACCTGCTGGAAATAGCACAGCTACATAATATTCCTTTTGCACAGCAATGTATCTGGTTCCCGCTTACCTTCCTCGGGTTCGGTGTGCTGGGTGCTCTTTTCCCGTTCCACACATGGAGTCCCGATGGTCACGCTTCCGCCCCGACAGCTGTATCCATGCTTCACGCCGGAGTACTGATGAAACTGGGAGGTTACGGATGTTTCCGTATCGCCATGTATCTGATGCCGGAAGCCGCTAACGAACTTTCATGGATATTCCTGATACTGACAGGTATCTCCGTTGTTTACGGAGCATTCTCCGCTTGCGTACAGACAGACTTGAAATACATCAACGCTTACTCTTCCGTTTCTCACTGCGGACTGGTACTTTTCGCCATTCTGATGCTGAATCAGACTGCTGCGACAGGAGCCATTCTTCAGATGCTTTCCCACGGATTGATGACAGCCTTGTTCTTTGCCCTGATCGGTATGATTTACGGACGTACACACACACGTGATGTCCGCGAGCTTGCCGGATTAATGAAAGTAATGCCGTTCCTCAGCGTATGTTATGTGATTGCCGGTCTTGCCAATCTCGGTTTGCCGGGATTAAGCGGGTTCATTGCCGAAATGACTATCTTCGTAGGTTCTTTCCAGAACAACGACGTATTCCACCGTACACTGACCATCATCGCTTGTTCATCCATCGTGATCACGGCAGTCTATATCCTGCGTCTGGTAGGCAAGATTCTGTACGGTACCTGCACCAACAAACATCATCTCGCGCTGACAGACGCGACCTGGGATGAACGGGTAGCTGTTATCTGCCTCATCGTTTGTGTAGCCGGACTGGGTATGGCTCCTTTCTGGGTAAGCCACATGATTGGTGAAAGTGTACTCCCTGTAGTCTCACAACTCATCCCATAACCTTTATTTTTTAATCTTTAATTCTTAATTTATAAAGATGGATTATTCACAATTTCTACATATGCGGGAAGAGCTGTCGCTCGTAGCAGTTTTACTATTGCTGTTCCTTGCCGATCTCTTCATGAGTCCGGACGCACACAAGCAAAAAGGGACGAGACCCGTTTTGAACACCATGCTGCCAGTTATCCTGATGGCCATCCATACAGCGATCAATCTGGTTCCAGGCACAGCTGCCGACATTTTTGGCGGTATGTATCACTATGTACCCATGCACACGGTTGTCAAATCAATCCTGAACATAGGCACGCTGATTGTTTTCCTGATGGCACACGAATGGATGAAACGCGACGATACTTCATTCAAGCAAGGTGAGTTCTATGTACTTACACTCTCCACCCTGTTCGGTATGTATCTCATGATTTCCGCCGGACACTTCCTGATGTTCTTCATCGGACTGGAGACAGCTTCCATCCCGATGGCAGCCTTGATCGCTTTCGACAAATACCGCCATAACTCCGCTGAAGCCGGTGCCAAGTATATCCTTACCGCACTTTTCTCCAGCGCACTGTTACTGTTTGGTCTGTCAATGATTTACGGTTCCGCAGGAACACTGTATTTCGATGATCTTCCTGCTCATATCGATGGAAATCCGTTGCAAATCATGGCTTTTGTATTCTTCTTTACCGGTATGGCGTTCAAGCTCTCTTTGGTTCCGTTCCATTTATGGACGGCAGATGTTTACGAAGGTGCACCGAGTACGGTTACCGCCTATCTGAGTGTTATCTCCAAAGGTTCGGCAGCATTTGTGCTGATGGCAATTCTGATCAAAGTATTCGCACCGATGATACATGACTGGCAAGAAGTACTTTACTGGGTGACTATCGCTTCTATCACCATCGCCAATATATTCGCTATCCGCCAGCAGAATCTGAAACGTCTGATGGCGTTCTCCAGTATTTCGCAGGCAGGATATATCATGCTGGGTGTAATCGGAGGAACGGCACAGGGAATGACCGCCATGGTATATTACATACTTGTATATGCCGCTGCCAATCTCGGAGTATTTGCCGTCATCACTATCGTAGCATTACGCAGTCAGAAGTTTACCCTCGAAGATTATGCAGGACTCTACAAGACGAACCCGAAAATGGCTTTTCTGATGACTATTTCGCTGTTCTCACTGGCAGGTATTCCTCCGTTTGCCGGATTCTTCTCGAAGTTCTTTATTTTCATGGCAGCTTTCGAAGCGGGCTTCCACTTGCTGGTATTCATTGCACTGGTTAATACCGTGATTTCATTGTACTACTATCTGCTGATTGTAAAAGCAATGTATATCACGCCTTCCGATAACCCGATTCCGACTTTCCGCAGCGACCGCTGTACAAAGTGGGGACTGGCGCTCTGCACACTGGGCATCATCGGACTGGGTATTGCAAGTATCGTATATCAGTCTATCGATAAACTATCATTCGGAATATAAGAAACCGACTCTTTGGGGCTGACTAAAAAGTCAGCCCCATCATTCTTGTCTATTCTTCCGACATCACCACAAAACAGGGAAGGCTAAACCAAAAACGCGAACCCTTTCCCGGTTCGGATTCCACCCCTATCTTTCCGCCCATTTGTTCCACAATACTTTGGCAGATGGAGAGTCCCAGGCCCGTGCCGTGTACAAAGGAGTTCAGCTTCACAAAACGTTCAAAAATATGTGCCTGACTCTCTGCGTCAATACCAACTCCCGTGTCTTGTACATAGAACTCCAGTTCTTCTCCCTTCTGCTTATATCCCACACGGATACTTCCCTCCGAGGTAAACTTAATCGCATTGTTCACAAAATTGGAGATTACCTGGTGCAGTCGGTTACGGTCACTAATAATGCGGCATTCCGCAAGATGCGGATCGAACATCAGTTCGACATTCTCCTTCACCTTCATTTGCATGGAGCGGACAATATCTTCACAGAGCATATTCACGTCTACATCTCCGTTGGTAAACTCAAATGTACCCGCTTCAATCTTAGACAGGTCGAGTATATCCGAAATCAGTTGTAAAAGCAGGTCATTGTTCTCCTTCACAATCTGAATATACTCCCGTCGTTCCTCTATATTTTCCGTATCGACGAGCAAGTCGGAGAAGCCGACGATGGCATTCAGAGGAGTACGTATTTCGTGGCTCATGTTAGCAAGGAAAGCACTTTTGAGACGGTCCATCATTTCGGCTTTGTCACGTGCCAGGATCAATTCTTTCTCCGTCTCCTTCAGTTCGGTAATATCATAGTTGATACCGATGATTTCCACTTCGTTTTCCTCCGGATTGTATGTCGTAACGACTACATTCATACGTATCCAGTTCCATTCATTCTTCTTACCGGGACGGCAGATTCGCATTTCTCCCTGAAAGTGCTTCCGGTTTCCTTTTCTGACCTCCCGATAGAAATCAAAAATACGTTCACGGTCTTCGGGATGCATATTACGATAGACTCCCACCACGTCCGCCAATGGAGTATCCTCTTCTTCACCTAAATTTTTATACCATTGTTTAATGGCATATCCCTTCCGGTTCAGCAGATTCAACTTGGCATATCCCACCTTTGCATAATCCGATATGAGCAGGAAGAAATTCTCAAAATCACGAATACGGTTCATCGCATCAATCTGCTCCGTATTATCAATGCTAATCAGGATATAGCCGTTAAAGTTTCCTTCGTTATCATAGAGCTTGCTGACTTTCGTATATATATCTATCGTATCCCGACGATCGGGGTGATAATAACCTTCTGCCCGTTCAAAAGAGTAATTCAGACGGAAGTCTACCAAATCTTCATCCCGCACACGGTCACGGATATACTGCGGTACGTTCGGATTCTCAAAGAAGTTGACTCCTATCACGTCCTGTTTATTTTCTACGCCGAATATTTCCAGGTCCTTATTATTCAGGTCAATCAGGAATCCATCCTTATCATAGATTTCCACTCCTGCCGGGATATTGGCAAAGATACTCTTAAAGAGCTTCTCACTACGGTCCAGTGCCCTATTGGTCTTCACGGCCTCCGTGGAATCTGTAAACAGACCTACCACTTCATCTTTTTCCGGAGAATAAACTATCCAATGGGTATAAAGCTCTGTCTGCGGGAAAAAGATATCCTTTTCCCTGTATGAATTGTTATCCAGCACTTCTTTCAGAAAGAGGAGCTGTGAAGAAAAATCCGGATATATTTCAGAGGCCAAGACTCCTATATACGTTTCGGCAGGTCGGGCAAAGAAGCGGGAACAGGCCTTGTTGACATCCGTTATCTTATAATCAAGAAGCTGACCGTTTTCATCACGGACGACAGACATCCGTATATAACCTAACGGCATAAAATGGAACAGATTGCTTAAAAAAGACTGTTCGCGGACAACACGATCTTTGGCCTTGCGCAATTCGATGCAAATACTGATGATATTCGCCAATGAAGAGAACCATTGAAAATCCTCATTGCTCCATTCACGATACGATTCGACCAGATCTATACCCATAAATCCCCATACACGGTCACCTGCCATCAAAGGAGCGACCATCAACGAACAAATGCCTTGAGCGTCAAGGAATTTATATTCATCCTCCGCTTCTTCGGGCAACTGTTTCAAGGAAGTCAGTATGATGGGTTTGCCAGATAGAATCTGCTCACACCACCATCGGGTTTCATTAACCGGAATGGACTGCTGCTTGTTTTTCTCTTTGGAAACACCTTCCGAAACGACTTCATACGTGCAACTATGATGCGTATAGTCTTCGTTATACTCAAAGATATACACACGACCGCCTTGATAGAGGCTCAGCACGTCATTCAATATCTCCATAATACAAGAATCTACATCGTCATCATGGAGGAAGCGAAGCAAAGACTGTGATATATAGTTTTGCCGGCGTAACAGGTCGTTTACACGCCGGAGGGTATTTTTCTGTTCCACTTCTTTAGGCGCCTCAACACGCTGGATGACGCCAAAAGATTTGTCACCTCCATTGGTTCCGGTACCTTTCTCACGAAGAGCCAGACGGGTATGCAGCCAAACTTCACCATTTTTTAAACAGATGGGAAAGGTTTGTTCATAAAAATCTTTATGGATATTTGCATTGGCCCGAAATTCCTGTACTATCTGTTCGCGGTAATCCTCACGTATCAAATTCTGGAAATCCATGAAAGAGATGGTATCTCCTTCCAGTCCCAAAAGATCACAAAGAAAATCAGAGCAGACATAATGTCCAGCCAAAAAGTCCGCTTCCCACCATCCTATCTGAGCCAAAGAAGACATTTTACAGTATCGCTCGTAGTTTGTTTGCATAAGTGATTGATCGTATAATAATGAATAGCAAATATACGAAAAAGAAAATCAGCGAAACATATAATATCTGAAATAATTCATAATAGAAGAGAGAGGATAGTAGCAGGGATAGCCAGGGAGGTAAAAGCGTAATAAACGCATCTCATTATTATATGATTTGGCACGGATTACGCGGATTACACGGTTTTAGTAAATCATAACCGTGCAATTCGTGCAATCCGTGCCCGAAAAGTAATACCTACTGTGAAAAAGAACCGTTGGCTACTTCATCAGAATGCTGATAAATTATAGCCTGTCCAGCCGAACAGAGAAGCGTCTGCACCTGTATTGTCTGCCGATTCGACAAATGTATTCAGTTCGCCGTTCTGCTTCACCCCTGTGAAACTCAATGCATTGGTGATATGAATGCTGGATTCGATGTTTCCTGCACCTTTGCTGTCTTTCATATCAACCAGGTCGATAGCTCCACCTGTACCCTTAACCAGTGCATTGGTGATGGTAGCTTTTGCTCCGCGACGAATCTTGATTACATCTTGCATACGGTCTACGTTATCGGCAGTGTTGGCAGCATTATTCACGATAGTCATGTTTTCCACCTTAAAGTCAGACTGACGCAGGTGATCCGGATACAGACCGTCCATGTTACCGTCGGCTTCGATGCCGCGAGGATCGGCTTCCGTACTTGTGTAGTCGCTTTCCCAAACGCCATAGCAGTTCTTCAGCGTACCGCAATAGCCTTGTGTAAAGTCGAACATATCATCATCCGGATTAACAGCCAGCAGATTGGTTACATTTACTGTTCCACCAAAGAACTCGATTGCATCGTCGGCACTTTCCAGTACGTAGATATTTTCAATCTTTGTTCCGTTGCCGACACCGTTCAAGGTCAGTCCGTTGTGTTCGATGTCTGCTGTGGAGCGTGCACCTGCATAGCAGATTTTCACGTAAGTCAATGAACCGGAGTTGTCATCAGCTGCGCTGCCGCCGTATTTATAGTCATTGTTGATTTCCGTCAGTGCCGTATCGCTCTTGTCGGTCTTTGAACCGGAAATAGGTGCTTTACCATTGATGATCACGCCACCCCAATATCCGGATACCGGGCTGGTGGTATTTGCCGTAAAGACGATTGGTTTGTCGGCCGTCCCGTCAGCATAGAGTTTACCTCCCTGCGCTACCAGCAGGTAACTGCTGAAACCTTCACGCGCCTTGATGGTAGTTCCGGCAGGGATATTCAGGCGACCGCCGTCGGCGATGATAACCGTTCCGTTCAGAATGTATTCTTTGGCATCCAGTGTCTGTTCACCGGTCAGTGTTCCGGACAGGATGTTTTCGCCTACCACGATAGAACTACCTGTTCCTCCGCCATTTCCACCGTTACCGTTTCCATTGTCATCTCCGTCACTATCACTACTACACGCAGTGAATGTCAGTGCAGTTGCCATAGCGGCAAACGTCATAAAGTTTACAAACAATCTTTTCATTTTGCTTTAATAATTAGTTAATAATCTTATTTCATTATCCGGTTTAAAATGTGCACGACACTCCCAGACTGATATTTATTCCTTTTTTATAATCGCTGAGTACTACCTTCTCTCCGCTTTCGTTGGCTTTGCGGCTCAACTTATAAGAGGGATTCAGCAGATTGCGGGCTTTCAGCGTAAGTGAGACATACTTGTTGAGTTTGGCTTGCGAAACGAAGTCAAGCGTCATCATTCCCTGCTCCATGATGTCTTGGTAGCCTTGCGTACCGATGGTATAAATCTTATCGCTGACATAGTTGAGTACCAATGTATTAATGAAGCTATGAGTTCCTTTCGTGAAGTTGTGGGACAAGTCGAAATTGGCGATCCAAGGAGCGGCCCCTTCCAGTTGCGATCCGGTGGTAACCGTTGCCAGAGGCATTTTCGCATTCGTATAGATGTACGATCCGTTCAAGCCGAAAGAGAGCTTGTTCATTCCGTTTGCCGCACTGCTTAGCGGACGGACAAACAGATTCTTACGTACCTCCACTTCCACTCCGGCCACTGTTGCCTTATCGGCTATATTTTCATACGAAAGGTATCCTCCGGCACTTGCCACCTCAATGCGTGAGATCGGATTCTTGATGAGCTTATAAAAAGCTGTCAGAGAGATCAGTTCAGTGGGGGTAGGATTAAAGTCCCATTTCAAATCGATGTTATAGTTGTCAGAAGGCTTCAGGTTCGCATTCCCTTGACTGTTGAAATTCACACCTACGTAGCGATAAGGAGAAATTTCCTTTGCTTGCGGCAGCGTATATGTTTTGCTCGCTCCGAGACGCAAGGAGTGTTTTTCACTCAGATTGTATTTCAGATTCAGACTCGGGAGAAAGAAATCCTTTTGAATCGTGTTGCTTCCTTCCGATCCGCCTTTATTCACATTGTAGTCTACCTGAATATCCACATTGTCATACTTCATTCCTACATTTACAATCCAACGGGGAGTAAACTGGTAGGTGGCTTCCGCATAAGCGGAATGGATATTCTTGGTGACCGAATACTTATCGATGTTCTTCTGAACGGCAAACCATCCGGAAGAGAGATTCTGCTGATTATAATAATCGTCGAGTGAGAAATTATCCAATGAGGGGATGGAAGAAGCGTATCCTACTGTGAGGTTGTATTCAGTCGCCTTGAAATTGTCGTCTACGAATTGGCCTGTATAGCCCAAACGTATATTAGAGATTTCTTCTACGTTATCTTTCAGACGGTAGATGAGTCCTGCCTTTACGTTGATGTCATCTTCGTCCAAAGTGGAGAAATACCGTTGCTGGGAGTTGCCTCTGAGTAAGGTATATCCTTCTTCCGCTTTGGTTATGTTGTTGATTCGGCGGTCGGGTTCATTGCCTTTCACGATATTATAAGAAGCACCGGCATCCAGACTCAATGTTTTGGTCAGTCCCCAGTTAGTCATCAGCTGGTTAACGATTAGTAAGTTGTCATTCGCTTGCTGGCGACGGGTAAATCCCTGATTATCATAATCGTCACTGAAGATGGAGTTTTTACCGGTATAGTCTCCTACGGATTGCACATTGGCATGAATCATCATGAAGTTATAACTCATGTGGTGACGGTTCTGCATATCATAATCCACATTGGCCAGTGCCAGTTGGCTGATATTCTCGGTGTACTTCTTGCCTGTCACATCTTTGTAGATCGTACCGCTCGTCGTTGTGTTGCGGATGGTTTCATCCGTAAATTGATAATCAGTGGTATGTCCGGCAGTGAGAAAGAAAGAGAGCGGATTCCTGTCTTTTCCTATATGAAACCGCTTTCCGCCGGAAATGCTATAACTCCGGTTTATCTGCAAGCTCTGCTTGGAGGGGTCCAGCTTATTCTTGAATCCCCAGTTGTTTTCATCGGCGGGTTCTGTTGTAGTGGCGAAGCCCAGAAGGTTTACTCCGTCCTGTTTCAGAAAGTCGGCTGTCACAGTCTGCGTGTTCAATCCTCCGGAAAGGCCGATATTCAGGTTTCCGCTGCCAATCAGTTCTTTGGAAACAATGTCGATTGTCGCACCGCCGACATCACTGATACCTCCTGCATTAAATGCCTTATTGACGCCAACAGACTGGATAATATCCGTTCCGAAGAAGTCGAGAGAGATATTCTTATATTCCGGATCTTCCGAAGGAACGGCAAATCCGTTAAAGGTAGTCGCATTATAGCGGTCGCCCAGTCCACGGACGAAAACATTCTTCACTCCATCCTGTTTGGAGACTCCCGCCACTTTGGTTACAGCCCCTTCCGCATCGGAAACACCTTTGCGTGAAAGCTCTTTGACGCTGACAGCCTGCACGGCAATGACCGCCTTCTGCTGTTCGAGCAATAACATATTCTCATTTTCACGATTCTTCTTTGCTACCACCACAACGTCCGAAAGTTCGTGCGCATCTGTCTCCAACTCCAGATTCAGAATCGCCAGTTTTCCGTTTTCTACACGGACCTTACGACGTACTTCCGTTTTATATCCTACATATTTAATCTCTATATCATACAAACCTTCCAAAACACCGGTACTGTTCAATTCAAAATTACCGTCCATATCGGTCACGGCTCCGGCAGGAGTTCCTACCAACCGTATCGTTGCTCCAATCAAAGGCTCTTTGGAAAGTTTATCTTTCACAGCACCTTTAATCTTAATATTGGCAGCCAATGCGGGAAGAACACACAACAAACAAAAGAAGGCTGCAACTGCAAATCTTAAAAGAAATAGTTTTTTCATCGAACTTCGCTCTACGTTTTTATTACGTCGGCAAAGGTAGACCCAAGAGATTACAATATGAATACGAATCAGATACAATGGTTTGAAATAGCCGTTTCAGGTTTGTTACATCGTGTTACAAACTTGTTATCAATGACTTACCACACTGTTTCAATCCGCTTACCAATGAGGTTTAGTCCTCTTCTACGTAAGATTTAATCCGCATATCAAAAGAATTTATCTCCCGTCATGCACAGAATTAATCGTCTGACTATAGTTAAACTTGCGTCTGACAGTTGTTGTTTTTTCGTCTGACAGTTGTCAGACGAAAAAACAACAACTGTCAGACGATTAGTTTTGTACCTAACGGAGAATAGATGTCAGCCCCCCGAAGAATAAATCTTAGGAAACAAGACTCTAAATTCAACACGATTCTAAGCTAATTATTAGTCAGCCCTAATAGAGAAACAGACTAGTAAAGTATGCGAGGAGACAGAGAAATTAGATCAGTTTCTTTTTCTTCCGGTAGTTCTCGCGAAACTCCTTCGGAGAACAATCCTTTTTCTTCTTAAAGATACGATTAAAATTAGACAGGTTATTGAATCCGCACTCATAACAGATTTCTGCGATAGACATCGTAGAATCTACCAGCAACCGCGAAGCGAATCCCAGTCGGATATCAATAATATAATCGGAAAGGTTCTTCCCCGTACGCAACTTAAAGAAACGGCTGAATGACACATCAGTCATCCCGACCATGCTTGCCAACTGTCCCAATCGGATTTCTTCCTGATAATGGAGATTGATATATTCCTGCACCTTCTGTACCCGGCGGCTATCGGAATGAACATCAATCTTGGCAAAAGAAGAACTGGACAGTGTCCGGGCCTCTTCCTCAAAGAGAGAAAGTTCATACAGGATCGTCATAAACTTGATCACCGCATAGAACCCTTGTTTCTCGGAAGCAAGCGTATCCAGCAACGGATATATCTTAAGTATGGCGGACATCGGGAAACAAAGTCCTTTCTGAGCTTTATCCAGCATCCGGCGGATAGAGTCGAACTGGTTCTTATTGATAAAGCTCTTGAAGAACAGGTCGGAAGAGAATTGGATGGTGATCTCCCGTATCTCTTTGGAGCGGCATTCATTCTGTTCCCATACGTGTTCCAAGTCTTTGCCCGTAATCAGAACCAGATCATAATCTCCTATCACTTCGGAGGAATCTCCCACTACACGCCTGACTCCGGCGGCCTTTTCCGTAAAGTTCAGTTCAAATTCAGAATGGTTATGAATCGGATAGGTAAACTCCGTCTTATAACGTTCTGCAATATAGAAACAGTCTTTGTCGGACAAAGGTGTAATTTCACGGATAATCTGATTGGGTATAGGTGTGTTCATAATCAATAATGGTTAACAGTATGTATCGTTCTTAAAATATATAGTATTCTATCTTTTAAATCAGTGTTCTATCTTCACTCCTATCCGTCGCAGGTCTTCACCCGACGGATTCTGAAAGACGCGCAGGCCGAACTCCGGAATGATGGCAAGTACATGGTCGAACACGTCTGCCTGTATGCCTTCGTAAGCAACCCATACTTTGTTGGCAGAAAAGAAATAAAGTTCCAGCGGAATGCCGGTTTCTGTAGGCTGAAGCTGGCGTACCATACAGGTCATATCCTGATTAACAGTGGGCAGGCTCCGCAAATAATTGGTCAGATAGGCACGAAAAACTCCCAGATTGGTCTGCCTCCGCCCGTTCACCAACACGGAATTATCAATATCATGCTCCTTATTATATTCTTCTACCACTTTCTCCGTTTCATCTACGTAATTTGCCAGCAACTGTATCTTGCGATATTTTTCCAGCATTTCGGGAGTACAAAAGCGCACGCTTGTCATATCGATATTAATGGAACGCTTCACCCGGCGTCCGCCGGACTCCTGCATTCCCTGCCAGTTCTGAAAAGAATCGCTGATCAGCAGGTAAGGAGGAATGGTCGTAATCGTATTATCGAAATTACGCACCTTCACGGTATTCAGCGTTACTTCTATCACTGTACCGTCCGCACCATATTTCGGCATGGTGATCCAGTCGCCCACCTTCAGCATATTGTTGGCAGAAAGCTGAATACCGGATACAAATCCCATGATACTATCTTTGAAAACCAACATCAGAATAGCGGCAGACGCTCCCAATCCGGTCAGCAAGACCATCGGGCTCTGATTGATCAGAATGCTTATAATAATGATGGCTCCTATAAAGAAAAGAATCACTTGCGCCGTCTGCAAAAGTCCTTTCAACGGTTTGTCCCGATACTGCTCCCGCTCACTGTAGACTTGATAGACAGCCGTAAACAAAGCGCTGATGAAACGAAGAAAAACAGCAATGATATATATCAGACAGAGACGCCGCAGAAAATCGAGCAAATCAGAATCCGCATGCTCGGGGAATGCGATAGGAATGGCGATATAAATCAGGATAGGCGCTACCATCCGGCTGACATTCACCATCACTTTATGGTTGAATACAATGTCGTCCCAGGTAGCTTTGGTCTGCTTCACCAACTTGGCTACCACCCGTAAAATGATTTTACGGCAGATTATGTTAGCCAACAAGGCTATTCCGATAATAAACAGCAATACGATCAGATTATCTATTTTGTCCGCCCATACTTCATCCACACCTGCCGAGAGCAACGTACGGTTGACCTCCTGCATCACGACATTGCCAACATTCTCCGTATCTCCATTTGCCAATGCCACACTCACTGTATCAATCACTTCTTTCATAAAATAGTATCTCTTTTAGTTTATTCCCTTATTAGTTAGTTCCCTTTTATTCATTCTCCTTTGGCCAGATATTCCTGAACGTCCTGCCTCAGCCAGTCGTAGTGGAAGAGTCGCTTATAGGCGACGTTCTTCTTCAACATGATTTCGACATTCACCTGGCTGTTCTGATAACAAGTCAATTCATTCCTGAATTGTTCATTATGTTCCGCCAGTCGTTTGATTTCCTGTTCCCGTTCCCGGCGCAGGGCGGTACAGACGGGAATCAGAAGTTTCATCACGACATTATCCATCACGTGATGTCCCTGCATATATAAATAGGTGGTTTCGGGGACGAGTCCCAGTTCCTTTAATTCCGACCGCAATCCGTTCACTTGGTTGACAGAACCGGGGAAGCGTTTTTTCAGTTCAGCAAGTTTCTGATTAACTCGGTGTTGCAGTGCTTCCAGACTGTGTTCCGGATGTTTCAGACTGATCTCCCTCAAGGCAGTATAAGTATGGAAGTCGCACATCGGGAAAGTATACGTATCCCGTTGACGATAAAACCACACGTTCCACAGGAAAAGCGGGTATACGATTTCTGAATACCGTTTCAGATAAGCGTTGAAATCCAGTATAAAACGGTCGTTCAATGTGGCCTGCACACATACTTCGTGAAGACTTTCGGCAAAGCAGTGATAGTTTTCGATAGCGTATGTGTAGGTTTGGAATATGTACTTGTTCCGGTTGATCTTTCGGGAAGTGTTCGTGGCTCCCTGCAACAGGAAATCATAGTCACTGTCGACACAGGCAATCAGACTTCTGCCCAGTTCGGCGGTATTCAGCGTGTTCATGAGTACCATCTTCTTCCCCTTTGCCAATGAGGTGGCCGAAGGGAGCATCACTTGAAAATAATGCTCGTCATCTTCAAACTCTTCGAGTAATGTGCGCCAGAAAGCAACATCATCATAGCTCTCTACGTAAGCAATGATGCGCCGGCGAGCCTTTTTGGAATACAGCTTGTGGGCAGCATTGAAGTAAGAAGAAGTCAGATTATCGCGTAGTGAAGTTGCCATGTAGAAGTTGTCATTAACAATTAATAGTCGGGGTGAGTCTGAATCCGTCCGCTTCGGTGGAAATATCGCTCACCTCTGTCACTGCATCCAGCCAGCCCTCCATGATGACGGCAGGCGAATGGGTGGTCAGAATGATTTGCACATTGGGATTCAGTTCTCGGATCATTGAAATCAGTTTCTGTTGCCATTCGATGTGCAGGGAGGCTTCCGGTTCGTCCATGAAAAGGACACAGTGGCTGTTGTCCTGCACGAGCACTGTCAGCAGAATCACGAGCATTTGCTTTTCACCGGACGAGAGTTTGTATGGAAACAGCAATTCTCCGTCCTGATAGAAGGCTATGTCATTCCGACGGCGGTCTATCTTTTTGCGGGTGTAGCTGAACAGTTCGTCAATCATATCCTGAAAACGACGTTTGGCAAGGGAGAGGGTGGCGGCTTTGCTGCGCTGTTCCTCGTCATTGCTGGAAAGCATTTCGATCATCTTATTGCCTATATTGACCTGATAATCGAGATAGCGGCGCTGCAACAGATACAGTTGCCAGTCCAGTTCGGACTTCACGTTCTTGTCTGCCATGCGTGCCGTGAAGTCACCCATAATCAAGGGGCGGTCGTAGCTGCGGATCACATCGTATGGGATATAAGTCGCTGCGGGATTATCAAAGAAGAGGTGTACTCCGTTCTTTGCGTCGCTTTTCATTTCACCGGAGAGCTGTATGTCGCCGGAAAGCTGTTCGAGGTATCCCACCGAACGGTTCAGAATAGTGGTCTTTCCCACTCCGTTGATGCCGGAAAGGATATTCACATCCGGACGCAAATCCCATTGTATATTAAAGCGACCCCAGAGTCCTTTGATCTCGATCCGCCGGATATAGTCTGCCTGTTGTTCCATAATATTCAATTTTAATCAAGGCAAATATAAACAAATCATGCGACAAATTGGTTACCTTTGCAGCAGTTTTCATCCTTTGTAACAATTAAAAGGTATACACGAACTTATGGGTAATAATAAGAATCTGCATGGGCATCTCTTTGCGCTCACGGCAAATGTCATGTGGGGACTGATGTCTCCTATCGGCAAATCGGCACTTCAGGAGTTTTCTGCTATCTCCGTCACCACGTTTCGTATGGTAGGCGCAGCAGCGGCATTCTGGATACTTTCCATCTTCTGCAAACAGGAGCACGTGGACCACCGCGATATGCTGAAGATTTTCTTTGCTTCCCTCTTTGCCTTGGTTTTCAATCAGGGGGTATTTATCTTCGGGCTTTCCATGACTTCGCCTATCGACGCTTCCATCGTAACGACTACTCTGCCGATAGTTACCATGATTGTGGCAGCCATTTATCTGAAAGAACCGATTACGAATAAAAAGGTACTGGGTATTTTCGTGGGGGCTATGGGAGCGCTTATCCTTATTATGAGCAGTCAGGCAGCGAGCAGCGGTAACGGAAGTCTGATCGGCGACTTGCTTTGTCTGGTTGCGCAAATCAGTTTCTCCATTTATCTGACGGTGTTCAAAGGGTTGTCTCAGCGATATTCGGCAGTAACCATCAATAAGTGGATGTTTATCTATGCTTCGATGTGCTATATTCCTTTCTCTTATCAAGATATTTCGGTCATTCAATGGGGCAGCATTCCGACGGTTGCCATTTTGCAGGTATTGTATGTCGTACTGGGAGGAAGTTTCCTTGCTTATCTCTGCATCATGACGGCTCAGAGATTACTCCGTCCTACAGTGGTTAGTATGTATAATTATATGCAGCCGATTGTGGCTACGATTGCAGCCATAATCATGGGAATGGGAAGTTTCGGCTGGGAAAAAGGAATCGCCATTACACTTGTGTTTTTGGGGGTGTATATTGTGACGCAGAGTAAGTCTAAGGCGGATTTTGAGAAGGCGGGAAAGGAGCTGTAGGAGCTTTATATAGTATATAATTCTTCAGATACTCATTAAAGTATCTGAAGAATTATGTTTATCTCACATCCAATCTTATCCGGCACCAACCCTGATAGCTGGCATCATATCCGATAAAGAAGTTCCTTTCGTATTTAACTTTCTCTTATAAATCTGTCCACTCTCACAAAGGATATAAAGAACATCCATTTCTTTTCCTCCCCATGCTACAGATACAGGTTTTACATTGCCCGGTAAAGACAGAATCGCTTCACTTCTTCCGTTATAATCACATATTTGGATGCCATACGCTGTTGCCAGATAAGTTCTTCCCGAATTATCACAGATTGCAGAATTTGTTTCTGCACCATCGGACTGATCCGGCACATGAATATAAAAGAACTCCTGCCCATATAACAGATCCTTGCTATTCTTATCTACTTTATAATTAAATCCGCGCCTCGTATCATATCCAAAAGCATATAGCCAGTTATTGTTACCACTCAAAGCCAACGAATATACGCTCTTCAGCCCCTCGCTTTTCTTGGATAACAGATACTCGCCCGACAGATACCAAACAGATGAACTCTTGTTCTCTTTATCTATATCACCGACTATATAATAACCACCATCTCTCAAAGCGACTGCACTATACGGATGCAATTTAGTTTTAATACGCTTGCGGACATTCCCATCTTTGTCTACAACAACCAAACCTTTTTGAGATTGATACGACAACATTTCACCTGCTTTCCCTATTGCCAATAGTTTGCTGCCAATTATTACTTCACCTCTCTCTCCGCTTTCATCAAGCAAAGTCGTACCACTATCCGAAGCAATCAGGACATCTCCTTTGTTATCAGATACCAATATAGAATTAGTATCAACACCAAATGTCACCAACTCAAAATTATTTCCATCCAATAGTACTTGGTTCAACATAGAATTACGAGTCTTCTTTTGGGGTGACGGAACGTTATCCGGATAATTTTTCCAAAGAAAACGCATAGCATCCGGAAAAATCTGAGTTACATTCTCATCACAATGATCCGCATTCTCCGTAAACTGATAAGCAAAATCATAACCGGCAAAATCCATAGCACGTACCATTGCCTGATTGGCACTCCACCAATCCCCAAAAGATGTCCACATATCATGTGAACCACTTTGAAAATAAAACCGGATTGGTTTGGGTTCGAATTTATGAACCAATGTTGCATTCTCAAAAGAACCTCTCAAACCTGTCAACGAACCACACGAACTGTAAACACGGGAAAATTCTTCTGTATTCCAAGCAACATTAAAGGCACAGGCGGCACCAGAGCTACAACCTGTTATCATACGATCGTTCTTATTCTTTGATAACAGTATCTCTTTTCCACTTGGAGTTTTCAATGTTTCGACAAAAGGCAGAAGCTCCTCCAATATAAATTTTCCAAAGCGTGGAGAAGGAGTGTCATATTCATATGTTCTGTTGGCACGCGGACTATCCGGGTCAAAATCACCTATGACCTGTCCTGGAGAAGCAGCTACTAATATCATCATTGGAATTTCATGACTCGCTATGAGATTAGATACCACTGTATCTGCCCTATAGCTCATGCCATCCTGAAATACACAAACACAAGCCGGAGTTTTCCCGTCATACTGAGCAGGTACGTATATATCCACATCCCGTATTGTACCCGGAAACACACTGGAATTATCCAAGCGAGCATAAATATGTTCACCATACTCAACCCCAGCTTTTCTCTTACTGTCAATTGTCAGCTCATATTTATTTTGTGCCTGACATAGACAGCTAAGAAAGAATAAAAAGACTATTAATGATTCTCGTTTCATAACCATATACTTTTATTGTATGTTTAATCTCTAACGTAAACTTTTGCTTTATAAATCCCCGGAGTAGCTATCTTCTTATGGTGATTATAAGAATAAGTAAAATTTTGTTCGGCAACTATCCCCGAAATATTTTCAGACTTATTCATTTCACAAGAATCATAAAGCCGCCCTACAGCTATCAAAGCTGAATTATGCCAGGTCTCATCACCATTCAGTAAGCGGGTAGCACACCACTCGCCATTCTCGTAACGTCCCTCCCATATCTGTTCAAAACATCCGGTTTTATCGGAATTGTTTGATGAAACAAATACCTTAAAATTCATTCCTGCAATAAGAAACTCATTGGTGTCTATTTGTATTATTAATCCATAAGCCGGAATATCATTACTTTCGTAGACGATTCTGAATGTATGGTCACTAAATGACAATATCTGTTCTTTTTCATCACCGGATTTCAAAATACCACGCATTTTGCCCGTACCTTGATATTGTAGAATCTGTTGCTGCAATTCCTGCAATACTTCATACGATTTAATAAGAAGCAAATGTTCCGTACCATCTTCTATCGCAAACGGGGCAAAACAAATTGCATCATGTTCGGCAAAAGCATAAAAGGCTCTTCCCGGTTCCATAGTAGACTCCGGTATAAGCAGTGGATTGTCCGGACGATGGTATTCGGCAACAATCCTCTTAAAATCAGGCAAATAAATATCAGGACTTAAAATATCAATATGATCGGCAGCAGCTTTATAGATGTCGATCACTCTGGAAACAGGTCCTCCTGTAGGATATCCACCCGGCAGTTGTTCCGAATATTGCACCAGCCATGCATTGACAAACATCGGCAACGGATATCGTTTTTTTCCTTCCCGGGCTATTTCGTCTATATAGTCAGCATAATGCCAGGCCATAAAAAATTCTTTTGCAAAAGGAGTATCCCCAAACACTTCCTTCCATGTCCCGTTTTTCTGTGAACCATTATTTTCCCATATTTCTTTCAGATGTTGCCCCAGAATATTCTTATTGACTTCAAGGTAAGTCAGCAGTTCTTGCGGGACTTCCTTTTCATACGCAACCAATGCCGGCGGACAATAATCCATCTCCTGAAATACTCCAACTTCATTTTCTGGCTGAACAAGAATCACTGTACGTTCTTTGTCTATTTCGGACAAATACTTCATCAATGAGCAAAATGCCTTCATATCCGCTTTACGCGCTTCCCGGCAAAAAGGAGAAAGCGTTTCAATATTCTTTCCTTCCTTATTCTTCACCCGGAAAAAACGTTCTGTATCCTTCTTTACCCAGCCGGGAACATAACTTGATTCTCCGTTTTTCCAACTGCCAAACCAAAGTAAGCACAGTTTCAGATTATGATCACGAGCTCCTTGCAGCATCGCATCAATCAGATGATAATCATAAACACCTTCTTCAGGTTCTAGCAATTCCCAGGTTACTGCCGCCAGCACCGTATTCAGATTCATAGATTTAAGACGTGCCCAGACAGGCTCCATATACTCAACCGTAGAAGAAGTAGAGTTATGAAGTTCGCCAGCAATCATCAGAAATGGTTTATTATCTACAATCAACTGAGTTATCTCTCCATTCTTTTTTAAAAATGGAATAGTCTCTTTCCCTGTCTCTCCTTTATGATCACATTGCACCATTAAAAGGAACACAACCATATATAAAATTAGCTTCTTCATTCTTCTATATAGTTGAGTTAACGCAATATAAACCGTTTTGTCAGTACATCTCTGCTATTGCTACCGATCATTACATCAAATTCGCCCGGCTCATATACATACTCAATATCATAATTATAAAACCGCAACATTTCCGGAGTTATTTTGAACCGGACATTCTTTGACTCACCAGCTTTAAGAAATAGCTTTTCATATCCTTTTAATTCTTTCAACGGACGGGTGACACTTCCTACGACGTCACGTAAATACAGCTGCACTATTTCTTTTCCATCCACAGTCCCCTTATTTGTAATCGTGATACTTGCCGTCAAATACTCATTACTATTAATGACTTCTTTATCCAAAGTCAAGTCGCTATATTCAAACTGAGTATAACTCAATCCGTATCCAAATGGATACAAAGGCTCATAAGTTTCATCAATATATCCTGTTCTGTACTTTTCCGAAGGCTTTTCTTTAAGAGGAGCTCTGCCGGTATGCTTATAATTATATGAAATAGGAACTTGCCCTACACTACGAGGAAAGGTTGCCGTAATTTTTCCACTTGGGTTAACATCACCAAACAGAACGTCTGCCACAGCATAGCCCGCTTCCGTCCCCGGAAACCAGACATCCAAAATCGCAGGTACATTTTCTTCTTCCCAAACTAATGTCAACGGCCGTCCTGCAAATAAAACAAGTACGACCGGTTTTCCTGTTTTTACCAATTTCTTCAACAAATCCTTTTGAGCATCAGGAATGTTCAAATCTGTTCGGGAGGTACTTTCACCAGACATTTCAGCAGCTTCTCCCATCACTGCAATAACAATATCCGCTTGGATGGCAATATCCAAAGCTTCTTGCTGCAGTTCATTATCCGAACGCCCATCACGTGGAAAACCTTTTCCCCAATGAGAAGCTCTTTTTTCCAGTTCCTCATCATAAGTAAGGTTGCTTCCACGGGCATATTTTATTTCAGCTTTATCCCCAACGGCCTCTTTTAAACCTTCGAGCACTGAAACTGGAGTATCAAGATCTGCACTCACTGTCCATGTCCCTAACATATTCCGACGATTATCGGCCAATGGGCCGACAACAGCTATCTTACCTTTTTTCTGAAGTGGTAACAGATTGCCTTTGTTTTTCAACAAAACAAAACTTTCAGCTGCCATTTCTCTCGCTGCCTGCCGATGTTCAGGAGTAAAAAGTTCTTTTTCTGCCCTCTCTTCATTACAATACTTAAACGGATCTTTGAATAATCCTAATTTGTATTTGGCCACCAAAATACGACGACAAGCTATATTGATTTGTTCTTCCGTAACTTTTCCCTCGTCAAATGATTTCTTTAATGTCCCTACCAGTCCTTCGCTTGCCATATCCATATCCAAACCTGCAATAAGTGCTCTGGCAGACACTTCCTGCATATTGCCAATTCCATGCTCTGTCAATTCACGGACAGCGTCCCAATCAGACACTACAAATCCATCAAATCCCCACTGTCCCCTCAGTAAATCGGTCAAAAGCCAATGATTGGCTGCTGCCGGAATACCCTCTACTTCATTAAAAGCGCTCATCGCACTCCCGACTCCCGCCTCTACAGCCGCCTGATAAGGAAGCATATATTCATTAAACATACGCTGACGACTCATATCTACGGTATTATAATCCTTTCCGGCATCCGGAGCTCCATAAAGAGCAAAGTGCTTCACACAAGCTAATATATTTGTATTAGCAGATAAGTCACCTTGATAACCACGAACATAAGCTTTTGCTATTTCACCACCCAGCCAGGGATCTTCTCCGGCTCCTTCAGCAATGCGTCCCCAACGTGCATCCCGTGTTACATCTACCATTGGGCTGAATGTCCAACAAATCCCATTGGCACTTGCTTCCACAGCAGAAATACGAGCGGCTTTCTCAATCATATCCATATTCCAGGTAGCAGCCTGAGCCAGAGGAATAGGAAAAATTGTTTTATAGCCATGTATCACATCCATTCCAAACAACAACGGAATTTTAAAACGGCTATGATCTAAAGCTAACTGTTGAACTTCTCTGATCTTCTTTACATCCTGAAGATTCAGCAAAGCTCCCACTTCATTTTTACGAAGACGTTCACCGGTATTCGTATTCTTTACAGGTCCGGTTATGACTGCTCCGTCAATATTAGGCATATTCAACTGACCTATCTTTTCTTCAATGGTCATTTTATTCATCAGGTTATCTATAAACCGATTCATTTCCGCATTCTGAGTGTCTTGAGCCATCATACCACCTATCGGCATCACAGCAAACATTAGTAATAGAAATTGTTTCATATTATTCTGTTCCTTTCAATTTATTTATTTTGCTATTTCTGTTCCATATATCAGCTTACCACTTGCATTATATACCCGATTGGAGGTATCAAAAACAATCGGAGCACAGTCAAAAGTCTGATCGTCTGTTCGCAAATGTATTTCAGTATTCTTTATAATTCCTTCATTGGCAGGTTTGCCTACACCAAAGACTTTACCAATATAATCTCCATCCTTACTCCAGTTATTTCCTTTGATATAGCAACTATCGACCACACAACCTTTGTTTACACCTGCCCAACTGTCTCCATAATATAATATGGCAGGACCTTCATTATTAATAAACCTGCATTTGCGAACAACCACATCGTGTACGTCAGCCTCAAAGTCAAAGCCCTGACCGTCCGGACTCTTACCTTTTATCGTATTGGAAAAAGTGCAGTTCTCTACCAAATAATCATATACCCGGGCACATTGAAACGCAGCAACTCCCCACCACATACCTACACCTTCATAACCGGTTTCATTAACTATCAGATTTTTAGCACTGCCTCCTGTTATACAATACAACATTACTCCGCCTGTCCGATATGATCGCTGTACATCGCAATCTGAAATATTCACATTGAGAAATGCGTTAGCAGATATTAAATCATGTCCATGACGCTTCCATGTACCCGTTGCATCATAATCTCGTCCAATAACTTCAATCCCCACATCACACCTGTCAAACTTACATCTCGTAATCGTAATACCCGACAGCAATGTCCTTCCTCCAAAAGCATCCGCTCCACAAATGCTAATCCCCATTCCGTAAATTAAATCGGGGGTAACCGGACGTCCGTTCTTTCCGCCACCAATAGGTTCATCTTTATCCGTTATGTCATGGAGGTAACAATCCTCAATCCATATATACTCATGATTATATGTATTTTCCTCCCATACCACAATGCCGCCATAACAGTCGGAAACTTCTATCCCTATTATTTTATATCCGGCATCATTCACTATCCTGATTCCATAAATGGCATCCCGTCCAGGCTTAATATGAGGACGTGCACCTTTTCCATAAGAAGAGATTACAATAGGATCCTCCGGTTTACCACTTCCATCTGGCAACAGTGTCTCCTGTATCCACACATCACCGGCTTTTAGCAATAGACTATCACCTGGAGAAAGTTTCTCTTCTGACACCCTCTTCAATGTTTTGAATGCTCGTTCAGGAGTCAAACCATCGTTTGTATCATTACCCGAACTTGAGCTTACATAATATTTATGACGGGCAAATGAGTTTTCCGATTCCATCATAAGTATCTGGTGTCCCGATACCAGCGAATACTCCCGGCCCTTCCAGCTAAATGTACCTTCAGTAGCTTCCGGCAAATCAATCATAGCAGTCAGCTTACCCTCTTTACTCAAAGTATAGTCTGCCACTATATTTCCTAAAGGATGCGGCATCGTTCCCGATACCTTTTTCAATGTTCCTAAATTAGGAGAAATGCGCACTTTACGGAATCCCGGCGCATCAGAATCAATCCCTAATATCACACGATAAAATTCTATATTTGGACTTGCTCCCCAGGCATGACAATCAGAGCGAGACGGTTCCGGACGTTCCGCCCACGTAGTCAGTCCCAGTGCCATCTGATCTTTCCACACTTGCATATGATTGAGAAGTTCATCTCCTGATCCTGCTTTATTCAAAGCCTGGTTAAGATAATAACGAAAATAAATGGTAGCCTGTATCAGATCTGTGTCTGTCAACATCAAGCGTACTACCCGTTTTGCATCTTTTCCAGTCACAACATCTGCCAATACAGCCAATGAATTCACATGTTGAGAAAAAGTCTTATGTTTGTAGGTATCAGCAAACAAGCCACGAGATTCATCCCAATATTTACGTCGTATGGCAGACTTTAGAGTTGATGCAATATTAGCATAATACTCTCCCATAGCAGGAAGTCCGAAAGCTTTCTCCATCTTAGCTACAGATTCCAACGTTATAAGATACATCAAATCCTGTAAAGCCGAATTACCATCTTTCTCACGAAGCGGCTCTCCATTTGGAAAACCTTCTGCCCAATCCACGAAAAACCAATAAGGAATATGTCCCAACGTATAGTCAGGTTTCAGCCATTGTTCATACCATGCCAATATAGTACGGTAAGCGGGCAATAATGTTTTCATATATTTTTCATCGCCTCTGTACATCCAGTAATCATACCCCATTCCTATCCACCAAAGAGAAAACGAAGAGATAAACTGATGAGAGTTAGTCGGGTAACGTCCCATCGTTATTCCATCTGCTCCAATAGACTGTCGCCCCTGTTCCAATGCATTCTTCACCATACAAGTATCATGCGTATTATAAAGTGTTATCATAGCCTGAATACGTGTATCTCCCCAATATTGTAACTGTTCATAATACGGACAATCCATATAAGTTTCATTGGCACATAATCGGGCAGTCCGCCATCCTATTTCCAAGATCTTCTCCAAATCCTTATTTTCCGGTGCAGAGAAGCTGCTTTCTTTGACAAACGGATAAGCCGAATAGATGCTATGTAAATCCTCAATTACAAGAGGTTTGTTCTTTGTTTCAATATGTATGTCAACATACCTCCATGTACGCCACCACAGACTGGTATATACCCTGCCTATGCCACCATCACATATAATTTTATCCTCATAGCCTATAAATGTTTTTCCTTCCAGTTCATTTCTATCCTCTTTAAGTCCTAATGCCGGATCAGAATAATATGCCTCTGTATACCCCAAACGAACTTCCGCTCCTTCTCCCTGGCTATAATGCAATGACAAATAACCGGTAGTCAGATATTTCTGATCTAGTATCAGATGTACTTTAGTATTAGACGGAATTGTAAATGGATGTTTTTCCAATGGAAATTTTTTCGGGACTCTGATTCCATCTGCTCTTCTAAGACTTGGAAAACGTTCAACTTTATATTCCGATGGAGGAATTGGGGCAGGAACCAGTAAACGTCCGGGATAATCGGCCCCTCCCTTCATAGAACCAGCCAATGCTTCACGTGCTCTGATCCAAGCAGAATCATTATAATCCAGCTGCTCCCATCCCCAAGGATAAGCACCCGCATCAAATAATTCCCCCGGACCGGCTACATAATATCCACATACCGGCGTTTCCCATATACCATAACTTTTATTCTTTATACAAAGCCACGTACTATTTGTGTTCACGACCGATTCTTCCACCGTATTACCTTGCACTATAAACCCTGTCTGATTGAAACTTATTTGAGCCAACGGCCTTTTATTCCCATAATTCCAGACAACGGCAGCTAATATATTCTTCCCCCGTTTTAAATAAGGAGATAAATCAACTGTTTCAAAATTCCAGTTGAATACATTCCCTCTCGCAGGTCCTAAAGATATCAAACGACCATTGATATATAGTTTATACCGATTATCAGCAGATACATGAATATGGAATTGCTCAGGAAGTGCATCCAGTTCAAAAGTCTTTCGGAAATGATACACCCCATACACATCAACAGGCTCATCAGGTACTGAGATCCAACGAGCAGCCCACTGCCCGAAATATAATAAAGAGTTTATATGCTTGCCTTGATAACCCGCTAACCGGATTTGTGAGCAAAGCGGAAGACATACTGCTATTAATAATATGATTATTAATATTCGATTTCTCATATTTTACTAGTTTTATTAATATTGTTTTCCAAAAACAACGTCTCCAGGCAGTATATCACCTTACCAATGAAACGAAAAAAGTAATAAGATCAGAAGCAGGCTCTTTTTAAGAGCCCGCCTGCTTTATCAAACCAATATAATCAATAACCTATTGAAAAAAGAAATTCAATCAGAGAGGACAAACTACTAAATTATCAAATAGTGCTGTTCCCAAGCTTCCATTAGCAAGTCCAATTGTTCCTTTTGAGAAAGACGCGTCATCTAACGCCCCCATTAAATTACCATCCATATACACCCGAACAGAGGCATCTTCTGATTCTATCCGGATTTTATAAGTAGTCTCTTTCAGCATACTATAGCAAGGATAGCTGGACAATGGAGTCACTCCCTCTATTCCGTTTGTCACTTTATAGATATCGATAGTACTGCGGTAGTTACGGAGCAGATTCACTCTAGCAATGTAATAGTTCTTTCCGCTATCATCAGCACAGAATATAAAGCCCGGAGATACGATTTCTGACTGACAGGTTATTTCTGCTTCAATAAAATAATTTTGCCATTCGCTACCGCCTTTTGCGAAAACAACTTTATTATTACCAACAGACAAAGCCCCATTGGTCAACACAGCACCTGCAGCATCTTCTTTCCACTTTGACAAACCTGAACTAAATTTATCTTCAAACAAAGGGTGATCCCGAGACGGCCCTCCACTATAGATTAACAGACCGGAAGCATCATAAACCCTATTCGACTCGTCAAAAACCAATGGATAAGAATAAAAAGTCGTAGCTTTATTGCTCATATGAATTATAGAGTTCTTCACTATACCACTATTGGCTGAATATCCAATATTAAAAATACGTGTATCATCCACCCGGTTGTTTCCCTCAAAATAGCATTCATCTACTATATTTCCAGCATTAGCTCCCGGCCAGGTTCCGCCATAGCATAGCAATCCCGCAGCATCATTGTTCAAGAATTTACATTTGCGAACCGTCACATTTTGATTATCCGATTCAAAGTCGAATCCTTGTCCGTCAGGACTGCTTCCCTTTATAGTATTGGAGAAAATGCAATTTTCGATCAACGAGTCAGTGACGCGAGAAACCTGAAATCCTGCTACTCCCCAGTACATACCGACTCCCTGATATCCGGTTTCGTCAACCAGTAAATCACGTGCGTCCAGTTTACTCACACAACTGATGCAAATTCCACCGGTTCGATAAGAACGAGTTACGTCGCAATTAGCTATCTTTACATCATGAAAATTGTTGGAGGTAGTTCTATCCTTTCCATGATACTCCCACTTACCGGAAAAGTCATGATCTCGGGAAATAAACTGAATGCCGACATCACAACGGTCTATCTTACTATTGCGTATAGTGATATCTTCACAAATTCGACTATTGCCATAAGCATCGGAACCATTAATACAAATTCCTGAGGGCATAACTAAATCAACCGGCATCTTTTGATCCCATCCGCCTCCCCATCCGGTAGTAGTTCCGGTAACCTGATGTACATAACAATCTTCAATTAAAATGTATTTATGATTATATGTATTCTCATACCAGAATACAATGCCTCCATAACAATTCATAATCTCTAAACCACGAATTTCATAACCACTTCCATTCACTATCCGAATTGCATAGATTGTATTATTACTATATCCCGGACTGATTATAGGCTTGGCACCTTTACCATAGGTCCCGATAATGACAGGTTTTTCTTTTGTTCCGTTTCCTTTCGGGGTCAGCGTCTGCCTCTGCCATACATCACTTGCACGCAAAAGTAGTTTACTTCCCGGCTTCAGTTCCAGCTGAGAAGCTCTCGTCAAAGTTTTAAACGGAGTATCTTCACTTAATCCATCATTCTCATCATTTCCACGACTAGAACTCACATAATAAGTTTTTCCGTCCGCAGCAGATACGACATATTTGCCTGAATACCCAACAGAAGTCTGTACCGCTCCCTTTACTGTTGTTTTCACCTTATATTCTCCTTCCGGCACAGAGGAAGGTATTGGCAAAATCAGGATTGCCTCATTATCTACGATATTTCCTGTATTCTTCACTGGAGTATCCAAAGAATTTCCTCCTTCAGCTGTCACCAATTCTACTGTCACATCCGTATCGTTTCCTGTGAGTTCTGTCTGAACATTAACATTGACGTTTGCCTGTTCTCCCATTACAGAGAAATATGAACTTAACTTCACAGCCAGCACTGATTGTACTCGCTTATAAATCTCAATCTCACCCAATTGCAGAATATACGTGTCTCTAAATCCTGTCCATTCATTATTGGTAGAATAAAGATTAGTAGCAATCAAGCGAACATATTTAGTTTTCACGTCAGTAAAAGTATATTTACGGGGCAAAGCATCTGTCACCGCCGGATGATTCTCTACCGTAGAGACAACTTTCCAATCCTTTCCGTCTACAGACACCTGTAATGTAAAATCGATTGGAAAACCTTCATGAGTACCGTCATAACGGGGATAAACCCAAATAGAATTTATCTCTGACTCTTGAGCCAATTCTATTTGTACCCATTCAGTGTGATTCTCCGTTGAACCAACACTACTATAATATGCCTGATTCTGGGCAGCCTCTATTTTTCCGTCAATAAGATAAAACGGAGCTCGTCCCTCATCAAGGCTGGACGCGGTAGCCACACCGCCCAGTGCTAAATTTACACTGGGCACTTCTTCTTCAACAGGTGGCTCCGGAGTTGGTTCCGGTACAGGGTCAATCACATCATTATCCGAACAAGATAAAACCTGTACCGAAAACAACATCAGGAATAGCAAATTCAAAATTTTATTTATCATATTCTTCCAATTAACAACTTTATTTCTTGTAGACACACATTTCTGCAAATTGCATCAGATAAACTGTCTGCCACCCCGTCCACATATTAGATGTTGAAAATAACTTCGTAGCAACAATCTTAACATATCCGGCATGCACTGTTTCGAAACTAAACACTTCCGGCTGTGGCGTATCAGGAGTATAAGCAGGTACAGGATAATCTGTCTTCGAAACAACTTCCGTCCATTCTGCACCATCCAATGATACCATTAACTTAAAATCAATAGGGAATCCGTCAACTGCTTCACCACCATATTTAGGATATAACCATATTTCATTAAAATCATCTTCCCGTGTCAATTTGACATTCACCCATTGCGGCTCATCAGAAGAGGAAGACGCTGTACCAAAATAATTTAAATTACTATTAGTAAAATCTCCATCTACCAAGAAACTAACTTCATGTCCTGCTTCTTCACTAATTGCCTGTACAAATCCACCTAAAGCCATATTCGGTTCATTCGGGTCAGGTTCAGGGTCAGGATCCGGATCCGGGTCAACACTCGAACCATCACTCAGATAAACCTCTATTTCCTTCAATTGTATATAATATACATCCTGATAATTTGTCCACATATTATTGGCTATAGCCAATTTTGTAGCAGTCAGTCTTACATACAGAGCAACTACAGGTTCGAAATCAAACTTTTGCGGATCAGCAGTCGTTGCATCGTAACCCGTTTTTTCAACGACAGTAGTCCAATCCTTTGCATCAGTAGAAATTTCCAGTTTAAAATCTTTAGGGAATCCTTCATTTGCCGCTCTCGGATAAAGCCAAATTGAATTAATCTTCTGTTTTTGTATCAGTTTTATCTGTACCCACTCCTCATGATCCACTCCAGTCTGAAAAGTTCCAAAGTATTCTTCGTTTCCTTGAATTAATCCATTGACAAGCAGGTTCGGACCATGATCTGCATCCTGTTCACTGCCAGACAAAACAGTACCACCCTTTGCCAGGTTCTCATTAACCTTCTCTACAACATCATCTCCATCATCACCACCATTATCATCCACATCTTGATAAATCTCCCCCGGATAATACCGATCTTCCGAACAACTTGAAATATAACAAGCGCAGAACAACAGAAACGTTATATATAGTATTTTTTTCATATCATATTCCTTTTAAATTAATAAATTACCAACCTTCATTTTGATCGAGCTTTGTATTTAAATCTCTTTCAGCTTCAGGTATCGGCCACAAATAGAATTTCTCAGGAAAAGAACGGGTAAACAGTTTCTCACCGGTAAACTGATAAACATCATGATTCAATCCAAACACAGGGTCATTGGTATGAGCTGTTCTCCAGCGTCTGACATCAAAAAACAAATGACCTTCTCCGGGGAATTCATGGAAACGTTCCATACGAACAGCCTTACGCATTCCTTCTTTATCCAGTCCTGCCAGATCATTTAATCCCGCTCTTCTTCTAACCCTGTTCACAGCCTCATAGATATCATCATCTGGAGCAGCCAGTTCCTCATTTCTGGCCTCAGCAAACATCAGTAGTACATCTGCAAAACGAATTAAAGGTATATCCGTAGGCCCCTGATATGCCCAGTACCCCTCTTCACCTACACAGACAAATTTACGCCATGAGTATGTGGCAAAATCATTAAACGTTACCCCCAATGCCTGAGGATCATCATTTACGTGTGCCTCATAAGGCCAATATACTTTAAAATATTTACTATCTTTGCCGTAATAAGTAGCAGAAGGCAAAATCATGTTTGCTCCAATCCGTTTATCCAACTTTTTAGGAGAGTTGATCACATCGGAATACCACTGTATCAAATCGTTTCCAAAAGTCACTTCATCCTGATAATTACTTCTTTTAGGACGGCTGTTTAAATTAATAGAACTACCATCGGCGTATGTACTCGTTTCAAAAGGAATATGTGATCCAAGACAATAAGATTCACCATTAATATAGCATGAACGATTGCCATACCAACTATCATAAGCCGTTCCATAATCTATCTGTGCTATGAATGACAACGCATAAATATATTCGGAATTTTTCTCATATTTCCAATCGAAAAGTTTTGTGTAGTCCTCTACCAGATCATATTTATAAGGTTCTTCCATTAATTTATGCAATTCATCCGCAGCATCTTTCCAACGTTTATCATAAAGATAAGTACGTCCCAACATCGCAACCGCTGCTCCTTTTGTTATTCTTCCGTTTTCCGAATCATTATACTCCAACGGTAAACGTTCAATCGCATCTTTAAAATCTTCTATCACAAAATCCCTCACTTCATCCGCCGTGTTACGTGGCAAATATGTTTCGGAAGGCTGTGTTGGCTTATCCAGTATAATCACACCACCATAAAGCTGCCAAAGTATAAAGTATGAAAAGCCTCTTAAAAAACGAGCCTCTCCAATCATCCGCTCTCTCAATTCAGGAGTAATATTGGGGTTGTCTGTCAGATTATAAATAGCATCGTTAGCTGCATTGATTACTTTATAATAATCTTGATAAGCAGCAAGAAAGATAGCATCACGAGTGGTTGCAGTAGCCATTTCTATATTCGAATTACGAAAATAGTCATAACCGTCCGGTCCGAAACAGGTAAAATGATAACAATATCCTTGCATAGACCATCCATTCTTTGTTTGCTTATAAACACCATTTAACTGCATGATTGCATTAGCATCCGAGGTCCATACCGTACTACCGGACAAATCATTATAGGGTGTCCGATCTAAAAAATCCGTACAGCCGCTCAGTAAAATTATAAAGGCCGATAAAATATAATGTTGTATTTTCATAATCGATTAAAATTTAATATTAACACCTAAAGATACTGTTTTCAATATAGGATAACCTACATCACCATCCATTTCCGGATCCATTCCCGGATAAGATGTTATCGTAAAGAAGTTTTCCAGATTACAATATGCTCTTATCCGTACTTTGGGAATCAAATTCTTGGGTATGGTATATCCCAACTGGATTGTTTTCACTCTCAAAAAGCTCGCATCATATAAATAATAATCTGACACCTGATTATTTTTCTCGTTACTTGCATATAATTTAGGAATACTGGTATTACGGTTTGTTTCTGACCATTGATTTTGGAATTGTTTCAAAAACAGACGTTCAGTTTCCGCATTCGTCAGGCTGAAAATACCGGTACTCAGGTATCTGTCCCAACCAGCCACTCCAGTAAACAAAGCATTGAAATCAAAATTCTTATAAGAAAGGGCAATAGAACCTCCAAAGGTAAATAAAGGAAGCGGTTGTCCTTTAAGTACTCTGTCCTTATCGTCTATCCTTTTATCATTATTCAAATCTTTATATAAAAAGTCACCAGGTTCCGGTCTGGAGGGCGAAAAAGTCCATCCCTCACTTACAAGTTTATCTATTTCAGCTTTATCCTGTACAATATGGTCTACTTCTCTTATGTAAAACTTGCCAATTGGTTGGTTCTCGGTCCATACAGTAGCTCCGTTAGTTTCGAGATAGTCTCCTTTATAATCAATAATCTTATTACGATTGTAAGCACCATTGACAGAAACGGACAATCCTAAATCACCCAACATTTTATTATATGAAGCTGAAAACTCAAAGCCTCTGTTGCGTACTTTCGCACTATTCACCATGGGAGCAGCCAGACCTCCATTTACATAGGGGATAGGATTTCTATACAAGATTCCATGTGTCAGTTTATTGTAGTAGTCAAAAGTCAAAGAGAGATTACCAAACAGATTTACATCCAGTCCCAAATCAACAACATCGGTCTTTTCCCAGGAAATATTCCGATTGGCAATAGCTGTAGTCCATACACCTTGTTGGATAGCATCACCGAAAGAAGTATTCGCCGGGCTATAGACATTCTGCCAGTCATAATTACCAATACCATTATTACCCAAACGTCCCCAAGATGCCCTGATTTTAAAGTTGTCCACCACAGGCTTCAAATTCTCCCAAAAAGCCTCTTCTGAGATTCTCCACGCAGCGGAAAAAGAAGGAAATGTTCCCCAGCGATTACCTGGAGCGAAACGGGATGAACCATCCAGACGTACATTTGCTTCCAGTAAGTATTTACCCGCATAATCATAATTGATACGACCAAAATACGACATCATTGCATAGTCATCCTTACCGCCTCCTGAGTTCTGCAAATCGGAAGCAGCGCTCAACACCGGAGTAGAAAGACTTATCAAACCGGCCTTCCTCACGTTGAACCACCATGCTTTACAATACTCCTGATTGTATCCTGCCAAAACTCCGATATTATGTTTCCTGGCAATTGTTTTATTATAAGTAGCAAATAAATCTATTACGTATCGGTCTGAATTGCTATCCTGATTGGTTATGATTCCCTGCTTTCCTGTTGTAACCTGTTGTTCCAAACGGAAATCCCAACGAGGAAGATCAGTATCTACTATGTTTTCTTTATAGTTATAAATATCTCTGAAATAACTCGCATTGATTACCAATCCTTCCAGCGGAGTCAAAACGGCAAATACTTTTCCTGTGAAACGGCGTTTGTTCTTTTCTCCCTGTTTGGCTTCCAAAATCCATAACGGATTATTTTTATCTCCGGTTCCCGTTTGTGCGGTTCCGTATCTTCCATCCGGATTACGGGGCACCATACCGGGAGATGTGGAATAAAACCAAGACAGAGCACCTCCTATATCACCTGCATCATTCACACCTAACATTCCAGATACGTTCACTCCTACTTTTATCCAGTCATTCACTGTAAAATCAGTGTTACTTCTTAAATTAACGACTTTATAAGAAGTATTATTCATCAAGCCATCATTATTCTGGAAATTTACGGAAGTATAAGAAGATATGCGGTTATTCCCTCCTCTCAATGATATTTGATGAGTTTGTACCATATTATTATTCAATAGTGCATCCCACCAATCCGTATTCGGATATTTTATCGGGTCTATCCGCGACTGTTCTCTCCACATATCTATAAAATCAGGTTTATAGAGTTCTGTCCGTTGGGAGTTTCTAGCAACCTGATTGCACAAATCCATATAATCAGCTGTATTACTGACGAGTTCCGGCAACTTTGTCGCTTTATTCCAGCCAACGCTACCTGTATATTCCAGTTCAATCTTACCATTTGTATTAGATCCGGTTTTAGTTGTAATCAAAATCACTCCATTGGATGCTCTTGAACCGTATATTGCCGCTGATGCCGCATCTTTCAAAACAGTTACAGAAGCAATATCATTAGCACTGATCTGACCAATATCTCCTGGTTGCCCATCAATCAATACCAATGGGTCTTGTCCGGCATTTAATGATCCTACTCCTCTCAAACGTAAAGTAGCTCCATCCGCTCCAGGTACTCCTGAACCCTGCCGGACATTCAAACCGGGCATTGTACCGGATAATGCACTGGACACATTTGTTATAGGACGAGAACTAGTCATGTCATTATCAAAATTGACGTTGGCGACAGCTCCTGTCAGATTTACCTTCTTCTGCACACCATACCCCACAACAACTACTTCATCCAACATTGCCATATTTTCGAGCAAGGTAATCTTTACAGGTTTATTTCCATCCGTTTTTATTTCTTCTTTCTTATAACCGATATAGGAAACATCTAATAGTATCTCTGTCCCTGCTTCTACATACAGTACAAAATTACCGTCTATATCACTGACAGTACCAGTGTTAGATCCCCTTACAGAGACTGTAGCCCCGATAATAGGATCTCCATTAACATCTACTATCTTTCCTGTTATTTTCCTTTGGTTTTCTGCTTTAAGCAATTGTTTATTAGACAAAATGATACTCTTATCCAATACAGAATAAGCTACATCTGTATTTTTAAAAATCTCATCAAGCACTTTGAATACATTTTTCTTACTTGAAGTTATAGACACACGCCGATGAACATCGACCTGTTTACTATTATAGAAAAACATAAATTCTGTCTGCGCTTCAATTTCATTCAAGACACTCTCAACTGTCTGATTATTCACGTTTAATTCCAGAATAGTGTTTTGAGCATAGGAATTTGCTGCGTTAATGCATCCCATAGAAATGCATAACATAATGATTAATAGTCTCATAGGCAGTGGAATTCTATTTAAGGTTACGCATAGTAACTTTCTTATCCAAAAAAATTGGATACTACAATGTTTTTGCATAAATTTGCTGCGATTAAATTAAAAAATAAAGTTAACTGTACTTGTCTGCAAACAAGTTGGTTCAATGATTTTTATATGGGGAAAAGTACGGCAATATTTTTCTCCATATTTTTGTTTCATGGCGGATGTGTTTTCATATTAAAAGTCTTTTAGCTAATAAATTTCGATTACGCTTTTTCCTTTCACAATCTCTTCTCCTTTCTTAGTTTTCTCAATGTCGATATATCTATACTTAATACCTGAAGCTATTTTAAAATGTTCCAGAATCCTGTCTAATCGTTGGTTGATAAAGGTACCTGTAAAGCAATATTCCTCCAGCTGTGAATTGATCAGTCTAAAATCAACATCAAACCGCTTGCTCAGTATCCTTAAAGCATCTTCAATCGGAGTGTCCCGAAAAATAATCTTTCCGCTTTTCCATGCGACGTCCGACTCGATAGAAGTATTTGCACAAACCAGTTCTTCATCTGCGAAATTATATATCACTTTTTGTCCCGGAACCATCACATGAACTGTTTCATGCCCCTGTTGCAGACAATGAAAGTTTACTTTGCCCGATACTAAGCTAGCTGCCACAAAATCTTCCTTTGGATATGCATCTACATTAAATTCGGTTCCCAGTACTTCCAGTTCTATATTCTTTCCAGCATCCACCAGGAAACGCCTGCCCGCATCCTTCTTTACTGAAAAATAAGCCTCTCCCTCCAGCTCCACTCTCCGATCATATTTGGTGAATTGAACCGGATACTTTAAATAAGACGCAGAGTTCAACCATACTTCCGAACCATCAGGCAATACAACTTTAGTTGTCATTCCCGGATTTGCACGAACTTCAACATATTGATCTACATCGGTAGTCCGACTATAAAAGATATACAATGAGAATAAAAACAACGGAATAAATAAAACAGCAGCTGTTCTTACACTCCACTCCCACCAGTTCAATTTCTTTCTTCCGGTCAATCGTTTATTTACTCTCAATAATGCTTTATTGGAATCGATTTCATTGACAGTCTGTATAACATCTGTTGCCCGATATATATAATACACCTGCTTGGCTACTTTCTTATTTTCCTCCGAGAATGAAATCCAGGTTTCCACCTTTTCTTTCTCCTCCTTTTCTAATGTTCCGGAGAAATACCGAAGTAAAATTGCCTCATCCATATTTATATTTATATTTGACTCTTTATTCATTTTTTCCCTGTTTTACTATTATGACTGGAAACTTCCTATAGTTCCTAAACGAAAATGCAACTTTTTTTATAAAAAATATCCGATTTGATTTAAAATATTGGTTATGAGCAGAATTAAGAGTTAGCAAAATAAAAGGTAACGATTTGGAGACCTATCTAATTCAATGATACTCCATACTTTGCATAACGTCAAATAACCTTTTGCAAAGGTATAAAATAAATCTCAAAATAAAATAGATCATATAATATTTATATTATTAGCCACCTCACAAGGGTGGCTTTTTCATTTTCACCCTATCAACAAAAATAGTCCTAAGACTATTGTCCTTTCTGTTTTCCTCTGTCTCTCTTGTTTCGTCCTCCACAAATGCTGTTGTTATCGGTCGAGCCAGTCATTTCGTATCTGGGGCAAAGGTATTTACGGGTTCTAAACAGGCAAAAAAGGTCAAGCCGCAAGCGGTTTGCATAACAATCTCCACACCTCACTCTGTTCGGGTAGTATTCTTCCGCAAAACCTTGTTTGCCCTAAACCCTACACCATTTATGCCCCTGAAACGAAAACGACCGACCCGACGGAAAGACGCATAAAAAAAATGTCGGATTTACGAGAGACAGAAAAGACAAATGGAAACTTCAACTCCCTCTCCTCAAGAATCCGCATAAACTTAAAAAAACAGAGCGATGAAAACAAGGTATAAAATAGCAGTTTGGGCGGTGGTAGCCGTAGCAGGTTCAGCCGTGTTTGACGGTAGTGTTTGGGCGTGGCTTATAGGTCTGTTAGTGGGCAAGTTTGTAGCACAATTAGTTGTTACCATAGCGTTGGCAATTATCCTATACTTTCTCTTTTATGCACTTATCATCGGCTCAATCTTTTGGATACTAATCAATTAAAAATACAATATTATGAACATCTTGAATGACAGCCCCAAAATGTATGATTTTATCACTCTTACCAAAGAGGAGTTTTTGAAAGTCTATAATCAAATTACAGCAGACGAGTACGATAACATTTTAGCTATTTACAATTTAATCTAATAGCCGTATGAAAACAAGACGAGGTAAAACAGTGGCACAGCAGTGCAGACACTATGAAGTTGAGAACATCTATGAGTATATGGTTAGTGTGTATATCAATGGCAATTTTACCGATTTTAGAGAGCTGTACGCAGAGTTGTGTACCGATGCAAAACGGCAGTTTGTGGAGTATCTTTTTGATGAAGTGCCACGAGTTTACCACCAAGAGATAATAATAGCAACCATTAGATAATCATTAGTTATGAGAACAATAACACGAGAATACACTCTTTTCCCGATACACGAGTTGTCGGGAGAAGCACAGCAAACAGCCTATTACAAGTGGCTTGAGCAAGTGGAATATACATTTTCAAGCGACAATAGTAGCACGATGGATGAATTTGCCAAACTCTTTGACCTTAACATTCGCAATTGGAGCTATGATGCATACTCTTATAATTACAGTTTCTTCACCTCTCTTTCGGGTGAGGTGGAGGAACTAAGCGGAGAGCGTTTAGCACGGTATATTCACAACAACCATTGGTGCAGGATATTTACTCCTAAAATTTATTGGGGAGCAATGAAAGTTGGAGGTAAAACCACCAAGCGACTAAGCAGAATATTCTACACTTCTGATTGTCCGCTAACAGGTTATTGTGCCGATTGTGCAATATTGAAACCGATATACGATTTTCTAACACACCCCGATAGCAAAATTACCTACCTGAAATTAATGGAAAGATGTTTAGAGAGTTTCTTCCAATTTTGCCGTGATGATGTTAGCTACACACAGAGCGAGGAGAGTTTCAAGGAGATGAGCCAAGCTAACGATTGGGAGTATCTATCCAACGGCAAGCTATTCAACTAAATCATTCACTTTGGGTAGGTGGTTCAACCTACCCACAAAAACCAACAACATTATGAAAGCAACAGAGCATTTTAAAAGCGTAATCAAAGCATATTTAGACCTAAGAGCAGGTTATGACGAACTATTTGCGGTGTCTTATGCCAACCCAAATAAGAGTTTAGATGATTGTGTAACCTACATTTTAAACGAGGTTCAGAAAAGCGGTTGTGCAGGTTTTACCGATGAGGAGGTCTATTCAATGGCACTTCACTATTATGATGAAGATAGTATCGAAGTTGGCAAACCCATAGAGTGCAAAGTGGTAATCAACCACACGGTTGAACTTACTGAAGAGGAAAAGGCACAAGCACGACAAGACGCAATACAGCGAGTGCAAAACGAGGCTTATGCCAAAATGAAACAGAACAGTAAGCCATCTCCAAAGAAAATCGTATCTGCACCAACCATACCATCATTATTTGACTTTTAACCCCAACAGTTATGAAACCAAAGAATAAATTTCAACAGCACGTGGTAGAGTTAAGCAAACAACTACCCAAAATCACCGAACCGCAACAGCGTTGGGCATTCAAGCATTGTTTCGAGCATATAGGCAAACGCAACGCAAAAGGTGAGATTATTTGTTTGGAGTGCGGACACAAATGGAAAGAGGACGGTTCACCACTTGCAGACTCTCTATTGGGGTGCAAGTGCCCGAACTGCTCCACCCAATTAAGCTTAAACACCACCATGCAAAGAGTATTTAAAGAGATTGAATACTTTGGTATCATAACCACTTGTGGCGATTTTCAAGTTATACGCTATTTTCACATAAGTGCATACCGTAAGGCAGGAACACAAGTCAGTTATTCGTGCTCAGAGGTGGTACAGCGTTGGCTATCTCCCCAAGGCAAAGAGGCTACCGTTGCACGTTTGCGGGGAATGAGCATAATGTATTATGATATTTGGAATTTTTGTTCTGACCTTGAAATTCGCCCCTATCACAGGGCACACGATATTGACCCGATACGCTTCTACCCACGAGAGTGTGTTATTTCTGAAATTAAGCGCAACGGTTTCAAAGGTGATTATCACAATATAGCACCATTTGACCTATTCCGTAGTCTTCTTGCAAACAATAAGGCTGAAACGCTTTTAAAGGCAGGACAAGTCAATTTATTACAATACTTTATCCGCTACTCAACAAAGAGCATAGACAACTATTGGAACTCTATCCGCATAGCCATCCGTAACAATTACACCGTTGATGATGGTTCAATATGGTGTGATTATATAGACCTGCTAAGGTTCTTCGGTAAGGACACCAGCAACGCAAAGTATGTTTGCCCAGATAACATATACAATGAACACGACAAACTGATGGAGAGGAAAACAGCACAGCTAGAGCGAGAACGAGTAGCCGAGAAAAAGCGTAAGGCGTTGGAGGATGAGCAGAAGTTTAAAGAACTCAAAGGCAAATTCTTTGGGATATCTTTTACAGATGGAAAGATACTCGTAAAAGTGTTGGAAAGCGTATTGGAATATATGGAGGAGGGAACACATATGAAACATTGTGTGGCATCAAGTAATTACTACCTCAAAACCAACTCTCTTGTCTTATCCGCAACTATCAATGGTAAACGCATTGAGACGATTGAAATTTCATTAGACACACTAAAAGTAGTACAATCTCGTGGAGTATGTAACAGCAATACCGAGTACCACGACCGCATCATTAAGTTGGTGAACAAGAATGTTAAACAAATACGCAGTCGAATGACTGCATAAACCCAAAGAATATGAAACAAATTGAAATAGAAAGCACAGTGCAGATTTACAACGAAGCAACAGCAGTTGCTTATGCACAGATAATCAATACTATTGTTTGGTGTCAGACAAGTGAGGAACTACACGAGAGAATGAACACCATAAAACAAATACTAACCGTTCATCTACATTTTGAGTGGGGTTTTGGCAAACATCATTTTTGGCTCAAACAGCGGAAAGAACTCCGTAGTGAGGAACTTTTAAAAGACCGCATATTAATCGTAAAATTTTAATTTGTATCAAGATGAAAAATAATTTTAGAGAGAGCAGTAAATTTGAAAGCCTATCAAGGGAGAAAAAATGCCATTACTATAAGTATATCGTAAAAAGGCATCTTAATGATATAAAAGAGGGTATAATACACTCAAAGAACCGTATGGAGGAAAATTATTACCGAAATCGTTATGCCGTGCAATTAAGCATTTATGCCAAAGCAATGAATGTGCAAAAAAAATATTTAGAGAGATATATTTGCCGACCGACACAAACATTAATCCATAAAAATCAAGAATAATGAAATCACTAAATAAAAACGGAGTATCCACTTGCACGGAAACAGGACAAGAGAAGTTTGTATATTTCAATCTTACACCAAGACCGAGAAAGCGTGGGCGGTATTGCCAATATGATTATCGTGATAAATCAGACGGAGAACTATTCAGCACTGTTGCCACCACTTTGGAGCAGTGCCGAGAGCGTAGAGACAAATGGTTAAACACTAAAAACGATGCACAATGATAGCACAGACGATATTACAGCAAATTGGCGGAAGACGTTTTTCCGTAATGACAGGGAGTAAAAATTTCACAGATATAGGTCACGGTTTGCGGATGAACCTTGCACGCAACAAGACCCAAGCCAATCGGCTTGAAATTGTACTTGATGAAGGAACAGACACCTATATAATGAAATTTTACCGTCAAGTGATAACAAAAGATTTAGAGGTGAAAGTGACCGAAGTAGCCAATTATGATATGGTTTACTTTGATATGTTGGAGGATATTTTCACCTCAGTTACGGGACTGTACACAAGGTTTTAATGACGGGCGGAGCAATCCGCCCGCTACTTTTTGCCTGTGAGCCTAAGCGGTACAAAAAGTAGCAAAAAGACCGCTTAAAACCTTTTTAATCAATGTACAAACGTTACTTTTGACAGTGAGTTGTGACGGCTCAAAAGTAACAAAAAGCCTTACTAAAAATATTTTACAGCATAAAAAACCGTCGACAAATTACTGCCGACGGATATTTTAATTGAAATTGGGATAGCACTATTGTTATTCATTTTTTTCCGACTCATTATTAAACGAGAAACTCATTTCGTGCTTCTTCCCCGTTTTACTTTCCACCACTATATCAATTTTCTGTTGGTCGATACTTTGCGATGTGTAGTACAAGCGAAAAACCTCCTTGGTGAGTGGGTAGCGGTCGTTGGGTTTGAGGATAGTGCCATTGTCCATTTTTAGAGAGCCTTTGCCTGATGGTTGGAAATAACGGATGGTGTAGGTATCCTCCTCAAATCTGCCGGAACGTATGAGTGTACAGCGTATCTCGGCTGTTTCTCCTTTGATAATTTTACTTTGCACCGGCATTGTCTCCACCTTAAAATCGTATGCTTGTTGTATATCCAATGTATCATCACAAGCGGTTAGCAGGGCTGCACATTTAAACAGAACCACTGCTATTAATATATTCATTTTCATACTTCTAATTGATTATAAATTTGACACCTAAGCCTATTTGGGTATTAAACCTATTGAACGATGTTCCCCAGAGTACTCTCTCTCGCACATTAACAAGCAGCACCACACGGTCTGCAAGATAGGTTTCAATTTCAAAGGTTATTGCCCCACCATAGAGAAAGCAATCTTTGTTTAGGAGAGAGGAGCCGTCCATTAACTGTTTGTTTCCCCAATTGCTTGTCTCATATCCTGCCAAGGCTGAACCGCCAATCGAGAAAAAAAGCGTCTTACTTGGGTCGGATAGAAAAGTGTAGTAGTAACCTCCTTCGGCAGTAAACTGTGCCATAGGCAAACTTACCGTCTTGTAATCAAACTGCTTTTGCATATACTCCGCTCCAAAGACCCATTTATCGCCCCTTTTGTTGTAGGTGGAGAGTGTTACCCCAGCGTGAAATGCTTTTTTAAAATCCACACCACCCACCGTTCCGGTTGTCAACCCAATACCACGCATACCCGGTAGGCATCGTTGTGCAGATGCCTGCCCCACACATAGGGCAAGCATCGCAACCATTAAAAATAGAACATTTCTCATCATTACTTCACTTTAAGTTCATTAATTACATTGGCTCTAACAATGTCGGAGTTCTCTACAACAAATGATTGATGTCTGCCTCCCGACTTTTCGTGAAGCTCTACTACCAACTGCTTGTCATCGGGAATGGTGAACTTCTCCATAGTAAACACGGTGCGTTCATCATTTTTACCGGCTATGCGTGTGGCATAGTTAAAGGCACGAAGCGGAAAGATAACCTGCTCCTGAATGGCGGTGCGTTTAGCAACCTTCTTATCTACGATTTTGAAATTCACATAATCCACATCAAAGGGTACGTTTGAGCTGTTCTTAATCTGCGTGTGAAAATAGAGTAACCCATTGTAGGTATATACTCCCTTCAATAGGAACTGAATACCGAACTTCTTACCTCCGATATGTTTCACCTCACGCTTGTTATTCTTGTGGATGGATTTCATAATCAGATGCACCAGTTTGGGTGACTCATTACCCAAATCTGCCAAGTAAATATCTAAGGCGTTGTTCGGGCGATTTACATCACTTCCATCGTGGATAAAATCTTTCATCTCCACGTTCAGTAGTAAAGGTTCATCGGCATACTTCACATTAAACGTATAAAAACTACCGCTTTCGGTAATCACCGAAAAATTGGTCTCTGTACGGAAATTCTTAACCGTAGCTTTCACACGGATTACATTATCTGCACCGTCTGCCTTACCTGCAATAAGGTTCGCAGATCCCAAGTCTACATAGCGAACAGCCGATGGGAATATGATATGGACAGTCTTATCATAAGTGACTTCTAAGCCGTAAGGCGGTATCATACGGTCGTAGGTGATTTTACGGGTCAACCCCTCGAAATAATCACCTGTACTCTCTTGTGCATTGGCACTTGCAAAGCCCAGCATCAGGGCGATAGCTAACATTACTCGTTTCATTTTTACTTTGGATTTTAGTGGTTTATATTACTGTTTGTTTTGGTAAAGCATTAGATTGTAACCAGCTTTCAGATGCACCTTTACCGTGCGCATCTTCTTTGCGATATATTGTGACGTTCCTTGTATCACTCCTTTGCCAAGGTCTGAGGCAAGTTGTGCTCCGGCATCGGTTGAGATATTGATACTACTACCCAACGAACTACCCATATTGGCAGCAATCTCCTTTACTGCATTCATCTCCATTGAGCCGGGTATGAAAATACCCTCCTGACCATCCGCATCAAAAACGGTGAGTGATACCGGAATGATTGTACCTCCATACTCCAAGGATTGTATCGTGATTTTCAGCCTTTCACCTGTAATTTTACACACCCCTGTGATAAGAGAGTTTCGTGGTAAAATAGTTTCTCCGGCACGCATAGCCTCCAGCAGTCTAAGCCTAACGCCCTCACCGTCCAATACCGTTTGGTTGCCATTCACACACGCCTTGATGGTGTTTTTCTCGGTGGTAGTGGTTGTTCCAACTGCTGTATGAAATCCTAAATTACGCTCCACGCTATACTCTTGGGCAAACTCTACATCACTCATCGGCTGAGAAAGAGAAGAGACGGTTCTCTCTTTTACTTGTGCCACAGGTGTCATTAGAGCCTTGCCGTTTCTCTCCGTTACTTTCGGTTTTGAGGTGTCCTCAGCAGGAATAGAATGAGTATTTGCAGAGCTTTGTCCTCCCGATGGCATATACTTCGCAGCCAACTGATAGGATTTTTCAAGCAAGGCAAATTGGTCGTCTACGGTCTCTTTCTCCGTCTGACGGTTATACGCCATCTCTCGAAGCTCTTCCAACTCCTTACGCATATCCTCCTTTTCCTCATCCACCTTTGGATCTTCATAGAAGTTGCCCAGTGTTCGGTTTATATCCTTATAGGCATTTGCAGAAGCATATATTGTCTCTTTGGGACGACTACTGCCACCACCCGAACCGTAACTGCTTGTAGACTCAGAGGGTTGTTCAGCTAAATAAGGTTCCTTTTCTTCATCTGCCTCCGCACCAAAGAGTGCCGCCAAATCTTGCATCTGCCCCTTACGTTGCTGCTCTTTGGCTTCCAACTGCTCCTTTTCGTAGGCATCCTGCTTGTCGCCGATAAGCCCTGTATCTGTACCTGTCGGGACCTCTGTATTAAACCCTTTCTGTTCCTGCTGCTCCTCTTTTTCGGATGGAGCAAATATCAGCCACATTGCCACGGCAAATACAATCACCATAAGCGGATAGACAATCAGTTTCTTTCTGCGTTGTAGCTGCTCCTCGGTCAGCTCCACTTTGGGCTTGTCTGGCTCTTTGGACGAAGCCTCTTTCTTTTTAATCTCTTCCATACTCATACGTTTTTAATCTGTTAATACTGTCTTGTTTGATTTTTAGCTCCAGCTTTTTGATATGCTCTATCTGCTGTAAATACTCTCGTTCACCCTCACACCTGCCGATATGGTACAATCCGCTCAAAGTAATATAGATAGATGCAATGGTAAAGAGCGTGAATAACACCAGAACCACCACCAAGCGCTTTTCAGGTGTGATACATCCGCATAGGTGACGAATTTTCATATCCACCCAATCCTGTATTTTCTCAATCTGTTTTAGCATAATCTTATCGTTTAATGGTTCGTATGTCTCTATTCTCCACAATCTCGAACGCCTCGATAATAAAGCCGTGAGGGTTGTTGTCGGAGCGAACGGAGTTCAGCAGGTTGCACCGTGTTACAAGGCTGCGCTCCGTTACATTGCTCTCACGGATAATCATCTGCTTGGCGTAGGTAGTCACCTTGTAGGGGTAGCCGTCAAAATTGCACGACACGCTATCCACCTGCACCATTTGGTTGATATTTCCCGCTATGATACGGTTGTAGTAGCCCTTCTCTGCAAAGTTGTTGTAGTAGTTGAAGGCACTTTTGTCGGCAAGCTGAAAGGCTCGCTTGATATTGCTCTCAATGGCGTTTTTGTCAGGCGAAAGCGTGAAAAAGAGTTCGTGAAACCGCTTTACGTGTTCTCGTGCCTCTACGGGACGGTTCTGTGATAGGTCTTGCGAGAGGGCGAGCATAAGAGATTTTCCGCCATCCAACACATATATTTTCTCCCGTTGTTTCTCTGCAAAGGAGTAGGAACTCCAGACGGAGTAACCAACAATGCAGGCGCACAGGCATAGAAAGATGATGCCAAAGAGCCTAATCTGTTTGAAACTTGTTTCGATATTTTTTAATGATTTAAATTCCATTTCTCTAAATTGTTTAATGATTACTGTTTCTATTTACCTCGTATGCGACCTACGATATTTCCTACTACTGCTCCTCCTGCCGCACCTGCCGCACCGCTTGCCTTATCCATACTTTTGGTTGCTGTATTATTTACATTGCGACCATAATTCCCCATACCTCCTGCTTGAATAATCCAGCCTGCAACAGTGGGTACTGTAAAGTAGCCGATGATACCTATTATCATAAAGACAATGTAAACTCCCGAAGATGAGTCAGGTATGTAGGTTGGGTCTTGAAGAGCCTCTATATCTTTTTGCAGCATCAATATCTGTATTTTTGCCAATACCGAGCTGAATAGATCGGCAACCGGTAACCACAGATAGACTGAAACATATCGTGTTATCCACTGAGTGAGTGTACTCTGAAAGCCGTCCCAAACCGAGATGGCAAATGCTATTGGTCCCAAGATGGAGAGCACAATAAGAAAGAATGTCCTAAGAGTGTCAATCAACAGTGCCGCTGCTTGAAAGAGTAGTTCCAATATATCACGAAAAAACTCACGGATAGATTTTTTCATATTGTACATTCCACGCTCCACATACATCCCTGCCATCGTTCCCAAATCTTTGGGTTCCCAGCCCAACTCCTCCAACTTTTTGTCGAACTCCTCGTTACTCACCAAGTAGGCTGTTTCGGGGTTACGTACCATTGCCTCATACTCCAGCTTATCTTTCTGCTCCCGATATTTATTCATATCAAAGGTCTGTGTTTGGAGCATCTGATTGGTTCCTTTGACCACCGGAGAGAGAACACTGTTAATAGTGCCCAGCACAATGGTTGGAAAGAACATTATGCAGAGTCCGATGGCAAAGGGACGAAGTAGTGGATATACATCTATCGGTTCTGCTCTTGCCAAAGATTGCCACACTCTAACGGCAACGTAAAACAACGCCCCTAATCCTGCTATACCTTTTGCCACCCCTGCCATATTGGAGCACAGAGGCATCATCTCTGTATACAGACTTCTAAGTACCTGATGAAGGTTCTCAAATTCTATGGCTGCCAACATCATATTACCAATATCTTTCGTTAGCGTTGCCGTAGAGAGCCATCACACGATTGGTGTCATTTTTCTTTTTGGCACGCAAGTAACTGACAGAGATATTTTTGTTGGTATAGTAGCCCACCAAATTGCGATACTGTTTCACCTCATTGTAGGTCTTGTCGATAATGTCCATTCTATCCTTGTCGCTCATAGAAAGGGAACTTGCATTAACTACTCCCTTGAGGTCTTTCAACAAGTCTGCACTCTCGCCCAACAGCTTTGTGTAGCCAAAGGCGATAGCTCCAAGTTCCTCTACCGAATAGTTCGGGTCTTGCATCATCTTCTGGAAGTTTTTTACATAGATGTCGGAGATTTCGCCCACCATCAGAATGGTTTGCTGTACCTTGCGAGCATCCTTAACTAAATTATTTACACTCTTTAGTGCGTCATAATATTTTTTACCCTGCTCGTACACCTTCACCGTTTCTTGAAAGTTCTTCACCATATTGGTCGCTGTCGTGGAAGTTTGCACGATATTTTTTGTTGCATTTATAATTCCTTGTGCCAAGTTAGCAGGGTCAATAACTGCCCATTGTGCGTTTGCCTTTCCTACAAATAGCAGGCACAGGGTGAAAAGCATAATTATTTTTGTTTTCATTTTACTTTGGATTTTAGTGGTTTGTTACTATTTCTCACTCACACGGGTATAATCTCCATTGGGTGAAAAAGTTAATATATCGGTAGCCTCATTGTAGGCAATGTCAATCCGAAAGCCGGTGTTGATAAAAAGATTGCCGTTCTGTTCTACAATAAGATAGGTTTCGGGCTTTACCTTGCGTGTAATTCCAGAGCGTTTGAATACAGTTACTTTGTACTGCTCTCCATCTTTGAATATCAAAACATTGGGTTTCAATCCTACACTCTGCCAATTCCCACACAATTTATCCAAATCGTGTGTACGCATATCTGCACAAGCAGTAATACACAATGCGGCTATACTCAGCATACAGGCACTTAACAGTTGCCTATGCTCATTTAAAAAGTTACTCATTTTACTTTGGATTTTAGAGGGTTATTTATTTTTGTTACGTTTACTCTCTGCCAACTGTTTAATGGCAAGTTCTATGTTTCCGCCCAACTTCTCGGCAAGAGCCATCACCTCCATTTTCTCGGTCTCTTCGGTGGTGTAGCAGAGGTACTCTTCGCCACTAACCTCTGTGGCATACACTGCTGACTGTGTTCCGCCAAGTCCAATCCACACCTCCTTGTAGAGTCGTGATGGATTGTTTGCCATATTGATTGAGAGTATCTGCCCTCGCTCCTTGTCGGTCAAGCCCAACAGATTTTGGATACTGTCAAACTTATTCATATACTTGCGTTGGTCGAGCAGGATTTTACAGTCGGAGTTGTTGATAATTGCCTCCTTTACCACAGGGCTGGAGATAATATCATCTACCTCCTGCGTTACCACAATCGCCTCCCCGAAATACTTACGAACAGTTTTATAGAGGTACTTTAAATACTCACTCATACTTGCCGATGAGAGAGCCTTCCAAGCCTCCTCCACAATTATCTGTTTTCTAACACCTTTGAGCCTGCGCATCTTGTTGATAAAGGCTTCCATAATGATAATCGTTACCACCGGGAAAAGCTCCTTGTTTTCCTTTATGGCATCAATTTCAAAGACTATAAACCGTTTTGATAGCAGGTCGATATTCTTATCCGAGTTGAGCAAGAAATCAAACCTTCCGCCTTTGTAATACTGCCTTAGTGTTGTCAAAAAGTTGTCTATATTGAAGTCAGCCTTGCTCACCTCAATCTCTCGCTTGGCTATCTCTGTGCGGTAGTCATCACGCATAAACTCATAGAAAGAGTTGAAGTTTGGGACAATACTGCGGTCAGCCTTGATACGGTTGATATAGGCGGTAACAGCACTACCCAGCTCACCGCTTTCCGTCTTTGAAATCTTATCCTCCTCACTCTTCCAAAGAGTCAGCAGTAGCGTTTTGATACTGTCCTTTTTCTCTACATCAAAGACCATATCGTCAGTATAGAACGGATTGAATGAGATTGGTTTTTCTTCTGTGTAAGTGAAATATATTCCATCTTCGCCTTTGCTCTTTTTGTTTATCATCTCGCAAAGTCCCTGATAGGAGTTACCCGTATCCACTAACACCACGTGCGTACCCTGCTCGTAATATTGGCGGACAAGGTGGTTCATAAAGAAAGACTTTCCGCTTCCCGACGGACCAAGTACAAATTTGTTTCGGTTGGTGGTAATGCCTCGCTTCATCGGTAGGTCGGAGATGTCCACGTGCAGAGGTTTGCCCGTCAACCTATCCACCATCTTGATACCAAAAGGTGATGGCGAACTTTTGTAATTGGTCTCCTGAGTAAAGAAGCAAACTGCCTGCTCAATAAAGGTGTAGAAACTCTCCTCCGCAGGAAAGTCAGCCTCGTTGCCAGGAATACCTGCCCAAAACAAGGTCGGAGTATCCACCGTGTTGTGTCGAGGTTTACACTCCATAAGGGCAAGTTGAGAACCCACATCGTTTTTGATATGCTTTAGCTGTTCTCTATCGTCAGACCACGCCATAACATTACAATGGCAACGAACAGAGGTCAATCCCATACTGTGAGCCTCATTTAGATATTCATCTATCCACTGTTTGTTTATTTGGTTCGAGCGGCTGTAACGGGAGAGAGAGTGCATATTTTTTGCGGACTTCTCAAAGTTTTGAAGATTGGCGGCACTGTCATCTATAAACACATATTGGTTATAGATATGGTTACACGGCAAGAGCAGTCCAACTGGACTTGCGAACGACAATCGGCAATCTGAACGGTCGGTAGATAGTTTTTCATACCTCATATCGGTCATAACACTGCCCGGAAGATCCTCCACATCCGAAAGGGTGTGCAGGCACAGAATGTTATCACCAATACGCATCTCATCTGCTCCAAGTGACAAATCTTTTAGTGTTGTGGTATCGGTCTGTGATAGAGAAAAGTATTTCTCAACGATGCCCGCTTGGGACGCTGTTCCAACTATCTCATCTGTAGTTAGACGATGCAGTTTGATAAATCCGCTGTCATTTAAAATGGAGCTAAATTGTCCCACCGCTTCAATAAACTTTGTCATTGCCTCTTTGTCCTTTATCTCCTTTGGAATTATATTGCCACGGCAGAGGGTGGAAAAATTACTCTGCATCCTCATTCGATCTTTGGTGGTTTTAGTCAGGAACAGGTAACAGTAGTGGTTCAGATAGGGTCGCTCATTGAAATGCCTCTCAAATGAGCGGCTCAAAAAACTAATATCCTCCTTATCGGTATCAGGCTTATAGTTCTCACGGATAAAAATATCCTGCTTATGCACTATGGAGTAGTTCGGAAGAACCTTTATTGCCTTTACCCAAGCTGAGTGTATTGCTTCATACTCTGCTGATGTTACTGTGTAGAGTTCGGGGAGTTCACCCCTAAATCCTACCGTCACATCGGCATCTTTGCTGATAATGCAATCTTGCTCCACCGAGAGAAGTGGAAACTTACTCTCCAGTGTAGTTGATTTTAATGTTTGTCTCATCTCTTCTTTTGTTTAAATAGTTTGGGGATTTTTAGTCTATTGATAATGTATTTGGGGTGTGAAGCTCCGGCTTGCATCTTCATTAGTCCGTGTTCTCCGAACTTGGCATTTAGGGCGAAAGTTTGCCACACCAAAGCAGATGCGGCAACTACTCCAAACCCGATGCACACCCACTGTGAGATGCCTATCATATACATAATGACAAACACAACGAATACAGCGAGTAGTCCACCCACAAAGATGAAAAGATACTGAGCTTTCAGCCCCTTGAACTCAACCGACTTTCCAATCCCTCTATTGATTGGATAATCTGCCATAACCTGTTTATAAGAAAAATGAGCGAAGAATGGTTGCCGCTACAATCAGGAAGATACACGCCCCAAACCACGAAGCCGCTGTCTTTGATGTATCGGGGTCGCCAGATGAGTCGAGTAGGTCAGCTCCCTTACGGGAGCTTTCCCCTCTAAGAACCGTACTTG
>OGLK01000029.1_pt1 | contig 166254 bp, 144 predicted proteins | sample 1572811 | NCBI WGS metagenome assembly OGLK01 (sample SAMEA2581898, study PRJEB24529) | metagenome | biome: Human gut stool | place: China | collected 2011
TAACAACCTGTGCTTCCGCAGATAAAAGACCAGAAATACATAAGAAGTATGCAGATGTACAGTTTGTTGCAAAGGGAAGAGAAATGTTGGGATTTGCTCCGGATATAGGAGATTTGACCATTACAGATGGGAAGGAAGAAGGAGATATTTACTTCTATGACGATGTGGGAGACGAGAGCTTTCTCATAGCAACCAAAGGCTGCTATAACATTTTTTTTCCAAATGATATCCACCGTCCGGGATGTATGGTGGAACACCCTGGAAAGGTGAGGAAAGTGGTTGTGAAGGTGAGCATGGACAGGGTATAGGATGCTAAGCAGTAGTAGAAGGGAGTTCGTCAGCACAGTGCTGGTTGACGGATTCCCTTTTTGCATGCAACTTAAAATCCGGTAATTTTTCCAAATATATAAAAGTCATAAATGTTTAGGATATGCTGCATTTATGAAAAGTTTATGATACATGGAAAGCGGTAATGGATTCCAACGAATGTTATCAGTATTTCATGATCTGATGAGTGGCGGAAGATATTAACGTCTGACTATAAACTTTAACCGCAGCCGTACGATAACATAAATAGAAATAAGAAACCCCAAAAACCCTATAACACCAGTGGGAGGTAAACAATGAGGATAAATTTTAACGCAATCCAGCCTAAAAACACCATTATCAATGCGGCAAGGGTAAACGCCTCCTTTGCAAAGAATAATAGCAGAACCGGAAAATCTGCCGGAACCGGGCGCAGTGACCGGGCCGATTTCTCGCCCCAGGGAAAGCTGATGAGCATGATAGAGAATCTGACAAAGCAGAAGCAGACCATCATTGACAGAAAGAATGAACTGGTGGAGAACACCTTAAAAAACGGCGGTAAGGTGGATGACATCAAGGACCAGCTTAAAAACTACGGAAAGCAGCTGGCCGACCTGGATAAACAGATAGCAGGACTGTATGCCCAGCAGGCCAAGGCATGTGCGGAACCGGATGACAAGAAAAAGACGGACAGGACTGACCCTCATAAGACGGAGGAACAGCGCGAGGTGGAGCGTTTAAGCAGTCTGGCCAATGTATCGGATGGTATCAGGAATGCTGAGAAGATATCCGCCGTAAAGGACCGGGTTGAGGGTGAGATGCATGTGAAGGAAGCTGAGGTCAGCCAGGGCGGTGTGCATGTGGATGCCCTGGTCAGCAAAGGCATGGGCGGCGCTGCCAATGTGGCGGACATGGTTGACAATGAGACGAGCGCATTAAAGCGGAAGGAGATGGAAATTGCGGCGCTGGGAGACCGGGCTTCGGCCCTTGGGGACAGTCAGGCAAAGAGCCTTGGAGACAGCATGGATGCGCTGGAGGAGAACCGGGAAGCGGATGATCCGGTAAGGGAAGATAAGGCAGAAAAGAGCAGTGAAGAAAACAAGACGGAAATCCGGGCAGAAAACAACACAGGAATTTGGACAGAGGAAAGCGGGAATGCAAAAAATACAGGTTCCGGAAAGACGGATACCGGAACCTTAGTTTCATGATTTACAGAATGGATTTATCAGGACAGACCCTGTCCGCGGCCAACTGTAAAATATAATATGACAATAATAACCGCCGGAGCCAGGAACTTTACCAGAAAGGCCCACAGGCGTTTCCAGGCCATGCTGTGGCCTGAGGCTTCAATTTCCTTTGAGGCGTTGTCTGTTCCCCAAACCCATCCCACGAACAGACAGAAGCACAGGGCTCCCAGGGGAATCATCAGATTGTCAGTGAATTTTTCCATGACAGCGTTCATGGGGAGATATTGGACGCCGTTGGTAAAATCAAACCACGGCAGCTTTATGTCCATGGCTCCCTGGGACAGCGAATAACCTGCGCTTAAGAATGACATGGGAATCACAAGGAGCAGGGTTGCTTTTAACCTGGCAAAACCGAATTCTTCCGTAAGCCATGCGATGCAGCTCTCAAGGATGCTGATGGCGCTGGTCAGGGCTGCCACGAACAGCAGGAGGAAGAAGGCAAAACCAAAGAACACGCCGCCAGGCAGCCGGCTGAACACCTCAGGAAGAGCCATGAAAGCAAACCCGCCTCCCATGCCCATGGCTTCGGGACCAGCCGTAATATAAACCACAGGCACGATGGCAAGTCCGGACAGGAGGGCCACAAGGCTGTCCAAGATACAGATACAGCCGGCGCTTTTGGCCAGATTCTCTGTCCTTGGCACGTAGGAGCCGTAGGTCACCATGATGCCCATTCCCACACTGAGGGAGAAAAAGGCCTGGCCCAGGGCGGCTACCACGGTTCCTCCGTTGAATTTCGCGGGGTCCACTGCCAGCATATATTTAAGGCCTTCGGCGGCTCCGTCCAGGGTTATGGCATAGACCACAATTCCGGTTAAGAGCACGAACAGGCCGGGCATTAAAAATTTACTGACCCGTTCAATTCCTTCTGATACACCCCGCACAACCACATAGATACACAGAAGGAGGAAGGCGGCGCCCCAGAGAAGCGGTTCTGCAGGCCGTGATATAAAATCTGCAAAATAAGCGGAAAATCTGCTGCTGTCGTTTCCAAAGGCACTGAAATCCGCCCCGGTAAGGTACACCGAAATGTATTTCATCACCCATCCTCCCACTACACTGTAGTAGGACATGATTACAAACAAGGTCAGGACCCCGATGCCCCCGGCAAAGCTCCAGCGCGGGTTCAGCCGGCGGAAGGCGCCCACCACATTTTTCTGGGTGCTGCGCCCGATGGAAAGCTCTGCCAGCATGACCGGGAATCCTACGAACAGGACAATCAGCGCATAGCAGATTAAAAACGCCCCGCCGCCTCCGGCAGCCACCTTTCCCGGAAATTTCCATATATTTCCCAGTCCCACAGCACTTCCCGCAGCGGCCAGTATAAAACCTATGTTGCTGGCCCATTGGCTTCTTTTATGTTCCATTTTCAAAACCCCTCCATTATATCCATCATATATCTGGCATATATCTACACATATTCATCAAAAATCCCGGCCATATGCCGGGAAAATAACCTTGTTTATTCTATCACAATGCCCTGGCACCGTCTATTCCTTTTTACAAATTAATACAGTCCAGCCGGCCTCGGCAGCGAATAGATTTTTTCTATCTGATTTTCTGCCTGTTTGTTTTTTTCTATACAGACAGTCTGTATATTGACTTAAGGGCCGGTGCTCATTATAATTCAACAATGGTTATTGCTGTCCTTCAGAGGAGGACAGGATAGTGATATAAAATACGATTAAGAAAGGATACGACCACAGATGAGAAAGAAAATAGTTGCCCTGTTAATGGCGCTTACCATGGTACCGGCCCTGGCAGCCTGCGGCAGCAGCAATGGCACAGGCAATAATACTGCAGGGGCTCCTGCCGAATCCCAGACCGGGGAAACCACCGCAGCCCAGGAAACTGAAGTCCGGAGCCAGGGGGAGACTAAGGCAGAAACCAATGCAGAATCTAAGGCAGAAGCACCGGCTCTGTCCGGCACCATGAAGGTAGTGGCCACCAGCGAGAATTATGTAACATTGTTTGACAAATTCACAGAGGATACCGGTGTTAAGGTTGAGCTGCTGTCCATGTCCTCAGGAGAGGTGCTCTCCAAGCTCCGTGCGGAGGGCGGCACACCATCTGCCGATTTATGGTTTGGAGGCGGCATTGACGCATTCATGAGCGCGAAGGATGACGGACTGTTAGAACAGGTTACCTTTGACGCTTCTGCGGACCTGGCAGAGGACTTTAAGGACCCGGAGGGCTACTGGTATTCCAAGGGAATCACCATCGTAGGCTTTCTGCTCAACGACGGCCTCATGGAGGAGCTTAATATAGAGGCACCTGCCAGCTGGGATGATTTGTTAAAGGCAGAATATGAAGGCGAAATCATCATGTCCAACCCGGCTGTATCAGGAACCAACTATGCTGTGGTCAATGCCCTGCTTCAGGCTAAGGGCGAAGAGGATGGCTGGTCCTATTTTGAAGGTCTGAATAAGAATATAGCTTACTATGCAAAACGCGGATCCGATCCTAAGAATAAGGTGACCACCGATGAATATGCCATCGGAATCACATACATCGACGGCACCATCGAGTCCCTGTTAGACGAGTATGATGTGTCCATCGTTTACCCGGCGGATGGTATTCCATGGGTTCCCGAGGGAGTGGCGGCATTTAAGAATGCAGAGAATACAGACGCGGCCAAGTACTTTATAGAGTGGCTGTTCAGCAGTGACGAGAATCTCCAGATGCTGGCAGAGATTGACCAGAAGAACAGCGTAAAGACCATCAAGCCGTCCCTGGAAGGACTGGACCTGGGATATGACACCGGCATGCTGATGAAGGAGGACCTGTCCCTGTTCGGTGAAAAGCGTACGGAAATCCTGGAGCATTTTGAGGCGCTGATGGGAGATAAGGCAGCAGATGAATAGGTTTGACAGCATCCATAGAGATATGAATACAAATAAACACGGAAACATGCATGGAGACATGTATGGCAAAAGGGCATCGAAAGATGTCCTTTTTGGCATTGCAGGATATGGGGCGGATAAAGTGCTGCTGGCAGTTCTGCTGGCCAGCGTTTTCCTGTTTGTGTTCTGGCCCATGCTCTGCATCCTGATACGGAGTCTGTGGGACGGAAAGGGCATAAGCTATGACGCATATGCTGCTGTCTGGAACCAGTACAGGGGAAATCTCTGGAACAGTGTGTTCGTGGGTGTCTGCGCATCCCTGCTGTGCACTGCCTTTTCCACGGCGGCAGCCCTGTTCCTTGCCACAAGACGGGGAGCTGTCAGGATGCTCTGCATGGCGCTTCTGCTGATTACCATGGTCTCCCCTCCCTTTGTATCCTCCCTGGCCTATATACAGCTCTATGGACGCCGGGGATGGATTACGTACCGGCTGCTGGGGCTGAGCTGGGATCCCTATAACTGCTGGGGAGTTATCCTGATGCAGAGCCTTTCCTTTGTGCCTTTAAATGCCTTGTTCCTGGGGGGAATCCTGACCAAACTGGATGGAGACAGCATACGGGCAGCCAGGGATCTGGGAGCCAGCCCCAAGGCCATTTTGGGGGACATTGTACTGCCTCTTATACGGCCGGGAATCTGGGTGGCCCTGCTCCTCTCCTTTGTCCGTTCCCTGGCGGATTTTGGGACTCCGGTCATCATCGGCGGAAGGTTCAGCACTATTGCGTCAGAGATATATCTCCAGCTGGTGGGATACTCTAATCTGGAGAAGGCCTCCGCCATGAATATGGTTCTGATGCTTCCCTCCATAGCTGCGTTTTTCCTCTACCGGAAACTGATGAAACGTTCGGATATGCTGACAGAGGGAAGCAGGGGGAGACAGGAGGCCCTGGCCCTTTCACTGGGAAAATGCGGGGCGGCCGGGATTCTGGCAAACCTGGGAAGCATACTGTTCTTTTTTATGATGGCTCTGCAGTACGGATGTATATTCATATCCGGTTTCCTCAAAAGCACCAGAGGTGTGTATTCCTTTACCACCCGGTATCTGGAACAGATGGTCCGTTTTGACCTGGACACCATGGGGCGCAGCGTGGCATATGCTCTCATTGTATCCCTGGCCGGAACCCTCTTTGCCATGCTGTTCGCCTATTACATGGAGCGGAGACAGATTCCGGGCCGGAATTTCTTTGACTGTCTGGTCACGCTGCCCTATATGCTGCCGGGAACCTGCTTTGGAATCGGCTATATCCTGGCCTTTAATTCTCCGCCCTTAAAGCTGACAGGCACTGCCCTGATTGTTATTTCCAACATGCTTTTCAAGCAGCTTCCCACGGCCACAAAGATATGTTCGGCCACCCTGACCCAGGTGCCCAGAGCACAGGAAAAAGCAGTGCGGGACCTGGGCGGGGGGCAGATGTCGGTGCTGAAGACCGTAATACTGCCCGGTCTCAGACCGGCCTTTCTCAGCTGTTTTGTGTATAACTTTTCCAGCAGCATGACTACGGCCGGAGCCATCCTGTTCCTCATAGATCCGGGCCGCAAGCTGGCAGTGTTCAAGCTTTTTGATGCGGTTTATACCGGAGACTACGCCTTGGCCTCCCTGATAGCCACCAGCATCATCCTGGTGGTGCTGGCAGTGGAAGGCATGGCTTATTTAATAACATGGAAGGCAGGTAAGCGACGTGTATCTTGAACTTGACCATTTGAAAAAACACTTTGACGGCAGGGAAGTGGTGCAGGATTTATCCCTTACCCTGGAACAGGGCCAGCTTCTGTGCATCCTTGGGGCGTCAGGGTGCGGGAAGACAACGACCCTCAATATGATAGGAGGCTTCCTGGAGCCGGACAGCGGCAGCGTGCGGCTGGATGGCCAGGACATCACCCGTATCCCTCCGGAACAGAGGCCTGTGACAACCGTCTTCCAGTCCTACAGCCTGTTTCCCCACATGACAGTGCTCCAGAATGTGGTTTACGGCCTGAAATTCCGGGGAGTGAAGCGGGAACAGGCCCGGCAGAAGGGGATGCGTTATCTTGAGATGGTGGGACTTGCAGATTATGCATCGGCCTATATCCAGGAAATCAGCGGAGGACAGCAGCAGAGGGTGGCTCTTGCCAGGGCGCTGATTGTGGAGCCTAAGCTGTGCCTTCTGGATGAACCCTTCTGCAACCTGGACGCTGCCCTGCGCACCAGGATGCGCTATGAATTGAAACGGCTCCAGAAAGACCTGGGGCTGACCATGGTGTTCGTCACCCACGACCAGGAGGAGGCCATTATCCTGGCTGACCGTATCGCTATCATGGACCAGGGCGAGCTGGTCCAGAATGACGCGCCCCTGGACCTTTGCCGGAAGCCGGCCAGCCCGTTTGTGGCTGAATTCATGGATCTGGAGAGCCTGGTATGGACAGAGGACGGCAGGCTGCTTAAAATTATCAAGAGATAGGAGGAACCTAAATGCTGGTTGACATGCATCTTCATGAGTGTACTTATTCAACGGACAGCAAAATAAGTCTGGAGGAAATTGTGACCACAGCGCGGGGCAGGGGGCTGGACGCTGTCTGCATCACGGACCATGACAGCATGGGACTCAGGGAATATGCGGCAGAGTATTCAGACAGGACCGGTTTTCCCATTTTTGTGGGTATTGAGTTCTTTTCCCTTCAGGGGGATATCACGGCGTGGGGGATTGAAGATTATCCCGGCTGCCGGGTGGATGCCCAGGATTTTATAAACCATGTAAATGAGGCCGGCGGTTTCTGTGTCTCCTGCCACCCTTTCCGGAACAATAACCGCGGTCTGGAGGAAAATCTCCGCGCGGTCAAAGGGCTCCACGGGGCGGAGGTGTTAAACGGCAGTACGGCCCTGGAGGCCAACCGCAGGGCATTCTCTTACTGCCGGGAATTAGGGCTTAAGACCATAGGGGCCAGCGATGCCCACACCATGGGCCAGATTGGAAAGTATGCCACATGGCTGCCGGAGAAGGTAGACTGTCTGAAGGATTTTGTGGAACAGCTTAAGACCAGGCAGGTGCGTCCGGCAGTGTGGAACGGAAGCAGCTATGATGTGGTTGATGTGTTATAACAGATGCCGGTTATTAGTGGATTGCTTTTCGGTTTTTTCTAATTGCCGCTTTTTTGCTTTAAAACTTTGACTAAATGGTGTAAATGGGGTAGTATATTAAAGATGGCGTTGCAGGCAGTCCTGCTCCATTTTCATGCAGGACCGCAGGCCGTCTAAATGTATGTCATAAAGGAGAAGTTATGAACAAGCAGAAAAAAACGGATTCCTCACCGGCAGCCGTGCACCAGAACGGCGGCTTTGGAAGCAGCCTGGGATTTGTGCTGGCCTGTGTGGGTTCCGCAGTGGGAATGGGCAATATCTGGATGTTTCCGTACCGCGTAGGGCAATACGGCGGCGGCGCGTTTCTGGTGCCCTATATTCTATTCATTGTATTATTCGGCCTGGTAGGGCTGTCGGCTGAGTTTGCCATTGGACGCCGGGCCAGGACCGGAACCCTGGGCGCCTATGAATATTGCTGGAAAAAAATAGAAAAGGGCAGGCTGGGGTATTTCCTGGGCTGGATTCCTCTTCTGGGTTCTTTAGGTATCGCCATTGGGTATGCCATTATCGTGGGCTGGGTGGTAAGAGCCCTGGCAGGATCTGTAACAGGGGCTATCCTTACAGCGGATGCAGCGGCCTATTTCAGCCAGGCCACAGGTGAGTTCGGAAGTGTTCCCTGGCATGTCCTGGTGGTGGTGACTGCGGCCGGCATCCTTATGTTTGGGGCAACCAAGGGTATTGAGAAGATTAATAAGGTCCTGATGCCTTCCTTTTTTGTATTGTTTGCAATACTGGCCATCCGTGTGGCCTTCCTGCCGGGGGCGGCAGAAGGATATAAATTCCTCTTTGCCCCGGACTGGAGTGATTTATTAAAGGTGGATACCTGGGTCATGGCAATGGGACAGGCATTTTTCTCACTGTCCATCACGGGCTCGGGAATGATTGTGTACGGCACCTATCTGGCCAAGACAGAGGATATACCCAAGGCATCCATCCGTACTGCTTTTTTTGATACGGTGGCTGCCATGATGGCTGCCCTTGCCATCATGCCTGCTGTATTTGCATTCGGCATTGAACCAAACGCAGGCCCGCCCCTTATGTTTATCACCCTGCCTGAGATTTTCCGGCAGATGCCTATGGGAAGGCTGTTCGCAGTGATATTCTTCCTGTCCGTGGCTTTTGCGGGCATCACCAGCTTAATTAATATGTTTGAGGCCGTAAGCGAGTCATGGCAGAACCGGTTTAAGCTTCCCAGGAAAGCGGCCGTGGCTCTGTGCAGCGGCATTGCCCTGTTAGTGGGTATTTTTCTGGAGTCAGAGCCTAAGGTGGGTTCGTGGATGGATTTCATCACCATTATTGTGGTGCCCTTCGGCGCAGTGCTGGGGGCTGTATCCATTTATTATATTCTGGGATATAAGGAGATACGGGAGGAACTGGAGGAAGGCAGGAAAAAGCCTTTGGGAGAGTTCTTCGGACCTTTAGCCAGGTATGTCTATGTGCCGCTGGCCGTGATAGTGTTCATACTGGGAATTGTGTATGGCGGGATTGGATGATTGAATGTGCCTGCACCTGCAGAACCCCGGCGGTATTGTATACTGACAGAAAACATGATGGAAAAAGGCGGTGTCTGGGTGAGACAAAAGACAGAGACGCTCTCGGAGCGGGTGGCCGTGAAGATACGGCAGTATATTATTGAGAATGAAATGAAGGCGGGCGATAGGCTTCCAAATGAGCTGCAGATGGCCGAATACTGCGAGGTTGGCAGAGGGACTGTCCGGGACGCGGTAAAACTGCTGCGGTTTGAAGGGTTGGTGGAGGTTGTTCAGGGCAGCGGCACCTATCTTTTGAGGCAGAAGCAAAAGCCCATTGAGATCAGCGGGGGAGAGACGCCAAACCTTTTGGGAGCATTTTTGCCGGAAGAGCTGCCAAATAAAGCGCTGGAATTTTCAGAAGTAAGGCTGATGCTGGAACCGGATATCGCTGCCCTGGCAGCTACCAACGCGACTTATGAGGACTGCCGGAAACTGATGGAGCTGGAGGCAGAGGTGCGCTGGCAGATCCAGATGCAGGAATCCCATTATGAGAAGGATATAGAGTTCCATCTTCAGATTGCCAGGTGTTCTAAGAATGAGATTGCCTGCAAGCTGATGGAGATTGTAGTCAAGGGAATCCCTCTGTTCTGCAAGGTCACAAATGACGAGCTGGCAAATCAGACGGTGAAATTCCATCATATGATTTCGGAGTCTATCGAACGGGGAGATGCCAGTGGAGCCCGTTACAGTATGATCGATCACTTAAACAGTACCCGAAGAAAGATTATTGAGGAGATTGAACAGCAGAAGGCGGGAAAGTCATCGAATGACTTTTAAAAATATTGTACAATATACACAATAAATATCTGCAAATATAGAAACAAAATCCAACATATCGACAAAATATATCCGATGTGCTACACTGCATTCGTCGGATATATTTTTTTGTTTACAGAACAATTTAGAAAACGGAGGGAAATCAGTGTGTTGAAAAGAACGTATTTATTATCAGGAATTGCGGTACTGACAGCTCTTGGGCTTATGGCCTGCGGCTCGTCCGGCAGCGGACAAACAGAGGCAAAGGGAAGCGTTTCGGGAAACAGCGGGACGGAAGCTGCTGCCAATGAAGAATCTCTGAATTTCACAATGGCATTGGTGGATAATTCCCAGTCGAATTATTACAAGGGAGCAGAAAAGATTGCCGAGCTGGTGAATGAGGCCACGGAAGGAAAAATCCAGCTTACCATCCAGGCAGGCGGCGTTCTGGGTGGAGAGGCAGATACCCTGGATATGGCGATCCAGGGCGATCTGGACATCGCTACCTGCGCTAATTCGGTTTTGGCCAACTATATTCCAGAAATGTCTATTTTAGACCAGGCCTTTCTCTGGGACAGCGCAGACCAGGCTAATTACGCGGTGCAGAATGAGCTGGGAGATCTGATTTCTGCCGAGGCGGAAAAGCATGGCCTTCACGTCATTGGCTATTTAGAGTCAGGATTTCGGGATGTGTTCTCTAAGAAACCAATTCAGACCCCGGCAGATTTTAAGGGTGTAAAAATCCGGGTGATGCAGAACGAGGGCCAGCTGGCGGCATTTACTGCCTTTGGGGCTAATCCGGTGGCCATCTCTGCCTCCGAGCAGTTCACAGCGCTTCAGCAGGGAACCATTGATGCCTGTGAGAATGCAGTATCTAACTGCTGGATTAATAAGTATTATGAGGCAGGAGTGAATTCAATCACGAATACAAAGCACTGCTTTGTCTACATTCCGATCTGTATGAGCGACAATGCCTGGAACAAGATTCCTGAAGATATGAGAGAGCCCTTTGTCAATGCGGTACAGGAGGGGTGCAAGGCCCAGTGGACCTACCTGAATGAGGCTAATGCAGAGGCAGTGGAAAATTTAGAGGGTGCAGGTGTGACCTTCTATGATATTGATACCGAGGCATTAAAGGCAGAGTATCAGGCGGCCCAGGAAAAGAATGGTGCTTCCTACGACGAGAAATGGGCAGCAGCTGTCGACGCAGCCAAGAGTGCGGTACAGTAGAAACAGAGGAGAGGATTCGTATGAAATTTATGAAAAAGCTTCTGTCATGCGTTACATCGGCAGAGTATGCAGTCATGGTCGCTGCTTTTGTGGCCATGGTCGCTTCCTATTTCATTTCTGTGCTGAATCGGAATTTTATCCAGGCCTCCATGCCCTGGACAGAAGAGATAGCCATATACAGCATGACCTATATGGCACTGCTGGGAACAGAGGTGGGTCTAAGAGATGGCACCCAGGTAGCGGTGACTGCCGTGGTGGACAAACTACACGGTGTGGCCCGCAAGATTGTGGATCTTATCCGGCAGGTGATTCTGGTGGGATTTGCTTTTATCATGATTAAAGCGGGAGGGGCCCTGGTCTTAAAGCAGCTTCAAGCCGGCCAAACTACGCCTGTGATGAAGCTTCCCATGTCTCTGATGTATTTCTCGCTGGTACTGGCCTTCGGACTTATCTTCGTCATTCAGACCATTACGCTGGTACAGCAGATTGCAGAATTCGGAAAGAAAGAGGGAAACAGGACATGAATGCAGGATTGATTTTATTTTTGATTTTTATTCTTTGCCTGGTAATCGGGGTACCGGTGTCCATCTCCTTGAGTGTGGCCTCTCTGGCGGCCGTGGTGTTCGGGGGCCTTCCGGCCTCCTCCACGGCTATCGCCCAAAGGATCTTTGGCGGGCTGCAGTCCAGCTCTATCATGGCCATTGCATTTTTTGTACTGGCTGGCAATCTTATGACGAAGGGGGGGATTTCCAGGCGGATTGTAGATTTTGCGGACTGCCTGGTGGGCAACGTGAGAGGCGGTATGAGCCTGGCGCTGGTACTGGCCTGTGCATTCTTTGCTGCCTTATCTGGATCAGCCCCTGCAACGGTCATTGCCATCGGAACCATGCTCTACGGGGATATGATCAAAAAGGGTTATCCAGGGCCGCGGACCGCAGGACTTCTGGTAGTGTCCGGTGGGCTTGGGCCCATCATCCCGCCATCTATTATAATGGTGATTTACTGTACGCTGACCGGTGCCTCTGTTGGAAATATGTTCAAGCAGGGGATGATGATTGGTATTGTGATTATGCTGGTACTGATGGTGGAGGTACTGTGGTTTGCCCATAAGGAAAAGTGGCCGAAACAGAATGTGAAGCGCACGCCCGCCGAGGTGGTGAAGGTTTTTCTGGACGCCATTCCAGCGCTGCTTACACCCATTATTATTCTGGGAGGAATCTATTCCGGTATGTTGACTGCCACGGAAAGCGCTGCGGTGGCTGTTGTATGGGCAGCTATTGCCGGAGCTTTTATCTACCGTGAGCTGAATCTGCCGGATACAATCCAAATCATCAAGGACTCTGCCAAGAGTTCTGCTATGATCCTGTTCATCATCGCTGCGTCCACAGCCTTCTCGTGGGTGTTCACAATCTCTGGCGCTTCCAAGGCCCTGGTGGATACGGTGATTGGCATGAATTTAAATGCAACAATGTTCTGCCTGGTGGTAGCAGTGATTCTTCTGATTTTCGGAACCTTTATGGAGGGGACAGCCATAGCTGTTTTGTTAGTTCCGGTATTGTGGCCTATCGCTCAGAGCATGGGCATCAATGTAGTGCATTTTGGAATGATTGTGTGTATTTCCAATGTAGTGGGAACTATGACGCCTCCGGTAGCGGTGAACATCTACTCGGCGGCCACAGTGTCAAAGCTGAAGATGGGAGAGATCGCAAAGGCGGAGATTCCATTTTTGGTTGGCTATGTAGGAGTATTTTTTCTGTGTGTCTTTTCAGAATGGTTTTGTACGTTTCTCACCTAAGGAGGTTTGATTATGGTACAGGGAGTTGTGACAAGGGAACGGATGGAAAAGTGGAAAATCGTTTCCCCTGAGGAATATGGATTTCATAAAGTGATCGTACCTGGCAGGGAGGACTGTCAAGTGGCGGTAATGTACCGGCTGAACCTGGCGGCAGGCCAGCGTTATGAACTGAAGCCTGGCGGCGAGGAGATGAACGGTGTATGCATTAAGGGAGCGGCTGGACTGGAGCTGGCTGGCCATCAATATCACTGCGGCCGGCTTGACTCCTTCTACACGGCGGGAGGAAACAGTGTGGCCATCGAGGCAGAGGCAGACTGTGTTTTTTACATCGGGGCCTCCGTGGATGAGGGCTATGGAACACCGTTTTTCCGTGCTTTTAATCTGCATCTGCCTTTGGGTGAGATTCATCAGATTCACGGAAAGGGCGTGGGGCAGAGAGAGGTTTTTATGACGCTCAACCAGGAGATTCAGGCTTCCCGCCTGATTGCCGGGCTGACCTGGGGAGGCAACGGTGCCTGGACCAGTTGGCCGCCCCACCAGCATGAGGCAGACTTAGAGGAGATTTACTGCTATTTTGACATGGATGAGCCTCATTTTGGGCTGCACCTAAGCTACACCGCCCCGGGGGATGTAGACAATATCGTTGCACATCCGGTGAAGAGCGGAAGCATGGTGCTGGCACCCAGGGGCTATCATCCTACGGTGGCTTCCCCGGGGACACGGAATGCTTATTTTTGGGTACTGGCAGCCCACTCACATGAGAGCCGCGGTTACGATCTGGCGGTATTGGATCCCAGGCGGGAACAGATGAACTGAAACAAGAAAGGTGAAAAGACCATGAATCAATATCATTCCATTTATCTCCCCCAGTTTACGATGGGCGAGGATGCCTTTGGGACTTTTCCGGAGCGTATAGGCAGGGGGAGGAAGGCGGCCGTTATATGCGGCAAACAGGCATGGGAGGCTTCAAAAGATTATGTGCTCCCGTCCTTGGAGCAGGCAGAGATTATTGTGACAGGGGCGGTGGTTTACGGAAAGGACGCAACTTGGGAAAATGTGAAGCGGCTGGAGAGGGAACCAGCAGTCCAGGAGGCGGATGTAATCCTGGCTGTGGGAGGAGGCAAGTGTATTGACACGGTAAAAGTGGTGGGTGACAGGCTGAGTAAGCCGGTCTACACAATACCCTCCATTGCCTCAAACTGTGCGCCTATCACGCAGATCAGCATCCTCTACCATGAGGACGGATCCTTCCGGGAGATTCTCAAGCTGAAAAATGTTCCTGTACACTGCTTTATCAACCCCAAGCTGACCCTGGCGGCGCCGGTGCGTTACCTCTGGGCAGGCATCGGAGACGCTATGGCAAAGCACGTGGAGTCCGCCTGGTCTGCCAAGGCCGGGGAAGCCCTGGATTATGGCAGTGCTCTGGGAATTACAGCAGGCAGTATGTGCTTTTATCCTATGCTGGAGAAGGCGGAGAAGGCCATGGAGGATGCCGCAAAAGGAGTGATCAGCCGGGAGCTGGAGGAGACGATTTTAAATATCATTATATCCCCGGGTATTGTTTCTGTATCTGCCCATCCGGATTACAACGGCGGTATCGCCCACGCCCTGTTTTATGGCATGACCAGCCGTAAGTGTATCGAGGAGCGGCATCTCCATGGAGAGGTGGTCGCCTATGGAATGCTGGTCAACCTCATGGCAGACCATGACTGGGAAAAGCTTAGCAGGGCCTGGCGGCTTAGCAAAGCTATTAAGTTGCCTGTCTGCTTGGGAGATCTGGAGCTGGATCCCACCGATCCGCTGGAGGATGTGTTGAAGGTGACGATGGAGAATCAGGAGTTAAAGCATACGCCGTATCCGGTAACAAAGGAGATGATCCGGGAGGCTATCACGGCGTTAGAGACTTATCAGGCATAAGGAGAAAGCACAGTGGCAGTGGCAATTGAGAATATCAGAGTTATCTGTACGGCACCAGAGGGGATTAACCTTCTGGCCGTGCGGGTGGACACCAATGTGCCGGGCCTTTACGGCCTGGGCTGCGGAACCTTTTCCTATCGGCATCTGGCGGTGAAGCTGGTGGTGGAAGAGTATCTGACGCCGCTTTTAAAGGGAAGAAATGCGGAAGATATAGAGGAACTATGGCAGCTGATGTATCAGAATGGATACTGGCGGGGAGGTCCCATTGAAAACAACGCGATCTCGGGAATTGATATGGCCCTTTGGGATATTAAGGGAAAATTGGCTGGTATGCCTCTGTATCAGCTGTTTGGCGGCAGGGTGCGCGAGGGAGTGCCTGTCTACCGCCACGCGGATGGAAGGGATTTGGAGGAGCTGTGCGAAAATATTGAGAGGTACCGGGAACTGGGTATCCAGAATATCCGCTGCCAGTGCAGGGGATACGGAGGGGAACGTTACGATGTGATTCCTGAAGCCGCCCCCCAAGGTGCTCTGCCAGGAGTTTACCTGGATGGGGCCCGCTATGTGCGGGACACGGTAAAGCTGTTTGCGGGAATCCGGGACAAAATCGGGTATGACGTCAAGCTGATTCACGATGTCCATGAGCGGGTGGCACCGCCGGAAGCAGTGAAGCTGGCCAGGGAGCTGGAACCCTTTGACCTGCTGTTTTTAGAGGATCCGGTGTGTGCGGAGCAAACCAAGTGGCTGCGGGAAATCCGGTGCCATAGTGGGGTACCCATTGCACAAGGGGAGCTGTTCAACCGCTCTATTGACTGGCGGGATTTGATTAGCGGGCATTTGATCGATTACATCCGGGTGCATATAAGCCAGATCGGAGGCATCACGCCTGCGCGCAAGCTCCAGATGTTTGCGGAGCAGTACGGAGTCCGGACTGCCTGGCATGGTCCTGGAGATATGTCCCCTATCGCACATGCGGCCAATGTCCATATCGATCTGGCGGCTAGGAATTTCGGGGTTCAGGAGTGGTCTGGCATTGAGCCGCCCAACTTTGTGATCCAGGATTTAAAGGGTCCGAAAGGTGCGCTTTTGGAGGTGTTTCCCGGGCTTCCGGAATTTAGGGACGGCTACGTGTATCCTAACGAAAGGCCTGGTCTGGGGGTGGACATCAATGAACGGGAGGCAGCTAAGTACCCTTGCGAGAACACGGTGACCAGGTGGACCCAAACCAGAAACCGGGACGGAAGCCTCCAGACGCCGTGAGAATATAGATTATAATTGATGAGGAGTGTAAAGAAAATGGTATACGACTATAAGGAAAAATTCAGTGTCCAGGGAAAGAAGTGCATTGTCACCGGCGGGGCACAGGGCCTGTCCAGAGGTATGGCAGAAGGGCTTTTGGAAAACGGAGCCGAGGTGGTTTTGATGGATCTCCAGAAGGAGAAGCTGGAACAGGCGGTGGAAGAATACTGTAAGAAAGGATATAAGGCCCACGGCGTAGCCGGCGACCTGTCCAAAAAAGCAGAACTGGACCGGATGTTCGATGAGGCTATGGAACTGCTGGGAGGTAAGCTGGATGTTATGATTCCGGCCGCAGGCATCCAGAGACGATATGAGCCATGGGAGTTTCCGGAGGAGATGTGGAACCTGGTGATTAATGTGGACTTAAATCATGTGTGGTTTATGTGCCAGCGGGCCATTCAGGTCATGCGGGACAAGGACACCGTAGGCAAGATCATCAACATCGGTTCGATGAATTCCTTCTTTGGCGGAACTACCGTGCCAGCGTATTCTGCGGCAAAAGGAGCTGTGACTCAGCTTTCCAAGAGTATTGCCTCCGACTGCGCGGATCACAGCATTTGCTGCAATGTGATCGCCCCAGGCTATATGGATACGGAGATGTGTGCTAATATGAGCCAGGAGCGCAAGGACGAATGTACAAAGCGGATTGCCGCAGGCCGGTGGGGCAGACCCGAGGACTTAAAGGGTCCCATACTGTTTTTGGCTTCCTCTGCCAGCGACTATTTAAACGGCGCAGTTATCCCTGTAGACGGAGGATTTCTGGTGAAGTCATAGAAAGCGGATTAGGCGAATTTAAAAGTATTGGAAACATGAAATGAGATAACCGAAAGCAAGAAAGGGCTAACGCTTTAGTGCATTAGCCCGTTTTTGTCTGCAAAAGAGAAAAACACAATGAAAGACACGTTTTCATGGCCGCTTATCCCGTCCCGGCCATTTACACATAATCTGTATGATAAATCAAAACCTGGTCAAACACATCCTTATCCCTCATGATACACTTCTCATTTCCCACTGTGACAATGGCGCTGCGCCCCAATATCCTATCAATGACCAGGGCGGCTTCTTTCTGGTGGCAGAGGGCCGCGTTCCTGATGTCTGAAATCATTTCGTTTATTTTGCGGGTATCCATGTTCACCATGTCCCTGCGCATGTGCCGCATGCGGGTGCTTAAGGTTCCGGAGGGCGGAAGGGCCTGGGCATAGGCGTTCAGGATGTAGCCGTCCAGTTCTTCATGGGTCAGCGGCAGTTCCATGAGCTGTGCGCCGGTTGCCAGGAACAGCTTTATCGTACTCCTGACTTCCGGGTCAGCGGTACTCCAGAGGGAGAAATAGCCCGCAGGAATATAAAAATCAATACCGCTGTCATAGGCGCCGCCCTGGTAGCGGATGGCAGGTTTTAAGTATTTATCTGCCGCCGCCATGAGAAAGGGAAGATAACGCCCCTTAAAGCCGGGATTTCCATGGAAATCTCCCATGAGCCGTGTCTCCTGGCAGGAGGCTTCCACGCACACGGCCAGTTTTTGTCTCTGGTCCGGGAGCCAGACGGCCGGAGCAGGAGAGCTGTGCCCTTCCTTAAAACCGGGAAGTCTCCCAAGTATATCCACGGCAGTCTGTTCCAGAGTACCTAATACATCCGGTGAGGCGGCTGCCAGGAATACCAGACCCCGGCGGTTTAATATGGTATGGGAAATGGTTTCAAGTCTGGCAGCTGCCGCAGCCCCGAAATCAGGATCTTCCTTTAACCGATTCAGGACATCCTTCAGAAAATAGTAATTTTCCTGGCTGTTTAACATATTGCGGAACCTGCATTCCTGCCTCATATAGCCTTCGGACAGGCTGAAGGCCAGGGCAGAGGCATTGTCCGCCTTGGACTGGTCGTAGTCAGGCAGATACTTTTCCAGGACCTGTATGATGGTATCCGTGTCGCTGTAGTCCCCGCCGCCCATTATATCCAGAAGAAAATCCAGTCCCGCCTCAAAGTCCCCGGTCAGTCCGTACCAGAATACACTCATCATGGGATGGTTCAGAGCCCCTGCCTCCTTTGGGGGGTACAGCTCGTCAAAGGTACAGTCATGAAGGTATTCCTGCTCCAGGTTCTTCTGCTGTTCCACCGTAAAGCGCTTTGTGTCCAGTTCTGTGAGAAGCATCTGATAGAGGGTGAGGTAATTAAGGTCGTCCTTTTCTATGCCGCTAATGTCAAAGTAGAGCTGGTAGCTGCCCACGTCCCGTGAGGGGGCGGGAGATGTGTAGCATGTGATGGTTCCCCACTGTCTCTTGGTAAACGGACATGATTCAGACGGCTCAGGAAGCTCCCCGGGCCCTATGAGAAAGTCCATATTGCTACGCTCCCTGGAATTCCAGTCATGGAAAGCAGCTGTTTGTTCTATCAGCTGTTTTTGCTCAGCCGCAGTCATGGAAGCCAGTTTTTCCTTAAGGTATTGCTCCTTTTCCTCCTCTATCTGCTCTGCCAGACCCGGAACTGGTTCGGTTACGACAAGGGCGCTGGCTGCCGGTTGAAGGGCAGAGGCAGCCAGCTTCTTTATGATGGACTGGCCGGAATCTTCCTCAAAGCGCCGGAAGGCTTCCTCATAAAGCTGAAAATAGTCGGTCCGGCCTGTAATGCTCCAGTAACGCCCGATTTCCTCAGACAGGTTAAAGCCCAGATGGGGGGCTTCCCGGGTAAGGGAGTCGGAGAGGCGGTTTTCCTTCATGGAAGCCCGGTACAGCTTTGGGGACAGCCCATTGCGGCTTATATCCTCCAGGGCTTTTTTGATAGAGCCTAAAAAGGCCTCCTTCAGACAGGAATCCCCGTTGCGCAGGCGGAATTTTAGGGAGGGATGGGGCAGCAGAGTATCCAGATAGACTTCCATCACATGGTTGATTCCCATTTCCCTGGCATACCTGTGCCAGGGAGAGGTATCGTTATCCAGGATATCCGCAAACAAGTCCCAGTATATGAGTTCCTCTTTTGTACAGTCCGACAGGTCGATACCGTAGTCCATGACAGAGGCGTGTTCCGAGGGACTGCCCTGGTAAGCGGGACTCTGTGCTGTGCAGGTGCGAAAACCTGGTTTTACCGGTTCTTCAAACTCACCGAGGAGGCTGCGGCCTTTTGACGCCGCTCTGGAGAGATGCTCTCTGTCCAGAAAATGCAGTACGGACCTGTAATCCATATTTCCATATAGGGTAATCAGACAGTTGGAGTAGCTGTAGCACCGCTCAAAGGTTTCCCTGGCCTGCTCATAGGACAGTTCCCTGTAATGCAGGTGGGCCCGCCCCAGCAGGTTGGCGGTGCGCGTGTCCTGGTAAAGGGTATGGGACATGGCGCTGTCTGCATTTTCCAGGATGTCGGTCAGATGGCCCCAGTCCTCGCTGAGCACCGTGCCCTGCATGGTAAGGGGGCCCCTGGGGGATGAGAGCTCATACCGTATGGCTTCCCTCAGATAAAAATGTTTGTCCTTCAGGGCATCCGGTTCCTCCATGCAGCACAGGAATACATCCATCAGTTTTACCAGCTGTTCCTGGCTCTGGCTGCACACCGGGTAGCAGGTGAAGGTATTGTCCGTAAGACCGTTCATAAAGGTAGTATAACTTTTGCTGTCCATGTCAAAGAAGATATCCCTGCTGGGATACTTTTGGCAGGAGGACAGAATGAGATGTTCCAGTATATGGGAATTATCCCGTTCATCCAGCTGCGGCGTCCGGTAAATCAGGTTAAAACCCAGTTCCCGGTCATCGTTCTGGATATATAAAAGCTGGGCGCCGCTTGATTCATGATTAAACAGAACGGTCCTGGCGCCCAGCATGTGTATGGTTCCAAGTTCGGTGACGGTAAAACCGCTTATGGTTTCGCCAATCCTTGGCAGTGATGCCATGGTAATCCTCCTTCAATTGATAATCGTCCTGATAAAACCTTTCTATACTATAGCATCAGGCAGATGTATTTTGCAAGAAGGAGCGTAAATTTATGAAAATGTGTTCCCGTTCCACAAGCACCAGGGCCAGCAAAAGAGGAAGGAAATTGAGCCATACCGAGAAAATTCCAAAGATTTTAGTAAAATACCAGCACAGGGCCACACCTATGTGGTAGAAAAACAGGGTAAAGCCGTAGACCCATGCCTTTTCCAGATGCTTTTTATTCCTGTCCGCAAAATAATTTGACAGGGAAGAAATGAACTGTCTCAGGTTATTGGTGGAAAATATGGTGGAGCTGGCATAGCCCTTTACGCCGGTAAAGGAACACCATTGAAAGGCCATAATGAAAAATACGGGATAGAGAGCCATGAGCGGGTCCATGTTCGCTGGAAAAAAGCCCAGGACAGCAATCACGGGAATCTCAGCCAGAATACATATAAGCCGGATGTCTATGGATATGAGACGGGGAATGAGAGTGGCGGCAATGATGGCTGTGATAAAGATAAGAAGAGAACCCAGCCTCAGAAGCAGGCTGGTCCAACTACCTGATGACAGGTCCAGAATGGAGTGGATCATATTGGCGGTTTGGGCGGATCCGAAAATCTCGCACCGGTTAAGAAGGGCGTAGGCGCCCATGAAACCTCCTGACAGTGACATGATATAGTGAATGTATGCTTCTGTTCGTTCCTTTTCTTTCACAATGAAATCCTCCTGTTTGCTCAGCCTTTCTATTGTATCATATTGATTTACCATATTAAAATACATATAATATATGTAGTATAATATCAAAAAGGTATGGTAAAAGATGATGGATCTGAAGGATTTACAGTATTTCCTTGCTGTGGCCCAGGCAGGCACGATAACAGGGGCAGCGGCAAAGCTGTGCATGGCCCAGCCGCCGCTGAGCAGGCAGATGAAGGAGCTGGAGGAAGAATTAGGGACAACCCTGTTTATCAGGGGAAAGAGGCATATCCGTCTTACGGAGGAAGGGATATTCTTAAGGCAGCAGGCAGAGGAGATTCTATCTCTGATGGAAAAGACAAGGGGACAGCTCTCCAGAATGGGGACCGGGGCAGGCGGACTTATTTCCATCGGGGTAACGGAATCCTGCGGGGCAGGGGTGCTGTCGGATATAATAGAGAAATTTCACAGCGATTTTCCCGGAATCCGGTATAATATCTGGTGCGGGAACGGGGATGAAATCAATGATAAACTGGACAAGGGACTGGTGGACTTAGGAATTGTGAGGGAGCCTTTCAGGACTGAGAAATACGAAAGCGCCCTGATAAAAACCGAATCCTGGACAGCCCTTCTCAGCAGGGAACATCCCATGGCAGAACAGCCGGGAGACACCATACTGCTGTCCGACATAGCCGGCAGTCCCCTTATTATTCCCTCCAGACCGCCTCTGCAGGAGGAGATACGGGGGTGGTTTCACCGGATTGAGCGGGAGCATACTATTTTGTGTACCTATAATACCCTCTCCTGTATCGTGCCTTTGGTGGAGCGCAATGTGGCGGTGGCGATCTGCCCGGAGGCAGTGCGGTACTTTACAGACCGGCAGAGGCTGGTATGCAGGCGCCTGACAGAGCCGGAGCATGTGTCCAGACTTTTGCTGGTGCGCCGCAGGAATCAGCTGATGCCTGCGGCGGCAGGATGCTTCTGGGATTTTGCCAGGGATTACTGCGGCTCCTGATACCGGTCCGCAAAGCACAGTCTCGGCAGGCCCATAAGAGGGGCGGCTCCGGCCAGGGTAGTGCCGTAGAACAGGATTTTTTCCTTAAATGGAAGAAAGTCCACGATGGATCCGTTACAGACAGTGCTTCCCGTGCACAGAACCAGGTCTGCCTTACGGCACAGGGACTGGCTGGTCTCAGGGATGCGTCCGTCCTCAATAAGGACCCCGAACCGTTTCTGGCCGATATTGGCCAGGCTTAAATCCGCTGCCCTGACATCATATTCCTTTGCAAGCTGTTCCAGCATGGCGGGCTGGTATCCTATCAGCGCAATGGCAGGGCGGCCGTAGTGTTCAGAGATATAACGGACCACGTCCATGGCGCAGGACTCAGGTCCCTCATTGCGGCAGTGGACCGTGCAGTCCGCCCTGCCTGAGTGTTTCATGACAGCGTTTAGGGCAGCTATGAACAATCCGCGGCTGTAGGGGTCATCTGCCAGGTCCAGGGAGCATATTTCTTCCAACGTGCCGCGATAAGCAGAGGGGGCGTCGGTAAACGCCTGTCCCAGGGAGCCCATGCATTCTGCCTGAACCATCACATCCTTTCCCGTTATGATGGGAAAATCTTTTCGTTTTGTAATGCCGATGGCTTCCTCCGGCGTGAGGGACTTTGTGTTGATTACCACCTGCTCGCCCAGAATTCCTTCCTCTGTCAGAAGCTTCATGAAACGCAACCTTAATTCGCTGTAAAATGACAGCGCATCATTCATATATGTCATTGGACAATCCTCTTTTCCTGTTTGCGCTCAGGCGCAGTTATGATTTGATTTCTTCCCAGAAACCGCTCTACCTCTGCGGAAAAATGCCCGTCCATCAGCCGGGAGGTGTCGGTGACTGTCTGCAGCTTCCCATCCAGAAGGATGGCTGCCCGGCCTGCAAGAGTCCGGGCTTCCAGAAAATCGTGGGTGACGAAGATGATGGTGCATCCAAAATGCCGGTGAATCCGGCGCAGCTCCTGATACAGGGACTGCCGGGTGGCCGGGTCCAGGGCTGAAAACGGCTCATCTAACAAAAGAACCTGGGGAGCCAGGGCCAGGGCTCTTGCCAGGGCTGTGCGCTGGCTCTCGCCTCCGCTGAGGGTTCCGGGGTACTGGTCCCCTATGTGGGAAATGGACAGCATTTCCATAAGCTCCTGTGCGCGGCTGTCCTGTTCTTTTTTTGAATATCCGTGCATTTTCAGTCCGTAGGAAATATTTTCCTTTACCTTCATATGAGGGAACAGGCCATAGTCCTGATACACAAGGCCCAGCTTTCTCTGAGCGGGAGGTATGTCCCGTATGTCGGTTCCGTCAAGGAGGATGCTGCCGGTGTCACCGGGAAACATGCCGCTGATGGCCTCCAAGAGTACGGTCTTGCCGGAACCCGTGCGGCCCAGGATGGCAAAGATTTCCCCCATTTGGATGGTAAGGGAGATGGGAGACAGTGCAAAACTGCCTCTTTTTACGGAAAAATTGTTGATAACCAGTTGGTTCATCGTATGAACACCTGCCTTTTGTTTCTGTCCGCGGGACTGGCAAGCAGACGGGAGAGAAAGAGAGTCAGCCCGGAAATTATCAGCATCAGCATGGCAGTTGCCATGGCGGCCTGGTTGTCGCCGGTGGATATGCTCAGATAGATGCTGCCGGGCAGTGTTTCCGTCTTAAAACGGGTAATTCCCACCAGCATAAGGGTGGCTCCGAACTCCCCCAGGGCCCTGGACCAGGTCAGGATAAAGGTGCTTACAAGGCTTCTGCGGCAAAGGGGAAGAAGAATGGTCAGAAAACATCTCCAGGGGGAAGCCCCCAGGGTCAGGGCAATGAATTCCATCCGCTGGTCGGATGCCTCAAAGGCAGTGCGGATGAGCCGGATGGCATAGGGGAGGTTGACCAGGATGTGGGCCATGACAATGCCCGCGGGAGAAAACACCACCTTAAAGCCCTGTTCCTTCAGCCATTTGCCGGCTGGTGATGAAAACATGATAAGAAGGCTGAGCCCGAGAAGCAGGTAGGGCAGGGACAAAGTCAGTTCGATGATGATGCCCGACAGCTCCTTAAAGGGCATGGAGGTCCGGGTCAGGGCATATGCGGTGGGAAGTGCCAGGGCCATCACAATAAGGGTGGAGAGACTGGCGGTGGCTGCGCTGAGACGCAGGGCAAAGAGCACTTCCTTCTGGCGGATGGTTCCGGCAAAGGCGGGAATCCCTCCGGCTGCAATCGCGCAGACCGCGCTGCCGATGAAAAAAATCACCAGCAGCGCCACAGCGACCGTCATGGCTGAGAACAGGTCTGTTCCCCTATGCCCCCTATGCCTATTCTGCAATCTCATATCCATACTTCAACCATATTTCCTGTACGTCCCCTGAATTTAAATAGTCCAGAAATGCCTGTCTGGCGTCGTGATCCGCGGAGCAGCTTAAGGAAGCCGCGGGTATGGTTTTTATGTAATCTTCCAAACCGCTGTTATCTACAATTTCAACGCCCTGAGCATCGCAGTTTTCTTTCCAGATAATGGCTGCGTCAGCCTCTCCCGCGGCAATGGCGGTAGCCATCTGGGGAGCCGTGGCAGTGGATGCCTCTATCTGTACCTTGTCAAAGATACCTGCATCAGTCAGGGCCTTTTTGGCAATCTTACCAATGGGAGTGGAGTCTATATCGCCGATGATAAGGGACACACCCTCTTCTGCCAGACCGGCCAGGGAAGTAATGTTTTTCGGGTTGCCGCTCTGAACTGCCAGCACAGGTATATGTTTTACCAGTGCCTTGCTTTCGGATACATAGGACTCAACTGGTTTCAGCTCCTCGGCTGAACCGGCTATGAACATGTCGCCTTCTTCCGAGGTGGTAATCTGGGACTGGATTTGGCCGGCATTGGCGTATGTCACGTTCATTTCGCAGCCGGTAGCAGCTTTAAAGCTGTCGGCAATTTCCTGGAACGGCTTTGTCATGCCAGCCCCGCAGTAGATCATCAGGGTATGGCCTGTCAGGTCTGGGGTGTCCGGGGCTGATTTGCCGGCATCGCCATCCTCCGGGGCTGATTCCGGTGTCTGCTGCGGGGCAGAGGAACGGGCGGTGCCGGAGGATGCGGCGCCGCAGCCTGTGATAAGGGCAGCGCCTATGGCGCCTGCCAGTAAAATCCCCAATACATTTCTTTTCATAATACGTCTCCTCCATCTGGATAATTATAGTAAACCTATCATATAATGGAAAAGCGTTATTGTCAAGAAAATATAACGGTTAATATTTCCCGCTGACCGGGATTTCTGTTTATTGTTCAGCGCTTTTTTGTATGTCTCCATGTTCAAGCCGGCAGACCACGTCCCCTGTATGGCTTATAAAGGTACGGTCGTGGCTGATGGCCAGCAGTGTCCCGTCGTAGCTCTCCAGCAGATGTTCCAGGCCCTCCATGGTATACACATCCATGTGGTTGGTGGGTTCGTCCAGTATCATGAAGTTGCAGCCCGATACCAGAACCTTGGCCAGGGCGGTCTTGACCTTTTCTCCTCCTGATAGTACACTGACCGGTTTAAACATATCGTCCTTTGTCATATAGAGGTTGGACAGGACGGCCCGGCAGATATGCTGGGGATAGGCCGCATCCTCCGACACATTTTCCAGCACGGTTTTCTTCGGGTCCAGGGTGTCCAGGTCCTGGGAAAAATAGGCGACTCTTGCTTCGGAGGTAATAAAGGTTTCGGGTGCCCTGTCTATCAGGGCTTTGATTAGCGTGGACTTTCCGGCCCCGTTATTGCCGGTGATAAAGGTCCGCCTGCCAGCCTCTATTTCCAGGCTCACGTTATCCAGGACAATGCGCTCCCCGTAACTCACGGTGAGATGCCGGATGGCGGCCGCATTTTTTGCCCTTATTTTTCCTGCATCCGGCAGTTTCATGGACACCTGGGGCAGCTCATCCGGGCGTTCCTTTTTCTCCAGGTGCTCCAGACGGCTCATGACAGCGGTTTTGTTGCTTTGGACATGACCCTGCTGAACCGCGGCCACGCCTTTGTAGAGCATCCACTCGCTGCTGCCCATGCGTTTGGGCGGCTTTGTCATTGTCTGGCTCTTTCTCTGCAATGCATCGGTAGTTCTCTCCAGCCGCTTTTTCTCCTTCTGGTACTGCTGGTATTCAAACTCCTGGAAGCCCCGTTCCCGTTCCTTTTGGGCGGCCCAGTCGGAGTAATTTCCGTCAAAAACGCGGATGTTTCCCTTGTCCAGTTCCCATATCTGATTGCAGACCCGGTCTAAAAGGGTCCTGTCATGGGATATCATCAGGATGGCGCCTCTGTATCCCTTCATCATCTTCTCTAAAAGCTCCACGCCTTCCATATCCAGATTGGTGGTGGGCTCATCGGCAAAGAGAAGGGGCGCCTGGCTGGAAAATGCTGCCCCAATGGCGCGCCTGGTCTTCTCACCCCCGCTTTTTACCGCGCTGTCGCGCAGCTTTAATTGGCTTAAAAGCCTGGCCTCGGGTTCATCCTCTGTTTCCCCGGTCTGGAGGATCTCAGCAATGGGACAATACCGTTTTACCACGCCCTCGTCGCAGGCGATTCTCCCGGATAGGACGCCTAAAAGGGTGGATTTTCCGGCCCCGTTGCGTCCGATGAGTCCAATCCTGTCCCCGTCCCGGATTTCCAGTTTTTCAATATCCAGCACGGTCTGGATTCCATATTCTTTTTTAACATTCAGTGCATTTAACAACATAAAAAAATCCCTCCTAAACGCACTTCGTTCAGAAGGGATATAAACCTGGCCAGTTGTAGGCAGAAGGAGCGGGAACGTACAGGTCAGGAGCAGCTTACGCGCGCCTGCCGGGACATGCCTGTCCGCTGCAGCGGATGCATATGGATAGACAGATGCACCCCGTTATATAAAAATATGGCCTTATGGAATATGATTCCCTGTATGACTGAACGAAATGACAAAGACACACAAATTCTGCCCGGCTTCCTATAGCCAGGAAAGAGAGTGTGTAAATCATCTGCTGCTGTTCAATCATCTAATAATCATATTTCAGTTAGCCACCTTTCTCTTTACTATATTGTACTTATATCGTGTATTGCAGTCCTCAGACCAATTCTGATTATAGGGGATGGGAAATATAATGTCAAGGTGGAAAAAATTATTTTATCTGCATATTTTGTCCGCAGCCGAGTACGGGCTGAGGTTTGGTCTGAGGTCTGGGCGCTCAGGGCCTGTGGCCTCCATTTTGACGCCTGCATTTATAAAATAATCATTAAAACCCTGTCTGTACATTGCTTTCCCATGAGAATTAGGTTATAGTTACTCTCGGATGAATGATCCGCGGCTGCCTGAGAAATATACCTGGCAGCAGGCAGGACAATGGGGAAAGGATTGTTTGCAGATGAATAAAATCAGAGAAAAATTACAGCGTTTCATGATAGGAAGATATGGTATGGACCAGCTTGGCCAGTTTATAATGTATACCGTGCTTGTGTTGATTTTCCTGAACGTTGTTGTCAGGGTGAGGATATTGTCCTCATTCCTGTATATCCTGGAGCTGGCAGGTTTTTTCTTGCTGTACTTCCGGATGTTTTCAAAAAATGTGGGTAAACGCTACCAGGAGAATCAGGTTTATCTGCGCCTGCGGTTTTATGTGACGGAATATTTCAGGAAAATCAAATTCCGTTTCACGGAGGGCCGGAAATACCGCATCTTTAAGTGCCCTGACTGCGGACAGAAGGTGCGCATACCCAGGGGGCACGGGAAGGTCAGCGTTCACTGTCCGAAGTGCGGGACGGATTTTATAAAGAAGAGCTGACGGTTGCAGCACGAAACCGTTATATACCATTGAATTACATAAAAGCGCGTCTGAATGTGGCAGCAATGCATGTTCAGGCGCGCCTTATTTATTTTATCTGATCAGGAAGGCAGGAATGCTCCGTAATGGCCGGAGATATAGCGGGAAGCCCCCTGCCAGTCCCTTTCCTCAAGGAAATGATGGGGAATCAGACTGCTTCCAAGGCCGGCTCCGATAAAGCCATGCTCAAAGAAGGTGTGGAGATTATCTCCGCGGACTCCACCTACCGCCACGTAATCCGTATCCTCAAAGGGGCCCTTCAGGCTCTTGATATAGCTAAGGGGAAGATCACCGGCAGGAAACAATTTCATTATACGATAGTTATATTTAAGACATAGTGCCACATCAGATGGTGTCATGACTCCGGGAAGCAAATCCAAATCCTTTTTTCTGAAATACCGCAGTATAGATTCGTCAACAGATGGCGTCAGAAAAAACTGCGCCCCTGCATGCAAGGCTGAATCAATACGCTCTATGGTAGTGGCAGTACCGGCTCCAACTGTAACGGACTCTTTGAAATGTTCTTTTAATGCTGAAATCTGTCCCGCTCCGTCTGGGGTATTCATTGCCACTTCAAAAACGCTGATTCCGCCCCGGAGAATACTTTCAGCATAAGGAATCAGTAAATCTTCCGGGAGATTTCTGAGTATGGCGACAACAGGACATTGATTAAGAATATGCTTCATAGACTGGCCTCCTTTGTGTTATCTTGTAATGGGTGATATATGATTTTGAATATCAATCAGTTCTTTTTTTGTCGGCAGCCCCTCTATATCACCTTGGACCTGTGTGCAAAGCGCACCGGTAATCCCGCCTCTCTGGCCGCAGTCCTTCAATGGCCTTCCATCCAGAATGCCGGACAAAAATCCTGCATTAAATGCATCGCCTGCCCCCACCGGGTCAATACAGACACAGGGATGGGGAGGGATATAACAGTCTTCATTTATTGAATATACATAGGCTCCGGCGCTGCCGTTTTTTAGGGCCAGATAGTCTGTGCAGCCTGATGTGAAAATAATATCTCTTAATGTTTGGGGAGTCCGCTCTCCGTATAACAGCTGTCCTTCATCCAAGCCCATGAATACAATATTTGACTGGGAAATGAATTCTTTTATCAAATCCCGGTAATCCTCCTGTTTCCAGAGTTTCATACGTATGTTAGGGTCAAAGCTAATTCGTACATTCAATGACCGGGCCAGCTCGAATACCCTGCGGGTCAGGCGCAGGCAGGACTGGCTCAGAACAGGAGTAATTCCTGTCATATGAACAATTCCCACATCCTCAAATGATTTTTCTGATATAAGAGTTTCATTCATTTGCGAAGCCGCTGAACCGGAACGGTAATAGAATACCTCTGTCTCCGATGAGGGGTTAAAGCGTTTGGCCATCAGACCGGTTGGGGCATGGGCATCCAGCCTGACATGAGAAACAGATACACCTTCTGCACGTATTCGTGATAAAAGAAATCGTCCAAATTCATCGTCTCCCACACAGCTAAGCCATTCTGTCTGATGCCCAAGCTTGCTAAGACCGATGGCTGTATTGCTTTCGGCGCCGGCAAAGCAAAGACGGAAGTGATTGATATACTGATAGGGACCTGTTTCAGAGGGAACCATGACAGCCATGGTTTCACCGATTGTCAGAATTTTTGGCATATATTTACCTCCCGATGTTTATTCCATAGGACGGGGTCGGATAAAGGCAGACCCCGCTATAGCCGAATTTATGAGAAAGCCCGAGTGCGGAACTGGTAATGAGCTGGCTGAAAAAGCTCAGGCGCTCGTCAGTTATGGAAGTATAAATAGCTGAAATACTGATGGCTCCCATGCAATCCCCGGATTGGTTAAGAATCGGAGCACCAACGCAGAATACCGCTTCATTATCTTCTCTGTTATCAATGGAATAACCCCTCTGTCTGATTTGTTCCAAATCTTCCATTAGTTCATCAAAAGTGGTTTTTGTATTACTGGTTTTCGCGGTCAGCCTTCCTCCGCCTGTAATCTGGCGTATTTTTTCTATTGGAAGGGTTGCCAGAATGGCTTTCCCCAAACCGGTACTGTACATATCATTTCTATCTCCAATCACACATGTGGTTCTGGTAGGGGAACTGCCTTCCTCTTTGTCGAGGTATACAATCATCCCGTTGTTTTCCACTGCAAGAAAGGTGGTCTCCCCGGTCTGAAGGCTCAGCTGTTTCAGGACAGGCCGTGCCTGGGTATGTATATCGGTTCTGCTCAGGTAGGTGCTCCCTATTTCAAAACAGTGTACATCTAAAGAAAAACATTTGGTATCTTCATCCATCTGAACCATTTCTTTATGCACCAGCGTATGGATGATATCAAATACACTGCTTTTAGGAATACCTAAATCTTTGCTTATTGCAGACAGAGTGACCGGTTTTTTACTATGTGACAGATAATCCAATATATCGATCGATCTTAAAACAGCTTTATTTAATTTTTCTTTTTCCATAAAAAACTCCTCTTGCGTCCGGTATTTTAAATGCGCGTCCGATATTACGAACAGCTTACTGCTGTAATTGTAACATATTCACGAATAAAACGTCAATATTAAAAGTGCCAAATATTTAATATTACTGTCTCAATATTTAGAATACCAGGGAGGGGTTGTAATAAACGTGAAAAATAATGGAATAATTCATGAAAATTTGTTTAATATGATTGACATGGGAAATCAATGTTGCTATAATAAAAATGCGAACACCGTCCGTAATACTGAACAATGAGATTACAGGAGGAGAGAAAATGAAAATTACAAAGCTGGAGACCTTTCACGTTAAGCCCAGGTGGCTGTTTGTGAAGATCTCCACAGATGAAGGAATCTGCGGCTGGGGAGAACCTGTTTTGGAAGGAAAGAGTACAGTAGTGGAGGAAGCGGTACATATTCTGGGAGATGCGATTCTTGGTAAGAATCCGCTTAATATTGAACACTTGTGGCAGGTTATGTACCGGGGATCTTTTTACAGAGGCGGGGCGATTCTCTGCAGCGCCATCAGCGGAATTGAGCAGGCACTCTGGGATATAAAAGGAAAATATCTCAATATTCCGGTATGGCAGATGCTGGGAGGTAAATGCAGGGACAGAATACGTATGTATGCCCACATTACTCCTAACGTGGAAAATCCTACAATCCAGGAAGTGTGCTCCTGGGCCGAAAAGAGAGTAAGGGATGGTTTCCGCTCTTTAAAGACACCTATGTTTGCTCCGGTTCGTCATATTGATACGATGAAAAAGGTAGAGACCTATGTTGAGAAATTTGCAGCGATTCGAAGTAAGGTGGGGATGGATATAGATATTGCCATAGATTTTCATGGCAGGATATCACCTGCCATGGCACCCTTGCTTTGCAGAGAACTGGAACCATTTTTTCCAATGTTTATTGAGGAACCGGTTCTTCCTGAGAATGTAGATGCCATGGTTAAGGTAGCTGAATCCACAGCCATACCGATTGCCACCGGCGAGCGATTGTTTACTACATGGGGATTTAGAGAAGTAATTGAAAAGCAGGCAGCCCAGGTGCTTCAGCCGGATTTAAGTCACTGTGGAGGCATACTGCAGGCATTTAAAATCGCTGCGATGGGCGCCAATTACTATTGCTCTGTGGCACCCCATAATCCACTGGGACCCATAGCACTGGCGTCCTGCCTTCAGATTGATACATGCATTCCTAACTTTACCGCGCAGGAACATCCCACCATGCCGGATGGTCATGATCTTGGCAAGGAGCTGTTTGTTGAGGAATTTGTTATAAAGGATGGGTATATTGATATACCGAAAAAGCCCGGACTTGGCTTTGAAATAGATGAAAATGCAGTGAAAGAATACTCTTATGACGGTCATTACGCATGTCCTGTAGAATTTGATCCGGATGACCATTCATTAGGTGACTGGTAAGGAGGAAAGAGATGAAGATTACAAAATTAGAAACATTTCATATAAGACCCAGGTGGTTGTTTCTGAAAATTACTACAGATGAGGGGATGTGCGGATGGGGGGAACCGGTTATTGAGGGAAGGAGCCGCATTGTTGAAGAGGCGGTTCATGTTTTAGGAGAGCAGATTATTGGACAAGACCCATTCCAGATAGAACATCTGTGGCAGTTAATGTACCGAGGTTCTTTTTATCGGGGAGGTGCCATCCTCTGCAGTGCCATAAGCGGCATTGAACAGGCTCTTTGGGATATTAAAGGAAAAGCTTTGGGAGTACCGGTATGGCAGCTTCTGGGTGGAAAGTGCAGGGACAGGATACGCATGTACGCACATATCACTCCAATTGAAAACCCATCGCCAGCTATTATCTGTCAGGCGGCAAAGGAAAAGGTAGCTCAGGGCTATGATGCGCTGAAAACACCTATGCGAGTACCCGTAAGACACATTGATACCATGAAAACTGTGATAGAGTATGTGGATAAGTTTGCCGCTCTGAGGGATGCTGTGGGAACGGATGTTGATGTTGCCATTGATTTCCACGGAAGAGTATCGCCAGCCATGGCTCCTATATTCTGCCGGGAGCTGGAAAAATACTATCCGATGTTTGTGGAGGAGCCAGTTCTTCCTGAAAATGTGGATTCTATGGTGCGGGTTGCCAGATCAACAACAATTCCGATTGCCACAGGAGAGCGTCTGTTTACACCGTGGGCATTTAGGGAGGTACTTGAAAAGCAGGCAGCCCAGGTACTCCAGCCTGATTTGAGTCACTGCGGAGGCATTCTTTCTACTTATAAAATTGCATCCATGGCAGCAAATTATTATGCCTCTATAGCCCCACATAATCCGTTGGGTCCCATAGCACTGGCTTCATGTCTGCAGATTGATACCTGTATACCTAATTTTACCGCACAGGAAAATATACGGCTGGAAGATGGTTCGGATTTGGGAGCTGGGTTATTTAAGGAGCCGTTTGAGATTGTGAAAGGCTATATTCAGGTATCAGAAAAGCCTGGCTTAGGATTTGAGGTGGACGAAGATACCATGAAGGAATTTATCTATGATGGTAAATTCACATGTCCGGTTGTCTATTATGAGGATGATAACTCATTGGCTGACTGGTAAAGGAGGAAGACGTGGAGAGACATTTTCGACAGGACTCAATATCAATGAAAAGACTCATGCCATATTTCTTTATAGGACCAGCCCTGTTAGCGTTGGTCGCTCTGGTGGTGTACCCTCTTTTATACGGCGTTTATATCAGCTTTTTTAAAACAAACCTGGCAAACAAATGGGATTTTGTAGGGCTCAAAAATTATATAAGTGTTTTTTCAGACGGTGTCTTTGTAAAACAGCTGGGAGTTACATTGAAGTTTACTGCAATTGTCGTACTGGCCCATTTTATTATAGGTATATTTCTGGCAATGTTGTTAAACCAGAGCAGACCTGGAATCACATTTTTTCGTACAATTCTGGTTCTGCCATGGCTTATGCCAGAAGTAGTCATCGCCTTGATTTTTAAATGGATTATGAATCCGTTGTATGGTCTGTTAAACTACGGGATGCAGCTTCTGGGATTATCAGAGGGAGGAGTATCCTGGTTGGGAGATACCAAATATGCGTTTATAAGTGTGGTATTGGTATGCATATGGAAGGGGTATCCTCTGGTGATGGTAAATGCGCTGGCAGCATTACAGAGTGTTTCCACCGATATATATGAAGCTGCAAAGGTAGACGGAGCAAACAATATACAGACATTTTTTAGAATTATTCTTCCGTCTATTAAGCCGGTTCTGGCCACAACGCTGATTTTGGATACGGTATGGTGGTTTAAACATTATACCATTGTTTATCTGATGACAAAGGGGGGACCGGGAAGCGATACATCAATTGTAAGTATTGAGATATATAAACAGGCGTTTGATTATTTTAATTTTGGCAAGGCTGCCTCAATGTCTGTGGTCGTATTTTTTGTCTGCCTGATTATCAGCAAACTTTACAGGAGGTTTTTGGATAATGAAGACTAAAACAGCCCATAGGGGAATGAGGCGTTCGAAATTGTTAAGTGGAACCGCCACGTATCTGATACTGGGATTCTGCGTGGTCATTGTGCTGATACCTATCCTGTGGATGGTGTCAACTTCCATTAAAATTGAATCAGAGACAATTACAATACCGCCAAGATGGATTCCCGAACATCCAACAGCGATGTCGTATATGAGACTTTGGAAGGAGTATCCGTTTCTTACTTATTTTAAAAACAGTATCATCATATCTGTAGGAGCGGTAGTGGTTTCTGTCATGTTCTCATGTCTGGCAGGATATGGGGTCACCAGATTCCGTTTTAAGGGAAAGGAGAGCTTTTTGGGATTTATTCTCATGACGCAGATGTTTCCCTCTATCATGCTCCTGATTCCATATTATAAGGTATTGGATATGTATGGGCTGAAGGACAGTCTGGTAGGTATGATGTGTGTGTACATCTCATTTACAATTCCATTCTGTTCCTGGATGATGGTTGGTTTCTTCAGGACAATTCCGCTGGAATTGGATGAAGCGGCTATTATTGATGGATGTTCCCGATGGAAAGCTTTTTATAAAATCACGCTACCTATGACATTGCCCGGAATATCATCCTCTGCAATTTATGCATTCATCACGGCATGGAATGAGTATATGTTTGCCCAGGTTCTGATTATCTCACCTGAGTTAAAGACGCTGCCCCTTGGTATTGCAGAGCTAAATGGTTTCTATAAGATTTTGTGGAATGATTTAATGGCAGCATCTGTGATTGCGAGCCTGCCATTGATAATTCTGTTCATATTTTTACAAAAATATTTTATCAGCGGTTTAACAGCAGGAGCTGTAAAACAATAGAAGGAGGACGTTTCATATGAGGAAAAGATTTATGAGTATCATTTTGTGTGCAGCTATGTCGGTGACCATACTGTCAGGCTGTTCAGGCGGCAGTAAGGAGGCATCGGAGGCAAAGGACTCGGGTGCGGCACAGTCGCAGGTGGATGAAAGTACAGAGGCCGGCTCGCCGGAAGAGACAATTACGCTGCGTATTTTATCAACATTGGCCACGGAGACAGAAGCTCCGCTGGAACAGGCTATGGCGGATGCATACATGAAGGAACATCCAAATGTAAAGATTGAACTGATTGGACAGCCGGTGAATGATATGGCGAAAAAAATCATAGCACTAAATACCAGCGGTGATCTGCCGGATGCGTTTTTTATGCCCACAGAGTTCATGTCTCAGGCATACGATATGGGAATCATTGTGGATCATGAAGCCCTTCTGGGAGAGGATTTTATGTCCGCCCTAAATGAGAAAGTAGTGGAATATGGTAAGATAAATAACCAGCTTATGATGGTTCCCTGGCATGTAATACCAGTTGCGCTGATTTACAGGGCAGATTGGCTGGCAGAAGCAGGGATTGATAAAATTGAGACAGTAGATGACTTTAGAAATACTGCTAAGACATTTACCAAAGATGGGCATTGGGGATTTAGTATGGTAGGTACCCAAAATGGTTCAGGGGAGGCCCGGTTCTGCCAATATGTCAGGACCTTTGGTGTAAATGAAGTCTATCAGGATGAGAGCGGAAAATGGGTGTCTGATTTAACTTCAGACAATTATAAAAAGGCATTGCAGTCCTTTGTTGACCTGGCGCTTGTGGATGGTGTGGTGCCTCCGGGACCTACTGAAACCGGATATCCGGAAGCAGCGGCATACTTTGCAGAACAAAAGACAGGTCTTATGATTTCCGGTTCTAATGCAATCGGTGCAATCATCAGTGCAAACCCTGAATTAGACGGAAAACTGGCCAGCGTACCGTTGCCGGCAGCAGAGAGACATGCGACCAATCTTCAGACATCCGGTTATGCCATAACGACTGCATGTGAACATCCCGACGTAATGGCAGATTATCTCAAATTCATGACCTCGAAAGATCTGGCAGTTGATTTTGGCATCAAGACAGGACGCCTTCCGGTGACCAAAGAGGCTGCCGAAGATCCGGCTTTCCAGACTGATACGTTTAAAGGATTTATTGACTGTATGGAATATGCACTTCCACAGCCAGCATTTCCTGCTTACACGGAAATCCTGGATGTCATGGGAGAATCCTATAATACTATGATGGGCAATAATGTTTCCATTGACGATGCAATGGCTCAGGTTGCCAACAGAGTGGAAGGGATTCTGTCTGAGAATCAATAACGTGAATATCTGGGCCGGGGGTTTGCTCCGGCCCCTTTTCATAGGGGGAATGTCATGTATACTCTTTCAGCAGACTTTGGTACCTCATCTGTCAAAACTGCGGTGATAGATGAACACAGAACTATATTAAAGGCCAGCAGACGCAGCTATCAGTATCGTATTTTAGAAGAAAATCAGGTTGAACTCAGTATGGAAACCGTGGAGGCTGCCTTCTATGAGACGGTCAGGGAACTGAAAGAATTCCTTCCATATGTAAGTTTAATTAGTTTTGATACCTTCGCCCCATCTCTGGTGATGATGGAGAAAGACGGGAAACCGTTGTATCCAATTGTAACTCATCTGGACAGAAGAAGCAGGGAGTATACAAAGAAGATTATAGATATCTTTGGAAAAGACAAATATAGGAATATTACCGGGACTTTGCCTTACGCAGGGGGAGTGACCTTGACCTCTCTTTTATGGTTCTTTCATTATCGCCCGGAACTGACAAAAAAGATTTATAAAATAGGTCATTTGTCAACCTATCTGTTTAAAAGACTGACAGGACAATGGGCCATGGACGAAGTAAATGCATCTATTACCGGTATGTATGACACAGTACATAATTCCGGCTGGTCTCAGGAAATTTGTGAGAAATCAGGAGTGCCTATGAGTATACTGCCGCCGGTTAAGGAGGCAGGAAACACCTTCGAACTTGTTTTGCCGGAAATGGCAGAGAAGCTGGGGGTTGGCAGGAATACCATGGTGAATCTGGGGACACAGGATGTAGCCAGCGCCTTAGCCGGAGCCGGAGCCGATAAAAAAGGGCAAATATTATGTATATCAGGCAGCAGTGAGATGATTGCTATACTGACTGATAAGCCGGTAACAAATGATAAATATTATCTGAGAAATTCAGGTATAAAGGGATTGTGGCAGGTGTTTTCCATTACCACAGGCGGATTTGCCATAGACTGGTTTCGGGAACAGTTTTATACGGACATGTCTAAGGAAGAATTCTACAGCAGTTTTTTGCCGGATTTGCTGGAGAAACGGTTTGACGCTGGAGGCGTGACGTTTCATCCATACCTTACAGGCGACAGACAGAGCCTGAAACGGAAACGAGGAAGCTTTGGGGGATTATCTTTGGATACAAAACGGGATCATATGCTCTGTGCCCTGGTGGTGGGAATACAATCCCAGGCCATGCAGACTCTTAGGCTCTGCGGGGACATAATTCCCAACAAACAAAAGATGACGGCGACAGGAAATCTGGCAGAAAATGAGGCGTATATAAATATTAAGTCCAGACTGTTTGGCGGGGCGGCTATTGAGGTAATTGATAACTGTCCGCTGATAGGAAATGTCAGAAGGATGCTTTAGGGAGAAAATGGAATGGTAAAGAGAGTAGACGGAATTTTTGTACCGGTGGTAACTCCCTTTGATAGTGAGAACCAATCAGTCGGTACGGAAATGCTTGAGTATAATATTGAACGTTTGAATCATACAGACATAAGCGGATACATGCCTTTGGGAAGTAATGGAGAATCTTTCATGATGACGGACGACGAATGCTGCCGGGTCATAGCTGCTGTAAAAAAGGTGGCAGCAAAAGAAAAACTTATATTTGCAGGGACTGGAAGAGAGTCGGAATATTATACAATTGAATTCACTAAAAGGATTGCCCAGTATGGAGTTGATGCTGTATTTGTGCTGACACCTCATTATTTTCCTAAACAGATGGGTCAGGACTGTCTGAGAAGTTATTATGAACAAGTGGCAGATCGCTCTCCTGTACCGATTCTGCTGTATCAGGCACCGGCATATGCGGCAGGCGTTTCTTTGGAAACAGCTACTGTGGCACAGCTTGCAAAGCATCCGAATATCATTGGTATGAAGGGAACGGCATCAAATACCGCAGGCTGCTATATGGAGGCCATGGACAATGAAACCTCTTTTTCTATTTTAGCCGGAACATTTGGAGCATTCTGCGAAAATGTCAGAGACGGCGCGGCTGGGGGCGTATTGTCCTGCGCAAACTATATTCCCCATAGAGCATGTGAATTGTATAATTTGGTAAAGGCAGAGAACTGTCAGGCGGATATATTATATCAGAAAATAACCGGCCTGATTAACCAGACAACCGGACCGCTCGGTGTAGGAGGCGTCAAAATGGCTATGAATATTTTAGGATATCAGGGCGGAGTTACCAGACGTCCCTTGCCATATCCGAAAGAGAGCCAGGTAAGGGATGCCAGATCAATATTTATGAGAGGAGATTTAGAATGCAGATAAAAGAAATGCTTATAAACGCAGGAAAGAATGGTGCGGCAGCCGGGGCTTTTAATATTCTTAATTATACCACAGCCAGAGCAGTAATCGAGGCGGCCGATTCGTGCGGGTGCCCTGTGATTTTGCAGACTTCTGTATCTACGGTAAAAAGCCTTGGATTAGAAGCGCTGGGTGGTATGCTTAATCAGCTTAAGGGATTATCGGCGCAGCCAGTGGTTGTGCACCTGGACCATTGCAGGGATCAGGAACTGGCCAGAAGATGTCTGGACGGATTCTGGGATTCTGTAATGATTGACGGCTCCCATCTCCCGATGGAGGAGAATATTGAATTTACCAAAGAGATCGCTGACTATGCCCATAAACTGGGAAAAGAAGTAGAGGGAGAGCTTGGAGTTATTGCCGGAGTTGAAGATGATATACATAATGAGAAGGGGACAGGGGTTGCGGTTAAAGATTGCCTTTTCTATATAGAGCAGACAGGCATTGATATATTTGCTCCTGCCATTGGAACCGCGCATGGCATTTACCACGGAGCACCAGTAATACGGTATGATCTTGTGGAACAATTGCGCGGTGCTACAGATGTTCCCATTGTAGTTCATGGTGGGAGCGGTCTTTCTGAGGAGGTTTTTAGAAAACTTATTGAGTGCGGGGCTAGCAAAATCAATATATCAACTGCTGTGAAACAGAGTTATCTTAAAGGGATGAGGGAATTCTGCGGGATTAATAATCCTTTGGAGGTTGATACGGCTATAAAGCAGGAAGTAAAACAGGCAGTGCAGGAGCACATCAATATATTTTCAATGGGGAGGTGAGTGTAAATGGCATATAAGAGGGCAGCATATTCCTGTGATTTGCACACGCATACCAATCATTCTGATGGCCGGAAGACGCCTAAAGAGGTAATAGATGAGGCAGCAGAAGTGGGACTTAAGGTATTGGCTATTACGGACCACGACGTGATACCGCCAGAGTTTATAGACACAGAAGACGGACCGGTGTCTGTGACGGAATACGCCAGGAAAAAGGGGATAATCTGTATTCCGGGAATTGAAATTTCCTGTGATACAGAAAATGAGGATGTACATTTGGTATGTTTGGGATGTGACTGGAAGCATCCATTTTTCAGGCAGATGGAAAAAGAAATTCAGGGCAGCAAACTGGAATCCTATCGTACTATGTTGGAAAATTTTAAAAGAGCAGGTTATCATGCAGAGTGGAACGACATGCTTTGCCAGACTGGAAACATAAGGCATCCGGAACGTATACAGAAAAAGCAGATTTTTCAATACCTTGCCGATTCAGGCGCTGCATCCGAATGGAGCCAAGTTAAAAAAATGGTTCAGACGAATTCTGAATTGTCGGTAAAGAGAAGAAAGCCAGATACTGTGGATATCATTAAAAAAATTCATGAAACAGGAGGCGTTGTGATACTGGCCCATCCATATCTGATTGCCGAACCAGTTAATTGGCAGGGAAAGCCCATAACAAGGAAGGCTTATATTGATGAGTTAATAGATGCCGGACTGGATGGAATTGAGGTTCGTTATACATACGATAAAACAAGTTATAGGGGATGCCAGTCTAAGGATGAGATTGCTGAGGAGGTGAGACTCCTTTATGGAGACCGTGTTGCAATTTTGTCAGGCGGTTCAGACTGCCATGGAGAGACAAAAGAGCAGGTGGCTAATCCACGGTCACTGGGGGAAGAGGGGATTACATTTTCCTATATGCAGTCCAACCAATTGCTGAGAAATTTCTTATAAAGTACAGAAAAACCGGAGCTGTTTTTATATCCTAAGGCTTCTCCGACAACAACCGTATGGAGGTGGCATACTCAGACGGAGTCATAGTGGTAATCTGCTTGAACTGCCGTGAAAAATAGTGGATGGAGTTGTATCCCAAGCGGTCTGCAATCTGGGTGAAATTTAGCTGGTTGTCACGTATCATTTGTTTGGCAGTGTCAATTTTCATCATGGAAAAGAATTCTATGACCCCGCAGCCTTTTGTGTCCCGGAACAGCTTTTGCAGCTGGGAGCGCCCCACCAGGTTGTCCCGGCAGATTCTGTCTATGGTCATGCGTTCGCCCAGATGCTCCTCCATGTAGCGGACGATTCGGTTGTAGGTATCATTCCCGCTGCTGGCCTCGGCCAGGAAGCGGGAAGAACGTACTGGCAGGGAGTAGGAAAAATATCTTCTGTATAGATGAATCATCAGCTGTTCCAGGTAATGGCTGATGAGCTGGGCCGAACCAAAGGTCAGGGGTTCGCTGTTAAAGATAAGCTCCTCCTGGTAAGGGTCATCCAGTCTTCCGCTGAATGTGTTTCTGGCTTCCACGATGATTTGGGCCATGAGTTCTTTTTCCGTATCCTGGACCGACATGAGCTGATCCTCAAATGACTTTATGGCAGGGGAATGGCACTCGAACCCAATGACCACCAGGCTTGGAGAGACTTTTCCGTTGGTCAGTACGTTGTGGAACTCATTGGGCTTGTGAAACAGAATATTCCCTTTCTTCAGGGTCAGACGCCGGTCTCCTGCCAACGCATCAATTTCGCCTCGGTCCACGCATACCAGTTCCCAGAAGTCATGGCTTTCCCCGGGAAAGGAGAAGTCGCTCATATACTGGAAATAGTGGACGGAGATAATCCGGTTGATGGTAACGCTGTCCTCCAGAACTACACTTTTATAGGCCATGTAATCTTTCCTCCCGCACTGTCTTTTTCTGAAACTGTCTTATCTTCTTGAATTATATCACAGGAATTAATTCTGCAGAATACAATCATGCAAATAAAATGATAGAATGTGCAAATAAAATCCCCTCAGCTGTCTTGTTACAAAAAAAGCGATCCGCTATACTTTATTTAAACGAAATCAAGAGTTATAGGCTCATGGAATAGAGCCAATATGAAGATTAGAGGGAGGATACAGACATGTCTAAGACGAAAGGAAGGGTTACACTTCCCAGTGAATCCGGTTTTTTGAAGGAGACAAAGGAGTTAATGGAGCGCTGGGGCGCTGATGCCATCCGCGACAGTGACGGGACAAAGCTGGATAAGGATGTCAAGTCTCTGGGTGCGGAAATTTATACCACCTATTTTGTGGCAAGAGGACACAATGAATTTGCAGCTAAGCATATGGAGGAATGCCAGCAGCTCTACCTTATGTCCCGGCGTTTTACAGCAGTGGGAAACCATCTGGAGATGGACTTTATGGAAGGATATTTTGACCAGCAGGTGGTACCGGACTGTTACCATGACCCTAAGAAATGGTGGGAGGTCATGGACCGCACCACAGGCCAGGCAGTCCCCGTCTCCCAGTGGGAGCTGGCAGGGGCGTCCATGCCGGAAGGTTTTTGCAGCGGCAGTGAGTTTAAGGGTGTGTTTAAAGGCGCCGGAGATACCGCAGACGCCGGGAATACCGCAGAAACCAAAAAAGCAGAAGCTGTTTCCGCCCCCATGCGCGTGGTGCTGGAGCACGCGTCGCCTTTTCACGAATACACGGTATCCTTCCTGGCATACGCGGTGTGGGACCCTACCCAGATGTACAATCACATAACGAATAACTGGGGGGACAAACCCCATGAAATTCCCTTTGATGTGCGCCAGGAGGCTTCAGGACTGTTTGCAAGGGAGTACCTGGTACAGTGGTTAAAGGATAACCCGGATACGGATGTTGTGCGTTTCACCACATTTTTTTACCATTTCACGCTGGTGTTCGGAAGTGACGCAAAGGAAAAATTCGTGGACTGGTTCGGATACGGAGCAACCGTCAGTGTGAAGGCGCTGGAGGAATTCCAGGCCGAATACGGCTACGCCCTCAGACCTGAGGACATTGTGGACAATGGGTACTATAATTCTTCCTTCCGGGTTCCGACCAGACAGTACAGGGATTATATGGATTTTATCCAGCGCTTTGTGGCGGAAAAAGCCAGGGAGCTGGTGGAGCTGGTCCATCAGGCAGGGCGTAAGGCCATGATGTTTTTAGGCGACAACTGGATTGGTACCGAGCCTTACGGCGCTTATTTCCCGGAAATCGGCCTGGACGCCGTGGTGGGAAGCGTGGGAGGCGGGGCAACGCTGCGCCTTATCTCCGATATTCCGGGGGTGAGCTATACAGAGGGCCGTTTCCTTCCCTATTTTTTCCCTGACACATTTTATGAGGGAAATGACCCTGTTCCTGAGGCGGTGGAAAACTGGATTTGCGCCCGAAGAGCTCTGATGCGCAAACCGGTTGATCGTATCGGGTATGGCGGATATCTGAGCCTGGCCTATAAATTTCCGGGCTTTGTGGATTACATTGAGAAGGTTGCGGAAGAATTCAGGGAAATTTATGGAAATATCGGAGGAAGCAGGCCTTTTTGCGGGCTGAAGGCAGCTGTGTTGAACTGTTGGGGAAAGCTGCGCTCCTGGCAGCCCTACATGGTGGCCCATGCCCTGTGGTATAAGCAGACCTACACCTATTTCGGCATTCTGGAGGCACTGAGCGGGGCAGGTGTGGATGTGGTATTTATGAGCTTTGACGATATACGCAGTTCAGGTATACCTGAGGATGTGGATGTGATCATCAATGCAGGGGATGCGGGCACGGCCTGGTCTGGCGGGGATGAGTGGCTGGATGAGCAGATTGTCACGGCAGTGAGGCGGTTTGTCTGGGAAGGCGGCGGCTTTGTGGGAGTGGGCGAGCCCAGCGCCGTGCAGCGGGGCGGACGGTATTTCCAGCTGGCAGATGTGCTGGGGGTGGATAAAGAGCAGGGCTTCACCCTGTCAACGGACAAGTATCATGTAACACAGGCAGACAGCCACTTTATCACACAGGACGTTCCAAGGGATGAATCAGGAAGGCTGGTTCTGGATTTTGGCGAAGGGATGAAAAATGTGTATGCCTTGGGAACGGATACAGAGATTGGGGAATATTCAGACCATGAAGTCCACCTCAGCGCCCATCCATATGGAAGGGGACGGGGCGTGTACCTTGCGGGTCTTCCTTACAGCCATGAGAATACCAGGCTTCTTATAAGAAGTATGTATTATGCGGCCTGCAAAGAGGGGGAAATGAAGAAGTGGTTCTCGGATAATCTGTTCTGCGAGGTACACGGATATCCGGAGGCGGGGAAATATGCGGTGGTCAACAACACCAGCCGCGGGCAGTCCACGGTGGTTTATGACGGGGATGGACATGGGACATCCATGGAGCTGCTGCCCTGTGAAATAAAATGGTTTGACTTATAAGCCGGCCAACCTGGAATGAACTAAATATGGCAGTCTTTAACAAGTATACAAAATGACTTACAAGCGTTCGGAGACAGAATCATATTTGTGTATTATACATAGAAAAAGTCTTTTTGTACAAATAAATAAATTTATAGTGCAAAGAACTTTATGTGCATATTTACTATAATTGGATTATCGGTAGTGAATGTGAATCGGCAAAAACACAATAAGATTCAAGGAGGACGTATTTTATGAAAAACAGAAAATGGATGGCATTGGCATTGGCGGCAGCCATGGTTGGCTCCCTGACAGCATGCGGCGGCGGGTCCGGCACCGCGGATACCACGGCAGCGGCAGCGGCGGCTGACACCACAGCGGCTCCGGCAGCAGACACCACGGCGGCAGCGGACGCCCAGGCCCCGGCCGGAGACGGCACAGGTCTGGTATACTGGTCCATGTGGGAGTCCACAGAGCCTCAGGGCCAGGTAATCAAGGAAGCAGTTGACAAGTTTTCCGCAGACACAGGAGTGGCTGTAGATGTACAGTTTAAGGGACGTACCGGTATCCGCGAGGGATTACAGCCAGCCCTGGACGCAGGAACCAACATTGACCTGTTCGACGAGGATATTGACCGTGTAAATACTACATGGGGCGCTTATCTGATGGATCTGGAGGAACTGGCTAAGGCATCTGATTATGACGCCACTGCCAATGCAAGCCTGATGGAGGCCTGCCGCGAGGTGGGAGGGGGAACCCTTAAGTCCATTCCTTATCAGCCTAATGTATTTGCGTTTTTCTACAACAAGGCAATCTTTGAGGAAGCCGGCGTGGCCGCTGTTCCCACCACCTGGGCGGAATTGGACGCAGCATGCCAGAAGATCAAGGACGCAGGCTACACGCCTATTACATGTGACGACGCATACATACTTTGTCTCTTCGGATACCATATGTCCAGACTCAACGGCTACGACAAGACATCGGATATTGTAAAGAACAATAAGTGGGATGACCCGTCTGTGATGGAGACAGCCAAGGCTTACGCAGATTTTGCGCAGAAGGGATATTTCTCAGAAAACATAGCATCCAACGTATTCCCGGCCGGACAGAACCAGGAGCTGGCACTGGGAACAGCAGCCATGTACCTCAATGGTTCCTGGCTTCCAAACGAAGTAAAGAACATGGCAGGCGATGACTTCCAGTGGGGATGCTTCAGCTACCCGGCAGTGGAAGGCGGTACAGACGGTACGGAAGCAGCAAACTACGGCGGCCAGGTTCTGGCTATCAACAAGAACTCACAGCACGCAGAGGATGCATTTAAGCTGATTACCTATATTACCAAGGGTGAGTTTGACAAGAAGCTCTCTGAGGAATCCCTGGGAATCCCGTCCGATACCACCAATTCAGAGTGGCCTGTACAGCTTACAGACGTGAAGCCTGTAATGGAGAGCTTAAAGACACGTTATCCATGGGCTGCCGGCGCAGAGGACAATGTGGATATGACGCCAATCATCAAAGAGAACATGACCAAGCTTTGCAGCGGAGCCATTACAGCGGATGAATTTGTATCCAATCTCCAGGCGGCAGGAAAGTAATCATATAAACACATTCAAAACATTTTCCACGGAATATGCAACAATGAGGTGGCATCGTATAACGCTGCCGCCTCTTTTTGGGCTCCGGAGCGTATCCGGACCAGGTTTATGTTAGGAGGAACCGGCGTGAAAAAAAATAAGGGAATGTTAATTGTGTTCATGACACCGGCGGTGGTGATGTTCGTCCTGGTATTCCTTTATCCCATTATCAGGACTATCCTTATGAGCTTTTTCAAGATTGAGGGAATCACGGACCCCATGTCAAAATGGACCTTCAGCGGTATTGATAACTATGTGAAGCTGGCAAATACCACCTTGTTCCGCATCTCCATGTGGAACCTGGCCCGGATATGGTTTATCGGCGGTATCATCGTCATGTCCCTGGCGCTGCTGTTTGCCGTTATCATTACCAGCGGCATCCGCTTCAAGAGCTTTTTCAGGGCAATGATTTATCTGCCGAATATTGTCAGCGCAGTGGCCCTGGCGACCATGTGGCTACAGTATGTCTACAGCCCCAAGTACGGACTGATTAAAAATTTCTTCCAGGCTTTGGGCCTGGATTCCCTGGCAAAGATACAGTGGCTGGATAATGACCACAAGTTCATGGCTCTGCTCCTGGCCTACTGTTTCGGCATGGTGGGTTATCACATGCTGATATTTGCCAGCGGCATTGAGCGCATCAGCGACGATTATTTTGAGGCGGCCACTCTGGACGGGGCCAATAAGTTCAACCAGTTCCGCTATATTACATTACCACTGCTAAAGGGAGTGTTCAGAACCAATGTCACCATGTGGAGCGTTACCAGTGTGGGATTTTTCGTATGGTCCCAGCTGTTCTCCACGGTAACGGCTGATACCCAGACCATTACCCCCATGGTTTATCTGTACATGCAGATATTTGGGGCAGGCAACAGCGTCACGGAGCGCAATTCCGGGGTTGGAGCAGCTGTCGGCGTGATGCTGAGCGTATGTGTGGTTATTGTGTTCTGGCTCTGCAACCATCTGCTTCAGGATAAAGACCTGGAATTCTAGGAAAGGGGGAAAACATATGTCGGGATTATTTCAGAAAAAAGAGAAACTGCACAGGGAACCGGTGCGCTGGAAGAAGGAACTAAAGCTTGCCCCCGGATACCTGATTCTTACCCTGTGGATTCTGTTTACCCTGGCCCTGCTGGGCTGGGTCCTGCTGGCCAGCTTTTCCACCACCAAGGAGATATTCAGCAATAAGCTGCTGGATAGCGGATTCCATATAGAAAATTATGTGAAGGCATGGGTCAATTCCAATGTCTCCACCATTTTCTTCAATTCCTTATTTTACGCGGCGGTATCCTGTACCCTGCTGATACTGATTTGCGCGCCTGCCGCCTATGCGCTGTCACGTTTTGACTTTGTGTGCAATAAACTAATACAGTCATCTCTTGTGGCGTCCATGGGTGTTCCGGTAGTCATGATTGTGCTTCCGCTGTTTGCCGTGGTGGCAGGTCTCAATATCCTTAATAATGTTTCGGCCAACCGGGCCACTCTGATATTCCTGTATATCGGAATCAATGTGCCCTACACCACCATTTTCCTGACCACCTTTTTTGCCAATCTGTCCAGGGCGTTTGAGGAAGCAGCTGCCATTGACGGTTGCCCCCCTGTTAAGACCTTCTGGCTGATTATGCTTCCCATGGCCCAGCCGGGAATCGTGACCGTAACCATATTCAACTTCATCAATATATGGAACGAGTATTTCATCTCCCTGATATTCGGAAATTCCGACAAGGTACGTCCGGTGGCAGTGGGGCTGTATTCCATGATAAACTCCATGAAATATACAGGTGACTGGGCCGGTATGTTCTCTGCTGTTGTCATTGTATTCCTGCCCACCTTTATCCTGTATATCTTCCTGTCAGAGAAGATTATAGCAGGCGTAACCGGAGGCGGCGTGAAGGGATAGGATAGAACAGGAAACGTGAAGGAATAAGGATATATCTTGTGAGGAGGAAGGACAGCATGTCTCAGAAACCAGTATTAGTAATCATGGCGGCAGGTATGGGAAGCCGTTACGGCGGATTAAAGCAGATTGACCCTGTGGACCCTTATGGGAATATCATCATTGATTTTTCCATATTTGATGCCAGGGAAGCGGGATTTGAAAAGGTCATATTCATTATCAAGAAGGCCATTGAGGAAGATTTTAAGATTCACATTGGAAACCGAATCAGTAAATATATGGATGTGGCCTATGTTTACCAGGAACTGGATAAGATTCCGGATGGATACCAGGTGCCTGAGGGCCGGGTAAAGCCGTGGGGCACAGGCCATGCAGTGCTTTGCTGCAGTGCCTTGATTGACGGGCCTTTTGCGGTAATCAATGCGGATGATTATTATGGAAAAGAAGCCTTTCACATGATATATGACCAGCTGTCCTCTGTGGAGGACACGGACCGATACCAGTATACCATGGTGGGCTACAGGCTGTACAATACCCTGACAGAGAATGGGTATGTGGCAAGGGGCGTATGCCGGACAGATGCAAAAAGCCGACTGGTGGATATACATGAGCGGACCAGGATTGAAAAGCATGGGAGCCAGGCGGAATATACAGAGGATGACGGAGCTACCTGGACAGAACTTCCGGAGTCCACCATTGTTTCCATGAACATGTGGGGATTTACAAAGAGTATTCTGGGCGAGCTGGAGAACCGGTTCGGGGCTTTCCTGGATAAAAACCTTCCTGTAAATCCTATGAAGTGCGAATATTTCCTGCCCTTTGTGGTGGATGAACTTCTGAAGGCAGATCTGGCCCAGGTGACTGTGCTAAAGAGCGTGGACCGCTGGTATGGAGTTACCTATAAGGAAGATAAGGAGACAGTGGTAAAGGCCATTAAGGACCTTAAGGATAAGGGCCTGTACCCGGAGAAACTTTGGGAGGAACTGGTAAAATGAGCGGAGAAATGGATAAACATATACTAAAGGAGGCGGCTGCAGCGTTTGCCACGGATGGGGAAGCAGTCAGCTGCCAGCGCTACGGCAGCGGCCACATCAATGATACCTTCCGTCTCATATGTGAGAAACATCCTTATATTCTTCAGAGGATGAATACGGATATCTTTCAGGATCCGGTATCTCTTATGCGGAATATTGAGGGGGTCACCACCTTCCTGAGGCAGGAGGTCATTAAAAATAACGGAGACCCGGACCGGGAGACCCTGAATCTTATCAGGACCAGGGAGGGAGCCCCTTACTATGTGGACAGCCGGGGAAATTACTGGAGGATGTACCTGTTCATTGAGGGAGCCACCTGCTATAACCTGGTGGAGAAGCCGGAGGACTTTTACCAGAGCGGGAAGGCCTTCGGGCATTTCCAGCGGCTGTTAGCCCACTATCCGGCCAGAGAGCTGGCAGAGACCATCCCGGGTTTTCATGACACTCCGGGACGCTTCCGGGCTTTCAGGAAGGCAGTGGAGGAGGATATCTGCGGCCGGGCGTCAGAGGTTCACAACGAGATTCAGTTTGTCATGGACAGGGAGCAGGATATGGGCCTGGCCATGGATATGCTGGCCAAGGGGGAGCTTCCCCTGAGAGTGACACATAATGATACCAAATTAAATAACATTATGATTGATGACAAGACCGGCCAGGCCATCTGCATCATTGACCTGGATACGGTAATGCCGGGACTTTCCATCTTTGATTTTGGAGATTCCATCCGCTTTGGCGCCAATACCGCAGAGGAGGATGAAACGGATTTAACCAAAGTATCCCTGTCCGTTCCTCTCTTTGAAATCTATACCAGAGGATTTCTGGAGGGATGCGCGGGAAGCCTTACCGAAGCAGAGGTTAAGATGCTTCCTCAGGGAGCCAGGCTCATGACCCTGGAATGCGGAATCCGGTTCCTAACGGACTATCTGTCCGGCGACACTTATTTTAAGATTTCCAGGGAGAAGCATAATCTGGATCGCTGCCGTACCCAGTTCGGGCTGGTGGAAGATATGGAAAAGAAATGGGGAGAGATGGAACGTATAGTGGAGGCTGTCTGTAAGGGCTGAAACAGGAATAAAACAGAGACAAAAAAGGTGTCTGCCATGGGGGGGACACCTTTTTCATATGTTCTGGCGGCTCTGGGGGCGCCGGGCATGGGCTGCGGTTTTACACACATTTTACATAAACTATACCATATTATGATTTCTCCGGATGTAAATTTTATGTATACTCCAAACTGTAGAAAAGATAACAAAAAACATGATAATAAACGATATGATTCAGGAGGAAACGTATTATGAGAATGAATGGAAAGAAATTAACGGTACTGTTAGGCACAGCGGTTCTGGCCATGGGTATCCTGGCGGGCTGCGGCAGCAGCGCCCCGGAGACAACCGCAGCAGGGACAGCCGCCCCGGCGACCGAGGCAGGGACAGATGCAGGGTCTTCTGCTGCGTCAGGAGACACAAAAGACACAGAAGCAGCAAAGGCAGAGAATGCCCCGTCCGCTGATTTGAGCGGCACCATCAGTATGGTGGGATCCACTTCCATGGAGAAGTTTGCCAATGCGCTCAGCGAGTCCTTTATGGAGAAGCACCCAGGTGTGACGGTGACCGCTGAATTCGTTGGATCCGGCGCAGGAGTGGAGGCTGTCAGCAACGGGACAGCTGATATCGGCAATTCTTCCAGGAATTTAAAGGATGAGGAGAAGGCTGACGGCGTGGCGGAAAACATTGTTGCCATTGACGGAATCGCAGTGGTGGTTGATGCCGCCAATACGGTGGAGGACCTGACCAAACAGCAGCTGTCCGATATCTATGAAGGAAAAATTACCAACTGGAAGGATGCAGGCGGAAATGACGCTCCCATTGTAGTGGTTGGACGTGAATCCGGTTCCGGTACCAGAAGCGCCTTCGAGGAGCTGTTAGAGCTGGAGGACGTGTGCAAATACAGCAATGAGCTGGACAGCACCGGCGCAGTGATGGCAAAGGTGGCCTCTACACCAGGCGCCATTGGCTATGTTTCCCTGGATGTACTGGACGACACAGTAAAGGCTGTGAAGCTGGAAGGCGCTGAGCCTACAGAGGAAAACATCAAGGCAGGCTCCTACTTCTTAAGCCGTCCGTTTGTAATGGCTACCAAGGGAGAAATAAGCGAGCAGAATGACCTTGTAAAAGCCCTCTTCGATTATATCTACTCAGAAGAAGGCGCAGAGATAGTGAAGTCCGTGGGACTGATTGCAGTTGACAAATAATCGGAATAGAGAAAGGAGACTTCCTGCATGAGAGCGGAGACATTTTCCATACGATCCTGTCATGGCAGCAAGTCCACCGTCGAAAAAGCTGCACAGGGCATCTTTACTGCCTGCGGCTTTTTCGCCGTATTGGCTGTTGCCTCCATCACACTGTATATGCTTATCAGCGGTACGCCTGCGCTGTTTAAAGTGGGGCTGCTGGAAATTTTGTTTGGGACCGTGTGGCAGCCCGCAGCCGCATCCCCCAGCTTCGGTATACTGTTTGTCATACTGACCTCCATCGTGGGAACCTTTCTGGCAATTCTGATTGGAGTTCCTATCGGCGTCATGACAGCCATATTCCTGGCGGAGGTAGCCCCCAAACGGCTGAGCGACATGGTCCGTCCGGCGGTAGAGCTTCTGGCCGGAATCCCCTCTGTCATATACGGCCTGCTGGGAATCCTGATTCTTAACCCCCTGATGTACAAAATGGAACTGATACTGTTTAAAGGGTCTGAAACACATCAGTTTACCGGCGGAGCCAATCTGATATCAGCTGTGCTGGTATTGGCCCTGATGATTCTCCCCACGGTCATAAACATCAGCGAATCTGCCCTCAGGTCTGTGCCGGCCCATCTAAAGAGCGCGTCCCTGGCTCTGGGCGCCACAAAGATACAGACCATATTCCAGGTAATTGTGCCTGCGGCCAAATCTGGTATCATAACAGCCGTTGTGCTGGGTACAGGCAGGGCAATCGGTGAAGCCATGGCCATCAGCCTTGTGTCGGGAAGCTCCGTAAACCTGCCCCTTCCCTTTAGCTCTGTACGTTTCCTCACTACAGCCATTGTATCGGAGATGGGGTATGCCTCGGGACTTCACAGACAGGTGCTTTTCACCATCGGCCTGGTACTGTTTGCATTCATTATGATTATCAACATAAGCCTGACCAGGATTTTAAAGAGAGGGGGAAACAGGAATGACAAATGATATTGCAGTCCGGGTTCATAAGGACTCTGTTGTGCAGGACAGTATATACGGCAGGCGCGTGCGCGGCCTGGATGTGTTTCTTACGGTCATCATATATACCTGCGCGGGTTTCTCCATCCTTCTTCTGGCAGGCATCATGGGGTATGTGTTCGTGCGTGGAATCCCGCATGTGACGTGGGCATTTTTGAGTACTGCCTCCAGCGCCACAAAGGGAACCTTTGGAATCCTGGGAAATATTATAAACACACTGTACATTGTAATCATTACCCTGCTCATCGCCACGCCCCTGGGCATTGGATCCGCCGTATACCTGAACGAATACGCAAAGCCGGGAAAAGTGGTGCGGCTGATTGAGTTTACCACAGAAACCCTGTCCGGTATTCCGTCCATTATATTCGGCTTGTTTGGAATGGTGTTTTTTGGAAATGCTTTGGGACTGGGATATTCTATCCTTACAGGAGCCCTGACCCTGACCATTATGATTCTGCCCCTTATAACCAGGACCACCCAGGAGGCGCTTAAGACTGTGCCGGACAGCTACCGCCATGGAGCCCTTGGAATCGGAGCTACAAAGTGGTACATGATACGGACTATCCTGCTTCCAAGCGCCATGCCGGGAATTCTCACAGGCATAATCCTGGCTATCGGAAGAATTGTGGGAGAGTCGGCAGCTCTGCTGTTTACGGCGGGAAGCGGTTATTACCTCCCAAAGAATCTGTTTTCCAAAATATTTGAATCAGGAGGAACCCTCACCATACAGCTCTATCTGTTTATGCAGAAAGCAAAATATAATGAGGCCTTTGGTGTGGCCGTGGTCCTTCTGGTGATTGTTCTGGGAATCAACGGTCTGGCAAAATACATGTCCCACCGGTTCAATGTGGAAGCCGGGGCATAGGGATGGGGCGGACCATTTCAATTAGCAAAGGAGAGAAAGCGTGGAAAGCAAAACAAAGATTTCAACCCGGAACCTGAACCTGTACTACGGGGAGAATCATGCCCTTAAAAATATAAACCTTGATTTGTATGAACATAAGATTACTGCCTTCATAGGGCCGTCAGGCTGCGGCAAGTCCACTTACCTAAAGACACTGAACCGCATGAATGACCTGGTGCCGGGCGTTAAGATAGATGGGACTGTTCTCCTGGATGATGAGGATATTTATGATTCCCAGGTGGATACCACCCTGCTGAGAAAGAAAATAGGCATGGTATTCCAGCAGCCCAACCCCTTTCCCATGAGTATCTATGACAACATTGCCTATGGGCCGAGAATCCATGGCATTAAGAATAAGGCCCAGCTGGATGAGATTGTGGAGAACAGCCTTAAGGGAGCGGCTCTGTGGGATGAGGTCTCTGACCGGCTGAAGAAATCAGCCCTGGGACTGTCTGGCGGACAGCAGCAGCGCCTTTGTATCGCCAGGGCCCTGGCCGTGGAGCCGGAAGTCCTTCTCATGGATGAACCCACGTCTGCCCTGGACCCCATATCCACTCTGAAGATTGAGGATCTGATGGATGATCTAAAGAGTAAATATACAGTGGCCATTGTGACTCATAACATGCAGCAGGCCACGCGTATAGCGGACCACACTGCATTTTTCCTGGTGGGAGAGGTAGTGGAGTATGCGACTACGGACGAACTTTTCACCATGCCGAAGGATAAGAGGACAGAAGACTATATAACAGGCCGTTTCGGATGATGGCAGAAGGAAGGTATCAGATTGAGCGTTAGGGTTACGTACGAACATGAGTTAGAAGTATTAAAACAGGATTTAAAAGAAATGGCCCATATGGTGGAGAGCGCTATTGAGCAGACCTTCATGGCATTTGAGGACCAGGATTATACGATGGCTGAGGATGTGATTAAGGGCGACAGGACCGTCAATGATATGGAGCGGGCCATCGAGTCCAGATGCCTGTCCCTGATACTGCGCCAGCAGCCGGTTGCCAGCGACCTGCGCCAGGTATCCACTGCCCTCAAGGTGGTGACTGACCTGGAGCGCATAGGGGACCATGCCTCGGATATCGCTGAGCTGATTCTGAGGATAAAAAGCGAGCACGCATACCACATTGTTAAGCATCTTCCGGTTATGGCGGCTTCCGCCAACGCAATGGTCCATGACGCCATAGAAGCATTCATCAACCAGGATTTAGATTCTGCCATGGAAATCATTGAACGGGATGATGAGGTGGATACACTGTTCAATCAGGTGAAGGACGACGTGATTCATCTGCTTAAATCCTCCCCGGACCAGGCGGACCAGGGAATTGACCTGCTGATGGTGGCCAAGTATTTGGAACGGATAGGAGACCATGCGGTAAACGTGTGTGAGTGGACCCAGTTTTCCAAGACCGGGGCGCTTAAGAATGTGAGAATTATGTAGATAAACCAAAATGGTTTTATTGGGGATAAATGGAACGGTGCCTGTTATGAGGATATCAGGCTTATTAACAATGAAGGACATTTTCAAACTAAGTTAAAAACTTAAAATAGGATAAATGCCGCAGAGCAATGCTGTAAGTCCAGCATTGCTCTGCGGCATTTGTATTATTATCAGAGAAAACCCCCTTAAATAGTCAGCTGCTCAATTGCTCAATGCCTCGAAATGAAAACATATGAAAAAAAGTGAAATAACAAAAAAGCAGAGTTACATTGGTTTTCGTGTTTCAGTCATTGAATTAGTTAAAACCTCCTTGAATGATGTATAAATCTATGTATCAAACTAAAAAATGTAGAATACGGCTGAATATAAATGAAAAAATATAGAAACTTATGCCAAAAAATAAAATAAAATATTTTGAAAAGTATTGACATAATTTGAAACAAATGCTATTATGATGCTACAAGGAGGTAGCAATCATATGAAGTATGCCACACGGATTAACTCGTTTTTGAGATTTGACAGCAACCTGCTGAATGCATTCCGTTCCATAGGCTCCATTGAAGGAGTGGATTATGTGGATTTGAATTATCCGGAACATTTTGCTGATTATGATATAGAGGTGATAAAGGCAAAGATGGAGGAATGCGGACTGAGATGTAATGCCATTAATCTCAGGTTCAGGGACAAGTACATAGGAGGAGAGTTCGGAAACCATGAGCCGGCCATATCGCAGGACGCCATAAATTTATGCAGGGAGGCGGCAGATGCGTGCAGAAAGCTGGGAGGAAACCAGATGATTATATGGCTGGGATTTGACGGTTTTGATTATTCCTTCCAGATTGATTATGTAAGCTACTGGAACCGGATTGTGAAGGCGTTCCGGGATGTGTGCGACTATTCCAAGGTGCCTGTGAGCATTGAGTACAAGCCCTATGAGGAGAGGGTCCACGCTTTTATTGACAGCTTTGGAACTGCGGTTTCCATTCTCCACGATGTGGACAGGGAAAACCTGGGGGTGACCCTGGACTTCTGCCACATGCTGATGAAGAAGGAGAATCCCGCGTTTGCAGCGGCCTGGCTGCTGGAGCGGGGGAAACTCTACAATATACATCTCAATGACGGAGAGGGTTCCACGGATGACGGCCTGATGGTGGGAACCGTGAATTTCTGGAAGACAGTGGAGGTCATGTACTACCTTAAAAAATATGACTTCCAGGGTGTGATATATTTTGACACATTTCCAAAGCGGGAGAAGGCGGTGGAAGAATGTGAGGCAAATATAAAGATGTGCCGGCGGATTGAACAGCTTATTGACGCCTATGGACTCTGCCGGATGGAGAAGGTGGTGGAACAGAACGATGCGGTAGCTGTAAGCAGCATGATGGTTGCTTTATTATAAACAAAAACTATTTTAATGTAAAAGGAGAAGAGAAGATGAAAAAGAGAGGTTTGGTTTTATCTGTGACAGCAATTGCCATGGCAGCGGGACTCATGGCAGGATGTACTAATAAGCAGGCGGCCGCCACGGCGCAGACAGAGGCTGCTGCCGATACCTTTAATCCGGATAAGGAGGCAGGGGTCAGCATTGAAGAATTGAGAGAGAAGCTGGGGGATGTTCCGAAGCAGGACGGTGAGGTTAAATTGGGAGCAGTGGCAAAATCCTTTGATAATGAGTACTGGAGAACCCTGAGAGAGGGGTACGGCGAGTATCAGACAAAGGCAGCCGCCGCCGGCTGCAATATCACCATAGACGTGACCTCGGCCCAGGGTGAAAACGACGAACAGGGACAGCTTTCTATTGTAAAGGATATGATTAATAAGAAGTATACAGGACTTCTCCTTTCGCCTATTTCCGACGGAAACCTGACACCCGGTGTGGAGGATGCCAAGAAGGCGGGAATACCGGTCATCAATGTGAATGACGGCCTGATTGCCAATGCGGATTCCTTCGTAGGTCCTAAGGCGGACCAGAACGGAGAGCTGGCAGCGGAGTGGATTGCTGATAAGCTGGGAGGTAAGGGCAAGGTGGCAATCGTCATCGGTATGCCTAAGGCGTTTGCGGCCAGGCAGAGGACGGAAGGCTTTGAAAACTGGATGGCGGCCAACGCAAAGGACATTGAGATTGTGGCAAAGCAGAATGCTGACTGGGACCGTCAGAAATCCAAAGATTTGGCTGACACATGGATTAAACAGTATCCGGACCTGAATGCCATTTTCTGCAACAATGATACCATGGCCCTGGGCGTGGTGGAGGCTGTTAAGTCATCCGGCAAGGATATATTGGTGGTTGGCGTTGACGGTATAGGAGAGGCGTATGATTCCATCCGCAGGGGCGAGCTGGATGCCACTATTGATTCATTCCCGTTCTATAAAGCTCAGATTGCAGGTGAAGTAATGCTCAGAAGACTGGGCGGACAGGAGATTCCCAGGGTGCTGTGGACGCCTCAGGCTCTCATTGATTCCGAGAACGTAGATAAGCCGGCAGAGGAAATCATCGGCTGGACAGATCCTGTATATGCAAAATAGACAAAAGGCAGCAAGGAAACTATCATCAGCCAGAGGGTCAGACCCCTGGCTGATATTTCAAAGAGGGGATAGAATATGGCGACAATGATACATTTTTCTAATATAACAAAGCAGTTCCCCGGCAACAAGGCGCTGGACAGTGTGGATTTTACGGTGGATAAAGGGGAGATACACGCCCTCCTTGGGGAAAACGGCGCGGGTAAATCTACCCTTCTCAATATCCTTCACGGCATCTATCCTGATTACGATGGAAATGTGGAGATTGACGGGAGAAAAGTGGGCTTTAAAAATGCCAATGATGCCATCGAATTCGGCATTGCCAAGGTGCATCAGGAAGTAAACCTTGTGACTGAGCTGACGGTAGGGCAGAATATAGCCCTTGGCTACGAGGTGACCAGGGGATTTTTTGTGGACTACGATGCCATGTACAAAAAGACGGATGTTATCCTGGAAAGGCTGGGCTGCAAATTCAGAAGCAGGGACCGTGTGACCTCTCTCAGCACTGGCGAGATGCAGATGATTCTGATTGCCAAGGCATTGTTTCACAATGCAAAAATCATTTCCTTTGACGAACCCACGTCAGCCCTGACAGACCGCGAGGTAGACCGTTTGCTTAAGATGATTATGGAACTCAAGGACCAGGGAATTACGATACTGTATATCACACACCGTTTGGACGAGGTATTTGCCATAGCGGACAGGGCCAGTATTCTGCGCGACGGAACGTATATCACTACCCTGAACATGAAGGAGACATCCAAGGAAGAGCTGATACGCCACATGGTAGGCCGGGATGTGTCCGCTTATGCAGTTAGAAATAATCCCCTGTGCGCCGCCGGTGAGGTGGTGCTGGAAGCCAGGGACCTGTGCAAGAACGGGGTATTTGAACACATAAGCTTTGAGCTCCACAGAGGCGAGATTTTGTCCTTTGCCGGACTGGTGGGATCCAAGAGAACGGATGTGATGCGGGCTATATTCGGGGCAGACCCCTATACCAGCGGGGAGGTTTACATAAAAGGAAAAAGGGCGGAAATTAAGAGTCCTAAGGATGCCCTGCAATACAGTCTGGGGCTGATACCTGAGAATAGAAAAACGCAGGGGTTTGTTAAGAACTTTACGAATGCCAGCAACATGGCCCTGGCCTCCATGAACCGGTTTTGCAGCAGAGGCTTTGTGAATGCCAGGAAGATATATGACAACTGCATGTATTACACAGGGGAAATGAATCTGCATCCTGCGGATCCGGACTATCTGACAGAGAGTTTGAGCGGCGGAAATGCCCAGAAAGTCATCATCGCGAAGTGGATGACCACGGACGCCGATATCATTATATTTGATGAACCTACAAAGGGAATCGACGTGGGTGCCAAGGCGGAGATATACCGCCTGATGGAGGAACTGGTAGCCGGAGGAAAGTCCATTATTATGGTGTCCTCGGAACTTCCGGAGGTCATAGGAATGAGCGACAGGGTTGTGGTTATGAGGGAAGGCAAAATTATGGGCGTTCTGAACCACGATGAACTGAATGAAGAAGTCATAATGAGTTTTGCGATGGGAGGCTGACTATGAAGAATGTGATAAAGAAATTTTCAAGGGAATTAGAGGTAGTTGCTGCACTGGCTGTAATCATGGTGGTATTTGGCGTCATACAGCCCATTTATTTTTCGCCGTCCAACCTGCTTGATATCCTGGACCAGTCCGTTATCAATGGTCTTCTGGCTATCGGCATGACTCTGGTCATCATCACGGCCGGAATTGACTTGACAGTTGGCTCCACGCTGGCTATTGTAATCGTAAGCGTGGGTAATTTCCTGGTCATGGGACTGAACCCTTTTGCAGCCGTCCTTGCAGGCGCGGCCATTGGTTTTGGTCTGGGGCTTGTGAACGGAATCCTTGTGGCTAAGATGAAACTGCAGCCCTTTGTGGCAACCCTGGGCATGATGTCCGTATACAGGGGTGTTGCCTATCTTATAACAGGGGGCTGGCCTGTACTTAATATTCCCCAGAATTTCAGGGATATCATGGATGGTGATGTAATCGGCACCCTGTCCTCGTCCATGATTCTGTTCCTGGTTGTGACAGTGGCTGCCTATATCCTGCTGAAGCACACAAAGTTTGGCACCTACCTGTATTCCATTGGCAGCAACGAGGAGGCCACCCGCCTGTCCGGCGTCAATGTGGATTTCAACAAAATCATGTCCTATGCAATCTGCGGTGTCTGTGTTGCGTTTGCCGGGATGGTCATGCTGGCAAAACTGGGAACCGGCGAACCGGCGGCCGGAGCCAGCTATGAGACCAATGCCATTGCCGCTGCGGCCATTGGGGGCACCAGCCTGGCAGGCGGTAAAGGAAGCATTATAGGCACATTCCTGGGAGCAATTCTTCTACAGGCCCTGAAGGTAGGGCTGGTGGTCTGCGGTGTGGATACATTCTGGCAGTATATTGCTACGGGCCTTATCATAGTGTTTGCGGTATATGTGGATGTAATACAGGGTAAACTGGCAGCCATGAGACTGAATAAGAAGGCAAAGGCGGAATAACCGAATAAGGGGGTCTGGACAGTGAGAGATTGCGAGAGAGAGTACATTTGCGTCATCGGCAGCCTTAACTACGATATCATTATGAAGCAGAAGCGGATGCCTCTTCAGGGGGAAACATACACCGCCGACAGTATAACCTACTCCGGCGGAGGAAAAGGCGCCAACCAGGCCGTGCAGTGCGCCAAGCTGGGAATCGACACCATTATGGTGGGAAAGGTGGGAAGGGATACCTTTGGCGACAGCCTGGTGGAAAAACTGAAGGACTATGGTGTGGACTGTTCCTGCATAGGCAGGAGCAGCAGCCCCACGGGTGTGGGCGTGGTTCATGCCCTGGAGGATGGGACTGTATATGCTTCCATCATTACAGGTGCCAATTTTGATATTACATCCCGTGAAATCGACGGATTGGACGAGCTTATCAGGAACAGCAGGATTGTTATTCTCCAACTGGAGATACCTACGGAAGTGGTGGAACATATCATCCGGAAGGCCAAACAGTATCATGTATACACTATACTTAACGCTGCACCGGCCAAGGAAATGGACCTGGAGGTGCTTAAGATGGCAGACTGCCTGATTGTCAATGAGACAGAGGCATCCTTTTACGCCGGAGTTGAAGTGACGGACGGAGACATGGTAAGGACTCACGCAGACAGGCTGAGGCGGCTGACGGAGGGAACGGTTATTGTCACTCTGGGCTCTAAGGGCAGTATGCTTCTGGGGCAAGAAGGTGCGATTGCCATTGAACCTGTAAAGGTGGAGCACGTAACAGAGAGCACAGGGGCGGGGGATTCCTATATAGGGGCATTTGCATATGGCAAATATAAGGGCATGACGGACCTTCAGGCCTGCCGATTTGCGGCCCGGGCAGCCTCAGTGACTGTGACAAAAATAGGAGCGCAGGAGGCCATGCCCTGCTTGAACGAGATTAACTAAAGTCTCCGCTCCGCGTTTGGTCTGTTGAAAAAAATGAAAAAAAGTGACAGAAAATGCAAGAATCATGGTTGAACTAAGGATGGGCTCTTTGATATAATAAAGCTATTATAGTTCAAAGGGGTAAGCATATGGTTCCTGAGTTGAGAAAAGAAGAGATACTGAAAAGTATCAAAAAGAGGGATATCTCTTATATAAAAGACCTGGCAGCGGAATTGAACATTTCCCTGTCCACTGTGCGCAGGGATGTTGCTGCTCTGGAACAGGAAGGCAGCGTCATCGTCATGCGCGGAGGCGCGGTTAAGTATAAGGCAGAGGACTTCGACGAGCCTGTGGTAAAGAAAAAGCTGATTCACAGCGAGGAAAAGGAGATCATTGCCAGGAAGGCGGCTGCGCTGGTGGAGGACGGAGACTGCGTTTATGTGGATTCAGGCACTACCACGGTGGGGATGCTCAAATATCTCCAGGGAAAACGTATCACCATTGTCTCCAGCAGCACGGAACTGCTGGACAATCTGCCAATTAAGAACGCGAAGTGTATCCTGCTGGGAGGAGAAGTGCGGGATGATTTGGAATCCGTACTGGGCGCCCTGACGGAAAAGATGATATCCGACATGTATTTTGACAAGGCGTTCATTGGCGCCAACGGGTATATCCCGGACGGGGGCATCTACACCTATGATGACAGAGAGGCCAGGAAAAAGGTGATTGTAAAAGACCATTCCAAGGTGGTCTATGTGCTCATGGATACATCTAAGAAGAATAAGTATGCGTTTTCCAAGGTGTTTGATTTGGGGGAGGCGATTCTGATTACAGAGGAGGAAGATAACAGGTAAAGAACATATGTACGCGGACGCGGGCAGGCAGATGTGTCCGTAAGAACCGGAAACGCAGCGCGGGAGGTGACTGCTTCTGCGATATAGAACAGTTGATAACACAGATTAACATAGACGTACATATAAATGAAGGGCCGCATCCAAGACAACAATGCGGCCCTTTGTTACTATGGGTATGCCGTCAATCCTGGCATGCCATTTTTTAGATATACGATATTAACAATGCTGATATGGTAACCTCACATCGGTTCCTTATTCCCCAAACACAGCTTTATAATCAGCCTGGAATTTGGCAATGCCCTGGTCGGTGAGCGGATGCTTTGTCATCTGCTCCAGTACCTTGTAAGGAACGGTTGCAATATCGGCGCCGGCCTTGGCGCAGTCGATTACGTGAATCGGGTTGCGTACGCTGGCAGCAATGATTTCAGTCTCAATGTTGTGCATCTGGAAAATCTCGGTGATGTCGTAAATCAGGTCAATACCCGGCATGGAGATGTCATCCAGGCGTCCAAGGAATGGGGATACGTAGGATGCGCCTGCCCGTGCGGCTAAGAGAGCCTGTGCGGATGTGAATACCAGGGTAACGTTGGTCTTGATGCCTTCTGCGTGAAGCACCTTCACTGCCTTTAATCCTTCTACTGTCATAGGAATCTTAACTACCATGTTGGGATGGATGGCTGCAATCTCACGGCCTTCTTTAATCATGCCCTCTGCGTCAACGGTGGTAGCCTTAACCTCGCCGCTGATAGGTCCGTCCACGATGTCGGTGATTTCCTTGATGACTTCGGCAAAGTTCCTTCCCTCTTTTGCAATCAGGGACGGATTGGTGGTAACGCCGCAGATAACACCCATATCATTCGCTTTTTTGATATCCTCAACATTCGCTGTGTCCACAAAAAATTTCATAGTAAATACCCTCCTAAAATGTGTGGGACAGGCTCGCCTGCCCGCTTCCTTTTTATCTCTAAGTGTATTATAGCGCATATACATGCTGTGTCAAGCAAATTATTGCAAAAAAGTGCGTTAATATGCGATTTTTATTAGAATGCACACGAAAAGCTGCCGGAGTATAAATGAAATACCGCAAAAGTACCGCAAAAAATCGCAATGGGTGATATGAAATGCCCGCTGGCTATAAAAAGTCCAGTCCTTTGTTCCGGTAGTCCACAGCCATCTCGCCGGATACGCCGTTGTCCGTGATTAATGTGGTAAACGCCTCTATGCCGCACACATGATATCTGGATACAGTATTCAGCTTTATGGGATTTACCAGGGCAATGACCCTTCGGGAGGACTGAATCAGCTGTCTCTTTATGCTGACCTCATCCGGGTAGGGGATGGTCATGCCGTATTCAGGATGGATGGCATATACGCCCATAAAGCAAAGATCTGGGTGGTAGAGCGCTGCCTGGCTGGCCGCGGTTTCGCCCACATTGGTCATGGATTCCTTTAACAGCCGTCCTCCCAGGACGATTACATCCACCTGGTCCTTCATGGAACAGGCGTGGGCAATGGAATAGCTGTTGGTCAGCACGGTCAGCTTATGACCGTTTGGAATGTTCTTGGCAAACTGAAGGTTCGTGCTGCTGCCGTCAATGGCCACCAGCTGGTCCTTCTCCAGAAAGTCCAGTGCCTTCAGCGCCAGGCGCTGCTTTAATTCCACATCCGTTGTCTCGCGGTCAAAAAAATTGATGACCGGGCGCTCCATGGGAATGGCTCCGCCGAACACACGCTTGACCTGCCCCTTCTGGTCCAGATCCAGCAGATCGCGGCGGATGGTATCCTCGGATACATTCAGCTCCACTGCCAGTCTGCTGACCACTACCTTGCCGGAGGAGTGAAGCTTATTTAAGATTAATGCCTGCCGTTCTTCTTTTAACATATCATTCCCTGTCCTTTTCTTTTATCCATTCTTTTACCAGTTCCATCCAGCCCTGACAGTGAGGCACAAGGCAGTCTCCGGTGCTGTCGGAAACCTCCTCCGTAGCCAGGGACAGTCCGTGGCGTCCGCTGGAATAAATATGCATTTCCAGGCTTACGCCGGCCTTTTTCAGGGCCTGGGCCAGCAGCAGAGAGTTTTCTGCAGGCACGGACTGGTCGGTCCAGGTGTGCCACAGGAAGGTTCTGGGTGTGTGCGGTCCTGCCTGGAGTTCCAGGGAAACCAGTTCCCTGAGTCTGGGATCGCCGGCCTTGCCTCCCAAAAGCTGTTCAAAGGAGCGTTTATGCCCAAATTCGCCGGAGGTGATAACCGGATAGCATAGAATCATTCCCTTTGGCTGCATGTCCTCGGGGGCCATATTCAGGGGACCGTAGAGGAAGTCCCGGTTCCACATCATGCCCAGGCAGGCGGCTAAATGGCCTCCTGCAGAAAAACCGCATACCATAATCCGTTCTGTATCAATATTCCATTCACAGGCATGGCTTTTCACAAGCGCCACGGCTTTGGCCAGTTCCATAAGGGCCACGGGAAAGGTTTCCGGGGCAACGCTGTAGTGCAGGGAAAAGACCTGGCATCCAGCTGCCAGAAATTCCATGGCCACAGGCTGGTCTTCCCTGGGGGACACAAAGCCGTATCCGCCTCCCGGGCAAAGGACCACGGCCGGGCGGAGAAGCTCCGGCTTATGGGGCAGGCGATCCAACAGATAAGCAGTCAGGTCCGCCGGATTTCCGGATTCCCTTGCATGTCCGCATTCCTGGTCCGTAACCATAATATTAAAGTGTTTTATATTCATGTTCTCGCCTTTCCGGAAACAAGAGGGGGAAATGTGCAAAAAAGCTGTTTCCAGTATTATTATACTGAAAACAGCTTATGGGTTCAATCATTTTTGCCGCCTGTTTTGTGCAGCTGCTTTGCACCGCTGCTTTTTGCTGCGGTACTATGCCTCTGCTCTATACTGCTGCCTTATGACTGGCAGCGGAACATGGTTTCGATGTAAGCCAGGATAAGGGGGGCGATTCCCTTTGCTTCGTTTTCAACCACCGGCTCTCTCATATAATATTCAAAAGTGCCCTCCCGCATGTCCGTGTTGCCCAGCCCGGCAACCAGGCAGATGCCGCCCAGCTGGAGACTGCCGTCTTTTTCGGAGAGGTATGTGCTGCATATGCCGTCAAATGCCTTTTGGCCGTATTTAAAATATTCCTCGGGAAGGTAATGGAGCCGTACGCTTTTCATGATGGCATAGGCAAATATGGCGGAACCGGATTCCTCCAGGTAGTTGGGAGCAATTCCGCCCCGGTTCACCACCTGGTACCACATGCCGGTGGCCTGGTCCTGGTAGGGAAGCATGGCATCAATCAGTTCCTTATAGATGGCGTTCAGCCGCGCCTTCTGGCAGGCCATGGATTCGGGCATGACTTCCATGGTGTCAATCAGCGCCATGGCATACCAGCCCATAGCCCTGAGCCAGAAGTTCTCCGACAGTCCGGTCACCTTGTCGCACCAGAACATCTGGCGTGAGTCATCGTAAGCATGGTAGTAGAGCCCGTTGAGGGGATCTCTCATCCGCCCGTATACCTGAAGGAACTGCTGGTACGAATCTTCGCAGTTTTTACATCCGTTATACTCTGCCTCGTACTGCATATAGAAAGGCTGGGCCATGTACAGCCCATCCAGCCATATCTGGTGGGGATAAATTTTCTTATGCCAGAAGTTTCCTGTGGATGTGCGGGGCTGTTCCTTCAACTGGCTGTATACAGTATCCATAGCTCTTCTGTATTTTTCTTTTCCGGTCAGCTTGTAAAGATCGAACAGGGTTTTGCCGGCATTTACATGATCCAGGTTATACTCCTTTGGGTCATAGGACTCAATGGAGCCGTCCTCTCTCACAAAGCGGCCGGTGAAGGCGTCCGCAAAGTCCAGGTACCGGTGGTTTCTGGTTATAAGGAAGAGTTCGATGATGGCCTTAATCATGCAGCCGTCAATATAGTTCCAGGTGGATTTTGAACCCTCCCGGATTTTTTCGATGTTCCATACAGGGCACTCAGGGGTGCTCTGTTCAATCAGCTGGTCGATGTAACGGTCCAGTATTTTCATAATCTTAACTCTCCTTTATACATATATGTACACGAAGCCTGATGTAAGGCGTCCTTGTAAAAAATGGAAATGTAAACGTTTGCAGACAAAATAGCTGTAATTTAGCTCAATTAAATCCGGGATATAACTATAAATTGAGTGTATTATGTCTTTGAAATCCTTAAAATCCATTTTTTTAATCTTGAATTCATCTTAACATAAAAAAAGCAGAAAAAGAATTGGATATATTAAACAAAAAAATATTAAAAAACTATACGAATCAGACAATTGACATACGATATAAATAGTGCTACTATGGAAACACAAAGAAAAACGATGCATGTTTGCTTAAAATGAACTAAATGTAATTACTTACAAATGGCAGATATGCATAATTTTTAAAATAATGATGCAAACCTTTGCAAACATACATGCGAAGGCGATGAAAAGAGAGGGAGAGAAATGATGAAGAAAAACCTGAAAAAAGCAGTGTCCCTGGCCCTGGCATCTGTAATGGCATTTTCACTGACAGCCTGCTCAGGCGGCAGCGGGACCACCACGGCAGCGCAGGCAGACGGCAAGGAAGCCGGGAGCGGCACCGGGGACGTGACCATCAAGTTCTGCTGGTGGGGCGGTGACTCCAGACATGAGGCAACTGAGAAGGCGGTGGACGCATTTATGGCAAAGTACCCTGATATTAAGGTGGAATGCGAGTACGGCGCCTGGACCGGATGGGAAGAGAAGCAGTCTCTTGCCATTCAGGGAGGCAATGCGGCCGACGTCATGCAGATTAACTGGAACTGGATTACATCCTACAGCGGCAACGGGACCAACTTTGCAAATCTGGAGGATTACAGCGATGTCCTGGACCTGACCCAGTTTTCCCAGGACAGCCTGGACCAGTGCAAGGCAGACGGCAAGCTGATGGCGGTTCCGGTTGCCCTGACAGGACGTCTGTTCTACTGGAATAAGACTACCTTTGATGAGGTTGGATGTGAGATTCCTACGGATGAAGCTTCCCTTCTGGAGGCGGGGGCCAAGTTTAAGGCTTACAATGAAGATTATTACCCTCTGGCTATGATGGAATACGACAGGGCCATCTTCCTGGTATACTATCTGGAGAGTGTATACGGCAAACCGTGGGTTGAGAACGGTGAGCTTCAGTACACAGCCCAGGAGATTCAGGCAGGCATGGACTTCATGACAAAGCTGGAGGAGGCCCATGTGATTCCTACCATTGCCACGCTTCAGGGTGATATGGCCGATTCCTTAGATAAGAACGCAAAAGTAATCGACGGCAAATACGCTGGCGTATTTGAGTGGGACTCCGCAGTTTCCAAGGTCCAGAAGGCAATCGCGGAGAGTACCACAAAGCCGGGCCAGGAGCTGGTTATCGGGGACTTCCTTAAATTTGGTGATTACGACGGCGGCTTTACCAAGATTTCCATGGCGCTGGCAGTATCCGCAAATTCAGCGCATCCAAAGGAAGCAGCCATGCTGGTTAATTACTTATTAAATGATGATGAGGCAATTGAAATCTGCGGCACTGAGCGCGGCATTCCATGCTCCGCAGAGGGCGTAAAGATTCTGGAGGAAAAGGGAATCGGTGATAAGCTGGTTATGGAGGCCAATGCAAAGGTTCTGGCCTACTCCAAATTCCCTCTGGACCCCATGTTTGAGCATAATGACCTGAAGGCCAATCCGGACGGTGTATATTATAAGGTATTTGGAAAGCTGAGCGCAGGCGACATCACCTCCGCCGAAGCAGCAGAGGATTTGATGAAGGGTATTGACGACTGCTATAATTTCTGATTTTCAGATGGGATTCAGGACAGTTATTGGTTTTTAGATGGCAGGAAATAGAATGGATGTTAGGAAAGCAGTAAAGCACAGGGAAAATTACGACAGCATTGTTACATATTTTAAGACTTTGAAAACGCCCGGCATGGACCAGATGGTCCTGCTGATAGATACCATAGAACAGATGTCCCCGGAAATATACGAGCATTACAGGGCGCTTCAGGACATATTCCGCATGAGATTAAAGGAAATGCTGGCAGGAGGGAATCCGGGCCCGCAGGAGCAGCTTGCATACATGATCCAAAAGGGGTGCAGCACAGGTACGCTGCTCAGGGAGAAGTATGAGCGCTATTTAGATTAACAGGTTTGGAGGTAACCGTATGAAAAAAAAGAAAGGATTCTGGGCGTTGAATATCGGCCTGCTTTACATTCTGCCATGGCTGGTTGGATTTCTTCTGTTCAAGGTATATCCATTTGCATCTTCGCTGTACTACAGCTTTACCAACTATGATTTGTTCAACGGAATAACAAAGACCGGACTTCTGAACTACGAGAAGATATTTACGGATGAGGATATCATCAGGGCATTTGTGGTGACATTCAAATACGCAATATTTGACGTGCCCTTAAAGCTGGCGTTTGCCCTCTTTATCGCATATATTCTCAACTTCAAGCTGAAGGGCGTGAACTTTTTCAGGACAGCATATTATATCCCGTCCATCCTGGGCGGTTCCATCGCCATTGCCATTCTCTGGAGGGCTGTGTTCAATACGGACGGACTGATTAACACGGTAATCACGTTCTTTGGAGGACCAAAGATTAACTGGATGGCCGGCGCTAACAGCGCATTGTTTGTGATTGTGCTTTTACGCGTCTGGCAGTTTGGTTCCGCCATGGTCATTTTCCTGGCAGCCTTAAAGGGCGTGTCAGAAGATTTGTATGAGGCTGCCTCCATTGACGGCGCAGGCAAGTGGACCCAGTTTTTTAAGATTACAGTACCCCTTATCACACCGGTTATTTTCTATAACCTGATTACACAGCTCTGCCAGGCATTCCAGGAGTTCAATGCCCCGTTCCTGGTGACAAAGGGCGGGCCAAACGGCGCAACCACCCTGATTTCCATGCTGATTTACAACAATGCGTTCCTGCGCCATAAGATGGGAATGGCCAGCGCGCAAGCCTGGATCCTGTTCCTGATTGTCATGACGCTGACCGCGGTGGCGTTCATCAGCCAGAAAAAATGGGTATATTATTCAGACGAGGAAGGGAGGTAGGAACATATGACAAGAGAGACAAAACGGAAAGTCAGCACGGCAATCCGCTACACCCTGCTGATTCTGGTGGGATTTATCATGGTATACCCTCTTATCTGGATGGTTGGGGCCACATTTAAGACCAATTCCGAGATATTTACCAGTGCATGGTTCCTGCCTAAAAACCCTGTGTTCGACGGGTACAGCAATGCCTTTAAAAGCTATGGAGGCAAGATATCCCTGATTACCTCCCTGATTAATACATATAAAATTGTGATTCCCAAGGTGATTTTCACCGTGGTGTCCGCCACTATCGCCGCCTATGGGTTCGGGCGGTTTGACTTTAAGGGAAAGAAGATTTTCTTTGCGCTGCTGATGTCCACCCTGTTTCTTCCCCAGGTGGTTCTCAATGCGCCCCAGTACATTATGTTTAACAAGTGGAAATGGGTGAACACATACCTTCCTCTGATCGTACCCTCCCTGTTTGCAGCAGATACCTACTTTGTATTCATGCTGATCCAGTTCCTCAGGGGAGTGCCCAAGGAGCTGGAGGAAGCTGCCAAGATTGACGGCTGCAATACATTAAAAACGCTGTGGTACGTAATTGTCCCCATGCTGAAGCCGTCTCTGGTGTCCTGCGCCCTGTTTCAGTTCATGTGGACCAACAACGATTTCCAGGGCCCGTTGATTTATATTGCTGATATGCAGAAATATACGAACTCCGTATACCTGCGCATGTCCATGGACGGAGATGTTGGCTTCCAGTGGAACCGTATCCTGGCCATGTCCCTGATTTCCATTGTACCGTCGCTGATTGTGTTCTTCTGTGCACAGGATTCTTTCATTGATGGTATTGCGGCAGGCGGCGTTAAGGGTTAAAATAGAAAACGGCCAGGGTTGGCCTGGATGGAAATGGGGGCTCTCCTGGGAGGGGCCCCATTCCTGGTTTGACAGCAGCTACAGAGAGACAGAACAGAAAAGAGGTATAAGGCAATGGATTTAAAGGTGATTTATAAAAACGCGCGCTGCGCCGTACTGGAGATAGAGGACGGCGGTACATATGAGACCAGCCGGATGTACCGCCTCTATCTGAACGGGAAGTTTATCCGGGAAACGGGAAATGCTGTCACAAGCATTTATGATCTGAAACCTGATACCAGCTATCAGGTGGAGTGCAGAAGTGGGGAGGGATTTGTGCTTAAGTCCTCCTTTACCACGGACAGCGAATTCGTCACATTGGATGTGCGCGATTTCGGGGCAAAGGGGGACGGGATTCAGGATGACACTCTGTTTATCCAGGCTGCCATTATGGCCTGCCCTGAAAAGAGCCGGGTCCTGATTCCGGCCGGGACCTACCGCATTGTCTCCCTGTTTTTAAAGGATGATGTGAACATTGAGCTGGCTGAGGGGGCGGTGCTGTCCGCGTATACGGACCGGACCCGTTTTCCTGTGTTCCAGGGAATGATCCAGAGCTATGACGAGCAGGGCGAATACAATCTGGGCACATGGGAGGGCAATCCTCTTCCCATGTTTACCGGCATCATAAACGGCGTGAACGTGAAAGGCGCTGTTATCTATGGGCAGGGAACCATAGACGGGAACGCGGGAGACAGTGAGGGAAACTGGTGGCATGAGCCCAAGGTAATACACACGGCCTGCCGCCCCAGGATGATTTTCCTGGAGCGGTGCCGGCAGGTGACGGTTCAGGGAATCACGGTGAGGAACAGCCCCAGCTGGAATATCCATCCCTATTTCTCCGACCACCTAAGGTTCTTTGACCTTAAGGTGCTGAATCCCAAGGATTCGCCAAATACCGACGGACTGGACCCGGAATCCTGTCAGGATGTGGAGATTGCCGGTGTCTATTTCTCACTGGGAGATGACTGTATTGCCGTAAAGTCGGGAAAAATCTATATGGGCTCCACCTATAAACGGCCGTCAAAAGACATATCCATCCGCAGATGCTGTATGAGGGACGGCCATGGCTCTGTTACCATCGGAAGTGAGATGGCGGGCGGGGTAAAAAACCTGACCGTTAAGGACTGCATGTTCCTGCACACGGACAGGGGACTGCGCATCAAGACGCGCAGGGGCCGGGGAAAGGATGCCGTGGTGGACGGGATTGTCTTTGAACACATCCGCATGGACCATGTGATGACTCCTTTTGTTATCAACTGTTTCTATTTCTGTGATCCGGACGGCCACAGCGAATATGTGCGCACAAAGGAGGCGCTTCTGGTGGATGAAAGAACACCTTTGATTAAGAGCCTGTGCTTTAAGGATATAGAGGCAGAAAACTGCCATGTGGCGGCTGCCTACATGTATGGTCTTCCGGAACAGCGGATTGAACGGGTGGAGATGGATCATGTCCGTGTCACCTATGCGGCGTCTGCCAGGGAAGGACAGCCCGCCATGATGGATGGCTGCAGCTCCCATATATGCCGCATGGGAATCTACGCCAACCAGATTGAGGAGCTGATTCTTACGGATGTAAAGGTGGAGGGACAGGATGGTCCAGCCATCATCACGGAAAATATCGGCCGTGTCTGCGGAAGCATTTGACAGAAGCCGGAAAACGAGTTAGATTGTATTCGTACGCCCGAACGGGAATGATGCAAATGCTTATAGGGGACAGCAAAGAGGGGGATATTATGGCAGTGACGATAAAGGATATCGCGAAAAGGGCGGGGGTTTCCTATTCCACGGTATCCAGGGCCTTAAACGGCATAGGGGCTGAGAATACGGAGAGCAGGAAGAACATACTGCGCCTGGCTCAGGAGATGGGGTATGTGCCCAACCAGGCAGCCATCAACCTGAAAAAATCCAGATCCTATGTAATTGGGCTGTACTTCTCTACCATCAGTAAGATGACATCGCCGTTTGTGCTCCACGACGTGCTGACAGGGGTTTACAGTGTTGCGGGAAGCAAGTATAATGTAGTGGTTAAAGGTATTGATATGCATGAGCCCGGAACACTGAATCCCAGCTATTTTGACGGAATCATCGTATTGTCCCAGCGAAGCGAGGACATGGAGTTTATGAACGAAGTCCTGGACAAAAAGATTCCCATGTCAGTCATCTGCCGTGCCGTGGACGTGGACGCGCCCAATGTGACCACGGATGAGGCCCTTGCCATGGAACGGGCCATGGACTATCTGCTGGAGAACGGACACCGGAACATCGGCATCATAGAAGGAAATCCGGGGCTGGATTCCAGCCGGCTGCGCCGCAGGGGATGGAGGACGTCCATGACCAGCCACGGACTGGATCCGGATGCCCTTCCTGTTATCAGCGGCAATTACCGGTATGCCAGCGGATACACCGCGGCAAAACAGCTTCTCACCTTCCGGCCCACGGCCCTGCTGTGTTTTAACGATGAGATGGCTTTTGGCGCCAGGACAGCCATTGTGGAGGCCGGCCTTAAGGTGCCGGATGATGTTTCCCTTGTGGGTTTTGACAACTGGGATATGTCAGGCTATTCGGACATGCATTTGACCACAGTGGAACGCAACATGGGGGAGATTGCCAGGGAGGGAGCCAGGGTGCTGCTTCGGCGCCTGGACGAGGGAATCGTGGACAACCGGAGGATTTACCTGAACAATAAGCTGATAATCAGGGATACGGTTAAGAATCTGAATGTGGAAGAGAGGAAACCATCATGAAAAAGTTAGAAGAGTATGTAAGAAGCATACCGGATTTTCCGGAGCCTGGAATCATATTCCGGGATGTGACCAGCATCCTGCAGGACGCAGACGGGCTTCACATGGCAGTGGACAGCCTGATTGACATGGTCAAGGACCTGGATTACGACCTGGTAATAGGCCCCGAATCAAGGGGATTCATCTTTGGAGTGCCGGTGGCCTATGCGCAGCACAAGGGATTTGTGCCTGTGCGCAAAAAGGGAAAGCTTCCCTGTGAGACCATTTCCATGGAATATGACCTGGAGTACGGACAGGCAACCATTGAAATGCACAAGGACGCCATCCGTCCGGGCCAGAAGGTAATCATTGTGGACGACCTGATCGCCACAGGAGGAACCACTGAGGCAATTGTCAAGCTGATTGAGCACTTGGGCGGACAGGTGGTAAAGATATGCTTTGTCATGGAGCTGGCAGGACTGAAGGGACGGGAGCATCTGAAGGGATATGATGTGGATTCCGCGATTATTTATGAAGGCAAGTAGGAAAATGAAATAGATTTGGTTACAGAAAGGGCCCATTAGATTGAAAAATGGGCCTTTTTGTTATATCTGTGCATCAAACGAACCCCAAAATTCATCTGATATTTCCTTGAACAAACCCCTTCCCCGTAGTACAATATTAATAATTATCTAAACAGACCAATAAATTTCAGAAAGACAGAGGATTACGGGCATGAGAAGATTACGGATGGCGTCAATAACGGCTCTTTGCATCGGAGCGGCAGTCTTGGCGGGCGGCTGTGCCGGGGAAAACAAAAAAGCTGAAATCCCCCAGGCGGAGGAATCTTCTGCCCTGACAGAGGAAAATGACAGCGACACTGCCATGACCATAGAGTTCTGGCACTATTATAATGATGCCCAGAAGCAGCATTTGGACCAGCTTGTAAAGGAGTACAATGGTACGCTGGGCCTGGAACGCGGCGTGGCCGTGGAGGCTTACAGCCAGGGCTCTATCGCCGACCTGACCAATAAGATAGACTTGGTGCTCAACGGCACCACCAATGATGTGGAGATGGCAAATATTGTGCTTGCCTACAGGGACATGGTGGTCAACACGGTAAAGCTGCATCCCGACAGACTGGTGGAGCTGGGCAGTGTGGTGCCGGAGGCAGATCTGGCACAGTATAATCGGGCATACCTTAACGAGGGTTATATCGACGGAAAGCTTTACATACTGCCGGTGGCAAAATCCACGGAGCTTCTTCTCATGAACCAGACCAGGCTGGATGAATTTTTGGACGCCAATCCCCAATACCGGGAGGAGAACATGGAGTCGTGGGAAGGGCTGGAACGGATGGCTGAGGGATATTTTGAGTGGACGGACAGCATGACTCCCGGTACGGACGGGGATGGGAGACCTTTCATTGGAGTAGATAACCTGGCCAACTATTTTGTGGCTATGAATCATGCTATGGGTTCGGACATCTACCATTACGATGAGAGCGGCACCATGGTGCCGGATTTGGATAAGGGTATTATCGAAAGGCTGTTCCTGAATTATTATGAGCCTTTTACAAAGGGGTATTACGGGGCAAAGGGCCGTTACCGCAGTGATGATGTAAAGCAGTCCTATCTGGCAGGCTGCATCGGATCCAGCAGCAGCGTCCTGTATTTTCCGGAAGAAGTGGCTGATTCCCAGGGAAATATGGTACCGGTTACAACAGGTGTCTACCAATACCCGGTGATGGAGGGGACCACCCCGACGGCAATCCAGCAGGGGGCCGGAGTGGCGGTGTTTAACCGCAGTGATGAGGAAAACAGGGCTGCCCTGGATTTCATACACTGGCTGACCATTGACAAAGGCTTTGAACTTGCCACCTCCATGTCCTATATGCCTGTGGACAATAACGGCATGACAGAGGAGCAGGAACAGCAGATTGATGACGCCAGGGTGCTGAAAGGGATTGAGACCGGACTTAAGCAGAGCAATTCATACCAGATGGTGTATGGGTTTGACTTTGAGAACTCATATGATGTCAGGACAGGGGTGGACGCGTGCTTTAGCGAGGCGCTGAGCCAGGGACGTATGGAGTTTGAGGAGTATCTGGCCAGGGGGATGTCCATGGATGAGGCGGCAGCTTCCATGGACTACGGCAGTAAGGCAGAGGCGTTTTATGAACAGGTAAAGACCATTTTTGAAGAATAGTGTCTGACAGTGCCTCTGTCTGGGGAATGGAGGATATCCCATGAAGAAACGTTTGCTGAGCAACAGGGTGAGGAACGCCATATTAATGGCCATCCTGCTGCAGAGCGTTATATTTGGCTTTGGACTGATGGTGACCGGAACCTTCTCGGGAACAGCCAACCGCCCTTATAAGGTGATGGAATCCCAGGTAGCGGAAAAGGACTCACTTATATCAGGATATATGAATAACTCCCTTCTCATCGCCAATACCATGGAGAAAGAGCTGGCAAAGATAAAGGATGACAGGAAGATACATGACAGACTGATTGACAATTTAAACCACGCATCATCGGTGGACGGCGTCTTTTATCTGGATTTGGACCAGAAGGAGGCTGTTATATACCGGGACGGGGAGCCGCAGATATTTTCGTCTGCCTATGGTGATATCTACTGTGTGGTGGGAAGCTCTAAGAGCGAATATCCCATTGCCCTCTCCAAGGATTGGAGTCCCAAGCTGACGCCGCAGGAATGGGCAAAGGCGGAACTGTTTTGGACAGAAAGGACAAAGGGGGGAAAATGGTTCTTTGATGATAACCGTCTGTATTATGTCATAAGCCAGGAGGTCTATGGAAGCCGCCGGATGATGGGGTTCCAAATCAGCGGGGAAGTGCTGGACTCGTATCTGGGCCTGGATAATCCTCCGTACAAGGGAATGCAGGTACTTCTCATGACGGATGAAAAGATTCTTTACAGCCGGGATAAGGCGTTCATAGGAACGGATTATGACTACAGGGAAGATGGCGGCAGGATTTCATTAACGTATAATGGAGCTTCCTACGACGGTGTGCGCAGCATCCTGCAGGTTTATGGACATATGGAAGGCGGTTCCGTGTATGTGGGGGCGGTGTGCTACCACTCAGAGCTGGCAGAACTGTCCAGGTCCACCATTGTTATGGTGGCGGGGGTCTATCTGCTGTCCATCGTAATTGCCATCATTTTTTCGTATATAGCCATCTGGATGGTATTAAAACCAATTAAAAAGCTGCAGGAGGACATTACCTGCCAGAACCCGGAGGAGGTTCATTTTAGGGAAAGCGGAATAGAAGAGATAGACCGCATCCACCAGGCCCTTAACGATATGGCCGCAAAGCTGGAGCAGAGCTATTCCAGGTATTCCTTTACCCTGGAATCAGCCGGGGAAAAGGTGGGCAGCTTTGAGTATCAGGAAGGCGGCTCACGGGTCAAACTGAGCTCATCCATCCTGCAGCTGCTGGATATTGGGTCGGACCGCATGGGTTCCGACGGCTGCCTGGACTACGATGTATGGGAGGATATACTTGGCGGTTTGGAGCGGGTTATGGAACTGGAGGACGGATTTTCCTACACGGACAGGGCCTGCAATACCAGGGCCGTTTCCATACGCCAGAGACATGAGGAACACGGCGTGTTCGGCATTGTTATCGACAAGACGGACGCATATATGGAGATACTGCGTCTCAGGAATATATCCCAGCATGACCAGCTCACCGGCCTGTACAACGCGTCCTACCTTAAAAAGGAGGGGCAGAAAATACTGGACGGAAACAGGAGCCGGGTCAATGCCCTTGTTTTCTGTGATTTGGACAACCTTAAGTTTGTGAATGACAATTATGGCCATGAGATGGGAGACCATTACCTGAAGGCTATGGCGGACCTTCTGACCGGCATTGCTTTTGGGGAACAGTGCATGGCGGTCCGCCTGTCGGGCGATGAGTTTGTATTGTTCTTCTATGGCTACAGTGACAGAAAGACCATAGAGGATAAGGTGAGATCCGGATATGAGGGGCGCAGCTCCATCCAGCTGCCGGACGGCACCAGCCGCAGGATCAATGCGTCTATCGGCCTGGCCTTTGCCCAGAGGGAATCCGAGCGCATGGAGGATCTGATAAACCGGGCGGACAGAGCCATGTACCGGGTGAAGCGCACAGAGAAAAACGGGATTGCCATTTATGACAAAACAGACGAGGCAGGGCCGGTATAGAGCGTGTCTAATGACCGCGTTCCGGCCCGGCCCCGCTTTTTTCCAAGCGCCCCTTGCTTTTTTACATAAAAAAAATTATAATGTATCTTGACTATCCATAGGAAAAGGTGACCGAACATATGGCAAATGAGGGAACAAAAGAAAAACTGGATATCGAATTGGAAGCGCCGGCCGACTTTACCAGCCCTGAAGTGCTGTATCAGGACTTGATTAATACAATCCGCAAATATCATCCTTCAGATGATATTACCATGATTGAAAAGGCTTACAGGATTGCAGATGAGGCCCACAAGGAGCAGAAGCGCAAGTCCGGGGAGCCCTATATCATCCATCCGCTGTGCGTGGCTATTATACTGGCCGATCTGGAGATGGATAAGGAGACCATTGCAGCAGGGCTTCTTCATGATGTGGTAGAGGATACCATTATGACCCTGGAGCAGCTGACCAAGGAGTTCGGCTCTGAGGTTTCCTTCCTGGTGGACGGTGTCACCAAGCTGACACAGTTAAACTGGGATAAGGACAAGGTGGAGATTCAGGCAGACAACCTGCGCAAGATGTTTTTGGCCATGGCAAAGGACATCCGCGTTATTATTATCAAGCTGGCGGACCGTCTTCACAACATGAGGACAGGTCAGTACTGGAAGCCGGAGAAGCAAAAGGAAAAGGCCAGGGAGACCATGGAAATTTATGCCCCCATCGCCGACAGGCTGGGCATTTCCAAGATTAAGATTGAACTGGATGATCTGTCCCTTAAGTTCCTTCAGCCGGATGTATATTACGACCTGGTGGAGAAAGTGGCCCTCCGCAAGGATACAAGGGAGGCCTTTGTCCAGGAAATCGTGGACGAGGTCAAGAGCCACATGGAGGATGCGGGCATTGAGTCCACGGTGGGCGGACGTGTGAAGCATTTCTTCAGTATCTATAAAAAGATGGTGAACCAGAACAAGACTCTGGACCAGATATATGATTTGTTCGCAGTGCGCATCATGGTGGAGACCGTGAAAGACTGCTATGCCGCCCTGGGCGTCATCCATGAGATGTATAAGCCTATTCCGGGCCGTTTCAAAGACTATATAGCCATGCCCAAACAGAATATGTACCAGTCCCTGCACACCACCCTCATAGGGAGCAACGGACAGCCCTTTGAGATACAGATCCGTACCTATGAGATGCACAGGACAGCGGAATACGGTATCGCCGCCCACTGGAAGTATAAGGAGAGCGGAAGCGGACAGGTGGCTGCGGGAAGCGCTGAGGCAAAGCTCAGCTGGCTGCGCCAGATTCTGGAGTGGCAGAGGGATACGGACGATTCCAAGGAATTCCTGAGCATGGTCAAGGGAGATTTGGATTTGTTCTCCGACAGTGTGTACTGCTTTACACCGTCAGGGGATGTAAAGACTCTTCCAAGCGGTTCTACACCCATTGACTTTGCATATTGTATACACAGCGCCGTGGGCAATAAGATGGTGGGAGCCAGGGTCAACGGCAAGCTGGTGCCCATTGAATATGTGATTCAAAACGGCGACCAGCTGGAAATCATCACTTCCCAGAACTCCAAGGGGCCCAGCCGGGACTGGCTGGGTATTGTGAAGAGCACCCAGGCTAAGAATAAAATTAACCAGTGGTTCAAGAGCCAGATGAAGGAAGACAATATCGTCAGAGGCCGGGACCAGATAGAACGCTACTGTAAGGCCAAGGGCATTAACTGGTCTGATATCGGCAAGCCTGAATTCATGGAAAAGGTCATGAACCGGTATGCCTATAAGGATTGGGATTCCGTTCTGGCATCCATTGGACACGGGGGCCTGAAAGAGGGCCAGGTCATCAACAAGATGATGGAGGAGCGGGAGAAGAAGTTAAAACGGGAGATTACGGATGCGGATGTGCTTAGCGGCATAGCCGACACAGCGGGAAGGGCCGGTGAGGCCAGTGTCCGCAAATCAAAGAGCGGTATCATGGTCAAGGGGATCCATGATCTGGCGGTCCGTTTCTCCAAGTGCTGCAACCCGGTGCCAGGGGATGAAATTGTGGGATTTGTCACCAGGGGCCGCGGGGTTTCCATTCACCGCACGGACTGTGTGAACATCATCAACCTGCCGGAGGATGAACGGAGCAGGATGATTGACGCGGAATGGCAGATGGCGGAGGGCGCCAGCAACAATGAGCAGTATTCCACGGAAATCAAGATATTTGCCAATAACAGGATTGGCATGTTTGCCGATATATCCAAGGTCTTTACGGAGAAGCAGATTGACATTACGTCCATGAACGTAAGGACCAGCAAGCAGGGCAAGGCCACCATTATCATGACATTTGACATTCATGGGACCGATGAGCTGAACCGGCTGACCGATAAGATACGTCAGATAGAAGGCGTCCTGGATATAGAGAGAACAACAGGATAGCTGTGATGAAAGGGGAAGGATATGAGCGATATTAGGATTAAGACATGTGTACTGGGACAGGTGAGTACCAACTGTTACCTGGTTTATGATGATCAGACCAAGGAGGGTGTGGTCATTGACCCGGCTGACAACGCTCCTTATATTCTGAACAAGTGCAGCGAGCTGGGAATCACTCTCACGGCAGTCCTGCTGACCCACGGCCATTTTGATCATATCATGGCTGTGCCGGATGTAATCAGGGCATTCAGGGTAAAACTCTATGCCTATGAGGCAGAGGAGAATATGCTGGCAGATACAAAGCTTAATATGACCGGAGGATTCAGAGGACCCCAGACCAGCCTGCATGCGGATGTGCTTCTTCACGACGGACAGGAGCTGGAGCTCCTGGGAACCAGGTGGAAGGTGCTGTTCACACCGGGACATACCGCAGGCTCCTGCTGCTTCTATCTGCCGGATGAAGGAATTATCTTTGCAGGGGATACCCTGTTCCGCGGTTCCTACGGCAGGACGGACCTGGCTACAGGGAATACCATTCGTATTGTCAGCTCCATTGTGGACGTACTTTTTGCGCTGCCCGATGATACCATGGTGTATACAGGCCACGGAGACCCCACCACCATTGGATTTGAGAAGCAGGGGAATCCTGTGCTTACAGTAAGAGACAATATCCTCCGGGTAAAAGGACCGGATGCCTTCAAGCAGGAATAAAAGAAGGTTTATAATAGAAAGCAGGTTTTGTATGATTGGACTTTTAATACAGGATAACCAGTACGAACAGGACATCAGAGAACTTCTGATGTCCTTTTATCCAGGTGAGGCTTATGTTCATGAGGTAAAGGACGGGGCGGACTTTTACGTGGAGACGCGGCTGGGAGACGGCGCGGTTTCCATCTATATATGGGAAAATGCAGCCGCCACGGAGGACTGCGGCGGAGATAAGACAGGGCCGGAGGACTGCGGCGGGGGAGCGGCCGGGCCGGAGCCGGGAAAGGAGCAGGCGCCATCATGCCCGGAGGGTTTAAAGGGCTGGATGTTAGGGGATTCCTGCACCCGTCCCTCGGACCTTTCGGATCACTCCGCCACCAAGAATGTCATAAAGAAAATGTTTTACCTCATGCTGGCAGCGCGCACGGGAAAGGAAATGCCCTGGGGTTCCCTGACCGGCATCCGCCCCACCAAGATCGCCCTCACCAGGCTGGAGGAGGGCTGGAAGGAGGAGGATATCCGGTCCTTTATGAAGGAAACCTATCTTGCCAGCGATGAAAAGATAGATTTGAGCATTGAGATTGCGGCCAGGGAGAAAAAGCTTCTGGAACCATTGGATTATGAGCGGGGTTACAGCCTGTATGTGGGGATACCATTCTGCCCCACCACCTGTCTGTATTGTTCCTTCACCTCCTATCCCATCGGGAAATGGAAGGGGCGCACAGGTCTTTACCTGGAAGCGCTGTTTAAGGAACTGGAATATACGGCCCGGAAGATGGAGGGAAGGCCTCTGGACACGGTCTATTTCGGCGGAGGCACTCCCACATCCCTTTCAGCGGAGGATTTAGAAGCTCTCTTAAGCAGGCTTGAGCAGCTCTTTGATCTGAGCCGGGTGCTGGAGTTCACAGTGGAGGCCGGGAGGCCGGACAGCATTACCATGGACAAGCTTAAGGTACTGAGGGACCACGGCATCACCCGTATTTCCATTAATCCCCAGACCATGAACCAGAAGACCCTGGACCTGATTGGCCGCCACCACACCGTGGATATGGTGAAAGATCGGTTTTACATGGCCCGGGAGCTGGGATTTGACAACATCAACATGGATCTGATTATGGGGCTTCCTGAGGAGAATATGGACGATGTGCGGCTCACCCTGGAGGAGGTAAAGGCTCTGGCGCCGGATTCCCTTACCGTCCATTCCCTGGCCATCAAGAGGGCGGCCAGGCTCAACATGTTCAGGGAAGAGTACGGCGGGCTGAAGATTCAGAACACTCCGGAGATGATTGAGCTCAGCGCTGCCTGTGCCCGCCAGATGGGTATGGAGCCCTATTATCTGTACCGCCAGAAGAACATGGCCGGCAATTTTGAGAATGTGGGGTATTCCCTGCCCGGCAAAGCCTGTATCTACAACATCCTTATTATGGAGGAGATGCAGACCATAGCGGCCTGCGGCGCGGGAACCACCACCAAGGTGGTCTTTCCTTCTGAAAACCGCAGGGAACGGTGTGAGAATGTGAAGGAAGTGGAGCAGTATATTAGCAGGATTGACGAGATGATACAGCGCAAGGAGCGCATCCTTTAACCCAGGCCGGGGCCCGCGGTTTATATGGACATATACGGCGCGGAAGCGTAAATGCCGGAGTCATGTAAAAAGAGACATGGTTCCGGCAGATTTTATTATAACGATTGAGTTAATAACCATCTGATAAGGAGAGATATCGTGAAGAAAAGAGAGCGTGTATTTGCGGCAATGAAGCATGAACCGGTGGACAGGATTCCCTGTTACTTTACCACTCATTTTGCCAGGGAGGCAGCCTTTGGGCAGGCAGCGGTGGAAGAACACCTGAAGTTTTTCCGGGAGGTAAATCCGGATATCCAGAAAATCATGAATGAACATCTGGTTCCCAACATGGGATCCATAAAGACGCCGGAGGACTGGAAATGCATCAGGCCCATTACACTTAAGGATAAATTTATGGAGGATGAGATTGAGCTGGTCAAGAGGGTCCTGGACCGGTGCGACAGGGACGCCTTTAATATCGGTACCCTTCACGGCATCGTGGCCTCCACCATCCACCCCATTGAACCGGATTACGGCTATATGCCGGTGCGGCAGCTGCTCTGCAGCCATTTAAGGCAGAATAAGGGCCCGGTGCTTGACGCCATGAAGCGGATTGCGGACGGACTGTGCCAGCTGGCGGGGAAATTTGTGGAACTGGGTCTGGACGGCATCCTCTACGCGGGACTGGGAGGCGAGCGGTTCCTGTTTACGGACCAGGAGTTTGAGGAGTATATCATGCCGTTTGATAAGCAGATTATGAAGGCCTGCCTGGAAGCGGGAGGACATAACATCCTGCACATGTGCAAGACAGATGTGAATTTTGACCGGTACGACAGTTATAAAGGACTTTACAGCATTGCCAATTGGGGCATCTATGAGACGGGAATGAGCCTGGCGGAGGGCAGGAAACGGTTTGCGGACTGCGCCATTATGGGCGGCCTCTCCAACCACAAAGGACCACTGATAGAAGGGACCCCGGATGAGATTCGCCAGGAGGTAAGGCGCGTCATGGCAGAAGCCGGTGAGACAGGCTTTATCCTGGGCACGGACTGCACCATTCCCATGGGAGTGCCTTATGAGCGCATGCGGATTGCGGCAGAGGCCATAAAATAGGGTCCAAATAGGGAAAAATCTATGAAAATGCTTGCAAAATCATAAAAGTTGCTTAAAATAAAGATATTGAACAAAAAACAGGATTGGAGAACGCGTATGGCATTAGCAAAGAAGCCGGTCACCGGCATGAGGGATATCACGCCTGCTGAGATGCAGATTCGTGAGTACGTGATGAATCAAATCAAAGAGACCTATAAAAGCTTTGGATTTACCCAGATAGAGACACCCTGCGTAGAGCATATCGGAAACCTGACCAGCAAACAGGGCGGAGATAATGAGAAACTGATTTTCAAGATACTGAAAAGAGGGGACAAGCTGAACCTGGAAGGGTCAAAGGAAGAGAATGACCTGGTGGACAGCGGCCTGCGCTATGACCTCACCCTCCCCCTTTCCCGCTACTACGCCAATAACGCAGCCAATCTGCCAAGCCCCTTCAAGGCCCTCCAGATGGGCAGCGTGTGGCGTGCGGACCGTCCCCAGAAGGGCCGTTTCCGCCAGTTTGTACAGTGTGACATTGATATCCTGGGAGATGCCACCAGCCTGGCTGAAATTGAGCTGATTCTGGCTACCACCACTGCCCTTGGAAGAATCTGCCCGGACAACGGTTTTACGGTCCGTATCAACGACAGAGGCATCCTGCGTGGCATGGCCCTGTACTGCGGTTTTGCGGAGGAGTCCATGGACCAGGTGTTCATCACCCTGGACAAGATGGATAAGATAGGATATGAGGGTGTGGAGAAGGAGCTTCTGGAATCCGGCCACAGCCCGGAGAGCGTAAGCAAATATCTGGACATGCTTAAGAACGTGACAAAGGATTCAGCCGGTGTAAGGGCCCTGGGACAGATGCTCTCAGAGGTGATGCCTGCCGATGTAAGCGAAGGACTGGCCCACATCATGGACACAGTGACGGAGGTGGCTGAGGCTGATTTCGGCCTGGAGTTCGACCCCACTTTGGTCAGAGGCATGTCATATTATACAGGAACTATTTTCGAGGTCTCCATGGAAGGCTTTGGCGGCTCCGTGGCAGGCGGCGGCCGGTATGATAAGATGATCGGCAAGTTTACAGGCATGGAGACACCGGCCTGCGGATTCTCCATAGGCTTTGAACGCATTGTAACCATTCTTATGGACAATGGATTCACTGTGCCCGGCGCTTCTGACAGGAAGGCGTTTCTCTTTGAGAAGGGTGTGGACAGCGCCAGGCTGGCAGCCGTAATCCGCGAAGCCATGGAAGAGAGAAAGAAGGGCGTGCAGGTTCTGGTTGCCCAGATGAATAAGAACAAGAAGTTCCAGAAGGAACAGCTGGGCAGGGAAGGATATACGGAGTTTAAGGAATTTTATAAGGAAAGCCTGAAGAATTAAGGAAAATAAAGGAGATAAGACAATGGCAGAATCAATGGTTGGGTTAAAGCGTACCCATAGATGTACGGAAGTGACCACTGCCCATATCGGTCAGGAAGTGACCGTCATGGGATGGGTTCAGAAGAGCAGGAACAAGGGCGGCATCATCTTTGTGGATTTGAGGGACCGCTCCGGCATCCTTCAGATTATATTTGAGGAAAATGACTGCGGCGCAGAGAACTTCGCAAAGGCGGAAAAGCTGAGGAGCGAGTTTGTAGTTGCCGTTACAGGACGGGTGGAGGCCCGCTCCGGTGCGGTAAATACCAACCTGGCCACAGGAGCCATTGAGATCAGGGCTAACTCCATGCGCATTCTTTCCGAGTCCGAGACACCTCCTTTCCCCATTGAGGAGAACAGCAAGACAAAGGAAGAGCTGCGCCTGAAGTACCGTTTCCTGGATTTGAGAAGACCGGATATCCAGAAAAATCTTATGATTAGAAGCCAGGTGGCTACCCTTACCAGGGCATTTCTGGCATCAGAGGGATTCCTTGAAATTGAGACACCTACCCTGATTAAGAGTACGCCTGAGGGGGCCAGGGACTATCTGGTGCCCAGCCGCGTGCATCCCGGTTCCTTCTATGCCCTTCCCCAGTCCCCGCAGCTGTTCAAGCAGCTCCTCATGTGTTCCGGTTATGACCGTTACTTCCAGCTGGCCCGCTGCTACCGTGATGAGGACCTGAGGGCAGACCGACAGCCTGAATTCACACAGATTGACATGGAGCTGTCCTTTGTGGATGTGGACGATGTGCTGGATGTAAATGAGCGCCTGTTAAAGAAGCTGTTTAAGGAAATCTGCGGTTTTGATGTGCAGCTGCCCATTCCTCGCATGACCTGGCAGGAGGCCATGGACCGCTTTGGATCTGATAAGCCGGACCTGCGTTTTGGTATGGAGCTTAAGAATGTTTCAGAGGTGGTTAAGGGCTGCGAGTTCGCAGTGTTTAAGGGCGCTCTGGAAAATGGCGGCAGTGTGCGCGGCATCAATGCCCAGGGACAGGGACATATGCCCCGCAAAAAGATAGACGCTCTGGTGGAATATGCCAAGGGCTTTGGCGCCAGGGGTCTTGCCTATGTGGCAATCAGCGAGGACGGCACCGTCAAGTCCTCCTTTGCAAAGTTTATGAAGGAGGAGGAAATGACTGCCCTGATAAGCGCCATGGACGGAAAGCCGGGCGACCTGCTGCTGTTTGCCGCTGACCGGAATAAGGTGGTATTTGATGTCCTGGGAAATCTGCGTCTGGAACTGGCCAGACAGCTGGATTTGCTTAAGAAGGATGACTTTAAGTTCCTGTGGGTGACAGAGTTTCCGCTTCTGGAATATTCAGAGGAGGAGGACCGCTACGTGGCCATGCACCATCCATTCACCATGCCCATGGATGAGGATTTACAGTATATTGATTCTGATCCCGGCCGGGTTCGTGCCAAGGCATATGATATTGTGCTGAACGGCGTGGAGATGGGCGGCGGATCGGTCCGTATCCATCAGGCTGATATCCAGTCCAAGATGTTTGAGGTGCTGGGCTTTACGCCTGAGAGGGCCGGAGAGCAGTTCGGCTTCCTTCTGGAAGCATTTAAGTATGGTGTTCCGCCTCACGCAGGCCTGGCATATGGCCTGGACCGCGTGGTGATGCTGATGGTGGGAGCTGACAGTATCCGCGACGTGATCGCGTTCCCCAAGGTGAAGGATGCTTCCTGTCTGATGACAGAGGCGCCCGGACAGGTGGATGAGAAACAGCTGGAGGAGCTGCATATCGCGGTTGCCGCTGAGGAAGAGTAGTATTATATATAAGATTATCACATGGAGCTGGTCCTATGGGCCGGCTCTGTTTTTTTGCTTTGACAGTCAGAATGCAATTTTCAAACAAAACAAAATAGAGAAAAAAGCAGTTGACATTTTTAAATCTGAGTATATAATGTAAATATAAACATATGAACAATCATTCATATGAATGAGAAAAATAAGAGAGGGAGGTTATGAGCCATGGCGATAAACGATGTGGAGTGCTGCGATTTTTACCAGGTCCATGAGAATGTGGTAAAGGCAGTCAATGATAAGATGCCGGATGAGGATAAGCTATATGATTTGGCAGAGATATTCAAGGTGTTTGGGGATTCCACCAGGATCAAAATATTATATGTGCTCTTTGAGGCTGAGATGTGTGTCTGCGACATTGCGCAGCTGCTTAATATGAACCAGTCAGCTATTTCCCACCAGCTGAGAATTCTTAAGCAGAACCGCCTGGTAAAGAGCCGCAGGGACGGAAAGGCAGTATTTTATTCGCTGGCGGACAGTCATGTGAGGACCATCATCAACCAGGGCATGGAGCACATAGAGGAATAGACTTTGAGGCAGATGCCCATGGCGCGGGGATGGGATATGGAATATAAATAAAATAACAAATATGGAGGAGAATAATATGAAGAAAAAATTCAAACTGCAGGACCTGGATTGTGCCAACTGTGCAGCCAAGATGGAGGAAGCAATCAAGAAGATCGAGGGTGTCTCAGATGCCACGGTGAGCTTTATGGCCCAGAAGATGACCATAGAAGCAGATGACAGCAGGTTCGATGAAATCATGAAGGAAGTGGTGTCTGTGTGCAGGAAGGTGGAGCCTGACTGCGTTATCCTGCTTTAAGCGAAGCAGTACGGCACCGGAAAGGAAACTGATATGACTAAGAAACAAAAGGCAATGCTGTCCCGTATCATAGCAGCATTCATCATTTATATTACCCTGGCAGTGACAGACCATATGGAGATTTTACCGGAGTGGCTTGGGTTGTGGGGAAAGATGGCCCTGTATCTGGTTCCCTATGTTCTTATAGGATGGGACATTGTATATAAGGCATTCCGCAATATCCGCAACGGCCAGGTGTTTGATGAGAATTTCCTGATGACAGTGGCTACCTTCGGCGCCTTTGGCGTGGGGGAATATTCGGAAGCGGTTGCGGTCATGCTGTTTTATCAGGTGGGAGAACTGTTCCAGAGCTACGCAGTAAACCGTTCCAGGCAGTCCATCACGGAGCTTATGGATATCTGTCCGGAATATGCCAACATAGAGGAGGATGGCCAGTTAAAGCAGGTGGAACCGGACGATGTGCAGGTGGGAGATATCATCGTGGTCAAGGCCGGGGAGAGAATACCTCTTGACGGCAAAGTCGTGTTTGGGAACTCCATGGTGGATACCTCAGCACTGACCGGTGAATCCGTGCCGCGCAAGGTGGCAGAGGGGGACGATATCATAAGCGGCTGTGTCAACGGCAGCGGCCTTCTGCGGGTTCAGGTCACAAAAGAATTTGACGATTCCACAGTGGCAAAGATTCTGGAACTGGTGGAGAACGCCAGCAGCAAAAAAGCCCATGTGGAGAACTTCATTACACGGTTTGCCAGATATTATACCCCTCTGGTGGTAATGGGGGCCGTGCTCCTGGCTGTGATTCCTCCCCTGTTTTTTGGCCAGTCCTGGTCCGAGGGTGTAAGAAGGGCCTGTACCTTCCTGGTAATCTCCTGCCCGTGTGCCCTGGTGATTTCCGTGCCCATGAGCTTTTTCTCAGGCATTGGCGCTGCTTCCAAGAAGGGTGTGCTCATCAAGGGAAGCAACTATCTGGAGGCTCTGTCTGAGATGGATACCATTGTCTTTGATAAGACAGGTACGCTGACCAAGGGAGAATTCAAGGTGACTGAGATTCACGCGGTAACCGGCAGTCCTGTCCCGGAGGCGTCTGAGGTACCGCGGACCAGGGTGTGGGCGGCCAGCCAGCCTTCTGATGAGGGAAAGCGCTCCCTGCTGGAGCTGGCGGCTTTGGCGGAGAGTTATTCGGACCATCCCATTTCGCGTTCCATCAAGGATGCCTGGGGAGATGCCATTGATATGAACCGTGTCAGCAATGCACAGGAAATATCCGGTCATGGAGTTCAGGCGGAGATAGACGGTCATACCGTACTGGCCGGCAACAGCAAGCTGATGAAAGAAATGAATGTGGCGTATCAGGAGTGTATGAGCATGGGTACGGTTGTCTATGTGGCACTGGACGGCGTATACTGCGGATACATTGTCATAGCGGATTCCATCAAGGATGAGGCCTTTGAGGCAATTAAGAATCTTAAAAAGGTAGGCGTCAGAAGGACAGTCATGCTCACCGGCGACAAGAAAGAGGTAGGAGAAGCAGTGGCGGCCAGGCTGGGTCTGGATGAGGTTCATGCGGAGCTCCTTCCGGGGGATAAGGTGGCAAAGGTGGAGGAGCTGCTGGCCCAGCAGACCGGAAAACACAGGCTGGCCTTTGTGGGAGACGGAATCAATGACGCGCCTGTTCTCTCCAGGGCGGACGTGGGCATTGCCATGGGAAGCATGGGTTCAGATGCGGCCATCGAGGCAGCGGATATTGTGCTTATGGACGATAATCCTGCCAGAATCGCGGATGTGGTCCGCATATCACGAAAGACCATGTCCATTGTAAAGCAGAACATCGTATTTGCGCTGGGAGTCAAGGCAGTGGTGCTCTTAATGGGTGCTGCGGGCATGGCCAACATGTGGGAGGCAGTGTTTGCGGACGTGGGCGTGTCGGTTATTGCCATTCTCAACGCAATGAGAGCCCTGTCCCTGTAATAAGCGCGCAGCCCTTTAACAGCGAAGAAAGATTTCGCCTTCAGAAGCATGAAAAAAGCGTATCGGGTACATGAAAATACATGACAACCCGATGCGCTTTGTTTGATTCATGGCGGAAAATATTGTATAAGTGATGACAGCCAAACATGGTCAAACCATTACAGAAGGATGTCCTCCAGGCTCCGTTTTGGCACATAGTGAACCTGATTCCCGTCACGGTAGTATGCGGTGGAGCCGTCTTCCTTTACCGGCACCAGTACCACTTCCTCCTTGGGCTTTCCAAGGGCCAGCACCAGGTCTATGCTGTAATGCTCCGGATCAAGACCCAGGAGCCGTCCAATCTCTGACCGCATGCAGCTGCCAATCATACAGCCACCATATCCCTTTTCCGCGGCAGCCAGCATGATGGTCTGGGCCGTGATTCCATCGTCCCACTGTTTGTTTTTCCCGATAGACAGGTCACAGGCAATGACGATATAGGCTGAGGGTCTCTCGCCCTCCTCTGGTCCCTCCCAATCCTTCAGGGCGCCCGCCCATGCAGTATACGGGAAGATACCGGCACATTCCTCGGGCGTGCACAAAATTTTGAATTTCAGGGCCTGGGCATTGGAAGCAGAAGCGGCCAGACGGGCCGTATCCACCATATCAGCCAGTTCACTGTATGGGATAACAGTATCCTGATAAAATCTTCTGTAAGAGCGGCATTGTTTCACAAGGTCTTTAAGCATAGGCTTCCTCCTAATCCGGCAGTTCGTGGCCGTGGGTGATGTGGCGCTTGATGGCATCGAAGCTCTCAGCGCTCAGGGTGTGTTCCATGCGGCAGGCATCCTCAGCAGCTGTCCTGGGGTCCACACCCAGGTAAATCAGCCAGTTGGACAGCAGTGTATGGCGTTCATACATGGTGTCCGCTATGGCCTGTCCGGATGGCGTCAACGTGATATGTCCCTGGTCGTCCATCTGGACATATCCGTTCTGGCGGAGATTCTTCATAGCCACGCTGACACTGGGTTTGGAGAAGCCCAGCTCAGTGGCAATGTCGATGGAGCGGACATAGGGCTGTTCCTTGGCCAGCATGAGTATGGTTTCCAGATAATTTTCTGCTGATTCCTGTATTTTCAAGTCTGTAAATACCCCCGTTTATTTAGTATGATAGTTCTAAGTGTAACATATAAAAAAACGATTGACAAGAGAGTTAGAAAGTGCTAATCTGTGAATGGAGTTAGAAATAGCTAACCTACAAAAATACGGCAGAAGAAAAAGGCGAAGGGCCGTTAAAGAGCCCGTGGCAGATGTGGAGCCTGGAGCAAACGGAGAACCTGTGGCAAACGGAGAGTCCGGGAATAAACAGGAAGGAAAGGAGGATATATATGAATCTTTCAACATTAATTATTCTGGTCATATTGGCTGTGATTATAGGGGCAGTGGTCCGTATTATGATAAGGGATAAAAAGGCAGGTAAGGGATGCGGCGGATGTGCCGGCGGATGCGGTGGCTGCGCGGGTTCCTCCATGTGCCATGGATACCATGAGCACGGGAAACGCGAGGGGTGACGCCGGGATGAAACGGTCAATAGGATTAAATGTATAAAAGGAAGTTCCGCGGGGCAGGTATCGGCTTAAGTCTCCCGCCCGGAACTTCCTTTTTATTATTTAATCCTGTGACTGGTTTTTACTCGGATTTAATTTCCTTCCACATGTCATTGTAGATGGTGTCCACATCGTCTCCCAGATACTGGATAATCTCGCAGTTTGGCAGCTTATCCAAATCAGGGAACAGGGCCTTGTTGTTTTTGAGGTCGTCGTCCAGCAAATCATAGGCGCCTGTGTTTGGCGTTGCGTAGGTAATATATTCAAAGTTCTTTTTGGCAATATCAGGGCGGCACAGGAAGTCAATCCATTTCTCTGCATTTTCCTTGTGCTCCGCGTTGGCGGGAATAACCCAGGAGTCGATCCAGTAATTGGTTCCCTCCTCGGGAATTACATACTCCAGGCTGTAATCCAGACCTTGTTCCGCCACAGCATCCTGGATGTAGAGCATTTCACCGGAATAAATCACGCCCACAGCAGCCTCGCCGCCAATCATCTTATCCCTTACCTGGTCAATGACATATGCCTGGACAAGGGGCTTCTGCTCGATCAACAGGTCGCGTGCCTCGGCCAGCTCATCGGGATTGGTGCTGTTTAAGGAGTATCCCTTCATCTTCAGGGCCACGGTAAACGCGTCTCTTACACTGTTCTGCATAAGAATCTCGCCGCTTAAGCGCTCATCCCACAAATCAGACCACTTGGTGGGAGCGGGAACACCCAGCTCCTCCAGACGCTTGGTGTTGTAGAGAATTCCCATGGTTCCCCAGCAGTAGGGTACGGAATACTTGTTCTCAGGGTCAAATCCCTTGGAGATATCCAGATACTGCTGGCCGATCTCCTTATAGTTAGGGATGTTGTCAAAGTTCAGCTCAGCCAGAAGGCCGTTCTCAATCATGCGCTGAATCATGTAGTCGGAGGGACATACTACATCGTATTTTACAGCGCCGGCCTCAATGACAGGATACATCTCCTCGTTGGTCTCAAATACATCGTAGACAACCTGTATGCCGGTTTCCTCCTCAAACTGGGTGATGACGTCCTCGTCAATGTACTCGCCCCAGTTGTATACGTTTAACTTGTTGTCTTCCTTGTTTCCTCCTTCGGGTGAGGAACCGGACTTGCCGCAGCCGATTAAAAGGGCGGCGGACAGCACTGCCATGGATGCGGCAGCAAGGGTGATTGCCATTTTCTTTTTCATAATCGTTCTCCTTTAATGTCTGAATTCGGTTATGCCTTTTCCGGCTTCTTAATGGACCGGAAGTTAACAAAGATGAGAAGAATCAGCACGGTCAAAAATATAATGGATGACAGTGCGTACATGGACGGCCGTATGCCGCGCCTTACCTCGCTGTAAATCAGGGTGGACAGGGTGTTAATGCCCGCGCCCTTTGTGAAGTGGGTGATGATAAAGTCATCTAAGGACATGGTAAACGCCAGCAGGAAGCCGGAGAGCACACCAGGCATGATATCCGGGAACACCACCTTGAAAAATGCGTACAGAGGGGATGCGCCCAGGTCCAGGGCGGCCTCGTAGGTGTATTTATCCGTCTGCTTAAGCTTGGGCATGACGCTTAGTATGACATAGGGTATATTAAATGTAATATGGGATATAAGCACGGTCTTAAATCCCAGGGAAATACCAAAGGCAATGAAGGCCAGCATCAGGGATATACCGGTTACGATGTCAGCGTTCAGCATGGGGATGTTGGTTACGCCCATGACAATGGTTCTGGGCACGGTCCGCATGGAACTGATGGAGATGGCCGCTGCCGTGCCTATGACTGTTGCCACCAGGGCCGATACAAAGGCTATGATTAACGTGGTGGTCAGGGCGCTCATGATAGAGCGGCTGTCAAACATCTGGGTGTACCACTGCAGGGTAAATCCGCCCCACTGGGTCCTGGATTTGGATTTGTTGAAGGACAGGACCATCATGGTAAGGATGGGGGCATAAAGGAAGATCAGTATGAGCACCATATAAAAATCCGATATGATTTTCCGCAGTACTTTTGAACTCTTTGTCATCAGAATGCAGTCCCCTCTCCGTTTTTATCGTATTTGGCTATCATGGCCATGCTGATTAGGATAAAGACCATGAGGACCAGTGAAAGTCCGCTTCCCAGATGCCAGTTGCTTCCCCTGGTAAATTCCTGTTCAATGACGTTGCCGATGAGCAGAATCTTGCTGCCGCCCAGCAAATCGGAAATAACGAAGGTGGTCAGGGAAGGGACAAACACCATGGTGATGCCGCTGATGATGCCCGGTATGCTTAAGGGAAACCATATCCTGGTGAAACGCTGGAAGCTGTTGGCTCCCAGGTCCATGGCGGCATTTATAATATTATCGTCTATTTTGGACAGCACATTGTAAATGGGAAGCACCATAAAGGGCAGGAAGTTATATACCATGCCCAGCACAATGGCTGACGGGGTGTTAATCATGGACTGGGACGGGAGGTGAAGCCAGTTAAGGATACCGTTAATGACTCCGTTTTTCTCCAGCAGTGTCTGCCAGGCCAGGGTTCTCAGAAGGAAGTTCATCCACATGGGAAGGATGAATATGAATACAATGAATCCTCCTGCCGCGGCTCCTCGGCCCCTTAGTATCATGGCCAGGGGATACGCTAACAAAAGACAGAGAACCGTGCTCACTAAGGACAGTCCAAGGGAAAGCCACAGGGCCTTTGCGTGGTCCGCAGAAGCAATGGCAATGACATTTGCCATGGTCAGGCCGCCGCCCTTGTCAGTCAGCCCGTACCATATAATCATGGCCAGTGGAATCAGTGTAAAGCCGGCCATCCAAATAAGATAGGGACCTGATAACAGCGCCTTGCCGATGGCGGCACCTTTTTTTTCGCTATTCATTGACTCCCAGCGCCTCCTCGTCTTCAGAAGCAGGCTTGTTCATGATCTGGATCTCAAAGGGCTCCACATGGATGCCCACCTGCCGGCCTACAGGAAACATATCGGTGGAATGCACCAGCCACTCGAAACCGTCCGGGGTGGTTACCTCCATCTCATAGTGGACGCCCTTGAAAATCAGGTGGGTCACAACACCCTGGAGGGTTCCGTCCTCAGGCTTTACAAGGTCAATGTCCTCAGGTCGGATAACCACATCCACAGGCTTATTATTGCCGAAACCCTTGTCAACACATGCAAAGCGGGCGCCGAAGATTTCTACCAGTTCGTCCCGGATCATGGTGCCGGGTACAATATTGCTCTCACCGATGAAGTCGGCCACAAACGCATTTTCAGGCTCATTATAAATCTGCTCAGGGGATCCCATCTGCTGGATGTATCCCTGGTTCATGACCACGATGGTGTCGGACATGGTAAGGGCCTCCTCCTGGTCGTGGGTCACATAGATAAAGGTAATTCCCAGCTCATTCTTAAGGCGTATCAGCTCGTACTGCATATCCTGGCGCAGCTTTAAATCCAGCGCCCCGAGGGGCTCGTCAAGAAGCAGCACCCTGGGTTCGTTCACAATGGCCCGGGCAATGGCGATACGCTGCTGCTGGCCGCCGGATAAAGAGTCCACGGTCCGTTTCTCATATCCGGGCAGGTTCACTAATTTCAGGGCATATTTGATTTTGTCATCAATGTAGGACTTTGGCTTGTTCTTAATCTTTAAGCCGAAGGCAATATTTTCCGCGATGTTCATGTGGGGAAACAGCGCATACTTCTGGAATACGGTATTCAGCGGGCGTTTGTTAGGTGGAATCATGGAGATGTCCTGTCCGCCGACGATTACCTTTCCTGTGTCAGGGGTAGTAAAGCCGCCTAATATACGCAGGGTAGTGGTCTTGCCGCAGCCGCTGGGGCCAAGCAAGGTGACGAAGCTGTTCTCCCTGATGGAAAGGTTCAGGTCGTCCAGGACCAGCTCGCCGTCAAAACTTTTTGATATGTGCTGTAAATCAATGAAAGGCTGGCTCATGATAATCAAAATCTCCTTTTATCTTAATGTGATTAAAAACTTGGCGGCGAGCTCACCCACAGAAGAAGGGCCCCGTTCCTGCTTGTCAGGTAATGTTTCTTATCCGGCGTGAAGTAGAAGGACTCCCCTTTCTTTGCCTTGTATGTCTTGCTGCCTATGTGGATGGATATGCTTCCCTGGAGCACGTATCCGAATTCCTCACCTTCATGGGGATTATCAGGATAGGTGGAACCTCCGGCCTTTAAGGTGAGGAGGATGGGCTCCATCACATTTTTCTGGGCATTGGGGATAATCCATTTGATTTCATTATTTAAGTCTGTATCAATTTTCTCAAAATAATCCTGTTTACCAAATACTACCTGTTCATCCGGCGTTTCATTGAAGAATTCACCGATGGTGGTGCCCAGGCACTGAAGAATGTCCATCAGGGTAGCTATGGATGGAGACGTCAGGTCACGTTCCAGCTGGGAAATGAATCCCTTGGAAAGCTCGGCCCGGTCAGCCAGTTCTTCCTGGGTCAGACCCTTTAACACCCGCAGTTCCTTTAGTTTACTTCCGATTTCCATGGAGCTCCTCCCTGTCTCGCGTTTCTGAACAAAAAGTTTACAAATACTAACTGACTATAAAAATAAGCAAAAAGTTTAGTAATAATAAACAAGCGCGAATTTCATTATACATTAAATCAGTGGTATGTCAATACCTTTTTGAAAGATTTGGCAGATAAGTTTAGGGACAAGTTTAGGGATGAACAGCGGGGGAGAATTTCACAAACTTCCAGTTAACAAATTCACAAATTTATGATATGATGTTTTTAGTCTAAATTGAAATGAAAACCGACATAAATCAGGGAGGTACAGACAGGTATGAGCGGCAAATATATGGCATATGTAGGATCCTATTCCTACACCGGAAAAGCAAAGGGAATCACAGTGTTTGACGTGGATGTGAAAAACGGAACATTTAGGGAGAGGTGTGAGATGGAAGTGGACAACTCCTCCTATGTCATTGCTTCCAGCGATGGGAAAACCTTGTACTCCATCGCGGATGAGGGAGTTGTATCCTTCCGGATCCTGCAGAACGGAAGCCTTGCAAGACTGAACAGCGCTCCCATCCGCGGCATGAGGGGCTGCCACCTGTGTACTGATATGGAAGATAAATACGTGTTTGTGTCAGGCTACCATGACGGCAAGACCACGGTCTTAAGCCTTAACAAGGACGGTTCTGTGGGGCAGATTGTGGACGAGGTGTTCAACAAGGGATACGGCAGCGTGGCTGAGCGCAACTTCCGCTCACATGTTACCTGTACCAGAAGGATGCCCGACGGCAGGTATGTTCTGTCGGTGGACAACGGAACGGACCAGGTAAAGGTATACCGTTTCAACGACAAGGATAAGAGGCTGTTTCAGGTAGATGCCATCCACTGCGACCTGGAGTCGGCTCCAAGACATTTCCGCTACAGCTCCGACGGACGTTTCCTTTATCTGATGCATGAGCTGCAGAATGTAATCTGCGTTTATTCTTATGAAACCGGTGACAGGGCGCCTGTGGTTGAGAAGATACAGACTATTTCCACCACCTCCACCAAGAATCCGGGCAATCTGACAGCTGCCTGCGCCATGAGGCTGTCTCCGGATGAGAAATATGTTTACTGCACCAATGCAGGTGAAAATACAGTGAGCATCTACAGCAGGGATGAGAAATCCGGTCTACTCACCATGATCTGCTGTCTGCCTGTCAGCGGTGAATATCCAAAGGATGTGGCTATATTCCCGGATCAGAAACATATCGCGTCCATAAACCATGACAGCGGCAGCATCAGCTTCTTTGAAGTGGATTATGAGAAGGGCCTCATCGTTATGTGCGGACGAAGCGTCATGGTGAACGAGCCAAACTGCTGCGCTATTGCGAAGATTGGAAATTAGTCTGAGAAGATAGTTGGATTGATGAGATAGTAAGAATTAGTGAGACAGCTGGATTAACGAGATAGTAGAATTAGTGAGACAGCCGGATTAACGAGATAGTAGAATTAGTGAGATAGCCGGATTAACGAGATAGTGGGTTATAGATACAGGAGGACAGGAGACAGTATATGGCAGGTTCTGCATTGGGAACAATATTGAGAGTGACGACCTGGGGAGAATCCCATGGAAAGGGAATCGGCGTGGTGGTGGACGGCTGCCCGGCCGGACTGCCTCTGGAAGAAGGGGACATCCAGTCCTATCTGAACCGGCGAAAGCCGGGCCAGAGTAAGTTTACCACGGCCAGACAGGAAGGGGACCAGGTGGAAATCCTGTCCGGCGTGTTCGGGGGAAGGACCACCGGTACTCCCATTGCTCTGGAGGTGCGCAATACAGACCAGCGTTCCCATGACTACAGCAATATTATGGATATTTACCGCCCGGGCCATGCGGATTACACCTTTGACCAGAAGTACGGATTCAGGGACTACAGGGGCGGCGGACGGTCCTCAGGCAGAGAGACCATTGCCCGTGTGGCGGCGGGCACCATTGCCTGCAGGCTTCTGGAAAGCCTTGGAATTACGGTCAGGGCGTATACAAGAGAGGTGGGCGGCATTTGCATTGCACAGGAGCGCTTTGACCTGGACGAGATGTGGAATAACAGGCTGTACATGCCGGATGCCCGGGCAGCAGCACAGGCAGAGGCCCGGCTGGAGGAACTGATGGCCGGGAAGGACTCCTGCGGAGGAGTGGTGGAATGTATCATCCACGGTATGCCTGCCGGAGCAGGAGAGCCTGTATTTGAGAAGCTGGATGCCAACCTGGCCAAGGCTATGCTGTCCATTGGCGCGGTCAAGGGATTTGAGATAGGAGACGGCTTTGCCGCATCCAGGGCACGGGGATCTGAGAATAACGACGGATTCGGCATATCACATAAGGCAGCGGACGGCAGCCCGCATTTGAGCGGCAGGATTGAGAAGCAGACCAATCACTCAGGAGGCACACTGGGAGGAATCAGCGACGGAAGCGATATCGTGATGCGGGCAGCATTTAAGCCCACCCCCTCTATTGCCCAGCCCCAGCACACCGTGAACCAAAACGGTGAGGAGACCATGGTGGAGATAAAAGGCCGCCATGACCCCATCATCGTGCCAAGGGCCGTAGTGGTGGTGGAAGCCATGGCCGCATTGACGGCGGCCGACATGCTGCTTCTGTCCATGACATCCCGGCTGGACCGGGTGCAGGCCTTCTTTGCCCAGGAGAGGGTATAACATAACACAGAAATAGATAAAAGGAGAAGAGAAATTATGAAAATTGCAATTGGTAACGACCATACAGCCATTGAGCTTAAGAACATAATCAAGGAGTTTGTGGAAGAAAAGGGCTACGAGGTCATTGACCTGGGAACCAATTCCACCGAGAGCTGCGACTACCCCATATACGGCGAAAAGGTAGGACGGGCCGTGGCTGACGGTCAGGCTGACCTGGGAATCGCCATCTGCGGCACCGGCGTGGGCATCTCCCTGGCAGCCAATAAGGTAAAGGGAATCCGGGCCTGTGTGTGCAGCGAGCCTTATACCGCAAAGCTGTCCAGAGTGCACAACAACTCCAACGTACTTGCATTTGGCGCCAGGGTAGTGGGCAGCGAGCTTGCCAAGATGATTACAGAGGCATGGCTGGACGCTGAGTTTGAGGGCGGCCGGCATGAGCGCAGGGTGAATATGATTATGGAGATTGAGAACCGGTAGGATGGTACGCGGCTGTTCTGAAACACACCCACTGGCCCTTCCGCGCCCCAGATAAAAAGGGACACTGCTTAAAGTGCCTCAAGGCTGGTGTTCCTAATAGCACTTGTTCGTGAATCTAAATTGAAATTTCAATATAACAGTAAAAAGCGTCCGTCTGTCTTTTCTCCTTAGCGTGGGAAGAGACAGCGGGCGCTTTTGAATATGTAGTGGGTGAGAAACAGGGGAGTCACTGCTGCTCCTCTGTTTCTCACGGACCGAGCTCCCTACAGGCGCCCGCGTACCATTCTTCTACCTCTTAATAGTTCTCAACTTTCCTCTCAAAATAAGCCTTAGGATGAGCACAGCAAGGACATACCTCAGGAGCTTCCGGTCCTTCGTGGATGTATCCGCAGTTTCTGCACTTCCAGCCAAGAGGCGCATCGCCCTTGAAGGTCTTGTCGTTCTTTAAGCTTTCTAACAGCTTGTTATACCTTCTCTCATGTGCAGCCTCAACCTTGGCAACCAGTTCAAACTTAACAGCCAGTTCCTCGAAGCCTTCTTCCCGTGCTTCACGGGCCATGCGTGCATACATATCAGTCCACTCGTAATTCTCACCTGCTGCTGCGTCAGCCAGATTCTCCTCAGGAGTGCCGATGCCGTGCAGTTCCTTGAACCACATCTTGGCATGCTCTTTTTCCTGGTCTGCGGTCTCCAGGTATAAAGCGGACATCTGCTCATAACCTGCTTTTTTTGCAGCGGATGCATAATAGGTGTATTTGTTGCGTGCCTGGGACTCGCCTGAAAATGCGTCCTTTAAGTTCTGTTCAGTTTTGGTTCCTGCGTATTTTGATGCCATAAATTGTACCTCACCTTTCTCTTTTGTTTCGTTTTTTACTACCTATAAACTATTGTATCCTGTTATTTACAGAAATTCAATCTAAAAATCAATATTTTACTGCCATTCATTGTCGGGGAAATATGTAATAAATTAGTTTAAGACTGATGCGTTTGGCTGGGGATTATGAAAAACATATGGCAGATAAGAATACAGGCAGCCCTGGGGAGACTACCTGTATTCCTGGTTTGGAGGGTAAAATTGATTCTATGTCAAAAATTAGCCGAAATATCTGTTTAAAAGTCCTTCAAATGCCTTGCCGTGGCGGGCCTCATCCTTAGCCATCTCATGAACGGTGTCATGGATTGCGTCCAGGTTAAGGGCCTTTGCTCTCTTAGCCAGGTCGAACTTGCCGGCGGTAGCGCCGTTCTCAGCGGCAACTCTCATCTCCAGGTTCTTCTTGGTGGAGGAGGTAACAACCTCGCCTAACAGCTCAGCAAACTTGGCAGCATGCTCAGCTTCCTCGAAAGCAGCCTTGGCCCAGTACATGCCAATCTCAGGATAACCTTCTCTGTGGGCAACCCTTGACATAGCCAGGTACATGCCGACCTCGGAGCACTCGCCTTCAAAATTAGCTCTTAAATCCATCATGATATCTTCAGGGGAACCCTGAGCCACGCCAACCTCATGCTCGCATGCCCATGCCATTCCCTCGGATGCCTGCTCTTTGAACTTGGAAGCCGGAACACCGCACTGTGGACATTTCTCAGGTGCATTCTCTCCCTCGTAAACATAACCGCAAACTGTACATACCCATTTCTTCATAATCAATATTCTCCTTTTCCTTTATGCATTTCGTGTGAATCCCCGGGATTCATTTATTTGTTAAAATAATAATAGTAATTGTTACTGATATTAATATAAACCACTTTGAGAGATTTGTCAATAGATATTTGAATTTTTTTTAAAACCTGAAATAAAAAATGTGAGCATAAAAAATGAGAGTGGGAAAGCAGGGGGATGGGTTAATATAAAGGCCAGCAGGGAAGAATTGTATAATAGAATAGCAAAGAAGAATAGAAAAGAAGAATAGAATAGAAGGGTGGGGAAGAAGATTAGGGAAGAAGATTGGAGAAGAAGAGCGAATAAGGAAAACAAATAAGAGAAATAGATAGAGAGAAATAGATAAGAGAAATAGATAAGAAAAACAGATAAGAAAAACAGATAAGAAAAAGGATAAGAAAAACCAAATAAGAAAAATAAATAAAGAAAATAGGCAAGGAATAAAGAGAAAGATAAACCGGAGAAAGAGATTAAAAAGGAAGAAGTTCAAAAAAGAAAATTAAAAAAGAAATATCCCGAAAGCCGCAGAGGGAACATATGGCGCCCGGCCGGCACCGTGGAGGACTTTGGGGATATTTCTTTATAATTTCCTTATGTTATGATGCGTATTCAATTAATAAAATAGTCACTGTGTGTTAAACTGCCCTGGTCCAGGCTGTTCAGGAAGCTGCCTAGCAGGGTGCTGAATTCCTGGGCCTTGACACCGTCCATGTGGCCGTCGTAGTCCCAGTACCCTTCCATACTGCGGTCCATAAGCTCCGGCTTCATATAATTGAAGTTATAATATTCCAGACCCAGGCCTTCTAAGAGCTTCTTAAAATACAGGTGGGACTGGTCATAGGAACCGGCAAATTTATCAAGGGTTTCCTGGGGGACAGGCGTGGTGATGACAGTCAGTTCAATGCCGTTTTTCCGGCAGAACGCAGCTATGCGGTTAAAATATAGCTCTGCCTTGGATTTTACCTGGCTCTCATCCCAGGGGATGTTGTTGAAGGTGCCTTTATCCTCGCCTGCTACCCGGTCCCGATAGATAAAGCCCCGGTCCGCGTAATGGCCTCCCGGGATTTCCAGGACAGATGGGTCATAGTTTTTATAGGCAGTGCTTTGCTTGCGGCGTATGTGGTCCGGGACCTGGCCTATTAGGTTGCGGTAGTAGCTCCACGGAGCCAGTGCAGAGCGGAAATCCAGGTTTATGATTTTATCCAGGAAATAAAAAAACTTGGACCTGGAAGCCGGGAACTCCTGATAGAAGAAAATCTGGGTGGATCCGCTTCGCTGTTCATTCATCCAGTATGAGGGGTCCAGCTCGTATACAACGCGGGACGGCGACTGGGTTTCACAGGCAAGCCGCAGCATATGGTACATATCGTCCGGATAGGCGTCCGCCATACACAGACTGACGGAGCTGCCGCCGGAGGCAGCATCCACGGAAAAGGGGTCAATGCCATACTGCCCGTGGGAGGTGCCAATGAAGATCGTGTCGTATGTCTCTCCGTTTCTAAGGTTATGAAGATTGATTCTCACGGAGCTTGGAGGTATAAAACCATAGTTGAGAGCTGCTGTGATGCATATGCACAGGGACAGGAACAGGATGGCCTTCAGCCACTGTGGAAGCCATTTGTGAAAACGGCCGGCTCCTTGGTTAGAATTGGGCATATATAAAACCTCCTCCCGTCATGGTAATCTGGCCCAGCAGCGGTATGGAAAAGAGCAGCATCAGATAGACGCACCATCTGGCGGCCAGCGGCTTTGCGGACAGGGTATCCCGTATGTTGACATGGTTTTCCTGGAGAAGGCTGACTGCCAGCAGGACAGTGCAGGAGAGGGCCAGGGCGGCATAGTCCTTGAGATCCAGGCCCAGCCTGAGAAGGCTGCCGTCCGACAGGGCAGCCAGGGAGAATCCGGTAACGGTATTCTTCATCATGGTCAATGCGGCTCCCAGGCTTACAGCCATATCAAAATACCAGCTGATATTTACAAGAAGGAAGGTTCTTAAAATCCGGACCGCCCTCCAGGGCCTGGATTCAACTGGTATGTGCAGTTTGCGGGCCATTTCCCCGTAAAAGGGGGCAAACAGGTTGCTGGCGGCAATGATGATTCCGTTATAAAGTCCGTAGACAATGAATTTCCAGGCAGGTCCGTGCCACACGCCCACCAGGAAGAATACCAGCAGATTGGCGATACATACAGGCAGCACTCTGCTCACATGCTTTCCAAAATGTTTTTTACAGAATTTCCCGAATTTGTTCATGCCCTTTGAAAGTGAAAAAGGATAGAACACATAGTCCTTCATCCAGGTGCCCAGTGTGATGTGCCAGCGGTGCCAGAAGTCTGATATGGACTGAGCAAAATAGGGGCGTTTAAAATTGGCGTCCAGGGATATGCCGAAGCACTCTGAGGCGCCCATGATTACATCCATGCCTCCTGAGAAATCGCCGTAGAGCTGAAGGGAATAGCACAGTACACCGGCCATCACCAGGATGCCGCCATAGGACTGGTAATTGCCGAATACTTCGCTGACAACCACCGCAGCCCTGTCCGCTATGACGATTTTTTTGAAATAACCCCAGAGCATGAGCTGAAGTCCCCTCTCTATGCGGGTAAGGCTGAAGCTCTTCTGGCCGTAGAGCTGGGATGCCAGACGGTCGTACCGGCCAATTGGCCCCTGCAGAATCTGGGGGAAGAAGGAGACAAAGAGGGCAAAACGGAACGGATTGCGGTCAGGCGCGTATTTACCTCTGTACACGTCGATGAGGTAGCCCATGGACTGGAAGGTGTAAAAGGAGATTCCTAAGGGTAGCAGAAGCTTTGCAGAGGAAAAATGGGTGCCGAAGAGAAGGTTCATGTTATCTGCGGCAAAATTGCGGTATTTTAATGCTGCCAGAATGCCGAAGTTTACAAAGAGGACCAGGGCAGCAATCCATTTCTTGCGCTGTTTGAACCGCCCCTTTAAGGCTTTTTTTTCGTCCGGGGAAAGGGGCTGCTGAGGATTGGCCGGGCGCCGGAGGCGGTCCGGGCCGCAGTCCAGCATATGGTCCGGGCCGCAGTCCAGCGTATGGTCCGGGCCGCAGTCCAGTGTATGGTCCGGGCCGCAGTCCGGAGTACGGTCCGGATCGCGCGCCGGAGTTCGGTCCAGGGCGCAGGCTAGGGCGCGGTCCGTGTGCTCCAGCCACAGCCCGCCCAGAAAGGTAGTGGCGGTAGTGGTCAGGATGAACACTACCGCCGCCGGGCCGGAGGCCAGATAAAATATATAGCTGAAGATGAGCAGCCATACCCACTGGAGCTGTCTTGGTATTACATAATATCCGGCCACTGCTGCTGACAGAAACAGCAGGAATTTCATTGAAAGAAACGACATAACATACTCCTCTAATTGTCCTTAAGGCGCTCTACCATGTTCCAGAGGGCCTGGGCAGAGTTAAAATTCTCCGGAATAATGTCCACCGGTGATATCTCGATTCCGAAGGCATCATTCAGTTCGCTGACAATGGACAGGATATCAAAGGAATCCAGATATCCGTCATCAATCAGGCCTGTGCATGTCCTGAAATCCACGGTGGGTTTTATGTCTTCTAACAGTTCTAATAATTCATCCATTTTATTGTTCTCCTTTTACGTGTCAGAGCATCTTTAAGAATTGCTCTGTGATTGATATATCTCCATGGCAGAGCCGTCGTTAAGTATATCTGTGGGCAGGGCGTCCCGCACCAGGGAAAGGCCGTGTTCCTGTGTGCAGGTGAGGACCACGGGGAGCTTCCGGCTCAGAAAAAGGTAAATGCCCTCGGTTACGGAGTAAGCGCCGATACGGTCAAATACCAGCAAATCCCCTGTCATCAGGCCGTCCAGGGGCAGATTTTTTACAAGTATATCCCCCGATGTGCAGAGGGAGCCGCATACGGTCCAGCGGTCGCCGGAGGTTTGTGATGCCGGAGGGCGGGCCGGATTGTCCTGGGGAATATACCGGTAAGCAGGCACCTTCATGGCCATGGTCTGACCATAATAGTTGACGTGGTTAATGCCGCCGTCCACAATGCAGTAATTCTGTCCCTGGCTTCGTTTCACGTCCGCCACGCGGGTCAGATAGCTGCCGCAGGGAGCGGCCAGGAAACGGCCTGCCTCGAGAAAGATTATACCTTTAAAATTCAGGGAATCAAGGGCTTTTTTGAATTCCTGCAAAAGAATTTCTTCGTCAGCCTGTTCCTGTCCTTCAAAATAAGGTATCTGGAAGCCGGGGCCATATTCCAGCTCCCGAAACTCAAAATCCAGATGTTCCCTGACAAAATCCATAAATGAATCCAGCTTTACCAGCTCTTTTTCTATCTTTTCCATTCCCTTTTTCTGGGTTCCGGAATAGTACTGGAGGCCTGCCAGGTCCAGATGGGGATAGGAGTCCCGATTACGGATTGAGGTGAGGATATCCTCCTCATCCATCCCAAACTGGTTGCCGCTGGTCAGGCGCAGAAGCACCCTGACCCCGGTGCGGCCTGCGGCGCCGGCACAAGCCTCTAAAAGCCTGAGCTGATTTAAGGATTCAGCTGTGTAGGTTCCGGCGCCCTGCTCTGCCATGACCGAGCGGATGTGGGATTCCTCCTTATTGACACCGGAAAGGACGATTTTCTGGGCCGGTACACGGGCGCGGCGGCAGATGGCATACTCTCCCGGGGAACAGACCTCCAGGCCGCCGGCTGCCTGGGCAGCGGCAGCTGTCAGGAAGGGGTTGGCCTTCATGGCGTAATAGATATTCACCTGTTTTCCAAGGATCTGTTCCATGCGGCGGATACGTGAGATAAACACGTCTAAATCAAAGATATAGCAAGGCGTGTTGTATGTCCGGGCAGCTTCCTGCAATATATGGTTATCCATAAAGCCTCCTGAGTGCCTGCCGGTCCACTTTGCCGTTTTTGGTACGTGGAAGTTCCGTCAGGTTTCTGTATAAAGCGGGGAACATGTAGCGCGGCAGGAGATGTTCCAGGCCAACGGCGATGTCCCTTTTGACAGCGGCTCCCTCATAGAAGGCCGCAATTTTGTTTTTTTCTTCCAGGAACAGGCATACCGCCCTGTCCACACCCTCCACGGTTTCAAGGGCAGCCTCAATCTCGCCAAGCTCGATCCGGTGACCCATGTGTTTGATCTGGAAATCCTTCCGCCCGTTGAAATACAGAAGTCCGTCCCTGCCGTAGCAGGCCAGGTCGCCGGTTCTGTATATAATCTCAGGATAGCAGAGATTTAAGGGGTTCTGGACAAAGGCCGTGGCAGTTCGTTTTGGATCCCTGTAGTAGCCCAGAGCCAGAGCGGTTCCTGCCACACAGAGTTCGCCGTTTTGTCCGGGTTCTGTGACCAGCCTGTTACTTTCATCCAGCAGGAATACTGTTTCGTTGGGAAAGGGTACTCCGATGGGAATGGGGGTTCCGGGTTCAAATTCCCGGTCCACCACATAGTATGTGCAGTTGCAGGTAATCTCCGTGGGGCCGTACAGGTTTACAAACAGGGCATCTGGCAGGTAACTGCGCCAGGTATTCAGATGCTTTACCGGCATGACCTCTCCGCTGAAGAGAATCTTATTCAGATGGGATGGAATGCGGTAGGTAAAGCCTTTCAGGGTGGTAATGATGCACAGGGCGGAAACGGCCCAGATGGCCGTGGTGATTTTCCTGTCGCACAGGTAGTCCAGAAGGCCGGTGGGGATGGAAAACAGTTTTTTGGGAATAATTTCCATAGTGGCTCCGGTTTTAAGGGCGGAGTAGATGTCCTTTACAGATACATCAAAGTCAAAGGGCGCCTGATTGCCGATGACATCATCCTGTGTGATATGGAACAGGTCCGTAAAATGCTGGATGAAGTCAATGACGGAGCGATGGCTCACCACCACACCCTTGGGCACGCCGGTGGAGCCGGAGGTGAAGATTCCGTACAAGGGGTCCGTATCAGCGGCCTGCCTGCGGATGGACGCAAGGAGACTGCTGTTCAGGGCGTCATCCGGCAGAGACTTTAAGTCCTCCAGGAACAGTATCTCACCTGAAAAGGAGATACCGCCGGCCAGGTCAAGGCTTTCCTTATCGGCAATCATAAGGTCCGCCTTAAGGGTGTCCAGAATCCGGTTCAGACGTTCGGCCGGCTGGTTTGCATCCAGGCAGACATAAAAACAGCCTGCCCGGACAATACCCATAAAGGCGCTCAGGGTAAATACATTTTTTTCTGTCAGCACGGGTACAGGTCGGCGCGGGCCTGTTTTCTGTGCCAGAATGCTGCCGATTCTCATAGACAGGTCTGACAGCCCGCGGTAGGTAAGGCTTGTATGTTCATCTGCAAAAGCCGTTTTCCGGGGATGAGCTTCTGCGGATTCTTCAAGAAAACTAAGAATATTCTGTATCAATAATAGGACCTCCCACAGCAGGTATTTTTTAGCATTTTCGTGCTTAGTCTAGCACAGATGGATAAGGGGTTCAAGGCTTTAAGCGTGAAAAATTATGTTTACCAACGATTAGGTAGTGAAGATGGATGGATATCTGGATGGTTTAGAGGTGTACCGGAAACTGTTTTAATAATTCACGGTATCAACGGACCGACATTTATTAACGGGATATGGTAAAATCTATTTGAGATATTTTGCCTTTGAGGAGGTTGAATAGACGTTTGATTAGGAAAAGAAGGCTATCGCGGTAAAACGATAGCCAATCTTATGGGGAGGGGGTCAAAACTTTGGTCGGGCAATATAGTGGCTGTATCCTTTTTCGCCTGTCAGTTTAAAATCTTTTGCCACAGTTTTTCCTCGTACAAGAGTCATGACTGGGCAACCCTTGAATGTTCTGCCAATGAAGGGAGACCATTTATTCTTACACTGAATCATGTCTTCTGTGAATACCATCTCTTTTTCCATATCTACAATAACAAGGTCGGCATCATACCCAATTTCTATACGTCCCTTGCCTGGAAGCTGGTACAGAAGAGCGGGAGTATAACTGGTCATTTCTACTAATTTCTCCATTGTAATCCAACCCTCCGACACTAGGTTAAGCAGGGTGGGAAGCAGAATTTCGAGCCCGGGAATTCCATTGGGTGAGTCCCAGATGCAATCCAGACCGGGGACCTTTTCGTATTCGGCATAGGGAGAGTGGTCGGAGGCAATGGTATTTACATACCCTTTTTTCATCTGTTCCAGTATATGCGCACGGTTTTCTTTACTGTGCACCGGCGGGGTAAATTTAAGATATGGTCCCTGTTCTTGTACATCAGTCTCCGTGAAGGTGAGATATTGGGCACATGTCTCCGCAAATACAGGTAGACCGCGGTCCCTGGCTTTTTTGATGCTTTCCAACCCTTCCCATGTACTTACGTGGGGAATGACAGTTGTAATTCCTGTGTCCTCCACATAGTATATGATTCTGCGTATTGCCTCCACCTCTGAGAGAACGGGATGTGACTGGCAGTGGGCCATACCGTCACAGCGTCCGCGGTCCCTCAGCTCTTTTTCTGCCAGGGCGATAAGGTCATGGTTCTCTGAGTGGATAATCATAGTTGCGTTGTGATCAGCCAACAGCTTCATGTTTTTGTAGAGTATGCCATCTCTTACCCAGCCCATATCTGGGGAAGAATAGCAGGTAAATACTTTGACGGCCGTAATTCCTGTATTTAGCCAGAATTCTTCCAACTGCCCATCATTGGATGCGTCCAATCCCCCATGGACCGCATAATCCACATAACCATTACCTTCATAGGTGTCCAGTGTTAATTGGAGATTTGTTTTATTTAGGACAAGAGGCGTATTGGTGGGCATGGCAATGGCAGTGGTGATGCCACCTACTGCACAAGCAGCGGTCCCATGGGGAAAGTCTTCCCTGTGGGTTGTACCCGGGTCATTAAAATGGATATGTTCATCAATGCAGCCTGGGATAATAAACTTTCCGGATGCATCTATGATAGTCTGGGCCTTGGGAGTAATACTTGGGTTTAACAGTTCACAGAGTATGCCGTTACTGATGCCGATATTCAGTTTTTGGGTGCTGTGGGGAGTCACCACGGTTCCACCAATAATCAGGGTATCCAGGGTATCCATTCTTTGTCCTCCTATTGGGTCTTTTGAGCTGCGTGGCTGTCGTCAATAATATCCTGACGCAAGGGTGTATGCACGTCAAGTATGGCGGAGCCGTCTTCCAAAGAACGGGTTGCATGGATTTCGTTGTAACCGCAGTAACAGAGATTACCTGGAAGCATAATCCGTTTTTCTTCCCCGCACTGCAGCTCAAACTTACCCCTCAGAACATACACCATTTGCTGATGGCTGTTGTGACAATGCGGTTCCACATATGCGCCTTTAGGAAAAATCATTTCGCAGGCCATGATTTTGTCACCATAGCCAAGCATTCGCCTTACTACACCGTCTGCCATTTCAGTTTTCAAAATTTCACTTTTTTCTACGAACATTTTAACGTCCTTTCTGAATCTGTTGGATTCCCTAAAAATAAAATTGATAAAACGATTTATCTAAAATATAGCATATAGCAAAGATGAAATAATGTCAACATGCTATAAAAATAAATATAAGATATAAAAAAAGAGGTTAATATTACTAAAATAATCGTTGACAATCACAAAATATATTGCTATTATCACAGTAAAGGAAGATAAAACATTTTATTAATCCCATATAATTTTAACATAACATATTCTGGGGGATGTACATATGAAAAAAGGCATGACAATTAAACAGATTGCGGAAGCGGCGGGCGTTTCCATAGGAACCGTATCCCGCATCATTAATCATCAAAATTTCGGATATTCCCAGGAAACTTATAAGCGGGTACAGGAAATCATAGGAGAAACTGGTTATATGCCAAACCGGGTTGCAAGGTCCATGATTACTAAGCGCAGTTTTACCATTGGATACCTGGTGGACGATATAAGCAACCCCTTCTTTCCTGAGATAGCCAAGGGCATTAACAGCGTTGCTTCTGAAAAGGGATTCAACCTGCTGCTCTGTGAAGGCGGCGGTAATGCAAAGACAGCGGAACAACATTTAAAGACACTCTATAAGTCTGGAGTAGACGGGATTATCACCGGCTCCTATATACTGAGCGAGGAGAATATAGACTATCTTCTAAAGATTCAGCTTCCCTTTGTGATACTAGATGCTAATATGACGGACTCTGGTTTCTATAACATCAGTGTGGATAATTACAGTGGGGCCAGGACTATTATGGATTATCTGATTTTAAAGGGCCACAGGAAGATTGCATGCATTACTGGTCCTATGGAGATGGAGAGTTCCAGAAAGCGTCTTAACGGATACAAAGCAGTAATGGCTGAAAATGGGCTGGACTGGGACGGGATGATTGTGGAAGGGGATTTTACTCAAAAGGGCGGAATACTGGCAGCAAAGGAAATGGAAGGCAGAGACTATACAGCTGTGTTTGCGTTTAACGACATGATGGCCATTGGCGTCTGTAATTATTTGCATGAGAATGGGTTCAGAGTGCCCGAGGATGTATCAGTTGTAGGATTTGATGATATTTCTATGGCTGCTTATATGTTTCCGCCCCTCACTACTATGCATCAGCCACTTTTTGAGATGGGTCAGGGTGCAATGGAGATGCTCCTTTCAGCTATGGAAGACAAAACGTCGGGTGAGTACAAAGAAAAAAGATTTGATTTAACACTTGTGGAGAGAAAAAGTGTTGCGGCCCCAAGAATGAAAGCGTAATTGGGGCCTGACAGTTCCGCTGGAGAAGAAGTTTTTGCGGTCTTTTAATAAAACGTTTTATCAATTAATGTGGATATTCTAATAGAATAATAAGCAACCGGAATGGAGACCGGTGTTTGTTATATATAACAATTGTTTCTTATGAAAAGGAGGAAAACTATGAGGAAAATGGGAAGAATGCTGGTGGCAGTATTAACAATGTCGGTCGCTATGTCAACAGCCACGGGCTGTGCCTTGAAGGCAAAGGACGGGTCTGTGCAGGCAACCCAAGGGGAACAGGCTGCTGCAAAAAATGACGGGAGTGGAGAGAACAGCAATGGAGAGAACAGCAATGGTGAGGACAGCAGCGGCAGACAGGTAGGGGTTACACTGATTGTTAACGGAACGATTGGGGACAAGTCCTTTAATGATCTAGCTTACGCAGGACTCAGGAAAGCAGAGGAGGACTTTGGTATAAAGGGGACCCTGGTTGAGAACAATTATGATACCACCAAGTACGAGCCGTCCATCATTGAGTTTGCTGAGGATCCGGATTGTGACCTTATTATTGTCAATAGTGCGGACGTGAAGGAAATTATTGAGAAGGTGGCACCGGATTATCCGGATAAACGATTTGTGATATATGATTCCGATATTGATTATTCGGCTGCGGACCTTACCAATGTGTATTCCACTACTTTTAAGCAGAATGAAGCTTCCTTCCTGGCAGGAGCCTTGGGGGCCAGGATGACCTCCCTTGAAGGAGATGATCATGTAAATCCTGAAAAGGTCATTGGATTTGTGGCAGGCGGTGATAATGTCATCATCAATGATTTTCTTCTGGGTTATATTGAGGGGTGTGAATATGGTGATCCAGATGCCCGTATGCTTATTTCCTATATCGGAAACTTTTCCGATGCAGCTAAAGGCAAGGAAATGGGTTTATCTCAGGTAAATCAGGGAGCAGATGTGATATTTCAGGTTGCAGCTGGCGCCGGACTGGGGGTTTTGGAAGGATGCAAGGACTCCAATGTATATGCGATTGGCGTGGACGATGACCAGTATAACTTATTTAAGGATACGGACCAGGACCAGGCAGACGTCATTTTAACTTCGGTCATGAAGAGTGTGGATAACTGCGTATACAGCTGTATAAAGCGCCATGTGGAAGGAAACCTTCCCTATGGAACAACGGAGGCTCTTGGTTTGAAAGAGGGAATGGTATCCATTGCAAAGAATGAAAATTATGAGGCACTTGTACCTGAAGAAATTCAGGAATTTATGGAGAATTTGGAGAAAAAAATTGTAAACGGTGAGGTGGTGGTAGGCACTAATATAGGGGCAGAAATATCTGTAATTGAGGATGCAAAGGACAGAATTAAACCTTGATGAAAGTATAAGGCATGCTCCTGCTCCAGAGGCAGGAGCATCCAAGGAAAATGTGGAGGCAGGATATGTTAGACACATTATTAGAGATGCGGGGTATTACAAAAATATACTCCAACGGGTTCGTAGCAAACAAAGATATAAATTTTTCCGTGGCAGAAGGGGAAATTCATGCGCTTATGGGTGAAAACGGTGCAGGAAAATCCACCCTTATGAAAATTCTGTTCGGAATAGAAACACCAGAAGAAGGCGAAATACTGCTAAATGGAAAGCCGATTAAAATAAATAACCCATTGACAGCCATAAATTATGGAATTGGTATGGTTCATCAGCATTTTATGCTGGTACCTTCGCTTACTGTGGCAGAGAATATGGTACTTGGAATGGAACCCAGCAGCAAAGGGTTGCTTAGCTTAGGTAAAGCGTATAAGCTGGTGGAAGATATTGCGGCAAAGTTTCAATTTGACATTAACCCAAGGGCTAAGGTGGAGGATATACCGGTTGGGACAAAGCAGAAGGTGGAGATTTTAAAGGCCCTGTTAAGGGGGGCGAAGATACTGATTTTGGATGAACCTACAGCAGTCCTTACACCCCAGGAAACAAGGGAGTTGTTTGTACAGTTAAAACATCTGAAGGAGATGGGACATACCATTATATTTATCTCCCATAAGCTTCAGGAGATTAAGGAAATTTGCGACCGGATTACAATTCTGCGATTGGGAAAGTGCGTGGGAACACGGGAAGTGGCAGGAATAACAGAACAGGAAATGTCTCGGCTTATGGTTGGCAGAGACGTTATTCTGGATATTGAAAAGAAGCCCGCCAAGACAGGTCGTGCAGTATTAAAGGTAAGTAATATCCGGCTTAAGAAAAATGCCTCCAGATACATATTGAATAATGTCAGCTTTAGCGTGAGAGCTGGAGAAATATTAGGTGTTGCAGGTGTAGAGGGAAACGGACAGCGGGAACTGTCTGATTTAATTACGGGCTTGGAGGAGTTTGAAGAGGGGGAAATCCTGATTAATGGTCAGAAAATTAGAAACAAAAAAGTGGGGGAAATCCGTAAGTTGGGTGTTTCACATATCTCGGAGGACCGTATGACCTTTGGTGCAGTGGCGGATGCTTCTGTAGAGGAAAATCTGATATCAGACCGGTTTCAGGAGAAGGAGTATAATAAAGGATTTTTATTTGACCATAAAAAAATCGCTGAGTTAAGCGATAAGCTCATCCGGCAGTACCTGATAAAGTGTGACGACAGGGACCAGGAGGTGGGCATGCTATCAGGAGGGAATATACAAAAGGTGGTAGTTGCCAGGGAATTTTCGTCTTCACCCAAGCTTATTATAGCCAATCAGCCTACCAGAGGAATTGATGTAGGGGCAAGTGAGTTTATTCGAAACAAACTAGTAGAACTGCGTGACGAGGGTATGGCTGTCCTCTTGATATCTGCGGATTTAAACGAGATTTTGGAGGTGAGTGACAGCATTATTGTCATGAATAATGGGGAGATTGTGGCTTATTTACCCGATAATAAAGCTGTCACGGAAAATGAGCTGGGCGAGTACATGTTGGGAGTAAAGAAGATGCCGGAAGAAGAAGTACGGAGGGTAGCTTATGAGCAAGAAGAATATTAATCCTGTCCGTGAGGTAGAACGGGAGTTTGGTGTCATACGGCCGCTGATTGCGGTTATGTTTTCTATGATACTGTGCTTTATTATCATTTTCATAGCCAGTGCAGAACCGTTTGAGGCGCTGAAACTTCTGATCACAGGGCCATTGTCCACCGTAAGGCGCTTTGGAAATGTTATTGAGACATGGATTCCCTTTATGTTTACTGGCTGTGCCATCTGTATTTTGTATTCAGCAAATGTTATTAATATGGCAGCAGAGGGAGCCTTTTTCCTGGGTGGTGTAGCAGCCTCTTTTGTGGCAATCCGTTTTGCTCTTCCTCCAGGTATCCATCCGTTGGCTGCTATTCTGGCTGGCGGCGTGGCGGGGTCAATTGTATGCCTGATTCCCGGGTATTTGGAAATGAAGTTTGATGCCAAGGCGGTGGTTTCATCGCTGATGCTCAACTATGTATGTCTGTATGTGGGACTCTATGTAATTAAGTTTGTATTAAGAGACCCCCAGGCCGGATTTATCGCATCGGAAAAATTCATGCCCACTGCCGTGCTGTCAAAGCTTATAAAAGGAAGCAATGTACATGCGGGCATCTTCATCGCTGTGCTGGTGGTTGTATTCAGCTATCTGTATCTCTATAAGAGCAGATGGGGATATTCTGTGAGAATCATAGGTAAAAATCCATTTTTTGCAAAATATTCCGGGATTAGAGTGGCTAGCGTGGTGGTGTCCTCCCAGATTCTAGGCGGTTTTATTGCAGGAGCCGGTGGAGGTGTACAACTTATTGGCATGTATGACAGGTTCCAGTATCAACAGCTGCCCCAGTTTGGTTTTGACGGTATCCTTATAGCCATCCTGGCAAAACAAAACCCCAAATATGTACCTCTGACAGGATTTTTTTTGGCTTATATCAGAACAGGGGCTGAAATCATGTCAAGAAAGACGGATGTTCCATACGAAATTGTTCAGGTGGTCCAGGCGTTGATTATTATGATGATGGCGGCCCAGTTGTTCCTGCAGAAATGGAAACATAAGAAAATTGTAGCTGCAACCAGGAAGGTTCTGGAAATACAGGGGGAGGTATGATATGGGTCTGATTCAAACAATATTTTCGCCGGCATTCGGGTTTTCTGTGATTCGCGTTACCACCCCCATTATATTTGCCGCTCTTGCCGCTCTTATAACCAACAAAGCTGGAGTAATGAATATAGCTTTGGAGGGAATAATGCTGATGTCGGCGTTTTTTGGTACTGTGGTCAGCGCATACACCCAGAGCGCTCTATGGGGAGTAATCGCTGCCGTGGCTGCCGGAATAACAGTGGCCATGATTATGGCGGGATTTGCTTTTCGTATGAAAGCGGATTTGATTCTTACAGGTATTGCAATGAACACATTTGCATCGGGCGCCACAGTGTTTCTTATGTATGTTGTCTGCAACGACAAGGCATCCACCTCTAGTCTTCCCAGCTGTAATGTACCTAATATACAGCTGCCATTTATCAGGGATATTCCGGTAATAGGAGAGGTGTTGAGCGGTCATAATTTGCTGACATATCTGGGATTTCTGAGTGTCATAGTGGTATATTTTTTGATTTATAAGACTCCCTTGGGGTTGAGAATACGTGCCGTAGGAGAAAAACCTGATGCGGCCCAGTCTGTTGGGGTAAAGGTAATACAGGTTCAGTTTGCGGCACTGTTCTTAAGCGGCGTTTTTGCAGGGCTTGGGGGTGCATTTATGTCCATGGGTTATATGTCCTTTTTCTCTAGGGACATGATTGCCGGAAGAGGATTCATTGCTCTGGCGGCTCAGAATATGGGAGGGGCGGCTCCACTGGGGACGCTGATTGCTTCTGTAATATTTGGTATAGCGGATGCGCTTTCCAATATGCTTCAGACCCTAAGGGTGCCGGCGGAGGCAGTCCAAATGCAGCCATATCTGCTGACAATAGTGGGGTTGGTAATCTATTCTGTAACAACAGGACGCAAGAAAAAGAAATCAGAATAAATATTAGTGGAGGGATTGAGGAATGGATAAAAAGAAAATTATACTGGACGTGGATACCGGCTCAGATGATGCTATTGCAATCATGACAGCTGTGCTGTCAGATGAGCTGGATGTTCTGGGAATCACAACGGTGAATGGGAACCGTCCGGTTATGAATACTACAGAAAATACTCTGAGAGTACTGGATTTATTAAAGTCGGACATACCGGTATATAGAGGCTGTGAGGAACCCATGGTGGCGGGATTGATGCCTGAGCGGCAGCTTTTCAAAAAGACCAATGATAAAAAAGAACTGGGGGGGAAGACTGTTACATATCATTATGAATTTCTGGAGGAGTTGCCACCCTCGGTGAGCAAGGCACAGGATATATCTGCCGTACAGTATCTGATAAAGGCTCTTAATGACTCGGACGGGGATATTACAATTATAGCTGTAGGACCCTTGACCAATCTGGGGGTGGCTATGAGGGCGGATCCTGGCATTATTAATAAAATAAAAAAATTAATTATCATGGGAGGAGGATGCCGTCAGACTAATACAACGTCTGCTGCCGAATTCAACATATGGAAAGACCCTGAGGCAGCCCAGATTGTGTTGACGTCAGGATGTGAAATTCTTCTGGTGCCTCTTGATGCCACGCACAGGGCATATGTGGACAGTGAGGAGAGTATGAAGTTGCGGCAGATAGGAACCCCTGTAGGTATTGCAACAGCTGACCTTCTGGACGCGAGGATACAGGCATATGATTTGATGCAGCCTATTGAGTGTGCTCCATATGGAAGTACTCCCCCCCATGATGCCTTGGCTGTTTGTGCGGCCATTGATGAAACTGTTCTTAGGGATGTCAGGTTATGCCGGGTGGACGTGGACTGTGGAGGGTCTTGGGCAGACGGGATGACTATCGTAGACCCCAGGGTCTTAACAGACCAGCCTGAAAATGTACATGTGGCCTTTAATGCAGACAGGGAAAAATTTGTAAGCATGCTGTTTGACATATTGGGAAAGAAGAATCAGGAGGACAGATAAATATGGATAAGAAAAAAGTAATTCTGGATGTGGATACAGGTTCTGATGATGCCATTGCCATAATATTGGCCGTACTACATCCGGATTTGGACGTTTTGGGAATCACTACTGTAAATGGTAATAAGCCATTGCCGAATACCACCGAGAATACATTAAGGGTTATTGACCTTCTGGGGGAGGGGGAACATATTCCTGTATATATGGGATGTGCTGACCCTATGGTTGCGGAGTTGAGCCCGGAACGCCATGCAGAGAGCAGGCAGGCACCACAAAAAATAGAAGTTAATGGGGAGATTGTGGAGTATCATAGTGAATATCTGGATATGCTTCCTCCTTCTATTACAAAGGTACAGGAAAAAAGAGCGGTACCCTATCTTATTGATACGCTTATGGCCTCTGAGGGAGATATTACACTGATTCCGGTAGGTCCTTTGACCAATATTGCAGTTGCAATGAGGGCTGAACCGCGAATCAAGGGGAAGATTAAGAGAATTGTAATCATGGGAGGCGGTCATGGAATCTCCAACCGAACCTCGGCGGCGGAGTTTAATATTTGGAAGGATCCGGAGGCAGCCCAAATTGTACTGACCTCTGGCTGTGATGTTATGCTGGTACCGCTGGATTCCACTCACGCAGGGGATGTGACACTGGAAGAAAGCAGGACCATAAGAAAACTGGGAACACCTGTGGCAGTGGCAGTGGCAGATCTCCTGGACCAGAGAATCAAGGCTTACGATATGTTCCAGCCACAAAAGATTGCCGGTTCCACTCCGCCCCATGACGCACTGGTTGTAGCCTCTGTCATTGATCCTGACGTGTTGAAAGATGTTCAATTAAAAAGGGTGGATGTGGACTTTGGCGGAAGTATCTGCGACGGAAGGACCATGGTGGACAGCCGGGTGTATCCGGACAATCCTCCTAATATACATATTGCACTGGACTGTGACCGGCAGAGGTTTGTAAAGCTGCTGACCGATACAATTGCGCTGTCTGTGAAAGACGGAGAGTGGGATGAGACGAGGGATAAGGCAGTAATTAAAAGCAAGTGAACGGGAAGGGGATATCTGTGTATGAGAGTAGGCTTGATTGGATTGGGAATTATGGGAAAACCTATGGCTGAAAATATGGTAAGAGCAGGAGTGGACCTGCTCGTCAGCGATTTAAACCGAAATTCCGTTGAGGTAGTTGCAAATGCAGGTGCACAGCCGGCGGTGAACAAGGAAATCGGTCAAAGCTGTGATGTAGTTATGACCATGTTGCCTAATAGCTCTCATGTCAAGGCTGTAATGCTGGGAGATGAGGGATTGGTTAAATATATGAAGGAGGGGACGGTTTTTATTGATATGAGTTCCATCAACCCCGTGGCCAGTAAAGAAATAGCAGCAGAATTGGAAAAAAAGGGAATTAGTATGTTAGACGCGCCTGTATCCGGAGGAGAACCTAAAGCAATTGATGGTACACTGAGCTTTATGGTCGGAGGAAAGCAGGAAGTGTTTAATAAATATAAACCGCTTTTGGAGACAATGGGCAGTTCTGTAGTACGTTGTGGGGAAGTGGGAGCCGGCAATACTGCAAAACTTGCAAACCAGATTATTGTAGCCTGCAACATTAGGGCGGTAGCTGAGGCATTTACTATGGCAAAGATGGCAGGGGTGGACCCGGCTTTAGTTTATGAAGCAATAAAGGGAGGTTTGGCTGGAAGTGCCGTGCTGGATGCCAAAGGAACTATGATGCTGGATGGAAATGATTATCCCGGTTTTAAAATCGACTTACATATAAAAGATTTGAATAATGCGCTGGATTGTGCCCATACAGTGGGGGCACCCGTACCCATGACGGCAGATGTGCAGGAAGTACTGCAGTGGTTGCACAGTAGCGGGAACGGTCAGAAGGACCACAGCGGCATTATAAAGTATTATGAACATTTAACAGGAGTAAAACTTTAAGCTCCAGGAGAATATAGGGGCAATTAAAAGCCAGTGTGCAACTATCTTGGTAATTGCACACTGGCATATGTTAATTTATTTCACCCTATTTTTTTAGCCAAAGTATCTCTTCAGCAGACCCTCAAATGCCTTGCCGTGGCGGGCCTCATCCTTAGCCATCTCATGAACGGTGTCATGGATTGCGTCCAGGTTAAGGGCCTTTGCTCTCTTAGCCAGGTCGAACTTGCCGGCGGTAGCGCCGTTCTCAGCGGCAACTCTCATCTCCAGGTTCTTCTTGGTGGAGGAGGTAACAACCTCGCCTAACAGCTCAGCAAACTTGGCAGCATGCTCAGCTTCCTCGAAAGCAGCCTTGGCCCAGTACATGCCAATCTCAGGATAACCTTCTCTGTGGGCAACCCTTGACATAGCCAGGTACATGCCGACCTCGGAGCACTCGCCTTCAAAATTAGCTCTTAAATCCATCATGATATCTTCAGGGGAACCCTGAGCCACGCCAACCTCATGCTCGCATGCCCATGCCATTCCCTCGGATGCCTGCTCTTTGAACTTGGAAGCCGGAACACCGCACTGTGGACATTTCTCAGGTGCATTCTCTCCCTCGTAAACATAACCGCAAACTGTACATACCCATTTCTTCATAATCAATATTCTCCTTTTCCTTTTTATAATGATGGCCAGGAGCCGGACAACAGATGTCCGGGCATCCTGACGAGTTGTTGATAATCAATAATAGTAATTATTACTGATATCAATATAAATCATTTAGGCTGGTTTGTCAATAGCTTTATCAACTTTTTTTTGTAAACAGCTGTTGCACCGCCCGTAGAACAGTACGTAGTGGCTGTCGATGATGCCCGGCGCATGTTCCTGGGCTTCCTTATTCAGGTCCTCCATGGCGCCTAATTCCATGTCATAAACCTGATTACACTCGCTGCACACAAAATGGTAATGCTGACGGGTATCTCCATCAAAGTGAACAGCACCGTCCCCGCAGGTCAGCTTTCGTATCTCGCCGGTCTCAGCCAGCAGATTCAGGTTACGGTAAACCGTTCCCAGACTGATATTGGGAAATTCTTCACGGATGCTGGCGTATAGGGCGTCTGCCGTAGGATGGTCGTGACGATTCATCAGACAGGCTTTGATGGATTCCCTCTGACGGCTATACTTTAGAGCTTTCATCGCATCTCCTTCTCTATATAAAGATAATAATAATAGTTACTGTTTATATTTTAGCAGAAGATGGATACACTGTCAAGGGCCGAAAAATACCCTGCATCCATCTTATGAGGGAAGCAGGGTATCTAATACATATATCAGGTATAAAGCATTATTTTTTTAGGGGGCATAGTCCAGCCGTTCCTTTGCAATGCGGATGAATTCGTGGGCGGCCCGGGACATGTAGCGCCCCTTGTGGTAGCCGATTCCCAGGACGCCGTGAGCCCGGGTGTAGTTTAAGGAATACAGGTTCAGGTGGTTCTGCTCCAGGACCGCGCTGCGGTAGGAATGGGAGGCAGGGTCCGGGGACATGAACATCCTGGGATAAAAGGTGATTCCCATACCCTTGCCGCTGAGAGCCAGCACGGTTTCGATATTTTCTGTTTCCAGCACGATGCGGGGACTCATCTGGGCGTCCTCGAAAATCTCATCCGCTATGGTGCGCACACGGTTCCCCTTTTTAAGCAGTACAAAGGGGCAGTGTTCCAGAAGGCGGATATCAGAGGCGGCGCGGAGTTTTTCTTTTATCTCCTCCACCTGGCCGGGATATGCTTTTTTCAGTGTCTCGTCCGGGACCACCATAAGAATCTCTTCATTACAAATGGGAACTGTTTCCACATTTTCCGCTGTAAAGGGCAGCAGGTCAATCATCAGGTCGATGTTTCCATGGAGCAGGTCTGAGGCCAGCTGGCTGGAATTTCCCTCCGCCAGATGAAGCTCGATGCCCGGAAACTGGGACTGGTAGGTGGGCAGGATTTCCGGCAGAATGACTCTGCCGCGCGTATGGGATACTCCGATGGAAAGCTGTCCTGTGGAGAAATCTTTTATATCGGAGATTTCCTTGTAGGTCTCATCCCGCAGGTCCAAAAGCTCCCTGGCCCTGGTCTTTAGGGCCCTTCCCGCATAGGTAAGGGTCAGAGGGGAGGTGCGGTTGAAGAGAATTACGTCAAATTCCTTTTCCAGGTTGGATATATGGTTGCTCAGGGACTGCTGGGAGATGTAGAGCTTCCTGGCTGCACGGGTAAAGTTGAGCTCCTCGGCAGCTACCAGGAAATATTCCAGGTTCAGGAAATTAATCATGACTCATTTCCCCCCGAAGCGTTTCCCTCCTGTATGGTTCCTGACCGGTACAGGTGCCCGCAGCGTTCATCTTCCTGCTGGGCCAGGATGGCGGCTGCTTTGGGAAGAAAGCCGCACAGACGGTCAAGGGACGTGTTGACTATCAGCTCCTGCGGAAAGTCCACTTCCTCCAGAAGCGCGTGGGCAAAGCCGTGATTGCCTGCGTCTGCTTCGCAGTGGGCATCGCTGTTTATGATAATGCTGGTGCCGTAGTGTCTGCACAGTTCCAGCATTTTTATATAATTATCCCTGGCTCCCACGCGGAAGCTTAATGGGTTTAAGGAGCTGTTGTTTACCTCCAGAAGTTTATGGTGTTCCCCGGCTGCAGCCACAAGTGTGTCATAGTCTATGGGGAAACGGCTGTCATCCGGATGACCGATAATATGAATCAGGGGATTTTTAAGCGCCCCCAGGTAAGCGCTGGTATTCTGAAGCGCCGTGCCGCTGTGGATACAGGGCTGGTGCAGGCTGGCTATGGCATAGTCCAGGGGTTCCAGGACGCTCTGTTCCAGGTCCACGGTTCCGTCATAATCCATAATATTCAGTTCCACGCCCATCATCAGCCTGACGCCGTAAAGGGTCCTTGGCAGGACTTTGAAATTGATGAAATGGAAGGAATGGCAGCTGCCGGGCATGGCAGGGGCATGGTCGGAGCATCCAAACAGGGATAATCCTTTGACCGAAGCCGAGTGAACCATCTCGTAAAGGGAATTATAGGCATGGCCGCTGGCTGTTGTATGTGTGTGCAGGTCCAGTAAATCTATCATGGAATGCAGGTCCTTTCTAGCGTACATTGAGACATTTTAGCCGCTGAATGCATCATATCATATTTTCAGGACAGTGAAAAGGCGTAAAAAGAGGATAAAAAATAAAAAAGGTATAATTTTCGTCATAAAACTATAGAAATATTAGGTGGGTTGTTGTTATAATGGTAAGGAATATAGTTTGGTAAAATGTACAGAAGGCGAGGAGAGTAATTATGAGTGAAGAACTGAACAAAGAGCTGGAGAATGAAGTGACGGAAGAGGTAAAGGAGGCTGCACCCATGGAGACCATGGAGGATTACGCGGCTGAACTGGAGGCTTCCTATAAGACACTGAACCAGAGGCACATCGAGATTACCGAGGAGGAGAGCGGCGCGGGGGCGAAATGGGCCCAGTTCGCTCAGATGATGGAGGACAGAACCGTTGTCAAGGTTAAGATTGCCGAGGCGGTAAAGGGCGGCGTGGTCACATCCCTGGAGGAAGTGCGCGCATTCATTCCGGCATCCCAGCTGTCTACAGAGTATGTGGAGAAACTGGAAGACTGGCAGGGCAAGTATGTGGAGGCCGTCATCATCACGGTTGATCCGGAGAAGAAGAGACTGGTGCTTTCCGGACGCGAGGTGGAGAAGGAGAAAAAGGAAGCGCAGAAAAAGGAGCGCATGGCTCAGTTCAAGGCCGGTGATGTGGTGGAAGGCACTGTGGACAGCATTAAGCCTTACGGCGCGTTCATTAAGCTGGACGACGGCGTGGACGGACTGCTTCATATATCCCAGATCAGCACCCAGAGAATCAAGCATCCCAGCGCAGTCCTGACCGAGGGACAGACCGTAAAGGTTAAGATTCTCTCAGCACAGGAGGGCAAGCTGAGCCTGAGTATGAAGGTTCTGGCAGAACAGCAGGCAGACAAAGAAGAGCATGAGACATTTGACTACAAGGAGACCGGTTCGGTATCCACAGGGTTAGGCGACCTGTTAAAAGGGCTTAAACTCTAGGCTTAAGGTAAGGAGGGATAGGAATGACCAATATCCCCAAAGCGGACGACCAGGTTGACCAATGGCGTTCAGTGATGTTTCTCTATGATTCAGCACTAAAAAAGGTCAATACAAAGATTGAAATATTAAACAACGAGTTTGCGAACCGTTATGACTATAACCCTATCGAGCATATCAAATCCAGACTGAAATCAGCTGAAAGCATTGTCATGAAGCTTAAGAAGGACGGATACGAGGTAACCATTGAGAATATGATGGAATGCCTCAGCGATATTGCGGGTATCAGGATTATATGTTCGTTCACGTCGGATATCTACCAGATAGCCGGCATGATAGCGGCTCAGGGGGATGTGACTGTCCTTCATGTAAAGGACTATATCAAAAACCCCAAGCCCAACGGATACAAGAGTTATCATATGGTAGTAACTGTGCCGGTCTATCTCACAGATGGACCGGTGGAGACCAAGGTGGAGATTCAAATTCGTTCCGTTGCCATGGATTTCTGGGCCAGTCTGGAACACAAGATTGCGTATAAGTTCGAGGGCAATGCCCCGGAGAACCTGCTGAAGGAACTAAAGGCCTGCGCCGATATGGTGGATATACTGGATGCCAAAATGTTTTCACTTAACGAGGCTATCACGGCATTTGCCAGGGAGCAGAAAGAAAGGTCGGAAGAATCTTAAGTGAACCGATTGATAAAAGAGACAGACCAGGTAATTAAACTGAACCTGCGCCAGCTGGTGATTTTTGAAGTATTGTTCCGGCTGGTTGCAGGTACATTCTATATCAGGCTGGTAAACCAGCTCTTAAGGTTCTCGTTGCGCATGGCAGGATACAGTTATCTGACCATGAGTAATATGGGGGCCTTTCTTCTGCGCCCGGCAACCATTGTCTGCGCCCTGCTGGCAGCGGTGCTGGGGATGGTGCTTATGGTGGTGGAAATAGGGGGCCTTATCACTGCCTACCAGGCTGCGGCCTATTCCATGCGGGTGGATTCCGTGTACATTTTAAAAGGCGCGCTGGGCAAGGCATGGGATGCGTGTAAGGGGAGGAACTGGAAGCTTCTCCCGCTGGCTCTGGCTGATTATGTGATGATGAACAGCTATCTGCTGCTCAGGATTCTCACAAAGATAAAGCCCCTGAATTTTGTCATGTATGAAATCATGCATGCGCCGGCGGCACGGCTGGGCCTGGTGATGCTGACGGCAGCCCTGGTGCTCATAGGGATACCTACTATGCTGGTGTTTTTTGCCTGTATGATTGAGCAGAAGCAGTTTCGCTACGGTTTCAGAAGGAGCATGGAGCTTTTAAAGGGACGCAGCCTCAGGGCAGTAGTCCTGCTGCTGGTTGTGAATTTTGGGCTGGCTGTGGGGCTGGTTCTCATGTACGTGGTCATTGTGGTGGTATCTGCCGTGATTGTCACCCTGTTTGTGGACAGCTATGCGGCCATGGCTGTGCTGGCAGCTGTTTGTACTAAACTGGAAGTGGTAGTGCTGTTCATTGGAGGGATATTGGCTCCCCTGGTGGACTTTGGGGCTCTGACCGTGATATATTACCAGTATGGAATGAAAAGCGCGCATGCAGCGCCCTGGGATTTTACCATGCCTTATGAGCTGCATTTTAAGAGAAAATGGATACTGACCATAACAGGGGCGCTGGCGGGAGCCAGCCTGTTTCTTATATTCGATATGGTATACAACGGCACATCCCCTGACTGGGATGTGCTGGGGCAGACAGAGGTGACGGCCCACAGGGGAAGCTCCCGGATGGCTCCGGAGAATACCATGGCAGCCATTGAGGCGGCCATGGAAGAAATGGCGGATTACAGTGAGATTGATGTACAGACAACTGCGGACGGAATTGTGGTGGTGTGCCACGACCTGAACCTTAAGCGGGTGGCAGGGGTGGACCGCAGGCTGGGTACCATGACCTATGACCAGGTAAGCTGGCTGGATGTGGGAAGCCATTTCAGCTCCAGGTTTGCCGGGGAGCGGATACCCACCCTGGAAGAAGTGCTGGAAGCCTGCAAAGGCCGTATGAAGCTGAACATTGAGCTTAAGAATATAGGAAATAGTTCCAGTCTGCCGGAGCAGGTGGCTGCCCTGGTACGGGAATACGGTATGGAGGACCAGTGTGTCATCACGTCGGTTAAGCTGGGATATCTGGAGCGGGTAAAGGAGATGGCTCCTGAGCTGAGGACAGGATACATTCTGGCGGCTGCCTACGGAACGTATTATGACAATGAGTATATTGATTTTATCAGCATCCGTTCCAGCTTTGTGGGAAGGAAGCTGGTGGAAGCAGCCCATGAAAAGGGCAAGGCGGTCCATGTGTGGACCGTGAACAGCAAAACTGAGATAGAACAAATGAAACTGTTAGGCGTGGACAATATCATCACAGATTATCCGGTGCGGGCCAGGGAGATACTCTACAGGGAGGAAACCACCGAGACGCTTATGGAATATCTGAAAATGATGCTGAGATAAAAGGAGATAATAGCATATGAGAGCAGTGGTACAGCGGGTGACGCAGGCCAGCGTCACTGTGGATGGAGAATTATTGGGAAGAATTGGTAAGGGGTTTCTGATACTATTGGGAGTGGCGGACGGAGACACCCGGCAGATGGCTGAGAAGATGGCGGATAAGATTTGCCGTCTGCGGATATTTGAGGACGAAAATGGAAAAACTAACCTATCACTGGAGGATGTGGAGGGTGAACTTCTGGTGGTCAGCCAGTTTACCCTGTACGCGGACTGCCGCAAGGGAAACAGGCCCAGCTTTATAAAGGCAGGCGCTCCCCAGATGGCGGAGTCCCTGTACAAACATTTTATGGAGAGGTGCAGGACCCATGTGGATGTGGTGGAGAAGGGACGGTTTGGAGCAGACATGAAGGTGGAGCTTCTCAATGACGGACCCTTTACCCTGATGCTTGACAGCCAGGAGCTGTTTGGAGAGTAGGAAACAGAAGAACCGGCGGCGGGAAAGCGGCGCGCAACATGGTGCGGTAAGGGGCTGTAAACAGGCCCTGTTGAAAGGAGATGGCAGGACATGGCGAAGATGATGGAGACTGTACTGTACTATAATCCGGGCAGACCGGAGACAATGAAGCATGTGGCTATGATGAAAAGCGTGCTGGTCCGCATGGGCGTGCGCATAAGGAACATAGGACCGGAACAAGTCCTGGAAAAGGTTGGATATCTTGCCGGAATGGAAGGCTATGAGGCTGCGGGAGGCAGCGCCGGGGCAGACGGAGCCGGGGCACAAGGAGCTGATGGGGAGAGAACCGGAGCCGGACCGGGTGAGCTTCCGGTTATACCGGAGGAGGTCATGGTATTAAAACAGTTTTCAAGCCAGAGACTGGACATGCTGCTGGCAGGACTGCGCAGGGCCGGCGTGCCCAGGATTGCCCTGAAGGCAGTTCTGACAGAACATAACAGTGACTGGACCTTCTACCATCTGTACCAGGAATTAAAGGAAGAACATGAGACCATGACGGCAGGGCAGCAGCCATGACAGACCCTACCAGGAAAAGGCAGCTGGAGGAACTGGACCAGGTGACATTGTGCGCCAGGATTCTCTTACAGGCCAGAAGTGAGCTGTATGTGAACATGAAGTTTCTGGATGTGTCTCTCAGCAGTCTGGGCTTTGAGGCTGACTGGGCTAGAGAGGGACTGGGGACGGACGGGCATCTGATTTACTATGGGCCGGATTATCTGCTGGGCCTTTATAAAAGGGGCAGGACGCTGGTAAACCGCGGGTATCTCCATATGCTGTTCCACTGCCTGTTCTGCCATATGTATACACGAAAGGACAGGGACAAGGGCTATTGGGACCTGTCCTGCGACATAGCCATGGAGTACGTCATTGACGGACTATACCAAAAATGTGTCCATGTGCCGAGGAGTGCCCTTAGGAGAGAAATATATCTCAGACTTGAGAAGGCTCTGTCGGAAAGAGGTCCTGTCCTGACGGCTGAGCGGGTTTACAGGGCCCTTTTGGAGATGGAGCTTCCGGAACGCCGCCTGGACATGCTGAAGGCGGAATTCTTTGTGGACAGCCATGATCTGTGGGAGCAGGAGGACAGTCCTAAAATCGCCCGGTCCAGGCAGAACAAGTGGAATGATAACCGGGAGAAGATGCAGACGGAGCTGGAAACCGGTTCAAAGGATGCGTCTGAGGATAACCGGAGCCTGCTGGAGGAGGTTCAGGTGGAAAACCGGGAGAGGTACGATTACAGCCGGTTCCTTCAAAAGTTTGCGGTTCTGAAGGAAGAAATGCAGGTGGATCCGGATTCATTTGACTATGCGTTTTATACCTACGGACTGTCCCTGTACGGCAATATGCCCCTCATTGAGCCGCTGGAGTCCAGAGAGGTTTACCGGGTAGAGGATTTTGCCATTGTCATCGACACGTCCATGTCCTGCTCCGGGGAGCTGGTGAGGCGGTTCCTGGAAGAGACTTACGACGTGCTGTCTGAGACTGAGAGCTATTTTAAGAAGGTCCATTTACACATTATACAGTGTGATGACGCGGTGCAGTCAGACGTGCTGGTCACAAGCCAGGAGGAACTGAAGGCTTATATGGATGATTTCCAGATTAGAGGAAGCGGGGGAACGGATTTCAGACCGGCATTTGAATATGTGAACGGGCTTAAGAAAAGCCGTCAGGCAGCCTCTCTCAAGGGGCTTATTTATTTCACGGACGGCAAGGGAATCTATCCGGTTCAGGCCCCTTCCTACGACACGGCCTTTGTGTTTATTGAGAATATGTTTTCCGATGAATCCGTGCCTCCCTGGGCTATGAAAGTGGTGCTGGAGGAGGAACAGCTCATGGAGTACAGGCCGGGCAGCAGGAACAGAGATACGGAGGCGGACCAGAACCGCAGGAACGGGGAAATGCCGGCAGACCAGGACAGCAGGAACAGACATGGACAATAGAAACAGGGATGGATTGCCTATCCCACAGAGCAGGAGAACAGGACATGAATATTAAGCGGGCTAAGGAAGAAATAAAGGATACCATTGAAGCATACCTTTTAAAGGATGAGAATGGGGAGTATGTCATACCATCCATCCGGCAGAGGCCGGTGCTGCTTATCGGTCCACCTGGAGTGGGAAAGACCCAGATAATGGAGCAGATATCCAGGGAATGCAGGGTCGGGCTGATATCCTATACCATCACCCATCACACCAGACAGAGCGCGGTGGGCCTTCCCTTCATCGAGAAAAAAATGTATGGGGACAGTGAGTATGCGGTGACGGAGTATACCATGAGCGAGATTGTGGCCTCCATCTATAACCGGATGGAGGAAACAGGACTTAAGGAAGGAATTCTCTTTATAGATGAAATCAACTGCGTATCCGAAACCCTGGCTCCGACTATGCTGCAATTTCTCCAGTGCAAGACCTTTGGAAGCCATAAGATACCTGAGGGATGGATTATAGCAGCTGCCGGCAATCCGCCGGAGTATAACAAGTCGGTAAGGGAATTCGATGTGGTCACCCTGGACCGGATTAAGCGGATTGACGTGGAACCGGATTTGGCAGTGTGGAAGGAATATGCATATGCTGAGAATATCCATCCGGCCATTATATCCTATCTCAGCATCAAGGGACAGAATTTCTGCCAGATAGAGACAACCGTGGACGGAAAGCTGTTCGCCACCCCAAGGGGCTGGGAGGATTTATCCCAGCTGCTCCTGGTATATGAGAGCCTGGGAAAAAGAGCTGACAGGGATGTGATCAGCCAGTATATCCAGCACCCCAGAATTGCAAAGGATTTTGCCAATTATCTGGAGCTGTATTATAAATATCAGAATGAGTATCAGGTGGATGAGATTTTGCAGGGCACCATACGGGAGGCGCTGTGCGACCGGGTAGCCAGGGCGCCCTTTGATGAGCGTCTCAGCGTTACAGGTCTGATTTTGTCCAGGCTGACCGAAGGATTTAAGAAACTGTGGGATAAAAATGCTTCCATGGAACTTCTGATGGAGCAGCTTAAGAGATACCGCCAGGAGATGGACGGCAGGGCCAAGACCTCTGCAAACAGCGCGGCGGCGCAATCCCAATCACCTGCCATGGCTTTGTCCTGCCTGGCTCAGGAGCTGGAGAAGGAGCGCCTTCACAGGAAGAAAAGCGGACTGTCAGGAAGGCGGGAGGACCGCCTGTGGCTGCGTGTGGGAATCATGCTGGAGGAATATGCCCAGCAGATGAGAAAGGAAGCTGTTGAGGACAGAGAGCAGGCCTGGGAATGGGTGCGCAGAAAATTCATGGAGCACAGCGACTGCTATGAGGCCATGAAGGAGGATTGCGGCAGCCGCCTGGAACATGCCTTTGACTTCATGGAAGCTGCCTTTGGAACCGGCCAGGAAATGGTCATATTTGTCACGGAGCTGAATACCAGCGAGGCGTGTGTGCGGTTCCTGGATGAATATGAGTGTGAACGCTATTACCAGTACAATAAGGACCTGCTTTTTGATGAACAGGAGCAGGCCATAAGGCAGAAGCTGTGATGAAATAGACAGAAGCTTTGATGAAATGTGCAGTGAAATACAAAAGAGCGCGTCTGCGGCTCATTCTTTCCATGGTTGGTTTAACCGTGGGAGGATTGAGCGTCAGACACGCTCCTGTTTTTTATTTTAACTGCTGACAATCTTTAACTGAAAATCAATATTTTACTACCTTCGTCTCATTGTACACGTCCCGGTCCAGGTCGCCCAGCTTGCTGGATACAAGCATGCCTACCATGACATCAACGTCAACGTTCATAAGTGTTCTGAACATTCCTGAGAACCAGTCAATACCAATAAGAATAGCAATACTTTCCAACGGCAGCCCCAGTGAGGAGGCAAGGAAGGTATACACGATTACGGAACCGCCCGGCACAACGATAGTTCCCATGCACATCAAACATGAAAGCAGGATGGCCATTCCCATTTGATAGGTGGTCAGCTGGATTCCGGTGGACTGTGCCATAAAGAAGATTGCAGCCACATAACACAGGGCTGCGCCGCAGCTGTTCATGGACATGGTAATGGGTCCGGTAAAATCTGCAACCTTACGGCTTACGCCGAACTTTACAACCGCATCTTCCATCTTGGTTGGAAGGCAGATTGCGCCTGAGGTTGTGGTAACGGCCATCATGGACATTTTAGCGAATTTCTTAGGCATCTTTGCAGGATTTACTTTACAGAGAGCAGCTGTCAGCGGACCATAAATAAGGAACTGGATTGCGTCTCCCAGCAACAATACTCCCAGGAATTTAATCATAGGAATAATAACCTTGAAACCGGTGGAGCCAGCAACGTTTGCCAACAGACAGAAAATTCCGATTGGTGCAACATGCATGACAGCCTTTATGATGTTGGTAATAATGGTGTTAAAACCGGTTACCCATTCAACCATGTTCCTGTTGCCGCTCTGGCGTGTATATGTACCCATGGCTGTGCCAAAAAACAATGCGAAAACAATACATGGAACCATAGCGCTGTCAGCCATGGAGCCGATGATATTTGTGGATACAAAGCCTAACAGCGTGTCCTGAAGCGATGCTGTTTCAGCGGAGGCATTGGCAATGGCCTCTGCGTTGGCGATTTCGATACCGATGCCGGGCTGTATGAGCATGGACAGAACAACCCCCAGTCCTGCTGATATTAAAGTGAAAAAGATAATCCACTTAAATGTGTGGAACCCCATCTTTCCTACATCCTGGCCGTCTCCGCTTCCCACCGCGCCTGCCACTGCAGTCATTACCAGCAGTACAACCGACATCTGGATTAACCTGATAAAAATATCACCGATAAATTTTAAATTTGAGGCCCATGGCCCAATCAGAGATCCAAAGACAATACCGCCTGCTGTAGCGATTAGAATTTGTGTTGTCAGAGACAACCCTTTTTTCTTTCCCTCCATTGTTTCCCCCTTTTCTTTTCCCTTCTTTTTCTTTCTTGTGCTGATTCCTGTACTAACATTTCGTTTCACGTTCCCATGTCCTGTATGCTTATATTTTAAGGCACAAAGCTGTTTGAAACAATGACGGCAACTTGGAAAGATTTTTTAATTTTTTTATCTAAAGTGTATAATGGGACGCAAAAGCACAGTTGATTTTGTTGTGCTATAAACCAATAAATATAATAGACTGGCAAAAAGTGACTGTCAAAATGACAAAGGCTTCAGCCGCTGTTTTTTAGCCGAAGCTCCATAGTTAATATGAGAATGTAATATAAGCCGGTAAAGAAGGGAATGATAAACCGGATATAGAATATGGCCGCAGAAAGAATTTGGCCGGACATAGAATACACATGATGGGAGGAATTGTTTTGGCAAATGATGGGCAGAAAAAAAGCATGGTCCTGAAAGCCTTGGATACCGTGGAGCGGGTGGGGAACAGGCTGCCTGACCCGGCAGTGATTTTCCTGATTCTGACGGGAATTGTCATCCTTGTGTCCGCCCTGTGCGGATTCCTGGGATTGTCTGTCACATATGATTTTCTGGACCGCACAAGCGGTGAGATTACTAAAACGACAGTGGAGGCCGTAAGCCTTCTGGCGCCGGACAGCATCCGGTATATGGTCACCGCGGTGGTGCCTAATTTCACGGGATTTTTTGCGCTGGGAACTGTTTTTACCATTATGATAGGCGTAGGGGTGGCGGACGGTACGGGCTTCATGTCTGCCCTGCTGCGCAGGGTGGCTTCCTCCACGCCAAAGTCATTAGCCACCGCCGTGGTGGTATTTCTTGGAATCATGTCCAACATTGCCTCATCCACAGGCTATGTGGTCCTGGTCCCGCTGGGCGCGGTCCTGTTCACGGCCTTTGGACGTCACCCGGCGGCCGGGCTGGCGGCAGCCTTTGCAGGTGTATCCGGAGGCTGGAGCGCCAATCTTTTAATCGGCACCAATGACCCCATGTTCGCAGGCATGTCCACCCAGGCAGCCCGCATGATTGACCCGGAATATACAGTGCTTCCCGTCTGCAACTGGTATTTCATGGTGGCATCCACGGTGCTTATCACAGTCATAGGCACCCTTGTCACGGACAGGCTGGTGGAGCCCCGCCTGGGGCCTTGGGGGCCTGTGGAGACAGGGACCATTGGGGATATCGGGGAAAATGAAAGGAGAGGAATGGGCTGGGCCGGCATCACGGTGTTGGTATATGCGGCGGTTATGGCTCTTTTGACGGTTCTGCCCGGAGGACTGCTGCGGGATCCCCAAACCCATTCACTCCTCAATTCCCCATTTATGGACGGCATCATCTTCTTTATGATGCTCCTGTTCCTGCTCCCCGGTCTGGCCTACGGTATCGGAGCGGGCACCCTGAAGAACAGCAGGGACGCGGTGGCTCTTGTGAATAAGTCCATAAGCGGCCTGGCAGGCTTTATGGTGCTGATTTTCTTTGCGGCCCAGTTCACAGCCTGTTTTAACTATTCCAACCTGGGCACCATTATTTCCGTCAAAGGGGCGGATTTCCTCCAATCCGTGGGGCTTACGGGACTTCCTTTAATCGTCTGCTTTATCCTTCTGACAGCCGTTATCAATATCTTCATAGCGGTGGATTCCGCTAAATGGGCCATCATGGCGCCGATTTTTGTCCCCATGTTCATGCGTCTGGGTCTTTCACCGGAGCTGACCCAGGCAGCGTACAGGATTGGGGATTCCAGTACCAATATCATTGCTCCCCTGATGCCCTTTTTCGTATTGACGGTGGCGTTTTTCCAGAAATACGATAAGGACGCCGGAATCGGGAGCGTAATCTCCACCATGCTTCCGTATTCAGGGGCTTTTTTGCTGGGATGGATTGTGATGTTCACTGTCTGGTATCTGACAGGTCTGCCGCTGGGGCCGGGATCGCCCCTGTTTTACGGGCTGTAGTTTCAGGAAGCCTGGGGATTTGTGGAAAGCGGCAGGGGAGACTGTTTGATTGTCTGATATTTTTGGGTAAATTACGGATTGACGGGGAATGGCGGGGGGAGTAGGCTTTTTTAAGAAAACATCCCCCATCGTGCCGTATGAAGATGAGCGGGATACAAAGGATGGTATATGTAAGATGGAACAAAATGGAGCCGGAGTCCGTATGTTTACCAACCAGGATTTGAAGCGCCTTATACTGCCCCTTATTGTGGAGCAGATACTGGCTGTGTCCGTGGGAATGGTGGATACCATGATGGTATCAAACGCAGGGGAGGCAGCTACCTCCGGGGTTTCCCTGGTGGATATGGTCAACACCCTGTTCATCAATATTTTTGCGGCGGTGGCAACCGGAGGCGCGGTGGTGTCCTCCCAGTATCTGGGACAGCGGAGAAGGGACAGGGCCTGCCAGTCGGCCAACCAGCTGATTTTGATAACTGCATGTATTTCACTTATTATAATGGTGCTCTGCATCCTGTTTCGCCGGGGGGTGCTGCATCTGCTCTACGGCGGCGTGGCCGGGGATGTGATGGCCAATGCCCTGGTTTACCTGACCATATCCGCACTGTCCTACCCCTTCCTGGCCGTGTATAATTCCTGCGCCGCCCTGTTCCGCTCCATGGGAAATTCCAAGATATCCATGCAGGCGTCCATCATCATGAACATTATCAATGTTATAGGGGACGCCCTGTTTATCTTTGTATTCCATTGGGGCGTGGCGGGTGCTGCCGCGGCTTCCCTGATTTCACGTATGACTGCCTGTTTTATCCTTCTCTTCCGGCTGAAAAATAAGAATCTGGACATCTTTATTGGGGGAAAATGGAATCTTAATTTCAGAATGGTGAAGCAGATACTGGGCATAGGCATTCCCAATGGGATTGAGAACAGCATCTTCCAGCTGGGCCGGGTTCTGGTGGTGGGGATCATAGCCATGTTCGGCACGACCCAGATAGCTGCCAACGCCATTGCCAATAATCTGGACGGGATGGGCGTACTGCCCGGGCAGGCCATGAACCTGGCTATGATTACCGTGGTAGGGCGCTGCGTGGGGGCAGGCGATTTTGACCAGGCCGGATATTATGCAAAGAAAATGATGAAAATTACATACTTAGTCAACGGGCTTTGCTGTATAGCCGTTATATTGACTATGCCGCTTTCTCTCAGCCTATATGGACTGTCAAAAGAAGCATTGGAACTGGGAGCCGTACTGGTGCTGATTCATGATGGGTGCGCAGTGTTTTTATGGCCGTCCTCCTTCTGTCTGGCCAATGTGCTGAGGGCTGCCAGCGATGTGAAGTTCCCCATGTGCGTATCCATCCTGTCCATGCTCCTGTTCCGCATAGGTTTCAGCTATGTGCTGGCAGTGGGACTGGGCATGGGAGCCGTGGGCGTGTGGTGGGCCATGATTGCGGACTGGAGTGTCCGATCCGCCTTCTTTGGATGGCGGTTTGCCAGCGGGAAATGGAAAACCTTTTATCATGCCCTGTAATTTTGGGAAAAATAAGAATGTATTGTCTTTTGGGCAGCGCCGGACCGGTTTGGTGAAACCGGAGGGCGCCGCCTGTTTCTGTATATAAATGGAAAACGGGATAAAATAACTATACGGGAATTGAGGTTTATGTTACTATTAGACATATAAGAACGGATGGGAGATGACCGATATGAAGATAACGTATATCCATCACAGCAGTTTTATGGCGGAGCTTGACCATGCCGTACTTCTGTTTGACTATTTTGAAGGAAACATTCCGGAAACAGACAGGGCGAAGCCTTTGTTTGTGTTTGCCAGCCACCGCCATGGAGACCATTTTTCCCGTTCCATATTTGATTTGGAGGAAAGCCGCGGGAATGTGACCTATGTGCTGTCCGACGATATCTGGACAAGGCAGGTGCCGGAGGACCTTCTGGGCAGAACCATATTCCTGGGACCAGGGGAGGAAGTGAGCCTGAAGGACGGAGCCGGGAATCCGGTGGACATCCAGGCATTTAAGTCCACAGACCAGGGTGTGGCCTTTTTGGCCAGCCTGGAGGGCAGGACCATTTACCATGCAGGGGATTTAAACAATTGGGTATGGGAAGGGGAGCCGGAGGCCGACAACCGCAGGATGAGTGAGAATTTCCACCGGGAAATGAACAAGCTGGCAGGACGCCATATTGATGTGGCCTTTATGCTCATTGACCCCAGGCAGGAGAAGGATTTTTACCTGGGAATGGATGACTTTATGAGAATGGTGGGGGCGGACGTGGTGTTTCCCATGCATTTCTGGGAGGACTTTCAGGCGGCTGCCAGATTTAAGGCCCTGGCCTGCGCCGACGGGTACAAGGACAGGATACAGGAGATACACAGACGGGGAGAGGAATTCCTGGTGTGACAGGCGGACGGCGGGAGCCGGGCTTTTCGGTCTGCACCGGACATGGATTTGTGAAACAGATGGGATTAAAGAAAGGAACAGATTATGATTTTGATTCGCGCAGGACGGGTACTGGGACCCGCAGAAGGGCTGGATATAAAGGCGGATGTGGTTTTGGACGGAGACAGGATTGCCGGGATATTCCCGGCGGACCAGGGGGGAGCAGAGGGAGCACCCGGCTTTAGCACCCGGGAGAGGCAGTATGAGCAGATAATCGAGGCAGAGGGACTGGCGGCAGCGCCGGGACTGGTGGATGTCCATGTGCATTTTCGCGATCCGGGGCCCACGTACAAGGAGGACATCCATACAGGGGCAAGGGCTGCAGCAAAGGGCGGCTTCACCACGGTCGTGTGCATGGCCAATACCAACCCCATTGTGGATAACGAGGAGACCCTGCGCTATGTGCTGGAGGAGGGAAAAAAGACAGGCATCCATGTGTTAAGCTGCGCCGCTGTGTCAAAGGGATTTGCAGGCAGGGAGCTGACCGACATGGAGGGACTTCTGGCAGCCGGGGCAGCCGGATTTACAGATGACGGGATTCCGCTGATGGAGGGGACGTTTGTCAGGGAGGCCATGGAGGAAGCGGCCAGATTGGATACGGTTCTCAGCTTCCATGAGGAGGACAAGCATTTTATCAGGGAAAATGGAATCAACCACGGCAGGATTTCCGATGAACTGGGAATCTACGGCTCACCAGCCCTGGCAGAGGATTCCCTGGTGGCCAGGGACTGCATGATAGCCCTGGATACAGGGGCAACCGTGGACATCCAGCATATCAGTTCAGGGCACTCCGTGGAGATGGTGCGCCTGGCCAAGAAGCTGGGGGCAAAGGTATGGGCCGAGGTGACGCCCCACCATTTTACCCTGACAGAGGAAGCCGTGTTAAAGTACGGAACCCTGGCTAAGATGAACCCGCCGTTAAGGACAGAGAAGGACAGGCAGATGCTGATTGAGGGGCTTAAGGATGGGACCATTGACATGATTGCCACAGACCATGCCCCCCACAGCCGGGAGGAAAAGGATCGGCCCCTGACCAAGGCGCCCAGCGGCATACTGGGACTGGAGACTGCCCTGGCCCTGGGAATCACCAATCTGGTGAAGCCGGGACATCTCACGCTTTTGGAGCTTATGGAAAAGATGAGCTATAATCCGGCCAGGCTCTATAAGCTGGACTGCGGACGCATGGAAGCAGGAGCGCCTGCGGATCTGGTGCTTTTCGATGCGGACAGGCAGTGGACGGTGGAAGGCTTTGAATCCAAGTCATCCAACAGCCCCTTCCTGGGCGCCACATTGACGGGCAAGGTAATGTATACGGTTTGCAAAGGAAGGATTGTCTATGGAGATCAGGGAACGGAAGTTTGATGTGATTCTTCTGGATGTGGACGGAACGCTTTTGGATTTTGGCATGTCTGAGAAGCAGGGCATGAAGGTGGTCCTTGAGCAGTATGGATTTGAGCCCACAGAGGAACGGCTTTTGCTGTACCATGAAATCAATGAGGGATTCTGGTCCGCCTTTGAGCGGGGAGAAGTGACCAAGGAAGACTTGGTACGGCAGAGGTTTGAGACGTTTTTTGGCCGTCTGGGCAGGGCGGTGGACGGCCGTGAGGCGGAGGAACTGTACCGCAGGCAGCTGGACGCATCCGCATTTTTGATTGACGGGGCCCTGGAGCTGTGCACCTATCTGAAGGACAGGTATGATTTATATGTGGTTACCAATGGGACATCGTCCACCCAGTACAAGCGGCTGGCTGCCTCCGGCCTGGACGGCTTTATGAAGGATATTTTTGTGTCCGAGGACGCGGGGAGCCAGAAACCGCAGAAGGAATATTTTGATTACTGCTTTTCCAGGATACCGGATGCCAATCCGCGGCGTATGCTGCTCATTGGTGATTCACCTGCGTCCGATATCAAAGGCGGAATGGCCGCAGGCACGTATACGTGCTGGTATAACCCCGGCGGACAGACGCTGCCTGAGGGCATACGGGCGGATTATGAAGTGGGGAGCCTTAAGGAGCTTATGAATCTTTTGCAGGCTCCTGTTCTGCCCTGAATTTTGGGGAGGGGGACAGCGGCGCGGATCTTTGTCAGTTTTGCCATATAAAATGTCCTTTACACAAACGCTTTAGTGTGCTAATATGATAGCGTGTCAAAAGACCGTGAGGAGCCGCTGGACTTGAAACAGCGGAATAAGAGGAGGACGTTTATTATGAAAAAGAGACTTTTTAGCCTGGCCCTTGCATCTGTGATGGCATTATCCCTGGCAGGATGCGGCGGTTCAAAGGAAGCAGCCACAGAGGCAGAGACAAAGGCAGAAACAGAGCAGACAGCAGCAGACACTTCTGCCAAGGCTGAGGATACCACCGCGCAGGAGGAGACAAAAGCAGAGAGCGAAGCCGCGTCAGAGGCTGTTTCAGAAAGCGCCGGAGGAACATTGATAGTAGGATTTGACCAGGATTTCCCGCCCATGGGATTCATGGGGGACAACGGTGAATATACAGGATTTGACCTGGAGCTGGCCAAGGAAGTGGCAGAGCGTCTGGGACTGGAATATACGGCACAGCCCATTGCCTGGGATTCCAAGGACATGGAGCTGGAGGCAGGCAATATCGACTGTATCTGGAACGGATTTACCATGACAGGGCGTGAGGACGACTATACATGGTCAGAGCCGTACATGGCCAACACCCAGGTATTTGTTGTGGCTAAGGATTCCGGTATAGCCAGCCAGGCAGACCTGGCAGGCAAGATTGTGGAGTGCCAGGTGGATTCCTCTGCAGAGGCAGCGTTAAAGGAGGTCCCGGACCTGACGGCTACCTTCAAGCAGCTGCTTACCACGGCTGATTATAACTCGGCTTTCATGGATTTGGAGCAGGGCGCGGTGGACGCCATTGCCATGGACGTAATCGTGGCCGGATATCAGATTCAGCAGAGAAACGCTGACTTCATTATCCTGGAGGACAGCCTGTCCGCAGAGGAGTACGGAGTTGGATTCAAGAAGGGCAACACGGAACTTCGCGATAAGGTACAGGCCACCCTGGAAGAGATGGCTGCGGACGGCACGCTTAAGTCCGTATCCGAGAAGTGGTTTGGCGAGGACGTAACTACGATTGGCAAGTAATAAAGGCCGCTGTCTGGACCTGCTGTCCTGCCGGATAATCCGGCGGCAGCTTGTTTAACAGCGGCTTTATACGGCATAAATGTTAAAGGCAGGTAAGAAGTTATGGGTAAAATGACAATCCAGCAGATGTTGATTCAGTTGGCAGGAGGTATGGGAACCAGTATCCAGATATTCCTGGTGACGCTTATCTTTTCCCTCCCTCTGGGCCTTTTGGTGGCCTTTGGTCGTATGTCCAAAAACCGGCTGCTCCAGGCCGTTGTCAAGGTATACATATCCATCATGAGAGGCACGCCCCTGATGCTGCAGCTTATGGTGGTGTATTTCGGACCCTATTACCTGTTCCGCATCAAGGTGGGCAGCGGCTACCGGCTGTGGGCCACCTTCATTGGATTTGTGATCAACTATGCTGCCTATTTTGCTGAAATCTACAGAAGCGGCATCCAGTCCATGCCTGTGGGCCAGTACGAGGCGGCTCAGATTCTGGGCTACAGCCGGTTCCAGACCTTCTTCAAAATCATACTGCCCCAGGTCATCAAACGGATTCTTCCGTCTGTGACCAACGAGGTCATCACCCTGGTCAAGGACACCTCCCTGGCCTTTACCCTCAGCGTGGCGGAGATGTTTTCCATAGCCAAGGCCCTTGCGGCGTCCCAGACCAATATGATTCCCTTTGTGGCGGCCGGTCTGTTCTACTACATTTTCAACCTGGTAGTGGCAGTTGGGATGGAGTGGGTTGAGAAGAAGATGGATTATTACCGTTAGGAACAGGAGGATTGTGGATTATGAAGCTGCTGGAATTAAATCATGTGGAAAAGTCATTTGACGGCCTGGGCGTCATAAAGGATATATCCCTCAGTGTGGAGGAGGGGGAAATCGTTTCTGTCATCGGTCCCTCGGGTTCGGGAAAATCCACCCTGCTGCGGTGCGCCACCATGCTGGAGACCATGGACAGCGGGGAAGTGATATACCTGGGAAAGCGGGCGGCCTGGACAGAGGACGGAAGGGCTGTGTACGCCTCAAAAAAGGATTTAAAGGAAATCCAGAGCCAGTACGGCCTGGTGTTCCAGAATTTCAACCTGTTCCCCCATTACTCTGTTATGAAGAACATCACGGATGCTCCCATCCATGTGCAGAAAAGGGATAAGGCGCAGGTCTATGAGGAAGCCAGGGCACTGCTTAAAAAGATGGGGCTGGAGGACAAGGAAAATGCGTATCCGTGCCAGCTGTCCGGCGGCCAGTGCCAGCGCGTGGCCATTGCCAGGGCATTGGCGCTGAATCCTAAGATACTGTTTTTTGACGAACCCACCTCAGCCCTGGACCCGGAGCTCACCGGTGAGGTTCTCAAGGTGATTAAGTCCCTGGCAGACCTTGACATCGCCATGGTGATTGTCACTCATGAGATGGCCTTTGCAAGGGATATATCGGACCGCGTGGTATTCATGGCGGGCGGTGTCATTGTGGAGGAGGGCACCCCGGAGCAGGTGTTTGCTTCGGATAATGAGAGGACCCAGAGCTTTTTGGGGCGGTATGGGGCTTTGCTGAATTAGTTTTAAACAAAATGGTATACTCAGCCAGATATGATAAAAGGCATCCAGGACCATGACAACATGGCAGGGATGCCTTTTTTCAATGCCGGGCTTATGGCCTCAGGAACAGGTGGTTATTTTGTTAGTACCATTTTCAGGCCGTATATTTTATTTGACAGTAGTATGCTATACTTTTAGAATCAACATTATACAGCAGTCGGAAAGGAGAAAAGAGATGTTTAAATTAGGCGCAATTACAGTGGGGCAGTCTCCAAGGACAGACGTGACAGATGACATTATGGGGATATTCCAGGGGAAGGTTGAAATTCTGGAACGGGGGGCTTTGGATGGCCTGACGGTGGAGGATATAGACAAACTGGCCCCGGATGCGGGGGAGTATGTCCTGGTCTCCCGGATGCGGGACGGCAGCCAGGTTTCGTTTTCCGAGCAGAAGATCCTGCCTCGTATCCAGGAGTGTATCGAACAGCTGGAGGCAGAGGGAGTCAAGATGATTCTGTTCTTTTGTACGGGTGAGTTTGACTATAAATTCAAATCCCGGGTTCCTCTTATATTCCCCTGCGACCTTATAAGCCGGCTGATTCCTGTTCTCTGCGGGGACAGACAGCTGATTGTGGTGACACCCACCCAGAGACAGGTACAACAGTCCCAGGAAAAATGGAGGAAATATGTAAACGACGTGGTGACGGTGGCGGCTTCCCCGTACGGGGGATGGGAGGAAATAGAACAGGCATGCAGAAAGATCAGCGCACTTCAGGGGCCTCTGGTTGTCATGGACTGCATCGGATATTCCTTTGCCATGAAGCGGGAGGTTGCAGAAAAAACAGGGAAGACAGTGGTTCTTTCCCGCACCATGGCGGCCCGGGTGATATCGGAATTGTCAGATATCTGAGACCGGACTGTGAGCTGAGAAAAGGCAAAAAGACAAAAATGTATGCACACCAAGGACATAAGTGTATACAAAGACGACAAAAACAGAAAGAATCATGCATAATGCATATTAAAAAACTTAAATATCATGCATGATGCAATTGTAAGGATAGTGCAGTTTTGATATGATGATTAAAATAAATAATTTAGATTCTGGATGAGGACACATGAATATCATGGATAACAGGTATACCCTTACAAGGGCCGGAGAATTAAGCGATGAGCTGATCGCCATACGAAGGAAAATTCATCAAAACCCTGAAATTGGATTTGACCTTCCGGAAACAACTGCCCTTGTGGCAGAGAAATTAAAGGCATATGGAATTGAATTCAAGAAAGTAGGAAAAGCGGGAATCAGCGCGGTTCTTGGTAACGCTGAAGCGGGCGGGAAAACATTTCTTCTGAGAGCTGATATGGACGCCCTTCCCTTTGAGGAATTGACCGGTCTCACGTTTGCCTCCAATAACGGCTGTATGCATGCCTGCGGTCATGACATTCATACCAGTGCCCTTCTGGGAGCTGCCAGGATATTAAAAGAGCGGGAAGGCGAGCTGAGAGGAAGGGTCAAGCTGATGTTCCAGCCCTGCGAGGAAGATGTGGGCGGAGCTGCCGACATGGTTGAGGCAGGCGTTCTTGAAAATCCTTCCGTGGACGGCGCCATGGCCCTGCATGTGGTCCATCACAGTATGGGTAGTGTGGGATACAGTACCGGAGCGGCTTGTGCGTCCAGTGATGTGTTCACAATCACCATACACGGGGAGGGCGGACATGGGGCTGTTCCGGACAGCTGCATTGACCCTATCAACGCAGCCGTACATATCCATATGGCCCTGCAGGCCTTAAACAGCCGGGAAACCCATCCCGATGAAATGCTGGTACTGACAATCTGCGAATTCCATTCAGGAGCCGCAGCCAATGTATTTTCCGATACGGCAGTTATGCGCGGCACCATCCGCACCAGGAACCAGAAGGTGCGGGAATATGCCAGGAGACGTCTGGAGGAAATATCGTCAACAGTGGCATCCGCTTTTGGGGCATCTGCCCGGGTGGAATATCTCTATTCCGGTGTCCCGCCTATGGTAAATGACCAGGAGCTTCTGGAAGAGGCAGCGGGATATATTGACCGCCTGCTGGGACCGGGAACCTGTTATGAACTGCCAAGGATGACTGGTTCGGAGGACTTTTCGGTACTGTCACAGCTTGTGCCCAGTGTGCTTTTCTGGGTCGGAACCGGTTCGCAGGAGGAAGGATATCCTTACGGGGTGCACAATCCCAAAGTCACATTCAGCGAGGACATGATACCGGTAATGTCGGCCATCTATGCAGAGGTTGCCATATGCTGGTTAAATAATCATCCGAATTGAAGATATAAAACGATAGTTAAAGGGGACTATGTTTTGCTTTGACTATCGTTTTTTTTATAAAATTTTACAAAAGGGCAGCAAAAACAAAAAAAGAGAGGAGTAATAACTTATGAAAAAAAGATGGATGGTAAGCCTGATGGCAGTGGCAATGGCCGTATCCATGGCAGCGTGCGGCAAAAGTTCGGGGGGCGGCACAGAAAATGCAGGCAGCAGCGCGCCCGCAGGGACCACGGCAGCGGAAGCGGGGGCCAGCGGGGAGACACAGACCGCTGATGCCGGTGAGCCGGTGGACGGCGGGGTACTGACAATATCACTTTCCTCATCGCCTAAAAATCTGGATCCTGTGAAATATACAGGTACATATGAATCACAGATTATCGGAAGCGTATGTGACACACTGGTGGAGTATAACAGCAGCCTGACTGAGATCATGCCCTCTATCGCGGCTTCCTGGGAGGTCAGCGATGATGGAAAAGAGTATACCTTCAAGCTGAGGGATGATGTGTATTTCCAGCCGGGACAGTATCAGGACGGCAGGCAGGTAACGGCAGAGGATATCAAGTATTCCCTGGAGCGTTCTCATGAGCTGTCTGCTATGAACAGGCTGGACATGTTGGATCACTGTGAAGTGATAAGCGATACGGAAGTGAAATGTGTCCTGGAAAATCCCAACGCGGTATTCCTTACTGCCCTTACCGATGCGGGCAATGTAATTGTCCCCAAAGAGGAAGTGGAGGGATGGGGAGATGATTTCGGAACCCATCTGGTAGGAAGCGGTCCATTTGCGCTGAAGGAATTCAAGCTGGACCAGCAGGCCACCCTGGTGAGAAATGAAAAGTACTGGGCACAGAAGCCTCACCTGGACGGGGTGGTATTCCGTCCTGTCAGCGACGGAAACCAGGCAGTGAATGCCCTGAGGACCGGAGAGGTCAATGTGGCTACCAGCCTTACGGGAGAGGCCGTGCAGGTGGCAAGGGATGATGACACCGTCAAGCTTTTGGAGATGCCGGGGCTTCATGTATCCTACCTGTACTTTAACATGGTAAATGGGCCTACCAAGGATCCGAAGGTCCGCGAAGCCCTGATCAAGGCTGTAAACGTGGAGGAACTGACAGGCGGCGTGTACCAGTATGGCGAGGCTGTGCCTGCATCCCTTCCGCTGCCTCCGGGCTCCTGGGGATACGACGAGGCTGTAAAGGCAGAGGTTCCAACCTATGATCCGGAAGCAGCCAAGGCGCTTCTGGCAGAGGCAGGTTATCCGGACGGATTTGATTTGAACCTGTATATTTCCAATACGCCTACCAGGGTTAAGATGGCAACCCTGTTCCAGGCATACCTGCAGCAGAACCTGAACGTGAATGTAAACATTAATACCAGTGAGTGGGGAACCTTCAGCGAGATTGGCGCTTCCGGACAGGCAGATGTGTTTGGTATGTCATGGACATGGTATCCGGATCCCTACTTCTTCTTAAACAAGCTGTTCTACAGCGGAGAAATCGGTTCCCTGGGCAACGGCCAGGGTTACAATAATCCTGAGGTTGATAAATGCCTGGAGAACGCCCTGCTGACAACAGACCAGAATGAGCGCGCAGACCTGTACAAGAAGGCGTTAGCCCTGATCGTGAAGGATATGCCCGGTATATTCTATGCCAATGAGAATGTGGAGTGGGGTGTGACGCCCAATGTCCAGGGACTGGTCCAGAGGGCTGACGGCAAGGTAAAGATCTGTACAACCGATATTAACGTATGGCTTTCAAAGTAAGGTTCGCAAGCAACGGTATTATATCAGTACCGGCTTGATGGAACCGGCACCGGGGATGCCGTCTTATGGCGGCATTCCTGTCTCAAAAGGAGTTTGGTGACATCTATGTTAAAGACTTTAATTAACCGATGCCTGCAGATCATACCGGCCCTGTTTGTGGTGGTGACCCTGACCTTCGTACTTACGAGGATGATTCCGGGTGACCCGGCCCGGGCCGTGGCAGGTCCCCAGGCTTCCGTGCAGGACGTGGAAAAGCTGCGGGAAAGCATGGGGCTTAACGAACCAATGCTGGTTCAGTACAAAGACTATGTCCTCGGCGTTTTGCAGGGGGACTTCGGGACATCCTATTCCTACAACCAGCCGGTCTTAAAGCTTGTGGCGGAGAGGATACCCAATACACTTCTGCTGGCAATTCCCTCCATAGCGGTTGCGCTTTTGATAGGCATGGTGATTGGTGTGGTCAGCGCGGTAAAGCAGGGTTCTCTGTTTGATTACATATTTATGATACTTGCACTGATTGGGGTTTCCATGCCTATTTTCTGGATGGGCCTTATGCTGGTACTGACCTTCAGCGTCCGGCTTGGGTGGCTTCCGGCCCTGGGCATGGGAACCTTTGAAAACGGCCTGGGGGATGTGATACGCCACATGGTCCTTCCCTGTTTCTGTCTGTCCACCATACCAATGGCAACCTTTGCCAGAATCACCCGTTCCAGTATCCTGGAATCCATTTCAAGCGATTCCATACGGGCCATCAGAGCCAGAGGAATCAGGGACGCCATTGTTATATGGAAGTACGCTTTAAAGAGTGCCCTTCCTCCCATCGTCACAGTCCTTGGCCTTCAGCTGGCATCCTGTTTTGCAGGCGCCATCCTGACGGAAAACGTGTTTTCCTGGCCCGGCATGGGATCACTGATGGTGGGCGCCATTGACAACCGTGATTATATGCTGATTCAGGGCGCTGTTCTTGTAATCGCGCTGGCATTTGTCCTGGTAAATCTGGCGGTAGATATTGTATACATGCTGATCAATCCAAGAGTCAGCTACGAAGGGGGTAGCTAAATGAAAAAGACAGATATAGCCGCATCCCAACCGTCTTACGAGGAGATCCTCAGGAAGGAACGGAGGGCCAACAGCGCCTGGAATAAGCTGAGACGGAATAAGACAGCTATGATTGGACTGTTCATCATTGTGATTATGACCGCCATTGCTGTATTTGCCCCGTTCATCACAGGGGGAAAGCCCAATGAGATACATCCCATTGACGCATATCTGGGCTTCTTTGAGAAGGGGCACCTGTTCGGCACGGATGAAGCCGGAAGGGATTTGTTTACAAGAATATGCTATGGGGCCAGGGTCTCTCTTCTGGTTGCAGTGGGAGCCACGGTACTGGGAGGTGTCATCGGGGTGGCCCTGGGACTTATATCGGGTTACGCCGGCGGCGTGGTGGATGCGGTCATTATGCGCTGCATGGACGGCGTCATGGCATTTCCTTTCATCCTGCTGTCCATTATCCTTATGACGGTACTGGGGGATGGTATATTCAATGTGATCCTGGCAATCGGAATTGCGGTTGTACCGCGCTTTTCCAGGGTGGTCAGAGGCCAGGTGCTCATAGTGAAAAAGGAGGAGTACTGCAATGCAGGCAGGGTCATCGGCATTTCCAATACCAGGATGCTGCTTCACCATATACTGCCCAATACAGTGAGTGAGGTCATTGTGTATGCTACCCTTAACACTGCCAGCGCAATCATATCAGAGGCATCCTTAAGCTTCCTTGGACTGGGCATCAAGCTGCCCACAGCTTCCTGGGGAAGTATTCTGAGGTCGGGAAGGGACTGCCTGAACACGGCGCCCCATATCGCAGGTATCTCAGGCTGCTTTATTTTGCTGACAGTTATCGGCTTTAATCTGCTGGGAGACGGTATACGCGATGTACTGGATCCCAAGATGAGGAGGTAGCCATGAGAGAAGAATTGAAAAGACAGGTCGGGACGTGTATAGACCGATGTTCCGGGGAGCTTACGGAGCTGGCAGATACCATCTGGAACAATCCGGAATATAATTTTAAAGAGTATAAGGCATGCCGGTCCATTACCGGACTGCTTGAGAAGCACGGTTTTGAGGTGGAGCGGGGAACCGGCGGGATTGAGACAGCATTTCATGCATTTTGTGATTCCGGAAAGCCGGGACCTCATATTGCGTTCCTGGCGGAGTACGACGCTGTGCCAGGAATGGGCCACGCGTGCGGCCATAACCTGATGGCGGCCATGTCGGCCGGAGCAGGGATTGCCGTGAAGTCCGTGCTGCCTCAGCTTAAGGGCAGTATTTCCGTATTCGGGACACCGGCCGAGGAGGGCGGCGGAGGAAAGGTCATCATGCTTGAAAATGGGGCATTTAACGGGGTGGACGCGGCTATGATAATCCATTCCGCCAATGAGACAGTGGTGAATGATATCTCATACTCCAGGACAGACATCATCGTGGACTTTTTCGGAAAGGGAGCCCATGCCGCTACCTGGCCTGAGGAGGGCGTCAGCGCCCTGGATCCCCTTCTTCTGCTGTTCCAGCATATCAGCCAGATGAGGCTTCGCTGGAATGGGCAGGGAACTATTTTAGGTATCATATCCGAAGGCGGAGAGGACCCCATCCACATTCCGGAACACTGCCAGGGGAAGTTTACAGTGCGCTCGTTCAGCATGAAGACCAAGAAGAAGCTCCTGGGAGATTTTCTGGAGGCCTGCGAGGCCGCAGCCAGGATGACCGGTACTACCTGGCAGTGGAAGGAAGACGGCTACACATATGAGGACATACGCAACAATCCGGTTATAGAGGACGTCCTGGCAGAGCAATTTACCCGGCTGGGAGAAACGGTAATGCCAAGAAGAAAGGAACTGGGAATCGGATGTACGGATGTGGGTAATCTGACCCATGCCTTTCCGGCCCTCCAATCCTATGTCCAGGTGGTTCCCCTGCTCCGGGGACACACAAAGGAATTCGAAGATGCCTGCAAAAGTCCGGACGGACACAGGGCGGCCCTGACTGGCGCCAAGGCACTTGCCATGACTGCGGTGGAGCTTTTATCCGACGACAGCCTTATGGAACAGGTGGACAGGGCCTTTCAGGATATGAAGAAGCAGTATGAATGAGAGGTGAGGATATGGAAGGACAGAAATTATTGACAGTAAAAGACTTGAAGACGTACTTCTATACCTCCGGCGGAGTCAGCAAAGCCGTGGACGGAGTCAGCTTTGAGGTGGAAAAGGGAGAAATCCTGGGCATTGTGGGCGAGTCAGGTTCAGGCAAGAGCGTTACGTCCAGCTCCATCATCCATCTCCTGCCGGCCAAGACAGGAAAAATCGTGGGCGGGTCCATTGATTTTAATGGTACGGATGTCCTTAAGCTGAGCCAGAAGGAACTGCTGGAATTCAGGGGGAAGGACATATCCATGATCTTCCAGAACCCTATGACATCCCTGTCGCCGGTCTTTAAGGTGGGGAGCCAGATGGTGGAGATGATATGCGCCCACCAGAAGGTCACCAAGGCAGAGGCCAGGAACATGGCAGAGGAGGCGCTGAAACGGGTTGGGATTCCCGATGCCGGACGGCGGATGGAGGCGTATCCGTACGAGCTGTCGGGAGGTATGTGCCAGAGGGTTATCATAGCCATGTCCGTGTGCAGCAAACCGCAGATGATCATTGCGGATGAACCCACCACGGCCCTGGATGTGACGGTCCAGGCACAGGTACTGGATTTATTAAAGGAACTGCGCGACAAATACGGCACAGCCATCCTGCTGATTACCCATAATCTGGGAGTTGTATGGGATATGTGTGACAGCGTGATTGTTATGTACGCGGGCAAGACAGTGGAGTATGCTCCCTGTATTGATTTATACAATCATCCCCTTCATCCTTATACATGGGGGCTTTTGGACTGTATGCCCAGACTGAGCAGCAATTCTAAGGAGGAACTGTCCACAATCGCAGGCACACCGCCTGATTTGAGGCTTACCGGGGTAGGCTGCAACTTTGCCAACAGATGCCCTTACGCGCAGGAGCGGTGCAGGACGGAGGTGCCGGAGCTGACAGAAGTATCGCCAGGCCACCGTGTTGCCTGCCACCGGCAGACAGGCGGAAACAGGCTTGTCAGAAATGAGGTGACGGAAAGTGGAAGATAGGAAAGTGATATTGAAGATTGAACATCTGTGCAAGGATTTTGACATAAAAGCAAAGTCTTTTACCGGCAAGGCCTTAAAGCTGCACGCCCTTTCCGACATCAGCCTGGATATCTACGAGGGTGAGACCCTGGGTATCATCGGTGAGTCAGGCTGCGGCAAGTCCACTCTGGGACGCTGCCTGGTCAACCTCCATCCCATCACATCAGGAAAGCTGGTTTATGACGGAAAAGAGCTGAACCGTCTCAGGAAGAAAGAGCGCCAGGCCCTGAGCCGGGAGATACAGATGGTATTTCAGGATCCCTATTCTTCCCTGGACCCCCGCCATACGGCCGCGGATTCCGTGGAGGAACCCATGATTGTCCACAAGACGCCTGCCACTGCCAGGGAACGCCAGGAAAGGACCATAGGCCTGTTCAAGGAAGTGGGACTTGATATGCAGCATTTAAACCGATATCCCCATGAGTTTTCTGGGGGACAGCGCCAAAGGCTGAACATTGCCAGGGCCATTGCCAGTAATCCCAGAGTGGTCATCTGCGATGAACCGGTATCGGCTCTTGACGTGTCCATACAGGCCCAGGTCATTAACCTGTTTAAGAAGCTGCAAAAGCATTTTAACCTTACATATATTTTCATATCCCATGACCTGAGCGTGGTGAAATATATCAGCGACCGCATCGCCATCATGTATCTGGGACGGCTGGTGGAACTGTGTGACAGTGACTCTATCTACCACAATCCCCTGCATCCGTATACCCAGGCACTTTTGTCCGCCATTCCGCCGGAATCCCCGGAGGAGGAAAAGGAACGCATTGTGCTGACCGGTGAGGTACCCAGCCCAATTGGGGAACAGAAGGGATGCCCTCTTGCAAACCGCTGTCCACGGTGTATGAAGCGGTGCAGGGAGGCACTGCCGAAACTGCTGCCCCACGGGGACACGGACCACATGGTAGCCTGTTTTCTATATCAGAACGAACGCGACTGACGGAGGAAAAAATGAGAAAAGAAAATTTAATCAGCATGGTGGAAGATCGGAAAGATGAACTGATTGACCTGGTTTCCCGGCTTATCAGGATTAACAGTGAGAATCCCACAGGAACCCAGAGGGAAGTGGTGGATTTTGTTGAGAAATATCTGGAGAAGGCCGGCATTGCCTATGAGGAAACCGGGGAAAACCCGGATTATCCCTGCGTGGTGGCCAGGATGGGCAGCGATGACGGCTACAGCCTGATTTTTAACGGACATGTGGATGTAGTCCCGGCGGGAGACCGAGGGTTATGGGATTTTGATCCTTTCTGCGGTACGGTCACTGACAGCCAGATATTGGGTAGGGGAACCTCCGACATGAAGGCCGGGGTGGCCGGAGTCCTTTTTGCCATGGCTCTGTTAAAAGAGTCCAATGTCTGCCTTAAGGGAAATATACGGCTTCACATTGTTTCCGACGAGGAGAGCGGCGGGGAGTACGGCTCTGCGTGGCTGTGTGAGCACGGATACGCCAAGGGAGCAAACGGATGCCTGGTGGCGGAACCCACCTCCATGGCTACCATTGAGATTGGCCAGAAGGGGGGAATGCTGCTGACAATCCGGGCCCATGGCAAGGCGGCCCACGGAAGTCTTGGGAATTATAAGGGAGAGAATGCAATCCTTAAGATGGCAAAGGTCCTTCCGCTGGTAGAAAAGCTTACCAGGATAAGCGGGCATTTTTCAGACAGGCAGTTAAAGCCTCTGGCAGACTCAAAGATGATAGCGGAGGATAAGAATGAGATTCCGGGTTTGGGAAGTGTCATAGATCATGTAACCACCAATATCGGACTGATACAGGGGGGAACCCGCCACAATATGGTGCCGGACTGCTGCGAGGCAGTGGTTGACTGCCGTCTGCCCATAGGTGTCAGCCAGGATGAGATTGCTGCCTGCGTGGAGGAGATACGCAGGGAGAGCGGAGTGGATGGGGGTGATTTTGAGCTGAATTACCGCTCCGAGCCAAACTTTACGGATCACGAGGATCCATTGGTCCTTGCGGTAAAGAAGAATGTGGAGGCATTTTTAGGTACTCAGGTGGTGCCTGCTTACCAGTGGGCTTCCAGCGACGCCAGGGATTACCGGCGTCAGGGTATTCCCACGATCCAGTTCGGGCCGTCCAATACAGTGGGGATCCACTCTTACAATGAGACAGTGGAGATAGAAGATGTGGTGACTGCCGCCAAGGCATATGTGGCAGCGGTGTGCGATTTAATGGGAATTGAATAAATACCAGGAGGAGATATGTCGTGTTAATCAAACAGTTATTGGAAGTGTATGATGTTCTGGATGACAGCAATGCCAGCGGAGAAACGGTTGAGGCATACTTAAGAGGAATCAGGAAGGATGCGGATATCCACGTATATCCGCTCGTTGGGCCAAAGGGAAAAACCGATATGGTCAAAGTCAGGATTCACGGAAGCAGGGGAAAGACGTCCGGAGGAGATGCGCCCACACTGGGGCTTTTGGGACGCCTGGGAGGATTGGGAGCAAGGCCGGAGCGAATCGGATTCGTGTCTGACGGCGACGGCGCCCTGGTGGCATTATCCCTGGCTGCAAAGCTCTTGGATATGCAGAATAAGGGCGACATACTGGAGGGTGACATCATTGTATCCACTCATGTGTGTCCCGACGCGCCTACAAGGCCCCACAAGCCGGTGGCATTTATGGATTCACCTGTGGAGATGGCCCAGGTCAACAAGGAAGAGCTGAGTGATGAGCTTGACGCGGTCCTGTCTGTTGACACTACCAAGGGGAACCGGATTATCAACACAAGGGGATTCGCCATATCACCTACGGTTAAGGAGGGATATATTCTGAAGGTGTCTGAGTCCGTTCTGGACATTATGCAGACCACCACCGGGCGGCTCCCCTATGTATATGCCCTGTCTGTCCAGGATATTACACCCTATGGCAATGATCTGTATCATTTAAACAGCATCCTGCAGCCTGCAACGGGAACAAAGGCGCCGGTTATCGGAGTAGCCATCACCACAGAGGTGCCGGTGGCTGGATGTGCTACCGGAGCCACCCATATCACGGACTGTGAGGAGGCCGCCAGATTTATGCTGGAGGTAGCAAAAGCTTATGCAAGAGGGGAATGCAGCTTTTACGATGAGGACGAGTTTACAAGAATCAGGAAGCTGTATGGGAATATGAACCACCTCCAGACATTAGGCAAAGAAGCATAGCAGGCTTATGTTATGTTTCCCTGAGCAGATCGTAGGCGCACAGTCCCAGATAGAAGCTGAAGATTTCGTCCATGGCTTCCAAATCGGTGCCTAGTATACGCTTTATCAGATTCAGATGGTCTGCCAGGGTATTGCGGTGGATGAAGAGCTGTCTGGAGGTCTCGCGGATGACCATACGGTTTTCCAGGTACATGCGCAGGGTGTGGACCAGGCAGGTTCCGTTTGCCTGGTCGTAATCCACCAGCCGGACGATGGTGTCGTTATATATTTTATTCAGGTCGTGATGGTTCAGGTTCCTCAGGAGATGATAGGGAATCTGACGCAGATAGGAAGCCACAGCCTTTTGGGGATTGAGGTGGGACTGCATATTGATGGAGATTAAGCTTTCCTCAAATGCGGTGCCGATTGTCACCAAACGGCTGTGGCTTCTGCTGACCCCTCCCCGCACCCACTGGCGCAGGCTCTCATCCAAAGATTGGTACAGGTATTCCGCTGTCATCTGTGCCTGGTTCACTGCCTCCAGGTTGGAGATGCTTTTCTGGAAGAACAGAAATACAATCACATAATCATTGTAAAAACTCAGGAAGTACTGCTGTCCCGAATTTTCCAGAGCAGTGCTGAATTTATCGTATACCGTGCGCATCAGCCGTTCCGGGCTTCCCGTCTGCTGGATTTCGTAGGCAATGCAGACACGCTTGCAGTCATAGGGAAAGGAGTAGGTATTGCACACTATCCTTATTTCTTCGCTGGACTTGGAACGCATGTCCGACAGCATGGAGAAAAAAGGAGCAAAGTGGTTGGTGGAGGAAAAACGCCTCTGATTCACCTGAATGGTCTCAAGCTCGGTTGACAGGATGGGAAGACAGTTTGTGATGATAGAGACTATGTCATCCGAAAGGGGGGCAGCGTTAATGTCAGCGCAGAGGTAATACCTGCCGCTGGGGATAGGAAAAACGGCAAAGGGTATGATTTGTTTGTTGATCCAGAACCTGCGCGTATTGGAAGCCTCCTTATCGCTGTCAGCCTCCTTGCCGTTCTCTGCATTCTTGGATTTATCGGGCCGGATCACTACACGGCTGGAGGTTTGCAGGAGATTGGCATAGGAATCCGGAATATGGAAATACACGGATTTGTCATTATAGTCGGTTATCAGAATGATGGAATCCGTGTAGGAGGACAGCATGGACAGCATGGAGCTGATTCCGCTGTTGCTGGTGAAAAGCTGGCAAAATTTGCGGGTTTCATTGATGACAAAGGCCTGGTTGGAGAGCTGCCTCAGTTCCAGTTCACGGAATATGACACGCATAATATCAGAGTAACTGTGGTAGAAGGGAACTGCAATCAGAGGAAGGCGGTACCTGGCCGCTTCTTCTATGAGAAACTGGGGGATGGTGTCGTAAAAACGTTTTATTTTTATGCACAGCGCGGTGCAGCTGACATCGTGGAGCTCCTTTAGCAGCTTTTTTGTCAGTGCAATGTCTTTATAAAAAATAAAGCCGGTCGTCAGGACCAGTTCGTTTTTTTTAATCCAGGGGACGCCTTCCGGATTGTCAATTACGTTGACTCCGGTAATGGGATTTCCCAGACAGTCCTCATCTCCGAAGAATTCCAGATTATCAATTTCAGGGCAGTTTAAAAACCATCGCAGCGTCAGCACAGGGTCATTCATAAACGGGGCTACCTCCTTTCAATCTTCTAAAATATTATAGCATCTGGTACTGGCTGTTACAAGAAAGTTTTTCCCAAGGAAGTTTGGGCTAAAGAAGTCCGGGGCATACTTACAAAAAAGGAAGGTACTGCCATGGAACTGTCACCCGCAGCCAGACGTCTGGTCATACTCCTGTGTCTCCGGCATCTGCCCGGGATTCTGGGCATGGGATTGTCCGGAGTACTGGTTATGATACCGGGAAAATTAAGGGAATCTTTATTGAAATTAACAGGATATGATGATAAGCTTCATAGGTAATCTGATATAAGACGGGAGGAATTGCAATATGAAGAAACATTCATTGATGATAACAGCAGCCGCTCTGGCTGCGGCGATGGTGCTGGGAACGGGCTGTGCCAAAAAACCGGCGGTGGAGACATCTGAGACAGTTACCAGCCAGGCTTCGGCTGAGGAGACCACCAAAGCGCCTGAGACAACGGCCAAGGCACAGGAGACAACGGAGCAGGCGGCTGAGGCAAAGGAAGTATACCATATGCTTCAGGGCACCGTTACAAAGGTGACAGCGGACGGTTCGGTGTTCACCCTTCAGGCGGACGACGGCAGGGACTATGATATCAGCCAGTCCGACATCCGGGACGTGGAGGTGGAGATTGAGGAGGATGTGCAGATAGCCATTGCATATATAGGAGAGCCCCTGGGCAGCCTGGAGGACGTGACCCTGGTGGTGGCCCTTCCGGAACAGGAAGAGTGGAGTATTCTCACTGAGAAAGGAACCACCACGGCTAACGCGATGAGCAGCTTTACCATAAAGACAGACGACGGCCAGGAGTTAAGCTTCTTAAAGGATAACTGCCCCATAGAGGAAGGGGCCCTGGCAGGTGACAGCGGGGATAAGGTGACTGTGACCTATGTGAATTCCCAGGGAGTAAACTATCCGGTGGAGATTAAAGGAACGAAATAGACAGGCTGCCGCCACAATTTTGCGAAAAACCCTTGCAAAATAAGTGTTTTCCCTGTACAATCTGATATTGAGTAAACAGCGTGAGAGGGGCCGTACATGACCCCTCTTTTACTAGAAATATCAGCAGATACCAGAAATATCAGCGGAACAGATTAAGAAGAACAGATTAAGAGAAAGGTAACGAACATGATTAGTACAAGCAACATATCTCTTCGCGTGGGCAAGAAGGCATTGTTTGAGGATGTGAATATCAAATTCACCGAGGGCAACTGCTATGGACTCATCGGCGCAAACGGTGCCGGAAAGTCCACATTCCTTAAGATCCTGTCAGGCCAGTTGGAGCCTACCAGCGGCGATGTCATCATCACTCCCGGACAGAGGCTGTCCTTCCTGCAGCAGGACCACTTTAAGTATGACCAGTACACGGTCCTGGATACGGTCATCATGGGCAATAAGAGACTGTATGAGATAATGAAGGAAAAGGAAGCCATCTACATGAAGGAGGACTTCACGGACGAGGACGGCATCAAGGCCGCTGAGTTAGAGGGTGAATTCGCCAACATGAACGGATGGGAGGCAGAGTCAGATGCTGAAAGCCTTTTAAACGGACTTGGTATTGAGCCGGACCTGCACTATGCGCAGATGGGATCCCTTCTGGGCGCCCAGAAGGTAAAGGTACTTCTGGCCCAGGCCCTGTTCGGCAACCCCGACATCCTGCTTCTGGATGAGCCTACCAACCACCTGGACCTGGATGCCATTGCGTGGCTGGAGGAGTTTTTGATTAACTTTGAGAATACAGTTATCGTGGTATCCCATGACCGTTATTTCCTGAATAAAGTCTGCACCCAGATAGCTGACATTGACTACGGAAAAATCCAGCTGTTCGCAGGAAACTACGACTTCTGGGTAGAGTCCAGCCAGCTGATTGTGAAGCAGATGAAGGAAGCCAACCGCAAGAAGGAAGAGAAGATTAAGGAGCTCCAGGAATTTATCCAGCGCTTCTCCGCCAATGCGTCCAAGTCCAAGCAGGCCACTTCCCGTAAGCGCGCCCTTGAGAAGATTGAGCTGGACGACATCCGTCCTTCCAGCCGTAAGTATCCGTACATTGATTTCCGTCCTTTCCGCGAGATTGGCAATGAGGTCCTGACCGTGGAGCACTTAAGCAAGACCATTGACGGCGAAAAGATACTGGACGATATCTCCTTCATTCTGGGCCGCGAGGACAAGGTTGCCCTGGTAGGACCAAATGAGCGGGCCAAGACCGTGCTCTTTAAGATTCTGTCCGGTGAGATGGAGCCGGATGAGGGTAGCTATAAGTGGGGTCTTACCACCTCGCAGGCTTATTTCCCCAAGGATAACAGCGCCGAGTTTGACAACGACGACACTATCGTAGAGTGGCTGACCCAGTATTCTCCTGAGAAGGACGTAACCTATGTCCGCGGTTTCCTGGGACGCATGCTGTTTGCCGGCGAGGACGGAGTAAAGAAGGTGAAGGTTCTTTCCGGAGGTGAGAAGGTGCGCTGCATGCTGTCCAAGATGATGATATCCGGCGCCAATGTGCTGATGTTGGATGAGCCTACGGACCACCTGGACATGGAGTCTATCGACGCTCTGAACCGCGGTATGATTAAGTTCCCGGGCGTGATGATTTTCTCCTCCCGTGACCACCAGATTGTGCAGACTACTGCAAACCGTATCATGGAAATCATTAACGGCAAGCTGGTTGATAAGATTACCACCTATGACGAGTACCTTGAAAGCGACGAGATGGCACGTAAGAGATTTACCTTCACACTGACTGAGAGTGAAGAGGCAGATGATTAATATAGTGGCAGTGACAGGGCGGCAGGATGGATAAATCCTGCCCCTTTTCAGTCATTTTATGAGTATGGAGCGGATTAAGAGGAGGACAGATATGGAAAAAATTACAAGTTTTACCATTGACCACAATAAGCTGCAGCCTGGAGTCTATGTATCCAGGAAGGACCAGGTGGAAGGGGGAATGGTGACCACCTTTGACCTGCGGATGACCTCGCCCAATGAGGAGCCGGTGATGAACACCGCAGAAATGCATACCATTGAGCATCTGGGGGCAACCTTTTTAAGGAATCACGGCACCTTTGGCAAAAAGTGCATTTACTTCGGACCCATGGGGTGCAGGACCGGTTTCTATCTGCTTCTGGCAGGGGATTACCAGTCCGCGGATATCCTGCCCCTGATGGTGGAAATGTATGAGTTTATCAGGGATTTTCAGGGGGAGGTGCCCGGGGCGTCGCCAAAGGACTGCGGCAATTATCTGGATATGAATTTGGGCATGGCCAGATACCTGGCCGGGAAGTACCTGGAAGTACTGTACCATGTGGACCAGTTCCCGGAATCCAGGCTGGTATATCCGGAGTAGGCAGCTGTTTGAAAACGACACAGGAACATACCGGAAACCCATTCCCGGACCATGTTCCGGAGAGGAGCCATAAAGAATGACTAAGTTGATTTCGTGGAATGTAAACGGCCTCAGGGCCTGCGTAGGTAAAGGCTTTCTGGATTTTTTCAGGGAAGCGGAGGCAGATGTATTTTGTATACAGGAAAGCAAGCTTCAGGAGGGGCAGATTGAACTGGACCTGCCCGGCTATCACCAGTACTGGAACTACGCCAGGAAAAAGGGATATTCCGGCACAGCCATGTTCACGAAAGAGGAACCCGTGTCCGTGTCCTATGGCATCGGCATGGAGGAACACGATACCGAGGGGCGTGTGATTACGGCAGAGTTTCCTGAATATTATGTGGTGACCTGCTATACCCCCAATTCACAGGACGGCCTGGCTAGGCTGGATTACAGGATGAAGTGGGAGGACGATTTCCTGGCATACCTTAAGAAACTGGAGGAAAACAAGCCTGTGGTATTCTGCGGGGATCTGAATGTGGCCCACAAGGAGATTGACCTTAAGAATCCCAAGACAAACAGGAAAAATGCCGGCTTTACCGATGAGGAGAGGGGCAAGTTCACAGACCTTCTGGCAGCAGGCTTTGTGGACACGTTCCGCTATTTCTATCCGGACCTGGAGGGGACTTACTCCTGGTGGTCCTACCGTTTCAGCGCCAGGGCCAAGAATGCAGGGTGGCGCATTGACTATTTTTGTGTATCAGAAAGCCTTAAGGACAGACTGGTAAGCGCATCCATCCACAATACGGTTATGGGTTCAGACCATTGCCCGGTGGAGCTGGTGATTGAATAAGAGGAAAAGACGATGAATCTGGTTACCATTGAACATTTGACAAAATCATATACGGAGAGGCTGCTGTTTGACGACACGTCCTTCTCCATCAACGAGGGGGAGAAGATTGGGCTGATTGGCGTCAACGGCACGGGCAAGTCCACTCTCCTTAAGATTGTCGCGGGGCTGGAAGATGCGGACAGCGGCAGCGTGGTAAGGGGCCGCAGCCTCTACATACGCTATCTGTCCCAGATCCCGGAATTCGCGGAGGGGGATACGGTGCTTGAAAGCGTTATGCGGGAAAATGCCGGGGAAACCCACTACAGTTCTGCGGACGAGATGCAGGCCACGGCCAAGAGCATGCTTAACAAGCTGGGTATCATAGAACACGATGCCCTGACATCCACCCTTTCCGGCGGACAGAGAAAGAGGGTGGCCTTAGCCAGTGTGCTTATGAGTACAGCGGACCTTCTGATACTGGACGAGCCTACCAACCATCTGGACAGCGGTATGGCTGACTGGCTGGAGGAATATCTGAAAGCCTTCCGGGGCGCCCTGCTGATGATTACCCATGACCGGTACTTCCTGGACAGCGTGGTGGGACGCATTGTGGAGCTGGACAAGGGAAAGCTCTACAGCTACCAGGCTAATTATGAGGGCTTCCTTGCCCTGAAGGCGGAGCGCATGGAGATGGCCGAGGCATCGGAGCGTAAACGGCAGACCATTCTGCGCAATGAGATTGCCTGGATGCAGCGGGGAGCCAGGGCCCGTTCCACCAAGCAGAAGGCCCATATACAGCGGTATGAGGAGCTTCGGGACCAGAAGGGGCCGGAATATGACCGCAACGTGGAGCTGGAATCCATAGCCAGCCGGTTAGGCAGGACCACGGTGGAGGTGAAGGATCTGTGCAAGGCTTACGGGGACAAGGTGCTGATGAAGGATTTCACCTACATTTTCCTGAAAAATGACCGTGTGGGTATCATCGGCCCCAACGGAAGCGGAAAGTCCACCCTGATGAAGATGCTGGCAGGCTGGGTGGAACCGGATTCCGGCACCATCCAGATAGGACAGACCGTGAAGATGGGGTATTTTTCCCAGGAAAATGAGGCCATGGATGAAAGCCTTAAGGTTATCGACTATATTAAAAATGCGGCTGAGTACGTAAAGACAAAGGACGGCAGTATCAGCGCCAGCCAGATGTTAGAGCGGTTTTTATTCCCCTCCGGTATGCAGTATACCTCCATAGGCCGCTTATCAGGCGGGGAGAGGCGGAGGCTTTACCTGCTGCGTATCCTTATGGAGGCGCCTAATGTGATACTGTTGGACGAGCCCACCAATGACCTGGATATCCAGACACTGACCATATTGGAGGACTATCTGGATACATTTCCGGGCATAGTTATAGCCGTATCCCATGACCGGTATTTCCTGGACCGCGTTGTGAACCGAATCTTTGCCTTTGAGGGACAGGGAAAGGTGACCCAGTATGAGGGCGGATTTACGGATTATCAGATTGCCTGGTCCGCCAGACATCCCCAGGAGACAGGGGAGCAGAAGGGCGTAAGAGCCGGAGACAGTGATGAAAACGGGTCCGGCCTCCCCATAAACCGGAATAACTGGAAGCAGGCCGCAGGCGGCGAAAAGAAGCGCAAGCTTTCCTTTAAGGAACAGCGGGAATGGGAAACCATTGAGGCGGATATCGCGGCTCTGGAACAGTCCATCGGAGATTTGGAGCAGGAGATTGGAAAATCCGCCACCAACTATACCAGGCTCAATGAGCTGATGGAGGAAAAGTCCGCCAGGGAAGCACAGCTGGAGGAGAAGATGGAGCGCTGGATGTATCTTAACGAGCTGGTGGAGCAGATAGAGGCGCAGAAATAACAGCAGGCACAGTATGGGAGCTGGTTATCAGACGGGTTGTATTTTTCTGATAACCAGTTCTTTTTGTGCATAAAAAGATGACGATTTCTGCCAGGGAGTGTTGATTTATTGACAAAATATCGAATTAACTATATACTTTTCTTATCGTGCTTATGACAGTTTCAAATAGAAAATCCACTTAAAAACAGTTGTTGATAATTCAGAAACAGTGGTCTTGGGAAAGGCGGTAACAGCTATGATGAAGGGATTCCGGATAGACAGGAATGATGGAAGGATATATGCGATGGGAGTGACTGCTGTCTCCGGAGGGGTGCATTTTTCTTTCCCCTCTAAGGGAGAGACCTGCGCCGTTATTTTATATAGGAAAGGGGCCAAAAGCCCCAAGGGTAGAATCGAATTTCCGGTAAATGCCAGAACAGGGGATGTGTGGAGCATGACTGTGCTGGGAGACTTTTCCGGCCTGGAGTACGTGTACGAGGTAGACGGACAGCAGATGCCGGACCCTTACGGGAGGAAGTTTACGGGCATGGAGCGCTGGGGAAGCCTGGCGCGCCGGGACAAGCCGGTCCGCACGCCGGTGGATACAGAAGGGGGCGCGTACGACTGGGAGGATGATATCCTACCCTGCATCCCTTATGACCAGTGTGTGATTTACCATATTCATACCAGGGGATTTACCAAACATGCCTCCTCCGGCCTGGAAGGAGACAGCAGGGGAACCTTTAAGGGCGTGGCGGAGAAGATACCCTATCTCAAAGACCTGGGGATCACCACTGTGGAGATGATGCCCCCGGTGGAGTTTGAGGAGTTAATTATACCGGAGCGTGTGGACGGAAGTCCTTTTGCAGCTGAAGAACCGGACGGAAAGCTGAATTACTGGGGATATACCAGAGGGTATTATTTTGCGCCTAAGTGTGCCTACAGCAGCGGACCTGTGAGGGAGCCTGAACGAGAGTTTAAGGATATGGTGAAGGCCCTCCACAGGGCAGGACTGGAACTGGTTCTGGAATTATTCTTTGACGGGAAGGAAGCGCCCTCCTATGTGCTGGATGTGGTCCGCTTCTGGGCTCAGGAATACCACGTGGACGGCGTCCGGCTGGTGGGCTATGCGCCTGTGAAGCTTTTGGGCGAGGATCCGTACCTCAGCAGGCTGAAGCTGTTGGCGCCCGGGTGGGACGGTGTGGAGCCGGGGCAGGAAAAACATCTGGCTGAATATAATGACGGGTTCATGATGGATATGCGAAGCTTTCTGAAGGGGGATGAGGACCAGCTTAACCGTCTGGTATACCACATCCGTCATAATCCCGGCCAGGTGGGCGTTGTCAACTACATGGCTAATACCAATGGCTTTACCCTGATGGACATGGTGTCCTATGACACAAAGCACAATGAGGCCAACGGGGAGGAGAACCGGGACGGAACAGACTACAACCAGTCCTGGAACTGCGGAGTGGAAGGCCCCAGCAGAAAGAAACGCATCATGCAGATGCGCAGGAAACAGATACGCAATGCCCTGCTCATGCTGTTTTTAAGCCAGGGAACTCCTTTGCTTATGATGGGGGACGAATTTGGCCGGACCAAGAAGGGAAACAACAACTCCTACTGCCAGGACAATGATATATCATGGCTTAACTGGGGCCTGCTGAAATCCAACAGCAGCCTCCATGAATTTGTAAAGCATGTAATTCAATTCAGAAAGGAGCACTCCGTGTTCCATATGGAGAAGGAGCCGGCCCTGATGGATTACCGTTCCGTGGGGCTGCCGGACGTGTCCTACCACGGCCTTAAGACCTGGTGTCCCATGTTTGACCGTTTCCTCCGCCAGCTGGGTATATTATACTGCGGAAAATACGGTAAAAAGCCGGACGGAAGGGAGGACGACTACTTCTACGTTGCGTTTAACATGCACTGGGAACCACATGAGTTTGCCCTTCCCAACCTGCCGAAGGATTATAAGTGGCATACGGCCTTTAATACGGACGAGGACCAGGTGAACGGCATGTATCCCGGGGGCAGTGAACCGGTTCTGGAGAACCAGAAGTCCATAATGATTATGGCAAGGACCATCGTGGTTCTCATGGGAAAGGAGGTTCCCGCGCAGAAGAAAGCCTCCAGGGGAAAGGCAGCGGGAAAAGGCGAAAGAAAGGAAGAGGAAGCAGATGATACTGTCAGAGGAAATGATACGGTATATAGAGAACCACAGGCAGGAGGCTTACAGCCTTCTTCTGGAGCTGGCCAGGATACCGGCGCCCTCCAACCATGAAGAGAGGCGGGCTGAATTCTGTCTGAACTGGCTTAAGTCCCAGGGCGCCAGGGGCGTATATATTGACCAGGCCCTTAATGTGGTGTATCCGGCGGATGTAAGCCAGGACAGGCCGTTGGATGTGTTCATGGCCCATATGGATGTGGTGTTTTCCGATGAGACAGAACTTCCCTTAAGGGTAGAGGACGGACGCATCTATTGTCCCGGCGTGGGAGACGACACGGCATGTCTGGTATGTCTTCTGCTGGCAGGGAAATATATAGCCCGGCATGTGGATTCTCCCAGTTGGAGGGAAATCCGGGGGGAGGATGCCCCCGGACTTCTGCTGGTGTGCAATGCAGGGGAAGAAGGTCTGGGAAACCTGAAGGGAGTGCGTAAGATCTGCGAGGACTACGGCGGCAGGATAAAGAGCTTTTGTACCTTTGACAGTTCTCTTTCCAGCATCGTGGACAGGGCGGTGGGTTCCAAGCGCTTCCGGGTAAAGGTCCGCACCCGGGGCGGTCATTCCTACAATGACTTTGGCAATGATAATGCCATAGCGGGACTGGCGTCCCTGGTGGGGAAGCTTTATAAAATCCAGGTGCCGGAGGGCGGAAAGACAACCTATAATGTAGGTATGATATCAGGAGGGACATCGGTTAATACCATTGCCCAGGAAGCCGAGATGCTGTACGAGTTCCGTTCCGACAAAAGGGAGAACCTGGAATATATGGAACGGCAGTTCATGGAGGTACTTGACCGTGCAAAGGCAGAGGGGATGGACGTGTCTTTCCAGGTTATAGGAGTCAGGCCCTGCGAAGGCCAGGTGGACCCGGCACAAAAACAGGCCCTGACAGACTGGGCCCACCGGGTGGTTGAAGAAATGACCGGACAGGCGCCCAAACACCATGCCGGCTCCACGGACTGCAATATCCCGCTGTCTTTGGGGATTCCAAGCGTGTGCGTGGGAAGCTTCCGCGGCGCAGGGGCCCATACCAGGGAGGAATATGTGGAGACAGATTCCCTGGAGGAAGGCTATAAGGTGGCATTCGGTATGATTTTCGGAAGAAGGGATTGATTTTAAGGACAGGCGGTAAAGCTTTCTCGCCCCGGCTGTGTACGGCCGGTCATAATGATTCTTACTAATTCATAGATTTAGAGTGGGTACTCTTATGGAGTGCTCCCGGTAACAGCGTATGCATGCGCTTCCGGGAGCATTTTTATATCTGTTCACGCGGCGTCCGGCGGATACCGGGGAAGCAGACGCACATTAGCGCAGGCTCATAAGAACCATGAATTAGGTAAGAGGGGAGAGACAGATGGCAGATTGGTTTGAACAGCCGGAGGCAGAGGTGTTAGCCGGGCTGGACTCCGGAAGGCAGGGAATTGACAGCGGGCAGGCGGAGCAGCGTCTTAAGGAATATGGGGAAAATGTATTGGAGGAGGCAGGACGGCTCCAGTGGTGGCAGGTATTTCTTGCGCAGTTTAAGGACCTTTTGGTCATTATCCTGATCGGGGCGGCCGCAGTGTCCATGCTCACAGGGGATCCGGAGAGCGCCATGGTCATATTTGCGGTCCTGCTGCTAAATGCAGTGCTGGGAACGGTCCAGCACCAGAAGGCGGAAAAATCCCTGGACAGCTTAAAGCGGCTTTCCTCGCCTGAAGCCAGGGTCCTGCGGGACGGGCGCAGCATGACCATACCGTCCGCCCTGGTGGTACCGGGGGATATCCTGCTGCTGGAGACCGGCGATATGGTGGCCGCGGACGGACGGCTGCTGGAGGTGTACGGGCTGACCGTCAATGAGAGCTCCCTTACAGGGGAATCCCTGGGGGTGGAGAAACACACCGGGGCGGTGAAGGCGCGGGAGGGAACCGTGGCATTGGCCGACCGGACCAACATGGTATTTTCCGGTTCCCTGGTGACCTCAGGCCGTGCCGTGGCAGCGGTAACAGCCACGGGAATGAATACGGAAATCGGTAAGATAGCTGTGCTGATGAACGGAACCAAGGAACAAAAGACCCCGCTTCAGGTAAGCCTGGACCGGTTCTCCGGACATCTGGCCATTGCCATCATAGCCATCTGCGGCCTGGTGTTTTTGCTCAGCCTGTACCGCCGGGAACCGGTGCTGGATGCCCTGATGTTTGCCGTGGCCCTGGCAGTGGCAGCCATACCGGAGGCGCTCAGCTCCATCGTCACCATTGTCCAGGCCATGGGCACCCAGAAAATGGCAAGGGAACAAGCTATCATAAAAGATTTGAAGGCGGTGGAGAGCCTGGGATGCGTCTCTGTTATCTGTTCCGATAAGACGGGAACCCTGACACAGAACCGCATGGATGTGGAGCAGGTGTACGTCAACCACACGCAGCAGCAGCCGTCATGGCTGGAAAATGAAAAGAGAAGGAGCGATGTCAGGCTCCTGCTTATGGGGGCGGTTCTTAATAACAACGCCTCCGGCCAGGACGGGGACCCCATGGAGACAGCGCTGTTTAACATGGCAAGGGAGGCAGGGCTTATCCCGGAACAGGTTCGGCTCCAGAGTCCCAGAAAGGGGGAGATTCCCTTTGACTCCCGCCGCAAGCTTATGACTACCGTAAATGAGATAGAAGGACACGATATCGTCTTTGTCAAGGGAGCCGTGGATGTGCTTCTGAAAAAATGCACCCGCCTGGCTAATCCGGCCGCCGGCCAGGGGACAGGGTTAGCCGGCCAGGGGACAGGGGCAGCCGGTCAGAGGCCGGGGGAATCCGGCCAGAGGCCAGAGGCAGCCATACCCTGCCGTACCTTGTCGTCCTCGGACCGCCAGAGGATACTGGACCAGAACAGCCGCTGGTCTGCCAGGGGGCTCCGGGTCCTGGCTTTTGCATGCCGTCCTTTCAATGAGGAGGGAAAGGAGCACGGTAATTCCGGCTTAGCCGGGGCAAAAGCAGGGAACAGTCAGGAACGCTCATCCCTGTCAGGAAGGCTGGAGGATAATCTGGTGTTTCTGGGGCTCACTGCCATGATGGATCCGCCCAGGCCAGAATCGCGCCAGGCAGTGGCCAGCGCCAGGCAGGCAGGCATACGCCCTGTGATGATCACAGGGGACCATAAAGTGACCGCCATGTCCATAGCAGAGCGGATCGGCATATTTACGCCGGGCAACATGGCGGTGACAGGGGCGGAGCTGGACCAGATGGAAGAGGAGGATTTGAACCGGAGTCTGGAACACATTTCAGTCTATGCCAGGGTATCGCCGGAGCACAAGATACGTATTGTCAAGGCATGGCAGAACCGGGGACACATTGTGGCAATGACCGGAGACGGTGTCAATGACGCCCCGGCCCTTAAGAAGGCCGATATCGGCGTGGCCATGGGAATCACGGGAACCGAGGTGTCCAAGGATGCGGCGTCCATGATATTGGCGGACGACAATTTTGCCACCATCATAAAGGCAGTATCCAACGGCAGGAATGTGTACAGAAATATAAAGAACTCCATCCAGTTCCTTTTGTCAGGCAACATGGCAGGCATTTTCTGCGTATTATACACATCCCTTCTGTCCCTGCCCCTGCCCTTTAAACCGGTGCATCTGCTGTTTATCAACCTTATAACGGATTCCCTGCCGGCCATTGCCATAGGGATGGAACCGCCGGAGGAAGGTCTGTTAAAGGAGCCTCCCAGAAATCCAAAGGAGGGCATCCTCACGGCGTCCTTTATACGGGATATCCTGGTCCAGGGAGCCCTGATTGCGGCAGCCACCATGTGGGCCTATACCACCGGACTTCATGAGGGCGGTGCGGGAAGGGCCTGTACCATGGCATTTTCCACCCTTACCCTGGCCCGGCTGTTCCACGGATTCAACTGCCGCAGCAGCCATTCCATCATACGTCTGGGGCTGGGAAGCAACCTGTACAGCGTTATGGCGTTCCAGCTGGGCGTGGTTCTTCTGGCAGCGGTGCTCTTTGTGCCGGGCCTTCAAATCATGTTTGCCGCAGCCGATTTAAGCCTGAGCCAGCTTACCACCCTGGCGGCGGCCGCTTTCCTGCCCACTCTGGCAATCCAGATACATAAGATACTCCGGGAGTCTATTTATTAGGCAGAAGGGCTCTGACAGGGGGAAGGGCGATTTCTGAAATAATGGCAAAATCGTAGAAAAATTCGGAAAAATGTGATAGAGTAAACATGAGATACACGTAATGGTATAAGCAGGAGGGCATTATGAGACTAGTTACATATGAAATCGAACACAAATCCGGACTTGGAGTCATCAGCAGGGACGGAAGCTGGGTCTATCCCCTTGCTTCCCTGGATATGGATTATAAGACCATGCAGGAGCTGATAGAGAACATCAGCGAGTCGGAGAAACAGCTGCTGGAGTATGTGTCCGGCCAGGACCCATATAAGGTCAGGGGGGCTGCCCCTATTGGGGAGGTAAGCCTTTTAGCCCCGATTCCCCACCCTCGGCAGGATGTTATCTGCCTGGGAATCAATTACATGGCTCACGCTGAGGAATCGGCCAGATTTAAGAAGGAAGCATTTGACGGGGAAAGGCCCCATGCCATCTATTTTTCCAAGCGGGTAAACCGTGCCACGGATCCCGGGGCAGGCATCCCAAGCCACAGGGATATTGTAACGGATTTGGATTACGAGGCAGAGCTGGCAGTCATCATCGGCCGCGAGGCATCCCATGTCAGGGAGGAAGATGTAAAGGACTATATATTCGGATATACTATCATCAATGACGTCAGCGCCAGGACCCTGCAGACACGGCATAAGCAGTGGTATTTCGGCAAGGGGCTGGACGGCTTTCTGCCCATGGGACCATGCATAGCCACTGTGGATGAATTGTCCTATCCGCCCAAAGTACAGGTACAGTCCAGGGTGAACGGCGAACTTCGCCAGGACAGTAATACGGAGCTGCTCATATTTGATATCAGTCACATTGTAAGCGAACTTTCCCAGGGCATGACCTTAAAGCCAGGAACCATTATTGCCACGGGAACCCCGGCAGGAGTGGGCATGGGCTTTGACCCGCCGAAATTCCTGGTTCCGGGAGATGTGGTGGAGTGTACCATAGAAGGGATAGGTACCATCGCAAACAAAGTGACAGACTGAAAGGAGACAGATGAAAATGGATTATTTACCTATGACAATACGCAGACAGAAGAACATTGCCCTGATTGCCCACGACCAGAAGAAACGGGAACTGATACAGTGGTGCGGGGAACATAAGGATATACTGTCCAGGCATTTCCTGTGCGGGACCGGCACAACGGCCCGTATGATTACGGATGCAACCAACCTGCCTGTAAAGGGGTATAACAGCGGCCCCTTGGGCGGCGACCAGCAGATTGGGGCCAAGATTGTGGAGGGAAAAATTGATTTTGTGATTTTCTTTTCCGATCCGCTGACAGCGCAGCCCCATGATCCGGATGTTAAGGCTTTGTTAAGGATTGCCCAGGTGTATGATATTCCCATTGCAAATAACAAGGCCAGCGCGGATTTCATGATTACTTCTCCCCTTATGGATGAAGAATACGAGCATGATGTGGTTAATTTCAGACAGAATATTGCTGACAGGGCAAATACCCTTTAGAAGTAGGATATACAGCAGGCATGCTGATATCAGACCGAAGAATGAATAAACTTACAAGGGGGCAATCATATGGAACAGAAATTATACGATTTGATGGACTGGGCAGGGATTGAAGAACTGGTGTATTCGGAAGCATCCAATCCCCATGCCATGCTGGGACCCCATCTGACAGAGGATGGACTTCTGATTCAGGCGCTGGTACCCACTGCGGCTGAAATCAGTGTGAAGATTTCCACCACCGGGAAGAAATATCCCATGGAGCTGGCGGACGAGGCTGGTTTTTTCGCGGCCCTGATACAACGCAAGAGCAAGACGCCCTATACCCTGGAGGTCACCTATGACAACGGGGTGACGGAGGAACTCTGTGATCCCTATTCATTTGCTCCCCAGTACCGGGAAGAAGACCTGAAGAAATTTGCAGCGGGCATCCACTATACAATTTATGAGAAAATGGGCGCCCATCCCATGACCATTGACGGGGTATCCGGCGTGTACTTTTCCGTGTGGGCGCCATGCGCCATGCGCGTCAGCGTGGTGGGGGATTTCAACCTTTGGGATGGAAGACGCCATCAGATGCGCCGCCTGGGCGAAGGGGACGGCAGCGTGTTCGAGCTGTTCATTCCCGGTCTGTATGAAGGTGAGATATATAAGTACGAGATAAAGACAAGGGCAGGGGAGCCTATGCTGAAGGCTGATCCCTATGCAAACTACGCAGAGCTGCGTCCCAACAATGCCTCTATTGTATGGGATATTGATAAATACAAATGGAACGACAAGTCATGGATGGATCAGAGGGCAAAGACCGATACAAAGGACAAGCCCATGAACATATATGAGGTCCATCTGGGCTCCTGGATCCGTAAGGAGACTGTCAGGGATGAGACAGGACAGGACCTGGCGGGTTCCGAATTTTATAATTACCGGGAGCTGGCTCCAAGGCTGGCGGAATACGTAAAGGATATGGGATACACCCATGTGGAGCTCATGCCTGTGATGGAGCATCCTCTGGATGAATCCTGGGGGTATCAGGTAACAGGGTATTATGCCCCTACCAGCCGTTACGGTGCCCCTGAGGATTTCATGTACTTTATGGACTATATGCACGGACAGGGAATCGGCGTCATACTTGACTGGGTGCCGGCCCATTTCCCAAGGGATGCCTATGGAATGGCTGTGTTTGACGGCACCTGCGTCTATGAACACATGGACCCCAGGAAGGGCTCCCATCCCCATTGGGGCACTCTGATATACAATTACGGCCGTCCCGGCGTAACCAATTTTCTGATTGCCAATGCGCTGTTCTGGGCGGACAAGTACCATGCGGACGGAATCAGGATGGATGCGGTAGCTTCCATGCTCTATCTGGACTATGGGAAGAATGACGGTGAATGGGTGCCTAATATATACGGAGGCAATGAGAATCTGGAGGCAATGGAGTTCCTGAAGCATCTGAATTCCGTATTCAAGGGCCGAAAGGACGGCACGGTCATCATCGCGGAGGAGTCCACTGCATGGCCAATGATTACAGGCGATCCGAAAGAGGGCGGCCTGGGATTTAACTATAAGTGGAACATGGGCTGGATGAATGATTTTACCAACTACATGCGGTGCGACCCTCTTTTCAGGAAAAACAATTATGGGGAGCTGACATTTTCCATGCTGTATGCCTACAGCGAGGATTTTGTGCTGGTATTCTCCCACGATGAGGTGGTTCACGGCAAGGGTTCCATGATTGGCAAGATGCCGGGTGAGACCCTGGAAAAGAAGGCCGAGAATCTGAGGGCTGCCTATGCCTTTATGATGGGGCATCCCGGCAAGAAGCTGCTGTTCATGGGCCAGGAATACGCCCAGACGGCTGAATGGAATGAGGGCGCGTCCCTGGAGTGGGGACTTTTGGAGTATCCTGTCCACAAGAACATGCAGGATTATGTGAAGGCGCTTAACAGACTGTACCGTGAGCACCCGGCTCTGTATGAGATGGATTATGATCCCGATGGTTTTGAGTGGATTAATTGCAGTTACCAGAATGAGAGCATGATTATATTCCTGCGAAAGAGCAGGAAGAGTGAGGAAACCCTTCTCTTTATCTGCAATTTTGACAATATGGAGCATGAGAAATTCCGTGTGGGCGTGCCCTTCCACGGCAAGTATAAGGAGATATTCAACACTGATGCCAAAGACTTTGGCGGAGAAGGCCGGGTCAACGGGCGTGTCAAGACATCCCGGAAGCTGGAATGGGATGAAAAGGACGATTCCATTGAAGTCTATATACCGCCGATGAGCGTCAGCATCTACACATGCACGCAGGCGGAAGAATCCGAGAAGCCTGAGGCAAAGAAGCCTGGAGTTAAAAAGGCAGCAGATAAAAAGCCTGCGGCCAGAAAAGCGGCATCCGGAAAAACAGCGGCTAGTAAAACAGCGGTAAGCAAAACAGCGTCCCCAAAGAGGATAACTGCTGTGGCGCAGGAGACAGAAGGCGCTGCAGTTGCAAAGGATGTACAGAAGCCTATGGCTGCGTTCAAGGCAGGGCAGAAGCAGATAATCACAACCAAGGAAGAGCAGAAGCAGATAGGCACGTCCAGGGAAGAACAGAAGCAGATAGGCACGACCAAGGAAGAGAAGAAGCAGATAGGCACGACCAAGGAGGAGCAGAAGCAGATAGGCACATCCAAGGAAGAACAGAAGCAGATAGGCACTTCCAGGAAGAAGCAGGAGCAGATAGGCACGACCAAGGAGGAGCAGAAGCAGATAGGCACATCCAAGGAAGA